>Ga0180432_10004335_pt1 | contig 19571 bp, 13 predicted proteins | sample SS_ome_10_FD_132414 | JGI IMG/M metagenome (GOLD analysis project Ga0180432, IMG submission 132414) | Hypersaline lake sediment archaeal communities from the Salton Sea, California, USA - SS_1_MS_2 metaG | ecosystem: Environmental > Aquatic > Non-marine Saline and Alkaline > Hypersaline >...
AGATATCTCTGCCGCCCCTTCGGGGCTTGGATTATTTTTCCTCACCGAAAACCTGGGGCTCACGCCCCAGGCTAGCGGCTTTCGGGCCTCCGGCCCTGTTCTTGCGGCGCTTCGGAGAAGGTTCCTTGTCTTCGCAACCTGCCAACAATAAGCTGCGTGGGCCACGGCGTCCATTGGACAAAGCCGCGAAGCGGCGGCAGCGCCTAGCCTGGGGCGTCAGCCCCAGGACAGCGGACCCACACAGAATAACCTCTCAAGCGCCGAAGGCGCGACAGAAAGTCGCCCCTCATTACCAACCGGTAACCGCGCAACAAACTACTACCCCGCACGGTGCCGCGAGGCAACGGCGTTTTCGGTTGACGGGTTTGGCGCCCGGCTCGATCATGGCTTGCCAAGGAGACAGCAATGGGACAGAGAAACTCGTCTTCGAAGCGGCCGGCGATCATCGGGATCACGTGCCGGACGCACGTCGTGCCGCCGAAAGAGGAAGGTCGCGAGTCCTCGAATCGTGCTACGCAGCGGACTGCTTCGCAGAGTAGCACCGGCTTTCTGGGCAAGAAGGTGTGCATTGATTGCGTCGTCCAGGCCGGGGGCACGCCCGTGCTCGTGCCGTCGGTCGAGGACAACGGCTTCATTGAAGAAATGCTTCGAACGCTCGACGGCGTCCTTGTCGCGGGCGGCGATGACGCTCATCCATCGCTCTACGGCCAGGAACCCCACGAAAAACTCGGGCCGGTGGACGAGATCAAAGGCCGGTTCGAGGCGGCGCTCGTGCGAGGCGCGCTCGACGCGGGCTTGCCGCTTTTTGGAATCTGCGGCGGCCTCCAGATGCTCAACGTTGTCTGCGGCGGGACGCTCTACCAGGACATCGCGTCGTGCGCGCCGCCGGCCATGCGGCAGCACCCAATCGTGGACGACATGCGGCCCTGCCACGACGTCGAGATCGTGCCCGGCAGCCGCCTGCACGCGATCCTCGGCGAGACGAAACTCCGGGTCAACAGCACGCATCATCAGGCCGTGGACGCCCTTGGGGATGGCCTCGCCGTGACCGCCCGCGCCACAGACGGCGTTATCGAGGCGATCGAGCGTCCGGGCGAGCCGTTCGTCCTCGCCGTGCAGTTCCACCCGGAGACCCTCGCGCCTCACGATCCCATCTTCCAGCGCCCGTTTGACACGTTTATTGACGCGTGCACCAAAACATGACCAGGGCTTCAGAACTGTCGCAGGGCTTCAGAGCGGGTTCGCCTCTAGACGGCGGTCCATGCAGGTGGTACAATAATGGAAAGGCCCGTAAGGGAGCTGGAGCATAACTTCCCGTTCTCAGGGAACATGCGGGCACGAGGACAGTCTAATTCATAGGCGCCGTTCAGGAGCGGTAGGGCACCCTCAGCACGGGCCACATTTGCACCCCTAGCGCGTTTGCGGGCAGGGCGTTATGGCGAAAACGACCGAACAAACGGACAAGACGAAGTTCCTCGATCCGGAGGTGCTCGCGACGATCGCCGGGATGGAGCTGCGGGCGCGGCTGGTCGTCGAGGGCTTCATCTCGGGGCTGCACAAGAGCCCGTACCAGGGCTTTTCGGTCGAGTTCGCCGAGCACCGCCAGTACACGCCCGGCGACGAGCTGCGGCACATTGACTGGCGCGTCTTCGGCAAGTCGGACCGCTTCTACATCAAGCTCTACGAGGAGGACACGAACCTCAAGTGCTACCTGCTGCTCGACGCGAGCGGCTCGATGGGCTACCGCTCCAACAAGGTCTCGAAGCTCTGGTACGGGGCGAATCTGGCGGCGGCCCTCACGCAGCTCATGCTCCAGCAGCTCGACTCGGTGGGGCTGCTGCTCTTTGACGACGAGATCCGCCGCTACATCCCGCCGCGCTCGAACCCGCGCCACCGCAAGATCATCTTCGAAGAGCTCGAGAAGGCCACGCCGGGCAAGCGAACACAGGTCTCGAACATTTTCCACGACTTCGCCGAGCGCATCCGCCGGCGCGGCCTCATCATCGTCATCTCGGATCTTTTTGACGATCCGGACGCCGTGCTTACGAGCCTCCAGCATTTCCGACACAAGAAGCACGAGGTCATCGTCTTCCACACGCTCGACCCGTACGAGCTCACGTTCCCGTTCGAGCGGCTGACGCTCTTCCGCGACCTCGAGGGCCAACTCGGCCCGATCATGACGGAGCCGCACGCGCTGAGGCGCAAGTACCTCAGCAAGCTCGACGAGTTCCGCACGAAGCTCAAGCGCGGCTGCCGCGAGAGCGCGATTGACTACTTCGAAATTGACACTTCCGAGCACTTCGGCCGGGCGCTCACACGCTACCTGGCGACGCGGCAGAGGAGGCGGTCATGATCGCGCTCGTCTTCTTGCACCCGTGGCTCCTTGGGCTGCTCGCACTCGGCGCGATCCCGATCATCATACACCTCTTGCACCGGCGCAAGTTCCGCACGGTGCTGTGGGCGGCGATGGAGTTCCTCCTCTCGTCGAGCAAGGAAACGGCGCGGCGCCTCAAGCTCATGCAGCTCCTGCTGCTGCTCACGCGCATCGCTATCATCCTCTTCATTGTGGCGGCGCTCGCGCGGCCGCATCTCACCGGCGCGCTTTTCGCGGGTTTTTTGGGGCAGAGCCGGTCGGCCTCGACGATTATCCTCGACAACTCCTACAGCATGGGCGTGCAGCAGGGCAACGCGACGGCGTTCGACACCGCCAAGGCGATCGCCGACGGCGTCGCCTCGACGCTGCGCCGGGGCGATTCGCTCTCGCTCATGAGCGTCGGTCCGAGGCCCGCGTTCGTCAGCGAATCGGTGAACGACCCGGAGATCCTCAGGCGCCAGATCAACGCAACGCAACTCTCGCACGGCGGCACGGACCTCCTCGACGCGCTCACCAAGTGCCTCGAGCGGTTCAAGGAGTCGCCGCAGACCCACCGGGAGATTTTCCTCGTGACCGACGGCCGCCGCGAAGGGCTCGGCGTCGAGGACACCGCGGGCTGGGCGCGCGTGAACAAGCTCATCGAGGAATGCAAGCCCAAGCCGAAGCTTTTCGTCATTGACGTGGCCGCCGCCGGCCCGCGCGAGAATCTTTTTGTCGAATCGGTACGGCTGCCGAGCGCGCCGCCGGGCGTCGGACGGGGGTACTCGGTCGAGTGCACCGTCCGCACGCGGGACGACACGCCGGGCCCGCCGCCCGTCGTGACGCTCTACCTCGACGACGACGAGCGCGAGGCCGGCCGCGTCCAAGGCACCGAGTTCAAGGACGGCGTCTCGACGGCGAAGTTCGTCTTCCGCCCCAAGGAACCGGGCTGGCACTGGGGCAAAGTCGCCATCGGCCCGGATGCGCTCGAGCCGGACAACGCGCGCTACTTCGTTTACGAAGTCAAGGAAGCGCTACGGGTGCTCTGCCTCGACGGTTCGCCCTCGTCGCGAGCGTTCGAGAGCAGCATAGATCTGCTGCGGATTGCGCTCGCGCCGGAAAAGCTCGTCGAGGGCGAGCCGCAAGAAGTCACGACAAACATCATCGTGCCGACGGTGGGGCCGCTGTCGAAGTTCTGGGACTTCGACGTGAACGACTACTCGGCCATCTTCGTCACGGACGCCCCGGCGTTCTCCGAGCCCGTGGCCGCCAGCCTGCGCAACTACGTTTACAGCGGCGGCGCGCTGGTCGTCTTCGCCGGCGACGCGGTCCGGCCGGAAGGGTACGCGGCGCTGGCCGACCCGACGAGCGGCCGACCGCTGCTCCCGGCGCACATCACGGACTTCAAGGGCGAGGCGGTCGAGCTCGACGCCCCCGAGACGCCCGAGGCGGTGCGGCTCGCGGAGTTCGACTTCAACCACCCCGTCATCCGACAGTTCGAGGACGCCAAAGACGGTGATCTCACCGCGCCGAGCTTCTATCGCTACGTCGCCCTCGCGGTGGACGAGAACGATCCCGACGTGCGCGTGCTCATGCGCTTCGATAACGGCGACCCGTACCTCGTCGAGCGCCGGTTTGGCCGCGGCGTCGTGCTGCTGCTTACGTCGGGCGCCGATCTCCGGTGGTCGAACCTGCCGATCAAGCCGGTGTTCCTCCCGCTTATGCACCGCACGGCGTACTGGCTCGCGCGGCGCGGAAGCGAGGCGCACGAGCTCGCGCCCGGCGAACCGATTCGTTACCCGGTAGCGTCGCGGCTGGTGGCGGCGGTGCTCACGCTCGACCGGCCGCGCGGCGCCCCGGAGGTCGTGCGGCCGGTGCTCGCCGGCATCCCCGGCGAGAAGGAGGGCGCGAAGCTTCCCACGCTCCTCTACGACGGGACCGATCCCGCGGGGATCTACACGCTCCGTGTGGTGGACACTGACACGGCTGAGGCGGCGCCCGTCGAGACGCAATTCTGCATCAACGTGGATACCCGCGAGAGCGAACTGACGACGCTCACACCCAACGTGATCCGATCGCTGTTCAAGGCGACGCCGATCGAATACATCAAGGCGGACGAGGACGTGCTGAGCCGCATCCGGACCAGCCGACACGGGCGCGAGATCTGGCGCTACCTGGCGCTCGCCGTCTGCCTGCTGCTCATGACCGAGTCGGTGCTCTCGCACCAGATTGATAGGACGTAGCCCATCATGGGGCCGGACGAAGTCACCACGCTCGTCGAGCGAGAAACGAAGCTCATCTTCAACACCCCGCTCCCGCTGTTGGTGGTCGGGGGGATTCTCACCGTCACGACGGTGCTCGTCGTTGCGCTCTACGTCCGCGACCTCCGGACCAAGCGCACACGCCGTCGCTGGCCGCTGCTCGCCCTGCGGCTGGCGCTCGTGGCGTGCCTCGCATACATCCTGCTCGAGCCGACGATCGTGGACCGGCGGACGTACCGCGAGGCCGCGAGCGTCATCGTTCTCGTTGACGCTTCGAAAAGCATGGCGCGGCACGACACGCTGGCGCGCCCGGAGCTTCGCGCGGCGGTCGCGCGCTTCGCGGGCCTGCTCAACGACACACAGCTCGCCCAGCTCGACCAGGGCGCCGCGCCCGAGGCCGTGCTGACCGACGAGCAGCAGACCGCGATTGACGGGTGTGAGCGCATTGCGCCGGTGGCCGGCCTCCTTGGCGCGCGGGGGCAGTTCCTCGAGGCGCTGCGCGAGCGCAACAGCGTCGAGCTGCTCGCCTTTGCCGGCGCCGCGAGTGCCGTCAAGGTCCCGGAAGGCCGGTCGCTCGATCAGCTCCCGCTCATTGACGAGGAGGAGACGGGCCGCCGAACGGATCTGGCGCACGCGCTGCGCCTCGCGCGCAAGGCCGCCGACAAGAAGCGCGTCGCCGCCATCGTGCTCCTCACCGACGGCGACGCGAACACCGGGCAGAACCCTCTCGACGAGGCGCGCCTCATCAGCGCCGAGAACATCCCGATCTACGTCGTCGGCGTCGGCAACCCGGACGAGCCGCGCGATGTCGAGCTCCTCGATGTGAAGTCCAAGAAATCCGCCTATATCAATGACACGGTCGTCGTCACCGCCGACCTCAAAAGCTCCGGCTACGACGAGAAAGCGGTAACGGTGACCCTGCGCTCGAAGGACGCCACGCTCAGCGAGGCGACCGTCACGCTGGGCGCCCGCGCGCGCACGCGGCGGGTCGAGCTCACCTTCGTCCCGAAGGCCACGGGGCTCATGCCGTGCGCGGTCGAGGTCCGGCGGCTCGACGACGAAATCCGCGGCGACAACAACCTCAAGACGTTCGAGATCGAGGTCGTCAAGGACAAGAGGAAAGTGCTGCTCGTCGAGCAGTTCCCGCGCTGGGAGTGGCGCTTCATCAAGAACGCCGTCGGGCGCGACCCCGATTTCGACCTGACGATGGTGCTCTTCCACAGCAACGAGCGCTCGGCGCAGGGCGAACAGTACCTCAGTCGCTACCCGGTGAACAAACAGGAGCTGTACGAGTTCGACATCATCATCTTCGGCGACGTGGCGCGCGAAGAGTTCAACCTTAACCAGCTCGAGCTCACGCGGCAATTCGTCGAGGAGAAGGGCCGGCCGTTCGTCATGGTCGCGGGCGATCGCCACGCCCCGTACGACTACGCCGGCACGCCGATCGAGCCGCTGCTCCCCGTCGTGCTCAAGAACGATTTGCGCGCGCGCGGGGGGCATACGGTGGACTCCGGCTTCAACCTCGAGCTGACCGCGGCGGGGTGGCAGCACACGATCTTCACGTTCGAAAACGACCCCGACGAGAACGACCGCGTCTGGGCCGAGCTGCCGCCCTCGTACTGGTGCGCCGACGTCGAGCGGGCAAAGACCGGCGCGACCGTGCTCGCCGTGCACCCGTTCCTGGCCAACCGCTACGGCAAGCTGCCGCTCGTCGTCGCCCAGCAGTACGGCGCCGGCAAGGTGCTCATGCTCAACATTGACAGCACGTGGCGCTGGCGGTACGAGTACGGCGACATCTACCACTATCGCTTCTGGGGCAACGTGCTGCGCTGGCTCATCGCCACGCCGCTCGAGGGCGAAAGCGCGTACGTCCGCCTCTCGACGGACAAACCGAAATACCGCCAGGGCGAGCTCGTGACGGTGGCGGCCCGCGTCCTCGACAAGGAATACTATCCCTTGAGCGCCGGGCCGGTTTTCGTCGAGGTGACCGACCCGTTCGCCAGCGTCGAGCGCGTCCCGCTCGAGCTGCAGGACGCCAAAAACGGCCTCTACGAGGGGCGGTTCGCGGCGACCGCGGACGGGAGCTGGCGGCTCCAATCCGTCGTGCCCGACCTCGGCGAGGAAGGCACGCAGGCGGCGCTCAAGATCGAGGTGGAGGCCGAGGAGCTCGAGGCGCAAAGCCTCCAAATGCGGGCGGATCTGCTCGGCGATCTCGCCGGCATCACCGGCGGCCGCTTCCACATGCTCGACACGGCCCCGGCGATCCCCGAAGAAATCGAGCGCCTCAACCCGACGAGCAGCCTCGTCCACCAGAGAGGGCTGTGGGACACGGCGTACGTTCTTCTGACCTTTACGGCCTTCATTACGATAGAATGGCTCGTGCGCAAACGGAAGGGATACGTGTAGCCATGGGCACGCAGAACCAGACGCCACGCAACGGGCTGCCGACGGAGCTCGATCGGAAGTTCTCGGAGGCACGCGTGCGCATCCGCACGATGAGCGCGGCGAAGGGCTTTGCACTCGTCCTGCTGACGGCGCTCGCGGCGTTTGCGATCGCCATCGTGCTCGACCGCATCTTCTACCTCGGGACGCCGTTCCGCTTCCTCGTGCTCGCCGCCGCGCTCGGCGCGCTGGGCGTGTGCCTCATCGTGAATCTGGCGCGGCCGCTCCTTCGGCGCTACACGGCACGACAGCTCGCGCTTTCCATCGAGGACAAGCATCCCCGGCTCGGCGACCTCGTCGTGAGCACCGTCGAGCTCGCCGAGGCCCACGCCGCGGGCACGCTTAAGACCTCGGCGCAGCTCGTCGCCGCGCTCACCGACGAGACGATCGGCCGCACAAGGCACCTGGATTTTCGCGCCCTGGCCCCGTTCGCGGCGATTCGCTGGGCGCTCGTGTTTGCCCTCGTGCTCGTCGCCATCGTTGGCGCCTATTGCATTGCCGAACCGCGAATCGCACAGAACGTCCTCGCCCGCATCGTCAACCCGACGGCCGATATTCCGCCGTTCACCTACACCTCGCTCACCGTCGAGCCACGTACCTGTTCCGTGCCCAAAGGGAGCGACGTCGAGGTTGCGGCAATGGCCTCGGGCAAGATCCCGCCCCACGCCAAGCTCGCCTGGCGAGCGGAACGCGGGCGCTGGAAGCGTCTGAAGCTCGCCGGCGACGAGAACGCCTACCGCTTTACATTCAAGAACGTGCTGCTGCCGATCAAGTACCGGTTCCGAATCGGCGACGCGCGCACACAGACCTACTCGATCGTGCCCGTTGAGCCGCCGGCCGTCGTCGGGGTGAGCATCACCTACCTCTACCCCGACTACACGGGCCGCGGCGAGGAACCCGGCCCATCGGACGGCGGCAACATCCGCGTCCTGCGCGGCACCCGGGCGAGCGTGACGGCCATCGCGACCCAACCGATCGAGAGCGCGCACGTCGTCTTCAATGACGGGACGAGGACCGATCTCGACGTGCACGGGACGACGGTTGGGCCGCTCACGTTCGTCGTCACGACCACCGGCACCTACACTTTCCACCTGCGCGACGAGCACGGCTTCACCAACACCGAGCCGGTGCCCTACACGATCGTGCCGGTGCCGGACCGCGAGCCGAGAATTGACATCACCGAGCCGAGCGGCACGATCGAGCGCATGGCCGACATGGACGTGCCGATCCGCTTCGCCGCCTACGACGATTTCGGGCTCACCGCCATGCGCCTCGTCTACCAGGCCGCGCCGAAGACCCCGAAGGAAGAGAAGGACCGTACGCCGGAAGACGAGCTCAGCGGGACGTTCCCGATCGAGCTGCCGCGACCGGGAATGACCGAGTTGGCCGCCGAGTACCTCCTCGATCTCTCGTCGCTCGAGCTCCAGCCCGGCATGGTGCTCCGGTACCACTTCGAGGCGACCGACAACGACACCGTGGACGGCCCGAAGACCGGCCGCTCGATCGAGCGCACGATCACGATCATTTCCGATGAGGATTCCTTCAGCATCATCGAACGCGAACAGCTTGCCCTGCAGCGACGGCTCCGCAAGCTCATCGAACAGCAGGACGCGAACAAGAAGCTCACGGACCAGCTCGAGCGCGAACTTGGGAACACGGGACACCTCTCGCCCGAGGAGGCAAACCGGATCGAGAGCGCCCAACGCGCCGAGGAGGCCATTACCGAAGCCACGAAAGAGATCGCACGCGATTTCGACCCGACCATCGAGAAGATGCAGGCCAATCCGCTCGTCGAGGTGCGCTCCGCCTTGCGCATGCAGGACATGAAGCGCGCCCTCGAAGAACTCGCCAGACGCGAGATGCCGCTGGCCGGCTCGCAGCTCAAGGCCGCGGGCGAGACCGAGCAGCCCGGCGACCGCAGCCGCCAACTCGGCCGCGCCGGCGAGACCGAAGAGCGCATCCTCGACGCGCTCAACGAAATTGATGAACAGTTCGACAAGCTCCAGGACGAGCAGCGGCTGCTCAGCCTCGCCGCCGGCGCCAAAACCATGGCGCGCGAGCAGGACCGGAACGCCGAGAGCACCCGCGAGGCGCGCGGCGACCTCATGGGCAAATCGCCCGAACAGCTCAACCCCGAGCAACGGCGGCGCCTGAAGAAGCTCGTGGAGCGCGAAAAGAAGCTCCAGGAAAAGCTCGAGGAATTCGAGGAGCAGATGGAGCGCACGCTCACGCAGCTCGAATACAAACGCTCCGAGGACGCGGCAGCCGTCGAGAACGCGCTCGACTCACTCAAGCAAAGCACCCTGTCCGACATGCTCAAAGACGCCGAGGAGGCGCTTCGGGCGAACCTCCTCAACAAGAGCCTCAAGCCGCAGACGGACGCGTCGGACAAGCTCTGGGACCTCGCTCAACGCCTCGAACAGGGCCAGATGGCCAAGCTCGGCAGCGAGTTCGAGAACATCGAGCAGGCCATGCAGCAGCAGGCCTCGGAGATTGATCGCCTCATCGAGCTCGAGCAGCAGATCATCGCCGCGACCGAGGCGCTCCCGACCGGCGACAAAGCGCTCGCCGACGAGACGACCGATCCGGTCGGCCTCCTGCTCGACCGCTACGGCGCCGTCGGGGCGTCGCAGGAGCGGCTCCACGAGCGAGCCGGCGAGTTCCGCGACCTCCTCGACGAGATTTTTGCGCAGATCGTCATCATCGGCATTGACCCGGTGACCCCGTTGCGGGCAGGGGTCAACGCGATGCACGATGCTGCGGAACGGCTCGGCGAGCTCAAGCGCAACGATGCGCTCGCCGACGAGCGGCGTGCGCTCGAAGGGCTCTTCGAGGCGCGGGAACAGCTCGCGCTCGCGCTCGCAAAAATGATGGACGAGTCGAAGATGTGTCAGATGCAGCAGTGCCTGAACAAGCTCGGCGAGATCATCGAGGCGCAGCGCAAGATCAACGAGGACACGAAAGAAACGGACGCCCAGCGACCGGCGGGCGACGACCTCACCGCGGCTTTCCGGCGGCTCATCGAGCGGCTCGCCAATCGCCAGGGCCGCCTCGGCGACGAGGTCACCGAGCTCGGGCAACAGGTCCAGCGGCTGCGCGAGATCGGCGAGAAGATGCGCGTGGTCTCGGAGATGCTCCGGCAACTGCGCACGGGCCAGGACACGCAGACCGAGCAGGACAAGATCCTCACCGCGCTCGAGCAGCTCAGGTTCCAGCTCCAGGCCGAAATGCAAGCGATGATGCAGGCGATAGGAATGACATCCACCGCCGGCACCGCAGGCACCGGCAACCGCGACCCCTCGCAACGCCGACCGCAGCTGCTCGAGCTGCCGAGCGGCACGTTCGCCCAGACGCGGCTGCCGGACCGGCTGCGCCGCGAGCTGCTCCAGGCGTGGGGCGAGAAGTACCCCGAAAGCTTTCGCGAGCTTTTGAGCCTGTACTACAGCCGGCTCTCGAACGACGAGAACCCGTACTGAAGTATCCAGAATGAAGCGATACCGTCCATTCCACAAGGCGCTCAGCGCGACGGCCGTGCTGGCGATCCTCGTCTCGCCGCTGCCGCCGCGCGCCGATGCGAGAATCCCGACCCAGGTGCGCGAGGCCGTCGAGGCAGGCCTCGATTACCTCGCCCGGACGCAGCGCGACGACGGCTCGTGGCCGGATCACTACGGTCAGAGCCCCGGCGTCGTGGGCCTCGTGCTGCTCGCCTTTTTCGCGCACGGCGAGGTGCCCGGCCGAGGCCCGTACAAGGAGACCGTCGAGAAAGCGCTCGGCTTCCTGCTCGCCAGCGCCAAAGAGGACGGCCTCATCTCGCGCACGGGCAGCTCGCCGATGTACAACCACGGCTTCGCCACGCTCGCGCTTGCCGAGGCGTACGGCATGTCGCCGCGGCCCGAGCTCGAGCGCGCGCTGCGCAAGGCCGTGGACCTCATTGTGCGCACGCAGAACCGGCGCGGCGGCTGGCGCTACCAGCCGATGCCCTATGACGACGATATCACGGTGACCGGTTGCCAGCTCATGGCACTGCGCGCGGCCGACAACGCGGGCATCCACGTGCCGCGCAAGACGATCGAGAAAGGCATCGAGTACCTCGAGTTGTGCTACGCCCACGGCGGCGGCTTCACCTATCAGCCCGGCGGCTCGCCCGGGACCGCGCGCACGGGCATCGGCGTCCTCCTGCTCCAACTGCTCGGCAAGGAGGACAGCGAAAAAGTCACGCAGGGCGTCCAATACCTCAAAAAGAACCCGCCGCACCATTTCGCCTACTACTTCTACTACGGCACGTACTATTGCGCCCAGGCCATGTACCAGGTCGGCGGCGCCGACTGGGAGGCGTGGAACCGGACCATGACCAAGGAGCTCCTCGAGCTGCAAATACGAAGCCCCGGCAATGAACACGGAAGCTGGCCGCAAACCGGCTCGTCGGGCGGCAAAATTTTCGCCACCGCTACGGCGCTGCTGGCGCTCGAAATCACCTGGAAATACCTTCCCATCTATCAGCGGTAAAGCGGTAAAGCGAGGACAGACTCATGAAACGATATCGGTACTTGGCCGTCGCCCTTGGTGCCGTGCTCCTGCTCCTTGCCGGCAACGTCCAGGCACAGCGGAGGGCAATTCCGGTGGAGGACGCCGGCGACGACCTCGAGCAAATCGCCGAGTCGTCGCCAAGGACCAACGACGCCGTCTACCTCGACAACGGCGACAGGATTTCCGGCACGATCCTGCGGCTCGACGACGGCATGCTCACCATCGCCGGCGAACTCGTCGAGGACGAGACCCGCGTTCCGCTCACGCACGTGACGCGCGCCCTGTTTCGTACGCCCGAAGAGGTGCCGGCATCCCCGGGCGATCGCCTCATCGTCGCGAACGGCGACCGCCTCAGCGTCATCGCGCACGGCCTCGAACGCGGCGTGCTTGCCGCCGCGACCGGCGCCGGCGACGCCGTTCACGTCGAGACGGAACGCCTCACCGGCATCATTTTCGAGCGCAAGCCATACGTCATTTACGAGAACGACTTCGACTCGGACGACCTCAAGGGCCTCAAGCCCATGAGTGGCACGTGGGCGATCGAGAAGGGCGAACTCGTCCAGAAGGAACGCAACGCCTCCTTCTCGACCGCCGCACTGGAGGTCGCCCAGGACGGGCGGTTCCAGTACGCGTGGACCGCGAACCTCGCGTCGGGCTATACGTACGGCTTCTACTTTTTCGCCGACAACGGCGAATCGGTCCACGGCGGCACCTCGTATTTCATCCTCGTTCAGGGCCGGAGCATCTACCTCTACAAGGTGCGCAACGACAACCAGCAGTACTACGCCAACTGCACGCTCAGCAACCGCAACAGGCGCGCAGCATTTCAACTCGACTACGATCCGGCCGACGGCCACATCCTCCTCACCATTGACGGCAAAGACGCCTTCCGCTACCGCGACCCGAAACCGATCCAGAGCGGCCGCTACGTCATCCTGCGCGTGGACAGCGTGGGGAACTTCGACGATCTCATGATCCAGCGGCTCGGCGGCGGGCCCGTCCTCGCCACCGAAGCGAAGGCCCGCGGCCGCGACATCGTCTCCTTGCTCAATACCGACGAGGTCTCGGGCATCATCATGGGGATGGACGACGAGACGATCCTCATGAAAACCGACTACGACGAGGACCCCGTTGACATCCAGCGCACCTACGTCTCGTCGGTGACCTTCTACCGCCAAGCCGCCCGGGTGGCGCGGTCCGGCAGTGTGCACCTGACGCTCGTCAACGGCGATTCCATCACGGGCCGGCTCGCCGAGCTCGACGAGGAAAAGGTCGTTATTGATACGGAAGTCTTCGGCCAACTCACGTTCCCGCGCCCGCTCCTGAGCGAATTCGGAACGGGCGAGCCGGAAGGCGAAGCCGTCGGCGGCCTCCATAATGAACCGCGAGGTGGCCCGAAGGTTGGCGTAATCCTCATCGACGATGGAGGGGGCGAGTTTTAGGCTCCCGCTTCTCTGCGGCTCAAACCCCACGACGGAGGCAACGCCATCGAGCTGAAGGAAAAGATTTTCGAACTGCTCCGCGCCGAGAAAGGACGACCGCTCCGGCGCAGCGCGCTTCTTTCGCGCCTCGGCATCCCGCGGTCCCAACACGCCGCCGCCCGCGGCGTCCTGAGAGACCTTGCGCGAGACGGTGAACTCATCCGGCTCAAGGGCGGGTTCTTCACGTTGCCGGGGAGCAGCGATCTCGTCACCGGCACGCTCCGGGCTCACGCCCGGGGCTTCGGCTTCGTCCAACCCGCCGACGCCTCCCTCGACGACATCTACATCCACCGCGAGAACATGTCCACCGCCCTCGACGGCGACACGGTGCTCGTGCGCTGCCTCCCCTCGCCCCCGCACAAACGCGCGAAGGGGCCGGAGGGCGAAATCGTTAAGGTCGTCAAGCGCCGCAGCTCGCAAATCGTCGGCACGCTCCGAAAGACCGGTCACTTCCACTACGTCCTCCCCGACAATCCGGCGATCTACCAGGACCTCCTCATTCCCGACGACGCGCTGGGCAAGGCGCGGGTCGGCGACAAAGTCGTAGCGAAAATCACCGAGTGGGAATCGAAGCACCTCAATCCCGAGGGCGCCGTCGTCAAAGTGCTCGGGCCAAGCGGGGACATCAAGACAGACATCGCCGCCGTCGCCGCGCGCTACGATCTCCCCGAAAACTTTCCGAAGGCGGTCTTCGCCGAGCTGCGCGCCGTCCCCGAGGTGATTCCCCCCAAAGCACTCGGCGGACGCAGCGATCTCCGCGACGAGACGATCTTCACCATTGATCCCGAAACCGCGAAGGATTTCGACGATGCCGTGAGTCTCCGCCGAGGGCGCGGCGGCACGTGGACCCTCGGCGTGCACATCGCCGACGTCGCCTACTACGTGCCTGAAACAAGCGCGCTCGACGAGGAAGCCGCCCGGCGCGGCACGAGCGCGTACTTGCTTAACACGGTCATTCCGATGCTCCCGCCAAAACTTTCGAACACCCTGTGCAGCCTGCGCCCGCACGTGGACCGGCTCACGCGCTCGGTCATCATGACCTTCAGCAAGGACGGCTTATTGCGGCGCTACGACATCTGCCGCAGCGTTATTAACTCCAAGCGACGGTTCACCTACAAGGAAGTGCAGGCAATCCTCGACGACAAGAAGAACTCGCGCTTCGCCCAAACGCTTCAGGACATGGCGGCGCTCGCGCGCGTGCTCTCGCGCCGCCGGCGCGAGCGCGGCGCCGTGGACTTCGACGTGCCGGAGCCGAAACCGATCATCGGCCCAAGCGGAGAGGTCGAATCGTTCGCCATCGAGCGGCGCGACGACGCCCACAGCCTCATCGAGGAGTTCATGATCGCCGCCAACGAGACCGTCGCCCAGCACCTGACGCAGCGCGGCCAGCCGACGATCTTCCGCGTGCACGAGGAGCCCGACGAGGCAAAGCTCGCGGAATTCGCCGCGCTTGCGCACCACTTCGGCCACCGCGTCTCGACGGCCCCCTCGACGCGCGAGATCCAGCGCGTGCTCGACGAGGCGAAAGGTACGCCCGAGGCGTACCCGCTCGGCGTCGCCTATCTGCGCTCGATGAAGCTCGCGCGATATGACGTCGAGAACATCGGCCACTTCGGGCTCGCCTCGGACGCCTACCTGCACTTTACCTCGCCGATCCGGCGCTACCCGGACCTCGTCGTGCACCGCAGTCTCGACGCCCGAAAGCCGCGCGGCACGAAAGCGCTCGAGGCGCTCGAGGAACAGATCGCTCACGCCGCCGCCAAGAGCTCCGAGACCGAGCGCACCGCTGAGGAGGCCGAAACCGAGCTGCGCACGATCGCCACGCTCCGCTATCTGGCGAAGCTCGCCGGCCAGCGGCGACCGCCGGTGCTCGACGGGATCGTGCGCGACGCCAAGTCGTTCGGCCTCCAGGTGAGTCTCGTCGAGTACCTCATCGAGGGCACCGTGCGCGTCTCGTCGCTCACGGACGATTTCTACCGGTTCGACCGCCACGCCAAGCGGCTCGTCGGGAGACGAAGACACAAGGTTTTTCAGGCGGGCATGTCGCTCAAGGTGCGGCTCAAGCGCGTGGACCTTTTTACGCGGGAGATCGAGCTCGGGCTGGTTTCGCGCGCGTCGTGACGCGCCGAAGGCGCCGCTTATTCCGCGACGGCTTGTTCCGCGTCGTCGGTGTCGCTTTCGGGCGCCTGCCTCAAGACGAGGTCGAACGCAACGCCGGACGGCAATTCCCTCTGCTTGCCCACAACGCCCAAAACAAACGCCCACCCGTCCTCGGCGGCACAGCATTTGACGAGGAGCGTGTTCCGGCCCTTCTCGAGGAGGACCTCGACGATCGCTTCCTCCTCGAGCGGCTCAGGCGCGTTGATCACCTGCTGCTCGTCGAGCCACACGGTGCTCGGGCTGTCGCAGGCAAAGGCGAGCATGACACCCGTGGCGGCCTCGGCATGCACGCCCAGCGCCGCATAGGCGCATCCCTCGGCGCCTTCGCCGAAAATCTCGTTGAAGTCAACCATCCCGTCGGGGTGAAGCCCTTCGAGCGGCAGGCGGCGCCACACAAACTCCGTGCCTTCCCATTGACAGGCGCGGTCGAAGTCCACGCCGTCCTCCGGCGGGTACGCCGTCGAGAACCCGCCATCGGCCCCCGCCGGAAACGGGCCGATGCACCGCACATCGAGCCACTTGTAGAGCTCGAGCTGCCTGCTGCGGTACGTCTCTCCCAGCACTGTGATTGTGACCGGCAGCGTCACCCGGCCGAGCGGCGCCCCCTCGATGATAACAAGCTGAACCGGGATTTCTGCCGAGCGCCCGCCGCGCAGTCGCCAGCCGACCGTCTTGCCGGGAACCAGCGAGACGCCCGGCGGCGCCTCAATGACGATCTGGCCGGTGAGCAGCCGATCGAGCGTGTTGTCGAACGTAAACTTCAGTGTGCGCGTCAGCGCGTCCCGGATCCTTCCGGGGTGCGGCGTTTCGTCCACGTGAACGTCCCAGACGAGGAATTCCGTCTCCATCGGCAGCGGCGCTTCCTGCTCGACGGCGTCCGTCTCGATCCCGTTTTCGATGTCGAGATCGTCGGAATCGTCCTCCTCGGGCACCTCGACGGCTTCCGGCTCGGGGCCGTGATGTCGGTCGCGCGTCTTGAGCCCGCAGCCACACACCAGCGCAACGCCAAGCACGACACTCACAACGAGAAACACGCGGTTCATACGTCCTTCACTCGATTTGGTCGGGATCCTCGCCGACGCCCATGATGGAGCACGCGACGACGGGCTTGAGGCCAAGCTCGACGGCGCGCCGGATCACCTCGTCGGACTCCGCGCCCGGATTGAGCCACACCTCGTGAGCACCCTTGGCGGCAATCTCGTCGAGCACCTTGAGCCCGACCGCCGGCGGGAGATAAACGCTGATGCGATCGGGCTCGACGGGCACATCCAACACCGACCGGTAGCACGTGAGCCCCTCGATCGTTTTTTCGTTCGGATTGACCGGATACACGTCGTAACCCTGCTTGACGTACGCGCGCACCGCCTTGTTCCCGAACTTCGACCGGTCCCTCGACGCGCCGATGATTGCCACGGTCGGTTTCGCCATCGCTTTCCTCTCGCCGTCATCTAGCCCGCATTTCTCACACGAGGTGTTCGAAATGCGCCCTTCGGGCTTCGACTCCAGCGACCTGGGGTCGCTGTCGCTCAGGGCTAGGGCAAATGATGCCGGCCATCCAGGGCTCTTGCCAGCGTCGTCGGGTCGGCATGTTCAATGCCGCTGCCGACGGGCAGGCCAAAGGCGATCCGCGAAAGCTGAACGCCCGTGCCCTTGAGCAGCTTCTCGATATAGAGGCAGGTCGCATCGCCCGCCACGCTCGAGCTCGTCGCCAGAATCACCTCGCGCACGCCTTGCTGTTTCACGCGCTCGACGAGCTCCTTCATTCGCAGGTTTTCGGGGCCCACGCCGTCAAGCGGCGAGATCGCCCCGCCGAGCACGTGGTAGCGTCCCTTGAATCGTCCCATCGCCTCGAGGGCGCACAGGTCACGCTCATTCTCGACGACGCACAGGAGCGATGCGTCCCGTTTCTCGTCGGCGCAAATGCGGCACGGGTCAGTCTCGTCAACGTTCCCGCAAATATGACACGTCGAGATGCCGGTGTGGAGCTCGGCCGCGGCCCGGCCGAGCGCCTGAGCCTCGCGCTTGCCGGCCCGGAGCAGATGGAGCGCAAACCGTTCCGCGCTCTTCTTGCCGACGCCGGGGAGCTTGGCGAACTCGGCGATGAGGCGCTGAACCGATTTCGGGTAGTCCATCGTCGCTCCTACAGGCCGCCGAGGCTGCCCATCATGCCGCCCAGGCCGCCGGTGATCTTGGCCATCTCGGTCGCCGAGACAAGGCTCGCCTCTTCGAGCGCCTGGTTGACGGCGGCCACGACGAGGTCCTGGAGCATCTCGACGTCTTGAGGGTCCACCGCCTCGGGCTTGATCGTGATCGCCTTGATCCGGTTGTCGCACGTCGCGACGACCTCAACGACCCCGCCGCCGACCGTCGCCTTGACCTCGCGCACGGCGAGCTCTTCCTGCACGCGCTCCATGTCCTGCTGCATCTTCTTGGCTTGTTTGAGAAGCTTTCCCATGCCGCCCGCCATCACTCTCTCCTTGGTTGGATGAGCTTGCCGCCAAACAATTCGATGCTCTTCTTCACGAGCGGATCGTCGGCGAAACGGTTCTTGGGCGTCTCGTCGTTTCCGCCGCTCCCGGCGATCCGCTCGAACGTGACGCGAACACGCCTACCCAGCAGGCGCGCCAGGCAATCCTCGACGAGACGCCTGTTCCCACGTTTCGAGAGCTGCTCACGCTGATACACGTGCGCCTCATCGAAACCGATGACCAGTTCGTCGTTCTCGAACGAGAGAATCTTCCCCGCGACGATGCTGGCGCGCAGGCTGGGCGGCTGGCCGTCAAGCGCCCCGACCACGCGCTGCCACAGGTCGCCGAAGTCGGACGCGTCCTCGGCGGAAAGCGGCTCGAGCACAGCCGAGCTTGCCGGCTCCGGCGGCGCATACGAAGACGGCGCCGCCGAGGTCGCTTCGGGCGCTATCGGCCGAAGGGCGCTAGGCTTTTTTTTTCCGCCGGAAAAGAGGTCGCCCTGCGCCTCCTGATCTCCCGCAGGCGTGGGCCCGGCCCCTCGAGTACGCAGCTCCTCAATGCGATCGAGCACCGTCTCGAGCGGGACGCGGTCGCGCGAGCGCACGAGCTTGATGAGGGCGACCTCGAGGGTCACCTGCGGGCTGATCGCGTAACGGAGCTGTTCCTCGGCCATCGCGAGGAGCTCGATGATGTAGAGCAACTGATCGCGGTTGAAGCTCGGCGCGGTCTCGACGACTCTCTGGACTGTCTCGGCCGGGAGGTCGAGCACTTTCTCGGGCGATTGCGACGAGAGCGCCACGAGCAGATCGCGGTAGTGTGCGATGAGCTCCTCGATGAAGCGTCGCACGTCGCGCCCCTCGTCCACGACGCGGTCGGCGATGGTGATCGCCGCCTCGACGTTGCCCTCGACCACTGCGCCGTCGAGCTCCCAGAACACCTCGTCGCCCACGAGGCCGAGGATCTCACTCACGTCGCGCGCGCCGACGGTCTTGCCCGCGAACGCGACGACCTGATCGAAGATGGATTGCGCGTCGCGCATGCTTCCCTCGGCGCAGCGCGCGATGAGCGCAAGCGCGCCCGGCTCGGCGACGATGGACTCCGCCTCGGCCATCGCCTGCAGCCGCTCGGCGATCGCCGCCGACGGAATGCGCCGCAGATCGAACCGCAGGCAGCGCGACGTGATCGTCGCGATGACCTTGTGTGGCTCGGTGGTGGCGAAGAGGAACTTGATCTGCGGCGGCGGTTCCTCGAGCGTTTTCAAGAGCGCGTTGAACGCCTCGGTCGTGAGCATGTGCACTTCGTCAATGTAGTAGATCTTGAAGCGGCTGTGCGTCGGCGTGTAACGGACCCGTTCGCGCAGCTCCCGGATGTCGTCAATGCCGCGGTTGGAGGCGCCGTCAATCTCGATCACGTCGGCTGTTCGCCGCAGCGATCTCGCGGCACGGGACGCATTGGCCGCACGGCTCGGGCGTCGGGCCCTTGTCGCAGTTGAGCGCCTTGGCGAACACCCGCGCGATCGTAGTCTTGCCCACGCCGCGCGGGCCGGTGAAAAGATAGGCGTGGTGGATCCGGCCCGCCTTGATCGCGTTCTGCAGCGTTCGCGTCGTGCCTTCCTGGCCGACGACCTCCTCGAAGCGCTGCGGCCGCCACTTGCGCGCAAAGGCCTGATAGGTGCTGTTCGACTTGGCCGTCACGAAAAAGACACCTCAAGAGAAAAAGAAGGTCGCGCACCCTCGATTGGTCCACTTGGACGCTGTTTTGCAGGGGCGGTCGGCTCCACCCAGGCGCCCCCACGGCACATGGCAACGATCCTTAGGGCTGCTACCTCCCGGTCCTGACCCGGTTCGGAGGCCGCCATTGCATGGGACCCAGGCTTCAA
>Ga0180432_10004337_pt1 | contig 19565 bp, 19 predicted proteins | sample SS_ome_10_FD_132414 | JGI IMG/M metagenome (GOLD analysis project Ga0180432, IMG submission 132414) | Hypersaline lake sediment archaeal communities from the Salton Sea, California, USA - SS_1_MS_2 metaG | ecosystem: Environmental > Aquatic > Non-marine Saline and Alkaline > Hypersaline >...
CTTGATCAACTCGTTTACAAAGTCGGGGCGTTCAATCACAGATAGGGACTTCCGTATCCTCAAAAAACCTGGTGACCGTCCCGTTTGTCGAGAAAACGATCGGGGAGGAGAGAAGCGTGACCCCCCCAATAACGACTAGCGCTTGTAATGAACTACGGAACCGGTTGAGGGGAAAAGACGGGACTGTTCCTTTAGAGCTCCACTTCACCATGCCTTGCGGAGTGACACTGGAGGTTCACCGCAACAGGCAGGCTCGCGATGTGGCAGGGGCGGAGCTCGACGTAGACGGCTAATGCTGTGACCCTCCCGCCGTAGCCCATGGGACCTATCCCCAGCTTGTTTATCTCCCTTAGGATTTTCCCCTCCATTTCTGCAATCTTTTTGTCCATGTTGGCAGAGCCGACCTTCCTTAAAAGAGCTTCCTTGGCTAAGATCGGCGCCGTGTCGAACGTGCCCCCGAGCCCCACCCCCACTATCAGGGGCGGGCAGGCCTTCGCCCCGGCGCTTTCCACCGTCTCGACGACACTCCCGATAACGCCCCCCTCCCCCTCGGAGGGCGACAGCATAAAAAGCCTGCTCATGTTCTCCGCCCCGCCCCCCTTGGCGAGAAAGGAAAGCTTCAACTTATCACCTTCAACGACCGTTGTATGAATTGTCGGGGGGGTGTTGTCCCCCACGTTCTCCCTCGTTAAAGGGTGGGCGGTGGAGAGCCTGAGATTTCCCTCCGTGTAGCCGAGCCTCACCCCCGTAAATATCGCCCACTCGAGGCCGGGGCCGTCAACCGTCACCCCCTCCCCCCTCTCCACGAAAAAAACGGCGGTTCCCGTGTCCTGGCAGAGGGGAAGGCCCGTCTCTCTTGCGACCCTGGCGTTTTCGATTATCTCATCTAAGACCGCGATCCCCATAGGCGACTCCTCGGTCGCCCGCGCCTTTTTGACCGCCCTTATCACGTCCTCGGGGAGGTTCAGGTTCGCCGAGACGACGAGCTCCCTGACAGCACCCACGACCGTATCGTATGACAGGCTCCTCACATGGCCCTCACAGCTTTACCTTTTTGATCTCTTCTCTCACGGCGTCGGCGGAGGCGTTAAGCATCTCCCTCTCCCCGTCGGTGAGCTTGATCTCGATGATTCTTTCTACACCGGCCCCCGAAAGCTTTACCGGCACGCCGAGATATATCCCTGAGATCCCGTACTTCCCCTCGAGGTATGCCGAGGCCGCGACGATCCGCCTCTGATCCTTGAGGTAGGCCTCGGCCATCATCACTGCGGACGCGGCCGGGGATACGTAGGCGCTTCCCGTTCCCAAGAGCTTGACTATCTCCCCCCCCGCGAAGCGGGTTCGCTCAATCAGCTTTTCTATCTTCTGTTTGGGGAGTAGCTCCGTTATGGGAATCCCGGATACCGAGGCGCAGCTGACGATAGGCACCATCGAGTCGCCGTGCCCCCCCATCACCATCGCCGATACGTCTTTTACCGATACGCCGAGCTCCTCTGCGATAAAGGCGGAGAACCTCGATCCGTCGAGAACCCCCGCCATCCCGACGACGCGTCTTCGGTCAAAGCCGGTCACCTCCTTCGTTACCCAGGCCATGACGTCCAGGGGATTGGTCACAACAACCACGAACGACTCCGGGGCGTGTTTTTTGATATTTTCGGCGATCGATTTGACCACCTTCACGTTGACCTCCAGGAGGTCGTCCCTGGTCATGCCCGGCTTTCTGGCGGAGCCGGCCGTAATGATCACAATATCGGCGCCGGAAACAGCTCCCATATCGCTCTCCCCCCTGACATCGGCGTCGAAATGCCCGACCGGGGCGCCCTCGAGGATATCGAGCGCCTTACCCCTCGGCATATCCGGGACGATGTCGACGAGGACGACGTCTCCCAGCTCCTTTTCGGCGATGAAGAGGGCGGCCGACTGCCCCACGTTTCCGGCGCCGACCACCGCTATTTTAGGTCTTAGAGGCAATTTTTACTCCCCTTACAATAAAACACCATCAAGACACCCTTTTTAATCCCTTCTTTGCAACCAAAACGAGACAGCGGCTCAATAATTTCTCCCAAGAGATATAGTCCGCCCTTTTCTTGTCCTCATATCAGCGGGGTGAAATAAAACAATCCAAAAGACAAAGACAACCTACTCCGCCATGTTCTCAACGATCGCCTCCGCGAAGCCGGAGCAGGAGTGGAGGGTCGCCCCGTACATCTGGCGCTCCAGGTCGTAAGTGACTCTCTTCTGAGAGATGGTCTTCGCCAGCGCCCGATGGATGAGCTCCGCCGCCTCGGTCCAACCCATATGCTCGAGCATCAGGGCCCCGGAGAGTATGAGGGAGCCGGGATTTACCTTGTCCTGGCCCGCGTACTTTGGGGCCGTCCCGTGGGTCGCCTCGAAGAGGGCGCACCGGTCGCCCATGTTTCCCCCCGGCGCCATCCCCAGCCCCCCTATCTGCGCCGCCAGGGCGTCGGAGAGGTAGTCGCCGTTGAGGTTCGGGGTCGCTATAACCGAGTACTCGGAGGGCCTCAAAAGGACCTGCTGGAACATAGCGTCCGCTATCCTGTCCTTGATAAGGATCTTCCCCGGGGGAAGCTCGCCGTCGAGATCAGACTCCGCCACCGTCACGTCGTCGAACTCCTCCTTCGCCAGCTCGTAGCCCCAGTCACGAAAGGCCCCCTCGGTGAACTTCATAATGTTCCCCTTGTGGACCAGGGTCACACTCTCTTTGTCTTTTTCGAGGGCGTACTTCACCGCCCTTCTCACAAGGCGCTTGGTGCCCTCCTCGCTGATCGGCTTTATCCCGATTCCGGAGCCCTCGGCGATTTTTATGCCGAAGTTCTTGTCGAGGATCGATATGAGTCTCTTCGCCTCGTCCGAGGAGCCGCTCCACTCTATCCCCGCGTAGACGTCCTCCATGTTTTCCCTGAAGATGATCATGTCCACCTTTTCCGGCTCCTTGACGGGCGACGGCACCCCCGGGATATACTTGACCGGTCTGATGCAGGCGTAGAGCTCGAGCTTATGGCGCAGCGTCACGTTAAGGCTCCTTATCCCGCCGCCGACGGGCGTGGTCAGCGGGCCCTTTATCGCCACCCGATACTTCTCTATGGCGTCGAAGGTCTCCTGGGGCAGCCACTCCCCGCAGTGCTCGTTCGCCTTCTCCCCGGCCAGAACCTCGAACCACTTGATCTCCCTCTCACCCTTGTAGGTGAGCATCACCGCATCGTCCATCACGAGGACCGCGGCCTTCCAGATATCGGGGCCGATCCCATCCCCCTCGATATAGGGTATGATCGGGTCATCCGGGACAATAAGATCCCCGTCGGTTGTGATCTCTATCTTGCCACCCAGGGGGGGCAAATTAAAATAGGTCTTGGACATATTGTATTTCGTCCTTTCTGTATCGTCGATTTTGTAAATCTGTAAAAAAGGGGAATCTAAACGTCATCTTGGATAAGATCGTAAATCTTGCAAAAAAATCTTATCACTATCCGGTCTTGATATCCCCATGCTTGTTGATATGGTCGACCAGCCCGCCGTCTTTCAAGATCGTCTGCATGACACCGGGAAGCGGTGGGAACTCAAGCTCGAGGTCGGCCGTGACATCCCTCACGATCCCGCCGTTGAGGTCCACCTCGATCTCGTCCCCCTCCTTGATCTCACTCGTGTCCACCATAATCACGGGGAGTCCCACGTTTATGGCGTTTCTGAAAAATATCCTGGCAAACGACTTTGCGATCACCGCTCCCACGCCGGCGAGCTTGATGATCCTCGAGGCGTGCTCTCTCGAAGACCCCAGGCCGAAGTTGTTTCCAGAAACGATAAAATCGCCGGGGGATATCTTTTCATAAAAATCGGGGTACACGTCCTCCAGGACGTGCTTTGAGAGCTCCGGGAGGTTTGACCTCAAGTGGAAATGTCTCCCGGGGGCGATGTGATCCGTTGAGATGTCGTCCCCGAAGATGAATGCCCTTCCCCTTAAAATACCGCTTGTCATCTCTATTTGCCCTCCTCCTTCTCTTTTTCCTTTTTCTTCTTCTGGATGCTGTATTTCACGACCGCCCTGATAACCTTGCTCCGGTTCGCCCCACCCAGGAGTATCTTCAGGTCCTCGTAGGCGGTCGGGTCGTTTACCAGCGCCCCCAGCGTTCCCTCTCCCTTGTCCACCTTTTCAAGTATGCTCCTGAGGCTGACCAGAGAGGCGTCGAGGTTGCTTATTGTATCGGCCGTCTCCTCCTTACCCCCGTATATGATGGTGTGTAGCGAGCCCTCCCCATCCCTTACCTCGGTTACGATATCGTCGGCCGACTCGATTATCCTGGCGACGTTTTCCCCGGATTTCTTTTCCTTTATCGGTTTTAGAAACGCGTCCAGGGACTCGGTGATGGAAAGCGTGTTGTCTACGATCTTATCCGCGCGCTCCAGATAACCGAAGAGCTCCACCGATTCTTCCGACTCAAGGCGCTGGCCGTCCGCCAACATCTTTTTGCTGGGACTTCCCATGGTAATGGAGACGTACTTATCCCCCAAAACCCCCTTGGTCTTTATGCTGGCCACGCTGTCGGTTCTTATCCTCTTTCTCACATCCGTGCTTATCTTGAGCTCCACGTCTATCAGTTTCTTTTCGAGATCGGTGGGAAACGACACCATCGAAACGGTGCCCACATCCACCCCGGCGAGCCTCACCGGCGCCCCGGCCCTGAGCCCCCCCACATCCTTGAAGTGGACGTAAAGGGTATATTGCTCCTCGAAGAGGTGTTTTTCGCTCCCGATGGAAAAAACCAAGATGAACGCAAGGGCGAGCCCCACGAAGATAAACAGCCCCACTCTTATTTCCTGTATAGTCTTCTTTGCCATAAGAAGCCTCCTTTAGAGTTCTCCGATATTCCCATTAATGAAGTCGTTGACCAGCGGTTCCTTCGACTTTTTGATCTCGTCGGTCGTCCCCACGACCTCTATCTTCCCCCTGTAAAGCATCGCCATCCTGTCGGATACTGAAAAGGCGGAGTCCATATCGTGGGTCACCACAACCGACGTCACCTTGAGCAGCTTTTGCATCTCTATTATCAGGTTGTTTATCCGATTGGCGTTTGTCGGGTCGAGCCCCGTCGTGGGCTCGTCGTAGAGGATTATCTCCGGGTCGTAGGCGATGGCGCGGGCCAGGGCCACCCGCTTTTTCATCCCCCCCGACAGGTCCACCGGCATCATCTCCCCAATTCCGGAAAGCCCGACCATCTCGAGACATCGACCTACCTTCTTCTCTATTTTTTTGTCCGACATCTCCGTGTGCATCTTGAGGCCGTAGGCGACGTTCTCCCCGACGTTTATCGAGTCGAAGAGGGCGCCCCCCTGAAACAGCATTCCGATCCTGCTTCGAACCTTCACGAGCTCCTCCTTCGAGAGATCGACGATGTTGGTCTTGTCGACGATTATCTCCCCCCTGTCCGGCATTATCAACCCTATCATCATCTTGAGGAGTACACTCTTGCCCGATCCGCTGCCGCCGATGATCGTTATCGTCTCCCCCTTGTTTATCGAGAGGTCGAGCCCCCGGTAGATGACGTTGTCCTCGAAAGCCTTTTCTATTCCGCTGTATACTATAAACGACATTTCTATACGCTAAATACCAATATAAAGAGCTTGGTCAGAAAGAAGTCCGCCACGAGTATCGATAGGGAGATCGTTACGACCGAAGACGTCGTGGCCTTTCCGACCCCAACGGTCCCGCCTGTTGTGGTAAAACCGCGGTAGCACCCGACTATCCCTATTATGATTCCGAAGAAGAAGGCCTTTGCAAGCCCGCCGAGAAAATCGCTGATCTTCAGCACGTTGAAAACCTGGTCCATATACTTAACCGGCTCCACCCCCAGCTCTATTACCGTAACCACCATCCCGGAGAGGATCCCCACAATGTCGGCGTAGACCGTAAGGAGGGGAAGGACTATCATGCAGGCCAAGGTCTTTGGGACCACAAGCTCCTTTACCGGATCGGCCCCCAGCGCCTTTATAGCGTCGATCTGCTCGGTAACCTGCATGGAGCCTACCTCCGCGGTGATTCCGGCGCCGACCCTCCCCCCCACTAAAAGTCCCGTGAGGACGGGACCCAGCTCCCTCACCAGCGACACGGCCAGGACGTTTGCGGCGAAGTCGGCCGCCCCAAACCTCTTAAGCGCAAAGGCCATCTGCAGCGCCATGACCGCCCCCGTAAATAGCGCCGTTATGAGGGCGATCAGCATCGACTTAATCCCAATATATTCGATCTGATCTATGGCCGAACGGAGATTGAAGGGGGGGGTCAAGAGAACCTTCCCCGCCTCCAAGGTAAGTCTTGTCGTGCCCTCGAGGTAGAGCATCGCCTTTATGACCCATTTTCCTATGGTCTCTAAAAACTCCTTCATTTACCCCTTCAATCCTTAAACTTGAAGCTGTCGACGATTTTCATGAATAAAACGTATGAGCTCTCAAAATCCTCCGGGGAGGAAAAGAGCGTCACGTCATATATCTTTTTGTTGTGCCTCGCAACGTATGTGGAAAATACCAGGGGCACATCCTTAAACTTCCCCGAAAGCTTGAGATACCAGGCGTCAATCCCCCCCAGGGTTGCCTTTCTGGATTCGAGATACTTCTTCTCCTTTACGTAGATAAAAAGCCCCCTCGCAATGTACTCGAGTGCCCTATCACTCTCACCGCCCCCTTTAGCGCTGTAAATATCATCTGACACCGTGACGGTGATGGTAGCCCCCGTATCTGGATCGATGTATATCAGGGGAATATCTTTCGCATATTTCGCCTCGAAGTCGCCCTCCGGGATCTTCAGGCTGAAGCCGTATCTCGCAGAAACCAGCGTGTCTCCCAAAACCCTTCCCGGGAGAACCGTGCAGGCAAACAGAAAGAGGGCCGAAAGGAGGAGCAAAAGCGTTTTAAATATCGTTTTAAAAAGCGCTCCGAAAAGCGTGTTGAACAGGTATCTCTTTATAGGTTCTTTAAAGCTTCTCATATAATATATAATATACATTGTTGGAAACCGCCTCTCTTTAAAATCTATAATATTTCAGATTGCGAAAACCTAAAAACGCCCGAAAGCGTCTCAAGCCTCCACCCTGTCCTTTCTCGAAGAGACTATAAGCGAAATCCCTATTATCGCCGGGAACACAACAAAAAACAGACATACTATATATTCCACGGCGCCCCAATCCTCCTCAAGGGCGGCCGCTACGGAGCCGATAAGGAAAAGGGCGGCAAATGCGATCAGGATAATCCCGGACGCGATCTTGACACCCCCCTTTGTGGTCATCCTTATCACCTTTGTCGGGAACTCCTCCGGGTCCCTGCCGTCTCGAAACCGGGAATTCTCAAGGGCGAGACGGACCCTCTTTCTGAACGAGAGGTACATGAAGAAAACCAGGGGTATTACGAGTATCGCCAGGGCGGATCCTGAAAATACGAAGAAATCGAACGTCCCGTGGAAGAGGATGGCGATCGTCAATCCGGTCAGGACGTTTTTCTTCAGCAACCTCGGCTTCATCTTCCCCACGCCGAGGTAATAGCCGATGATTGCGCCCTCTATCCCGTGGCCCGGGACCGAGAGAAGGGCTCTCATCACCCCCGTTCCGATACCGTACTCGAACACGTACGCGATATTCTCCAGCGTCGCAAATCCCATCGCCGCCGCAACGCCGTAGACTATTCCGTCCATCACCTCGTTCATCTCACTTGACTTGAACGCCTTTATTTTTATCGCCAGATACTTCGCATATTCCTCTATGGGCGCCACGAAGAAGTAGGCCCCGATAAATCCCTGTACGAGATTCCCCTCCATACTGATCCCTGTGACCGACTGGATTGCTACCTCCAACAGCCCCGCCGGTATGGTAAAACAGGCGCCCAAAAAGAACGTCTTGACGACGAGTTTTTTCGGCTCCTTCTCGTACTTGTCCTTGTTGTAGACGTACCAGAGTATCGATATCCCGGGTGCTATGGCAAGGACGAGAAGCGTCAGGTAAAGCACCGAAACAGTCCCCCTTCAATGTTGAAATTAACGGCCTTGAGACAACGAAATTCGTTACCTAAACTATTTATTATATCAATTAGTGAAGGCTTGACAAGTTATTTATGAAAAAGGAAAAAAAGGGAGGATTTTTGTAATTTCAGGATATATAGGGAAAATTTCTTCATTTATCGGCAAACATTGGCCATAACACAAATCAGATATCTATTACCATCAGGTCCCCGGGTCTTATCACCTCCCCTTGAAAGACCCGACCTATTGCCGCTTTAAGATCAATGTCCTCCATCGGCGGGTAGAAATGAGTCGGCATGACCCTCTTCACTTTTGCCTTCGCCGCAATCTCCCCTGCCTCACCCGGCGTAAGGTGCCCCGGCACCTTCATGTCGTCCGGAAAGGCGGTGTCGATGATAAGGAGATCCGCCCCCCCGGAGATCTCTACCAGGCTCTCGGACCGGTCGGTGTCCCCCGTGTAGACGAGGGATCGTCCCCCGGCGTCAATCCTAACCGCTATGCTCTCCGGATTGTGGTTCGTCTTCACGGTCGATACGGAAAAGTCGCCGAAGTCCCTCCTATCCTCCCCCATCTCTTCTATATGTATCCTGTAAGTCTCCGGGATGATCCACTCCCCATATACCTCGACCAGCCCGTTGTACAGCTCCCCGAATCCAACGCCGGCCAGGATCGTCAGGTCTCTCTCCCTCGCACGGCCGATCTGGTATTTCGACGCGAATACGAACGGGACGAAGTCGCCGATGTGATCCGGGTGAAAGTGGCTTAAAAACACCATGTCCACATCGTTGATCTCGATCCCCGCCTCGGCCATCCTCCTCAAGAGCCCCGGTCCCATGTCTAAAAGCAGCGTTTTGTCCCCAACGGTCACCGCATAGGCGGCCGCCGACCGAAGAGCCGAGGGGAGGATCGTCCCGGATCCCAAGACTTGAACCTTCATGGTATCGATTTTATGGGGCCGTAGAAATAAGTCAACAAAAAAATGAAAAAGCTTGTAAAATTCGAAAAGAGTCTGTATATTATACCGAGTTGCAGGAGGGAATCCATGGAAAGATATTTAAAAATCTTTGGTTTTATATTTTCGCTGCTCCTTTTGGTCTCATACTCCTTCGCCTTTCAAGAAAACGACACAGCCCCCGCCACGGGCGCCGAATCGATGGTGTTGATCCCCGGCGGGAGCTACACGATAAGCTGCGGCGATCCCGATAAAGAGAAGAGCGTTGAGCTCGATTCCTTCTACATCGACACCCATGAGGTGACAAACGAGAAGTTCGCCCGCTTCCTGACCGCCGTATATCCCGAGGTGAAAGAGGGCTGGCTCCTCTGGGTGAATACCGACAAGGGCTCCGAGTTCAAGATCACCATGAACGAAGATGAAGAGGGCGTCTTTTCCGTCGTCGAGGGCTACGAAAACCACCCGGTAGTCACCGTCTCCTGGGAGGGGGCGCTCGCCTACACAAAATGGGAGGGGAAGTCCCTCCCCACCATTGAGCAGTGGGAGGCCGCCGCAAGGGGCGACAGCAAGGCGAGATTCCCATGGGGGGACGAGATCGATACGGACAAGGCCAACTACCGCTCCAACGAACAGCTCCATAAAAAAGAGAAGGGAGAGATAATGCCCGTGGGGAGCTACGCCCCGAACGAGTTCGGCCTCTACGACGTCGTCGGCAACGCATGGGAGTGGACGGCGGACGAGAGCGTGACCGATTTTCTCTCCTTCGTCCCCTTTATCAACTCCCTCTCCTCCTTTACAAACCCCCTGAAGATATTGATGGGGGGGAGCTACCTAACAAGCGAGGACGAGATCGGCGTCTCCCTCTCCCATCCGGCCAACCAGAAGGTGCGTTTCGGCAATATCGGATTTCGGTGCGTCATGGCGGCTGAGTGAAGTCCCGTCAGGTCGGGCATAGTGGGTCCATTTACTGTTTTTTGGACCGTCGGTTGTTATGCTTGGGGAGAATAAAAACCGAAAAGCCGTAATTTTACCTTCTCCTCTTCAATTCCATTTCATTAAGCGGGCCGAAGGATAATCTAAAGCAGCCTGGGAGGAGTCAGAGGCCGTAATTTCATTTTCTCATCTTCAATTCCATTCCATTAAGCGGGCCGTCGAATGTTATGTTTGGACGAATAAAAACCGGGAAGCCGTAATTCAATCTTCAAAACTTCTTTAAGATAGCCAAATGGATGTTAAATCCGGGGGTTCCGGGCTTCCTTCAATTCGATATTGAGAGAAATACCAGCCGTAAAAAAAATCCGCCGATCCTGTCCTAATATATCATCCCACAATTAAATATCAAAAGTTATCTCAAATCATTCAGTTGCTTCGCAATCCTCTCGATCTTTTTCAACGCCCGGTCGGCTAAAAAAACTGGCACTGTAATTCGCCTAAAAAGTCCGACGGGCGTCAGCAATTTTTAGCTTCCGCCCGTTTCGCATTTTCGAGATTTGCAGTCGTCCCTATTCCCCTTCGAGATAACCTCCGCTTCATTGTTACAATCATCGCCGAAGGAGACGATACCTGCCGCCACAAACATCTTCTCAATTCAATCCCACATTTGGGGAGGGAAGTATTAAAAACCTCAATTCAAAGAATCAGCTCTTTTTTAGCCTTATCCCCCTTACCCTGACAATCCACCTTCCCCCCACAAAAATAGCTGTGGCGAGGGCCGCAAAAACTATCAGCTTTATCCCCCCCATGAGACGACGATTCACGTAATTGGCCGTGACGTGGCTCTTCTCCGAGATCACGATGAGCTTAACGAAGCGGTGGATATCCCCCCTTAAGGGGATCTGAAACTGGGACGAGATGTCTCCAACTGTCGACGAATCGGGAGCGATATTCTCCTCCTGGTTGATCACGTCCTCCAGCCTCTGCTGCCTCTCGTAAACGTCCCTCCTCAGCTTTATGTTTTTCTGGTAAAAAGTGGAGGAGGTGTCCTTCTCTTCGAGAATCCTCTCGAAGTACTCGATCTCCTCCATGTCTCCGCCGAAGTGAACGTAATCGTTCTTCTTCGGCAGGTAGAGGGTCAGCATCATCTCCGATACGGGGATGTTGAGCGTGGGAAGCTCGATCGAGATACTCCCCACCGTGTCAGACTCGTCCACCGGAACGAAGATGACCGTTTCCACCAGAAAAGGCTCGGCGTTTCTCTTGACCGTCAGGGGGAGGGGAACGAGTATCTTCTCTTCGCTGTCGACGGAGACCTTGAGCGGCCTTCCCTTGAGTCTCGCCGACCAGAATTCCCCCCCCTCCGGCATGGTGATCTTCAGGTACTGGAGGTTACGGTTTCGGATATAATAGTGGGTCCTCAACACCATCTTCCCGTCCGCCGTGACAACCCCCACGCCGTTCGCCGAATCGGCGTTGGCCGAGAGGACCGGAAGGAGCTCCCCCTTTTCCACCGACAGCTTCAAAAGCCAGTCCGGATTGGTGTACCTATAGGAGAGCACCGGCGGAAGTCCCTTCAGGCTCAATAGCTTGCTCGGAAGCTCGGAGGGATCCTGGGGGGCGAGCTTCGCATACTCCCCCTCAGATATCTCAAAGCCCCCGCCCGACACCACGGCAACGTAGCCCGTATCCCGCTTGACACTTAAGGGCACGATCTTCGGAAACTCGATCTCTTTTGTGCCCTCGGGAAAATCCACCTCGAAGGAGAGCGTCAGCGAGTAGTTTCCGAGGATCTCGTAGCCGACCCTTACCTTCAGGACGTTTTTCTTCTCGTTGAGCTCCCACCCCGATATACCCTCTCCCGTGACGTCTATCAGCTCCAGGTATTCGGGAAATCCTATCTGAAAGGAGGTTGTCGGGGCACCTCTGACCTCGAAGTCAACGACGGCGTCAACAAAGAGCGCCTCCTCCTCGACGTCCATGACCGTCATTACCTCGGAGAGAACTATCGGCTCCTCCGGCTCTTTTTTCTTGACCTCCTCGATCTCCTCTGCCGGCGCGGAGACGGTGTAGTTTATCTTTATCGTGCCGTCACCCCTCAAAACCCCGTTCATCCTCCCCGCCGACCTCGATGTCACGATCCCGTTTATACCGACGTTCTCGAGCTTGCGATCGAAGCTCATCGCCACCGTGCCCACGGCCGCCTTGGGAACAGCAAAGGTTACTGTGTGGGGACCCGGCGTCTTCGGGGCGAAGACGTAAAAGCGCGCCCCCACCTTGAACTTCTTGGATTCTTCCCCTTCCCCCTTCAGGTAGACGTGGACCGAATCGCCCTTTGTCTTCGTGGGAGCGTATTTACCGTCCACCGTCAGCGATACGAGGGAGGCACCGTCCCCGACGACCCGAAGCTCCCGCCAGCCTCCCCCGAAGGTCATCACATCAAAGTCGGCGTTTACGGTGATAAGCTCCGGCGAGAGGTCGACCGTGTACCTCGCCTCTTTAACGGACAGCTCGACCGGAGGAGGCGTAGGCGGGGTCGGCGGCTCCTTCAAGAACTTCTCTATCAGCGCCTTGAACTCCTCCCACGGTATGGTGATGTCGGTGTTCGACATATCGGGCACCTTCCCTTTTTCCTCGGCGGCGCCCGCTGAATTTTCAAGGGGAAATACCGCCAACCACAGGATAAGGGGAAGAAATATCAAGACCGCTAAGCGACGTATCGCCTTTACAGCTCTATTTCTCATCTTTTTTCGACCGCCTCTTCTTAGGCTCATCCTTTTTAGACCCATCGTTTCTGGCCCCTCCCCTCTCTTTCCTGATATCGGAGAGCCTCTTTTTGGCCTCGTGCCTGATATCCTTCAGATAATAGAGACACCCTACGAGAAGTCCCCAGAACAGGCCCCACTTGAGCGCGTGGAAATCGAGAATGAAAAAGAGATGTAAGAGGATTATGATTCCCAATGAAACGGCGATGACTATCGACTTATCCTTGTTGATGTAGAGCTTCTTCCTCTTTCTGGCCGATCTGACGGCGAACAGCAGAGTGGCGAAGAACGTGGCCCACGCCAGCACCTCTATATAGGAGAGCCACCTCTTTACATCCCTTCCCTGGTACCTGAACTTGACGGTGGACTCCTCGCCCCCCTCTACGATGGTCTTCTTGTAGTTCAACCTATAACCGGAAAAGGGGATATCCACCCTTACCGGCAGGACTCCTCTCTTCCTTCCCGACTTGCCCCCTATGGTATCGATGCTCTCTCTGATTACGTTCATCTCGCTCTGGATCCGGGGCGCCGACGGGGCGGGAGCGTACTCCTTCTTTTTTTCCAACGACATCTCTTCATCGGCTGCAAAACCCTCTCCCGTGGTGGCTCCCAGGTCGCCCTTTTTGTCATAGCCGGGCTTTGATCCGGGAAACGTCACCGAGGTCGGCGTCAGCTCCATATCCTTGCCGAGGTTCTTGTAGACGTACTTCTTCGGGAGATAGAGGGTCCAGATCACCTCTCCCACCCTGTAGTCGGTCTTCGGCGCGTAAAACGTCCTCCAGCCCGTTATCCTGTTAAACGGTTTCGTCTCGGTGCTGTAAGTTATCTCAACGATGAACGAGGCCATCCCGCCGCCCGCCTTGACGGACCTGTCCAGCGGGATCAATATCCTGCCGTATTTGTCCCTCGTTAGCTTTACGGGCTTTCCGGAGACGAAGGCACTCCATACCTTGGTTGCCCCTTCTTCCATATCCACCTCGGCCGATCCTTCACCCGCTGTATCCTCCCCCGCGGGCTCGTCTGCGGCGAACATCTCGTCGATCTTCAGCTTCAAGAACTGCTCCGTGGTGTTCCTAACGGTAAAGCGCGCACGGGTGACGAGATCCCCCCTGACGGTTAAGAGGGACGTCAGCTCCTCCCTTATGATGACGCAGGTATCACTCTCTACGTCCTCGTTTTTCGTGACGTCGAGCCTCAGACTGAACGGATGTTTCAGGTACTTATAGGAATAGAGAATCGGTTTTTCGGTGGCGGAGACAAGCTCCCTCGGGAGCTCCGTGACGTCGAGGGGGCTCAAGTTCTCGGCCTTGAGCTCGACCACCTCGACCTCCGTCGATTTGGTAACCGCCATGAAGCCCTGCTCCCTGACGATATCGAGGACCTCGATCTCCGGGATATCCACCTGGGCCGTGGTGTCCCCCATGTTTTTCTCGTAAACGACCGCCAGGCTGAATTTTCCACTGACCTCAAAGCTCATATTGACGATGACCTTTATCTTTTCCCCCTCCGGGGCCGCTTCCCAGTCCCTGATCCCCTCCGCCTTGACGTCGATAATGTCGATATCTTTCGGCACGAGAAACGAGAAGGTCGATATCGATTTGTGGAGGATCTCGTAGTTGATGGTAGATACCCCGCCGAGAAAACCCTCCCCCACGGAGATCAGCGTATTGACCTTGGCCATGACCCTGAGCTCGCCCGATATCTCCTCCGGGACCGCGGGACTCCAGTAGATGGAGACGCTGCCCGTAACCGGCAGTGCCGCTTCGAGCCTTGTTGATCCCCCAAGGCTCGTCGTCCTCCTGTAATTTGCGGGATCGACCGTGAAGTCCATCCCCCCTTTCGGCACCACAAAATCCAGGGTTGAGACTGGGACTCTCGGTATCGGCACTCTGACTCCCACTTTCCCCGATCCCTTATCCACCGGCTTGTAGAATGTCAGATTCAGAACGTGTCTCCCCGGCTTGTTCGTGACGAGATTATAGTAGCTCCCGGACGTTCGCAGCGTTACACCCTTGCCGTCCATGGTGACGTCGGAGACCGCAAGGCTGCTGGAGAGTATAGGTACCTCTATCCACTTGTCCTCGGCGAGTATGTCGATGACGAACTCCGCATCGAAGACCGCGCTCTCCCCCACAAGCCTACCGTCGTAGTTCGACTCGGATATCGAGTAGTCGGTCGGGGGTTTGGGCGGCTCCGGCGGGGGCTCCGGCACAACGAGGAGCCTTTTGATCAGGTCCTTGAAATCGGACCAGGGCACGGATACGGAGCTGTTGGGAAGCTCGGGAAGCCTCGTCTCCGCCTCCGAAAACGCCTGAACCGGTAAGAAAATCAATATTGAAAGTGAAAATATCGTGGTGATTAAAAGTATAGTCGTCCTTCTCATTTTTACCTCCCGCACTTCATTGGTTTTAGAGATAAGACAGATTTTTTTCGATAAGGTTCACAGGTATCGCGATTTTTTTGCATATCGGCCTTTTTCGCAGATTATTCTACCACGCTCATCGTCAAATGAAAAGCCTTTAAGGGAGCGGTTTTCCGGGAGATTTTTGCTCGGTTTTGATCGGGTCGTGAGGTGTTTAAAGAGACTTGGCACGATCCGATGAGCGGGGGGAGTGCCTTCAATCCGTGAAGGGACGTGTCATATAAACATTGGAGTGATAGGCGAAGGGGCCCCTTCGCTTTAACCACCTAAAAAGCAAGATTAACGTTGCTGTCTATGAAGAGGCCCGACGCCTTCGGGCCAGCATCTTTCGGAGAAACCTGACCCACAGGCTCCATCTCGAAGGTCTTTTCGTACTTTCGCTCAGCTCCCCCTCGGCGTTGTCGAGGGCGTCCTCCAAAAGAGCATCGTGGAGGGGGCCGACCAGTATATGCCATTTCAGCCATCCCTTCAGGTCGCAGTCGGCGTCCACGATGTGGCGGAGCAGTACCGATCCCCGGCGGGGCACGACCTCGAAGAGGTGGCGTCCGTCGAAGCCCTTCAACAGGCCGGAGTCGATGAAATCGAAGGCAGCCCTCTTTCCGGGAACGTATTCGATCACAAGATATTTTACAGCCCCGTGCCCCCCTTTCGCCCCGATCCCCATAGGGACGTCAAACTTCATCGGGGGCCACTTGTCCCCCGGCCAGAGGCGGTCGTCTTCGCCCGCCAGTGTGTCCAACAGCGCTCCGACCTTTCCCGGGTCTGTGTCGTAATTTCGCTCGTGGACGTTATAGATTCTCATCTCTCCCTCCAATAACGGCGTAAAATGTCTTTTCGATCAGCTCGTCCAAGATCTTCGGGGGGCTCTTCTCCTTCATAAGATACCTCTTTGTCGCTGAATAGGGAACGTCGATCAACGCGAAAGTCGTCTTTAATATGGATGTCTCCATAACGTCGCCGAAGGTTTGTCTGGCGTAATCCTTTATCCCCTCGTCCAGCTCATATGAGAGGCGCCCCGCCTTTCCTTTAACCTCCTCCGGCCACTGACCGGAGACCAGCTCCTCCCGCCTGTGTACCAGGAGGACCTTACCCTCCATAAGGTTTTCCCTGACCCACCCGGGGGTGTGGAGCGCCGCCGAGAGCCCGTCGAGACGGCCCAGCGCCTCCAAGAATCCCCGCTGGAAGGACTCCACGGTCCTAAGCCAGAGCTCGGCAAGGAGGACCTCTTTCGTGGAAAACCTGTGGTAGACGGAGCCTATCGGTGCGCCCAGCTCCTCGGCGATGGCCGACACCGTGGCCGCCCCCGCCTCCCCCTCCGCCACAAGCTTCAGGGCCGCGTCAAGGAAGTCGATGTCTTTGAATTTAGCTTTTCTTCCCATAATAGTACCGTTATATTAGTATATATATTCTAATATGTCAAGGATTTTTTGATTTTTTTTTGATATTTTACGAGATTATTCCTTGGAAATGTAGTGGGGATTATCTTACCGGGAGACGCTGTAGATAACGAACCTGTCTCCCATCTTCTTGTGGTAGTAGAGCGTCCTCCCGTCCGTGGAGAGGCAGGGCGCCTCGGCAAAGCCCTCGATCACATCGATTTTTTTCGGCGGGTCGAACGGCTCTCCCACCTTGCTGCGACAGGCGGTGTATATGCCGATACTCGGGGGTAAAAATAAAGGTACCCTCTCAAGGCGCGTGAAAAATATCTCGCGACCGTCTGCGGATATTGCGGCGGCGTACTCCAGGGCGTCGGTATTGATCTCCTTCATTATCTCCCCGTCCCTCTCGTGCAATCTGAATCCGCCGTCGGCTTTTACAGCAACGTGGATGTCGGAGCTCTTCGGCACGCGGCGAAAAAGGCCGAACCTTCCGATGACGAAATAGAGCGTATCCCCGTCGGTGCTCACCTCCACGTCGAAATTAACTAAAAACGGCTTCTTCGGCGGGATCCCCTTGACAATCTCGACCCCGGAGACTATGCCGTCGTCAAACCTGCCGCGATATATGGTCGACAGGGTCTCGTCGTAGCTTCTGGTCGACACGAAATAGAGGTTGTTTTCTCGATCCATCGTCGGGACGCCGTCGAGCTTTGGGGAGTTGGCCCCCTCTATCTCGCCCATGTATTCGAAGGTTATGTCGTCGATCCTTTTTGCGTAATGGAGTTTGGTGTCGACCGAGGGGTCGTTGAGGTTGTTGAAGAAAAGATAACCGCCGTTTCTCGTTATGAACGGCTCCATGGCGTCGCCTTCGTATCCGAGGATAGAGACGGCCTTCGGGTTTTTGAACTCGCCCGGTCTCCCGCAATCGTTATCGGGGATCGCATCTTCGGCCTGTGAGGAACAGCCGCCGAAGGAGGCAAATATAAAGAGGAGGACGGCGAGGCGGGCGATCTTCCCCGCCCTCTTGTAAAAGTAGGTTCTCATCTGCAAGGTCTCGGACCAAGATGGTAATATCTAACAGTGTCGTTGCCGCGGTAATAGCTGACATTAGGCGGACATTTGGTAATATTTCTGGATTCCCGCTTCCGTGGGAATGACACATTGTCCCCTATTGCTCCTATTTGACAGCGTCTTATATAAGGTAATCCTAAAAAGGCAACCGTTTTGGGCTACAGGAGCGTGGTGAATATCAGCCAGTAGAAGAATCCCGCCGCCGCGAAGACGAGGGCCCAGTAGACTATCTTTATCGAAAGCCACAATTTAGATTTGACAAATTCCATTTATCTAAAACTCCCTTTTATATTTCCGGCAGAACCTTGACGATAAAACTCATTTGATGAGGAAGTGCCTCCCGTAGACTATCGTCGGGTAGACCACCAGAAAGCCGATAACGAGGGAAATCAGAATTCTCACGACAAATGCAATTATATTCTTAGATTTCATTTCTAAAAGCCTCCTTTTTGTAATTCCCCGGAAAGCTCAAACATACGGCGTTACTCACCGCCCGAAGCTTTGACCCTGTCGGCGTATTCCAGCAACCCCCCGGCGGAGAGTTTGACCACCCTTATCTCGGTCTTCGGGAAGAAGCAGACCCCCACCACCCACGGGTAATCCTTGTCGACCGGGCAGGTGTAGTAGCTGGCGTAGATGTCGTCGCCCCTCCTGACGACTCCGGTGTAGGACGTGTCGCCGTTGCTGGGAAGGTCGAAGAGAAATACCAGCGCCTCCTCCTTTACCTCGTAAAAGGCGGTCCTCTTCGTCGCCAGGTGATTGCCCATGTCGAACCTCGGGCCCATGTGGTTTCTCCCCACGGCGAAAATTCTGCCGTTTAAGGGGAAGAGCGTTGCGCCGTCTAACCTCGTTATGAAGCTGTAGGAGTACTTCCACTCTTTGTAAGGCTCGGAGGATACTGCGATGATCGTGTTGGCGGTGGGATTGCCGAAGGCGTACCCGCCGGTGCCGAGGCTGCTGCAGCGGATCGCCGAGATGATACGGCCGTCCGGCAAAAACTCCATGCACGGCTCGAAGACCCCGCGGGCGACGTAGACCTCAGACACCTCCTCCCAGTTGATACCGTCGGTCGACCTTAATAGAACTATCATGTGCGTGGTATCCTCATCCTCCACGTCTTCCCCCTCGATCTTCCCGCCGTACTCGACGCCAGCATCCATCCTCTTCTTGTCGCCGCTGGCCATCACGTACCATGTCCTTCCGTCCCTCGTCTTCGGCCTCCACATGTTCCACCCGGCACAAGCGACCTTTCCCGTCGTTCCGTCCCCGCGGCGATCCACCACCGTTATTGTGTTAAGCTCCTTCGGAGTCTCCCAGTTGACGCCGTCGTCGCTCACGGTCCAATAGGTTGTCATCGGCTCCGGATCGAATTGGAGATTGGGCAGAAAGTAGACGAAGAGCCGACCATTGATCACGGCGAATTTCGGGTCCCTGACGTCCGTGTCCGGGACGGTGATGCTTGCAACCTCCACCCAACTCACCGCGTCGTCCGACCTCTGGACGATGAGGGCCCCGTTCTTGTCCTCCAGGTGCCACTTCGTCTGGGCGTGGATCAGGAAAAACGATCCCTCGTAAAAAATCATGTCCGTGTTGGACTTGTGTAGCGTCTTGGAATCGGTGCCGTGAGGCACGGCGACGTTGTTTTCCAGCTTCAGTATCGGGTCAAATTCCAAGGGCGGCGGGGAGCGAAGGTCCCAGTAGATCAGCATAAGGGAGATGAGGAGAACGGGGAGGAGAAAGAGTATTCCCAGCCCCGTGAGAAAATATTTTACGACTTTCATTTTGTCCCTCACAAAAAATAATCAATTAAACTGAAACATCTTTATATTGTAAATAGTAATATTACACAATAGACTTTCTCAAACCCCATTCGTTGGATCTGAAAGAAATCCGTTAGCACTTTTTATGAAAGCCTCTCGATTCTCCGGCGTAATTATGACGCTTGATCTCCTGTTTTTCAAAACGATCTCCACGACCCCGCTGAATTTGGTTGCAAGCTTTATGGGGAAAAAGGAGGCTCTGAAAG
>Ga0180432_10004338_pt1 | contig 19564 bp, 15 predicted proteins | sample SS_ome_10_FD_132414 | JGI IMG/M metagenome (GOLD analysis project Ga0180432, IMG submission 132414) | Hypersaline lake sediment archaeal communities from the Salton Sea, California, USA - SS_1_MS_2 metaG | ecosystem: Environmental > Aquatic > Non-marine Saline and Alkaline > Hypersaline >...
GTAAAAGCGGCAATGGACGATAATTTTACAATACTTTGCCCACGACCAGGTAAATCGATGATTAATTCGCTTGTGACCGCATTAATGCGGATGGCCGCATGAAATTTTCCAGGAAACTTCAGTTATAAAACAACTTAATCATACACTATTGTAAAGCCAGGTCGACGTTTTCTAAATCAATCTTTAATGTATATCCTGATGTCCTGCCCCGATGCTAACTCATGTATTACATGTCATGTAGATTTTGATTATCTCTGAGTTCAGGCATCCAAGGCTTAAAATTAGTAGAACAGGCGTTGACACCGTCTCTGCCGATGGTAGGTTGAGCTTGCCTTGTTTAGAGAACAAATACAGGGAGAAGAAGATTATGCATAAGAAGACAATCTTAGTCATAGGTTCAGGGGGACGCGAACACGCCCTTTGCTGGAAGCTGGCGTCCAGCCCAAAGGTATCAAGAGTATTCTGTGCACCTGGCAATGCCGGCATAAGTCAACATGCCGTTTGTGTACCCTTAAAAGTCTGTGACATTGACGGTCTCGTGTCATTTGTCAAAAAGGAGGGAATCGATATAACACTGGTAGGTCCGGAGGCCCCCTTGGCTGAAGGTCTGGTAGACAAATTTAAAGAACATGGACTTGCGGTCTTTGGACCTACTAAAGCGGCTGCCGAGATTGAAGCAAGTAAGGTATTTTCAAAAGATTTGCTCGCTGAGGCCGGTATACGGACAGGGACCTACAGGGTTTTTGCCGAACCAAATGCCGCTTTTGATTATATCAAGGATATAGCTGGAGTACCAATTGTTATAAAGGCAGACGGGTTGGCAGCCGGCAAGGGGGTGTTGCTGGCCCATTCCCTTGCTGATGCGGAAGAGGCAATAGATCTTATCCTTCGCAAAAATGCCTTTGGTAAAGCAGGTAATTGTCTGATAGTAGAGGAATTTCTCACAGGGGAAGAGGCCTCCTTCATGGCTATAACCGACGGAACGACAGTCCTCCCCCTTGCCACTTCTCAGGACCACAAGCCCGTATTTGATGATGATAAGGGCCATAATACCGGCGGTATGGGGGCTTACTCTCCAGCCCCTGTGGTAAGTGGTGATCTATTTGATGATATCATGGACACGGTTATGAGACCTACAATAGAAGCCATGGCGAGGCTAAAAAGGCCTTATCAGGGAGTGCTTTATGGTGGCATCATAATTAAAGATGGTATATCCAGGGTCTTGGAATTTAACTGCCGGTTCGGTGACCCAGAGGCTCAGCCGATCCTGATGCGACTTCGCACCGACCTGATGGAAGTAATTGAGGCAGCACTTGAGGGCAGGTTAAATGAAGTCAGGCTTGAGTGGGACCCAAGGGCTGCTGTCTGCGTTGTCCTCGCCTCTGGAGGTTATCCTGGAAGCTATGAGACAGGCAAGGTTATCCACGGTCTGGGAAAAGTTGCTGAGATGCAGGACGTAATGGTCTTTCACGCAGGGACTGCCAAGGACAGGGGCCGATTCGTCACATCTGGTGGAAGGGTTTTAGGAATTACTGCACTTGGGAATACGATTCCAGAGGCGATAGACCTTGCATATAAAGCAGTTGATCAAATTTCCTGGGAAGGTATGCATTATAGAAGAGATATTGGTCAAAAGGCCCTCAGATACATGTCCGGTGAGTCCAGTAAGTCTGTTTCCTCACATTCTGGCAACTCTGCCAAGGTAGGTATTGTCATGGGAAGCCTCAGTGACCATGAGGTTATGGGGGCAGCCCGGGATATTCTGAAGGAGTTTGATATTGCATGTGAGTTGAAGGTCGCCTCAGCTCATCGCTCCCCGGAACTTACTGCACAATATGCAAAACAGGCAGAAAACAGAGGAATAAAGGTCTTAATAGCTGGCGCTGGAATGGCCGCACACTTGGCTGGCAGCTTGGCAGCTAACACGATACTACCTGTCATAGGTGTGCCGATAGACAGTTCAGCGTTGCATGGACTTGATGCTTTGCTATCCACTGTCCAGATGCCCCCTGGGGTTCCTGTTGCAACTGTGGCAATAGGAGAGGCCGGGGCAAAAAACGCCGCCTTGTTGGCACTTCAGATCCTGGCACTGGAAGATAAGAATATTGCAGGGAAGCTTAAGGAATATAGAGAATCTCAGGCAAGAAAGATAGAAGAGACGAAATCTGAAATGAGAAGTTTGGTAGAAATAAAATGAGTTTGCGAGTTGGCTGTTTGCAAATGGGGGAAGATCTGTCAGACATAGTCTGATAATTTTTTGATAAGTGGAGCAAAAAATAAAGAAATACCCTAGGAATTAATATTATCACCTGCCAAGATACAGAGGCATGAAGACCAAATTCACAGTTTATGGTTTCTGATTTCAACGCTTCGTGAACAATTACCTGTTATTTAATCCCTTGGGCGCTTTATTTATTATATGGTTTTATCACCTGACTACGCATTAATCCAACGAGCTGCAGATATAATGCGGAAAGGTGGAGTGATAGCCTTCCCCACAGAGACGAGCTATGGGCTAGGGGCTTCAACAAAAAACGTCTATGCCCTTGAACGGATCTACATAATCAAAAAAAGGCCAAGATATAAACCACTTTTGATCCTTATTTCAAATATTTCAGATCTTATCCATTTGGTCAACCAAGTTCCGCCGTCTGCATTTGCCTTAATGGAGAGATTCTGGCCGGGCCCTTTGACGCTGCTTTTACCAGCTAAACCTGAATTACCGTGGCCACTTTGTGCAAATACCGACAAAGTAGGGGTGAGAATTTCCAGCAATTCATGGGCAAATTCTCTGGTAACAGCTCTGGGAGGTCCTATTACTGCAACAAGTGCAAATCTCTCAAAACACCCTGCCACCTGTAATGCAGAGGAAGTTAAGGATCAGTTACAATCTCCCCCCCCCGACTATATACTGGATGGTGGGCCCACATCTGGAGGGCGCCCATCCACAATCGTAGATGTGTGCACCGAACCTTTTAAGATTATACGGGAAGGTATAATTGATCAAAAAGATATTAGAAGTGTTTTTCCCTGATCGGGAACATACCATTTTATTAATATGCGCATAATACGTGAATTTTGGGTGCCCGTTTTATTCTACTTAGTTTTTCTGTCTGGTTATCAGATCTGGAAAGATTCTACTTTGCCCGTTTCCGAAACAGGCAAAAATAAGATCATATTAATTTCCACCGGGAGCACCTTCTTTTCAGTAGCACAGAAACTTGAAACAGAGGGTTTAATCAAATCCAAAAGGGCATTTTATTGCCTGGCCTGGTGGAAAGATGCAACAACCAAGATAAAGGCCGGAGAATACGAACTTTCTCCAGCTCAAACTCCTGCAGAGATTCTGGATTATTTGGTCCAAGGAAAAATCCGTCAATATATTATTACCATTCCGGAGGGCTATAACCTGTTTCAAATAGATGATCTGCTTGCAAATGCGAAATTGATATCCAAGGATTCATTTATCAAAGTGGCACGAGACAAAAACATTCTAAGAACTTTAGCTATAGAAACTGATAGCGCCGAGGGTTACGTTTACCCTGACACTTATCAATTGACTAAGGACGCCACCCCGCATGAGATGCTCTGCGCCTTTGTAAATCGTTTTTGGGAAGTATGGAATTCAGAAAAATTCAATCGCAGGACAGAAGAACTGGGTGTTCAAATCCACGATATAGTGACTATTGCTTCTATAGTTGAAAAAGAGGCCATGCGGTCAAAAGAAAGGCCGCTAATAGCTTGCGTATTTTGGAATCGCCTTAAAAAAAATATGCCTCTTCAGGCAGATCCAACCGTTCAATACGGAATACTTGTGGAAACCAAAACAAAAAAGAGTCGTCTTAGATGGAAAGATCTTAGAAAAAAAACCCCTTATAACACCTATGTGAATAGAGGTTTACCCAGTGGACCGATTTCAAATCCTGGCAAGGATTCCATCCTGGCGACTCTCTATCCATCAAAAAAGGATTATTTCTATTTTGTTTCAAAAAATAATGGGACACATTATTTTTCTCAGACTCTGGCTGAACATAATAGAGCTGTAGATAGGTATCAACGCGGGCACAGACCCAGTAAAAAGTCTAACCCTGATTCAACACAAACTAATACCCCACTTTAAACCACCCATCTTTTCCCTTTTCATTGCCAAAAATTATCAAAAAACTTTTTTCAAAAGTTTCAAGTAGATGATAGTTTTATTCGATATAAATATTTAGCGTGATTTCTATATTTCAGTCCTAATCGCAGGAATTCTCATTTTTGAGAGCAAATTATAGAAAAATAAAGAAAAGCACAGTTTCTATTACATAATATATTGATATTTTATAGTTAAATTGTCTCTTAACTCTCTTGACAGTCAGGCCTTTAGTAAAATATATAGGTATATCGTGGTATAAAGTGGGGAAAAGGGGTAGAAGCGATGTTCAGAGGACGGTCAGCCCATGTCTTGGATGCCAAAGGCCGTCTCAGCATTCCGGCGCGTTTTAGAGAGTTCTTGCAGGCTAAATACGACGGTCGGTTGGTAGTTACCAACTTGCCATCTTGCCTTGCAGCCTATCCTTTTGAGGAATGGCGAAAGATAGAAGAACATTTCAGCCGGTTTCAATTCGGGCCTCCTGAGGTCATAGCCTTTAAAAGATACCTGTTGGGAGCGGCAGCGGAGTGTCCGCTGGATGGTCAGGGGAGAATATTGATACCCCAGAGGCTTCGTGAAGAGGCGGTACTGACCAGGGACGTGATCCTTTCGGGTATGCTTACCTATTTTGAAATATCGAACCATGATAGCCTGAACAAAGAATTGCAAAAGACGAGGAGTAAGTTTGATCAGTACAGCAGCGATATCACCGCCAAATTCGGAATTAGCGGTTAAAAAAGAGACCATGCATGTCCCTGTAATGGTCTCCGAAGTTCTGGATGGCCTGTCTTTGAGGTCAGGAGGTATCTATGTTGATGCAACACTTGGCCTGGGAGGACATACAGAGGCCATACTGTCAAGGTGCCCGGAAGTCAGAATGGTTATTGGCCTTGACTATGATACAGAGGCCATGGAAAAGGCCAAAAGCAGATTGGCCCCATTTAGCGACAGGCTTCGATTCATTCGCAGCAACTTCATTCATCTTCATGATGTTCTCTTGTACAACAGAATAGAGCAAGTTGATGGTATACTTATGGATCTCGGCATTTCCAGCTTCCATCTGGAAAACAGCGGGAGGGGCTTCAGCTTTTTCAGAGACGAACCTCTTGACATGCGCATGGATCCGTCTGGTGCGTTGACTGCTGCCGACATAGTCAATAAGTTTCCGGTTGAAAGATTGACTGATCTTATCCAGACATATGGTGAAGAGAGGTGGGCAAAAAGGATCGCCAAACGAATATATGAAAGGCGCAAGATAGAAATGATTCTGAGCTCAACGGACCTGGCAGAAGTGATTGCCAGTTCCATTCCAAGGAAATATCATCCACGCCGAATTCATCCTGCTACACGGACTTTCCAGGCACTTCGAATCGCAGTGAACCGAGAACTGGAAAACCTTAAAGAAGCCCTTGGCTCATTCCCACCTTGTCTGAGGTCCGGAGGACGAGTGTGTATTATCTCCTTTCACTCTATGGAGGACCGTCTGGTTAAGATCGCTTTCAGAGAAGACGAAAGATTAAAATCCCTAACTAAAAAACCTCTGGTCCCAAGCCTTGAAGAAATACATGGCAATCCCAGGGCCAGAAGTGCCAAGCTAAGAATTGCTCAATATATAGGGGGCCCAACACTGCGCGGCCAAGATTACTATAATGATTGCAATCCAAAAGGCCCGAAATGTGATTCCGCTTAAAAAGTCTAGCATACAAAGCTCAAAATTTTTCAGTAACAAGAAATGTTTAGCGTACGTCGCAGTAGGTGAAAATTTAAAGCAACACCTCAGATTGCAATGTCCCCGGCGGAACCACAAGAGCACCCTTGATTCTTTTGATAAAACCTGCTTTGGGAGTGAAAAAAATGAGTCCTCGATCAGCAACAATTAGAATACCCCAGAGACGTTCATGTGTTTCGATGGCACAGAAGAACAGTGCCTACAGCCACCTTTCGTTTTCCAAAATACTTAAGATAAACTTTAATAAGGTCATTACACTGATTTTTTTTAGCGCCTTATTATTTCTAGGATTCTGGATTACTTACGAAATCCGAGAAACAGCAAAGGACTTAGAGTTGCTTCAAATGGAACAAGGCCGACTCAGTGCTCGACACAAGGATTTCTCCACTCGGGTGGATCAGATCAAAGCTCGTAGCCATATGGAAAAATTAGGTGAAAAAATGGGTCTTCACCCACCTGGTGACGGGCAAATAATATTTCTCAACTGATAGAGACCAGAATGTTTTTTCCTTATAAAAAAAAGAGAATGTTCTTTCTTTTTAGCTTGTCAGGTCTTGCTATTATTACCACAGTTTTTGTTGGTTGTTTTTGGCGGAGTAACAATGTCAATAACGAAGATGACATTGATTCATCCATGCTTTTTCAACAACAAAATACCGGCTACTATTCCCAGCAAAGCCCCCTGTACAGAGGCATAATTCTTGACAGGACAGGAGCAATATTTGTTGCAAACCAAAAAAAAATCTCTATCATAGCGCGGCCTTCCAGTTTGCCGCAAGCTGATGACTGGATAACACGGGTGTCAGAAATTCTTAATCTTGATCACCAAACTTTGGGAGACGTGCTTGCAGAGGAGCGGGGCCTTATTTGTCTAAAAGACGGTATTTCCGAAGAACAGGGACGCAAGATCAAAGGTATGGAGCTTAAAGGGCTAGAGGTGTTGGAACAATATAAAAGGGTATATCCTTGCAGTTCACTAGCTTCTCCGGTTTTGGGATTTGTCGATCAAGGCGGCAGAGGTCTTGAGGGAATTGAATACACGTATGATAGCCTTTTAAGCCACACTAAAGGGTCAGAAATTTATGCGGGTGGACAGGATCTTGCGCTTACCCTTGGGAAAAATATTCAGTCATCAGCGGAAAAAGAGCTTGGCGAACAGATGAAAAGACTTAAGGCAGATAAAGGCTGTCTTGTTATAATGAGTGTTGAAAATGGTGAAATCCTTGCCCTTGCCAGCAAGCCTTCCTGGGACCCCGAACGTTTTTGGGAAATACCCGAGAGGAATATTATAAACTATTCTCTGCAAGATAATGTTGACCTGATGATACTTGCGCCTCTTTTAAATTGGATGTTTGAACAAAGCGAACCTACAAAATCAGAAAGCCAACCTTTGGAAACAATTACCCACCATTGCCAATGGGAGGTTTTGGGTAAAGGTATGGTACTATGGAGTCCCTGGACTGAAAAAGAGTTAAAGCATATTGTTCCTTATAATGATATTTCAAGAGACCTCTGGGGTCTGGGGTTTGGACAGTTTACCGGTATTGATCTTCCAGGTGAAGGCCGGGGAAGTCTCTCATTAGCCCTGCCTGGGTCACAGAATTGCTTTTTGCCTCGGGCTATTACCGGGAGTCCAATCCAGATTCTCAGGGCCTTCTCCGCCCTGATAAATGGAAATATATTGATTACACCGCACGTGGCCCTGCAAAACACTAATGAACTTCTCACACCAGGGTCTTCTGCAAATGGCCGAAAGCATGCACAAATTCCCTGGTTGACAGAAGAACTGACACTCAAGTCGCGGAGAATGCTCGCGGTCAGAGGGGGACCATCTCTTGCAAGTATCAGGTGGAATGAACAGTCTGACCAAATTTCCAATCAATTCCCAGCCCAGGTCACTGCCCTCGGATTCTGGCCCGATAGATCACCAAAAGTAACTTATATTGTTTTGCTCGACGGCGTAAAAATTGATCCTCGTGAGCGGCGGGGCACTTTAGGGCGGTCGCTAATAGTGGCGAAACAGGCTGTACAGATACCCTTGAAAGAGGAATGGCGGACAACGGAGGCTGAAGAGACAAAAAATCAGTTTTCTACTATGCCGGATCTTAAGGGAAAATCCGTAAGACAGGCCTTAGACATTTTACAATCCATAGGCATTTACACAAAGCTCAAAGGTGTAGGGACTGTGGTCGCGCAGAAACCAGAATCAGGAATACCTCTTAATGGTGTGAAGACCTGCAGCATAACCTGCGAGTGATGTTCGGTAATACGCAGAAAGAAAGGACATTGCGGGATATGTTAGAAGTGCTGAAACCCGCTGTTTTTATATCACCTGATATGTGCGATGTAAAAATCAGGGGCATAACCGCGGACTCCAGACAGGTAAAGCAGGGATACATATTTGTTGCAATTCCAGGTACGGAATTTGATGGAAGACAATTTATCAATGACGCAGTGGTGAAAGGGGCCTCCGCCGTGTTGATGCCAAGGCAGGATCTAAGTCATTACGTCAAGACCTTCCCCAGAGCATTTCCTTTTATAGGAGTAGACGATCCTAGGCTTTCCATCGGGCTTTTGGCAAGTGCTTTTTATGGAAATCCCAGTAAAAAGATGTCTCTTATAGCTATTACAGGCACTAATGGTAAGACTACGATTTCGTATCTCTTGGAAGGCGTTTTCAGCAAAGCCGGGTTGAATCCTGGTGTAATAGGCTCGATAAGCCAGAGACATTGTGGCATAGAGGTGCCTTCTGAACTGACTACCCCCGATGCCATAAAACTCCAAGAGGTCCTGGCCAGCATGTTGAAAAGAGGCGCAAAGGCAGTGGCCTTAGAGGTATCTTCCCACGCCCTTGATCAGCAGAGGATCTCAGGATGTAGTTTCGCGGCGTCTATTTTTACCAACCTGGGTCGCGATCACCTGGATTATCATCAAGACATGGAACAATATTTCCAGGCGAAAGTAAAATTATTTTTGAGATATTCCTCTGACACGGCCATTATTAACATTGATGACTTATATGGAAGACGTTTATGGGAGATAGTACAAAATAAAAAGATCAGTTATGGTCTCAGCCCCGAGGCCGAAGTAAGACCATGGCTTCAAATTATTGATATTGATGGAATAATATGTGATATATATACGCCCAAAGGGTCTATTTCTATAAAATCCAAGCTTATTGGTTTGCACAACCTATATAATATCCTTGCAACAGTAGCGGCTTCGATCAGCCTCGGAATAGATCCAGACCATATTCAGGCCGGCATAAAATCAATAATACATATTCAGGGAAGACTGGATCCTGTTTATTCCCACAATGGAGTCACCGCTTTTGTAGATTATGCGCACACCCCTGACGCTCTGGAAAGTGTTCTTAACAGCCTTATAAGAGTAGGACTTAATAAGCCTCTGATTTGCGTAATCGGATGCGGAGGAGATAGAGACAGAGGCAAGCGTCCTCTCATGGCCCGGGCAGCTGCTTCATTGGCAGATATTGTTGTTTTAACCTCGGATAATCCTCGCACTGAAGATCCCCTTGCAATTATCGATCAGATGTTGAGCGGCATTCGAGATCTTCCTCCCTGTCACCCTGCAACCAAGGCCGAAGTGAAGACAATTGCAGATAGAGAAGAAGCTATTTCATGGGCAGTACAAAAGGCGCAGCCTGGTGCCTGTCTCCTTGTCGCAGGGAAGGGTCACGAAACCTACCAGATAATCGGCAAGGAGCGATTTTACTTTGACGACAGAGAAATATTGACCAAGGTCTTTGAATCAAGGGTAGAAGCTGAAAGGTCGAGGCTGGAGAGTTTTAAGGGCCGTGAATTTCGACTAAAGGCTTCTCAGGTGGCAACGGCTATTGGAGCCAGAATTCTTTCAGGTGATCCAAATACAGAAATCCATGGTATATCGACAGATTCCAGATCAGTAAAAAAAAGAAATATTTTTTGGGCACTTTCCGGGGACCGTTTCAATGGTCACGATTTTATCCTTGACGCTATAGGACGAGGATGCACCAGTGCAGTCGTTAGTTCCGCCTTTGACTTTCGAAATTTGAAATTAAACCATCGATCTTGTCGTCCCGTTTTTTTGCAAGTCCAAGATGTATTAAAGGCCTTAGGAGATTTCGCAGCATGGTATAAAAATCATCTTGGAATCAAGGTGGTTGGCATTACGGGCAGTTGCGGCAAGACCACTACAAAAGAAATGATTTTCTCGATCCTGAAAAAAAAATGGAAAGTCGCTAAAACCCCTGGGAACTTTAATAACCTTATCGGACTCCCGCTCAGCCTGTTTTCCGCCAGATCCGATGATTCTTGGGCAGTGCTGGAAATGGGGACCAGCCAACCGGGAGAAATATCACGGCTGTGTGAAATTGCCCGACCGCAAGTGGCTCTTATTACGACAATACAGCCTGCCCATCTTGGTGGTCTGGGGGACCTAAAGGCAGTAGCCAGAGAAAAATGGGAACTCTGGCGAGCCATTCCTCAAACAGGTGCAGCGGTGGTTAACCTGGATGATCCTCTGGTGATAGAGGGGGCCAGAGATCTGAAATGTCAGGTTGTGGGCTATTCAACGGGACAAAAGGCACTTTTATCTCCAAATCACCAAAGCTTCAAATCTTTAAATGATAAAGTCACCTGCCTGTCATGGAACCTGAGCTGCCGTGGCACTCTGCTGGATCTGGATATTGCCGGAAGCAGACTACATGTTGATCTTCCCTTTATAGGAAGGGCAAATATACAAAATGCCGTTGCAGCTGCAGCTACAGGTCATGCATTGGGGATGACGCCGGCCCTGATCAAGCAGGGGCTGGAGGAAGTAAGGCCGATTCAGGGGCGCCTTTTTATGAGAAATCTTGGACCTAGATGGAGGCTGATTGATGATTCTTATAATGCAAACCCATGCTCTATGAGATTGGCTCTTGAGACCCTGGATTTCTGGAGCGGAGGCGGGAAAAAGATAGCGATTCTGGGAGATATGCTGGAACTCGGAGATGCTGCCCTTGAATTTCATCAGGAACTTGGACAAATTTCAGCCAATATCGGGGTAGATCTCTTGGTCTTAACAGGTGAATTTGCTGATACTGTTTCTAAAACTGCCCAAAAGGCCGGTATTTCGCAAAAGGCTATTCGTGTTTTCCCGAACATTAAGGATTTGCTTTCCTGGATAGAATCAGCTGCCCTTGATTGTATGCCCTTTCCAGCAACCATACTTGTAAAGGGATCACGGGCTATAGGGCTCGAGAGAGTAGTAAATGCCCTTATCGGGCAACTGGAAGAAGGAGATAGGGGTTAACGGTATAGGCCTATGCTTTTTCATCTGCTATATCCCCTTCATGATATGTGGCCTGTATTTAATGTTTTTCGCTATATCACATTTAGAACAATATACGCTGCAGTGACTGCCCTCTCAATCATATTGGTTTTCGGCCCTTGGTTCATGAGAATTATGTGTGAGATGCAGATGGGGCAGGTCATCAGGGACGATGGACCGGCAATGCATCATACAAAAGCCGGAACACCAAGTATGGGCGGCATATTAATCATAGGGTCCATTCTCATCACTACACTTCTTTGGGCGGACCTCAGTAATCTTTACGTGTGGATAAGCATTTTAATCCTTGTCGGTTACGGTATAATAGGTCTCGTAGACGATCTGTTAAAGATTGGGAAAAAGAACGCCAAAGGCCTGTCGGGTAGATTTAAGCTAGCTTGGCAAGTAGTTTTTGTGTTTTTGGCCGCAGGGTTAATTGCCGCACATGGTAAGTGGGATACGCATCTTAGTATCCCGTTTTTTAAGAACTTTCAGCCTGATCTCGGAATCATGTACGGTCTTTTTGCTCTGCTTGTAGTTGTGGGGACTTCTAATGCGGTTAATCTGACCGACGGTCTGGACGGGCTTGCCGCCGGCCCTTTCATAATAGCAGCGGCAGTTTACACCCTGTTTACTTACTTGGCTGGTCATTCGACTCTTGCACAATATCTCCAGATTCCTTCGGTCCCCAGTGCTGGAGAGCTTGCAGTGTTTTGTGGCGCCATGGTAGGGGCCGGTCTTGGCTTCCTCTGGTATAATACCTACCCCGCCCAGATCTTCATGGGAGATGTGGGCTCCCTTTCTTTGGGCGGGGCTCTGGGGACAGTAGCCGTACTTTCAAAACAGGAAATGCTGCTTGTCATTGTAGGCGGGATTTTTGTTATTGAGGCATTATCCGTAATTCTTCAGGTCCTTTATTTCAAGACAACAGGAGGCAAGAGGATCTTCCGTATGGCCCCTATCCATCACCATTTTGAGCTTAAGGGATGGAAAGAGCCAAAGGTTATCGTAAGATTTTGGATAATTTCCATATTGCTTGGGCTGCTGGCAATCAGCACGCTCAAACTGAGATAGGGGGATTTAGTTGTTGGGCAGGTATAATTCATTTTTCTGGTTGCACTTTTTATTGTTTCGATCGAAATGAGAAATCTTTTTTTGGGTAATTGAGTGGAGCTTAAGGACAAAAAAGTAACAATACTGGGCATGGGGGTATCCGGACAGGCAGCGGCCAGATGGATTGTCTCTCAAGGTGCACGAGTCGTATGCAGTGACTTAAATGTCCTGGAGGAATGGCCTCATGGTCTCACGAGATGGTGTCACCAAAATGGTGTCGGCATAGAGACAAAAAAACACAATATAGAGACCTGTCTCTCCTCCGACCTGATAGTGGTCAGTCCTGGTATTCCACCTGACATTCCTGCCCTTGAGGCGGCCAACAAGCATAAAATCCCTGTGGTGGGAGAAATGGCCCTTGCGGCATCTGTCTGGAAAGGACCTCTGATTGGTATCACCGGTACAAACGGAAAAACTACCACTACGATGCTTGTAGATGAGATGTTAAAAACAGCCGGTGTGCCTCATGTAAGCGCCGGGAACATTGGAACACCCTTATCGGCATTTATTGAAGGACATACTGATGAAACTATTGCTGTCCTTGAGATTAGCAGTTTCCAACTGGATTATTTCCCAAGGACGAGATATTTCGCCTTTACTCCCCCGAGATTCAAGATAGCCGCATGGCTCAATCTTGCCCCGGATCATCTTGATCGCTATCAGAACATTAAAAGCTACGGAGATAGCAAGGCAGTAATCCATGATTTTCAAGGGCCTGGGGACTGGTCCATACGAAACATGAATGACAAGGCACTAAAAACTTGGAAGGACCGAGGACGTGCCAGAAGGCTTGATTTTGGGATGTTGCGCCTGGGAGTTCCAGGGGCCGGTCTGGACACCTCTTTGAAAAAAATCGACATAATGTGGTCTGATAATACTTGGGAGAAATATGATTTAGAAGGCTGGTCACTCAAGGGTCTACATAATATTGAAAATTTGGCTTGTGCCATACTTATTTCGCGTCTGGCAGGTGCAGGCGCTATTGCAGTAAAGTCTGTTATTCGAAGTTTCAAAACGGCACATCATAGACTTCAATTGGTGGTCCAAAACCGGGGTATCGATTATTATGACGATTCTAAGGCCACCAATGTTGCATCTGTACTTTGCGCACTAGAGTCCATAAATCAGCCAATAGTGCTCATCGTAGGCGGCCGCGGCAAAGGTGAAGATTATGCTTCCCTGGCCAATGTCACTAAAAAGGCAGTTGTTCGTGGTGCGATTGTTATAGGTGAAGAGGCCAAGACGTTTGAAAAAATTCTGGGTAAAGTAATGCCGGTTGTTAAAGTGCATGGGACAAAAGATGGCAAAAAGATTATGAAAAAAGCCGTGGAGAAAGCTACGTCTCTGGCTGAGCCCGGCGATGCCATAATTCTTTCCCCGGCCTGTTCCAGCTTTGACATGTTCGAAAATTATGAAAAACGTGGCATGGCCTTTCAGGATGCAGCCAGGGAATTGAATAATTTGTTGATTGAGTGATTTGGTTATTCCAGGAAAGGAACTTTCATTTAAAGATAAAGATGCGAGCAGGTTGCGAATGGTAACTAAGAGTCGAGAAATACATAGGCACAAAACAAATATCAAATCATCAAACCGGCAAATTATCAAATTAGTGGTGGCCGGTGGTGGCACAGGCGGGCATATATTTCCTGGAATGGCAGTGGTCGAGGCCATGGAGTCATATGGCCGTATAGATGTTATGTGGATAGGTACAGGCCGCCCGGTGGAAAAAAATGCGCTTTTAGAACATAAATGGAATTATAAAATCCTTAATACGGGGCCTCTGAGGGGCTCGGGCATTTCAGGGACGGTACGTTCTCTGGCTGGGCTTCCTTTCTCCACGATCAGGGCTTGTTTGTGGCTCAAATCATTTAGGCCTCATGTGGTGCTTGGTGTCGGCGGATATGTCTCGGGTCCCACACTTCTTGCAGCTCGGATACTGCGGATACCTGCAGCACTTCATGAGCAGAACCTTATACCCGGACTCACAAATCGTTTGGCATCTCATTTTGTAAAGACAGTTTTTGTGAGCTTTAAAGAGACTGCCAAATATTTTTCAAAAAACAGAGTAATTTTTACGGGAAATCCCGTGCGGAAAAACATATTTCAATCACAGAATCACAGAATCACAAAATCACACAATCTTCTGGTTCTGGGTGGTAGCCAGGGTGCCAGATGCATGAACCGGCTTGCCAGTTCAGCCATAGAGGTTCTGTGGCAATCTGGTTTTCATTTGGGAATTATTCACCAAACAGGCAATCTGGATGTGTCATATGTTGAGAAATTTTATAAGAATGCAAATATTACAGCTAAAGTGATTCCATTCATCTCCGACATTGGTGAGTCCTATTCCTGGGCAGATCTGGTTATATGTCGGGCAGGAGCGGGTACTTTGGCTGAACTGGCGATTATGGGAAAGCCTTCGATACTCATTCCCTATCCTTGGGCAACAGACGGCCATCAGGATGCAAACGCCAGAATACTGACTGAAGCCGGGGCTTCCAGATATTTCCTGGAAGGAGAAGTCGGTGCTATAAAACTGGCAGGAGAGATACAGTCTTTACTGGAGGATCCTCAAAAACTCATCGATATGGGGAAAAATGCGCGCAAACTTGGAAGACCCGGGGCTGCTGCGGGGATGGCCTCTACACTGGTTGAGATGGCTGGACATACATTTTCATATTCTCAAATAGAAACCAATTCATTGGAGTGTTCTAAAGTGCGTAGTCATGTATAAAAAACAACATATTCATTTTGTAGGAATCGGCGGAATAGGCATGAGCGGCCTTGCACAAATCCTTCTTAATCTTGGATATAAAGTCACAGGTTCTGATTTGCGTGAGACTGAAATTACCAGGTCTCTCAGAAAATTAGGGGGTACGATTTACAATGGTCATGCCCCTGAAAATATTCAAGGTGCCGATGTAGTGGTGATTTCCTCTGCTATCAGAGAACATAATCTTGAGGTGCAGGGGGCACTCTCTTCCCAAATTCCAGTTATACCAAGGGCTGAAATGCTGGCAGAATTGATGCGTCTCAAGAAATTCGGCGTAGCAGTGGCCGGCGCACATGGTAAGACCAGCACTACCTCTATGATCTCTTCCGTGCTTCGTTCCGCGGGTTTTGATCCAACGGTAATCATAGGAGGAAAGGTTAATGGTATTGGAAGCAATGCCTATTGGGGACAGGGTGAATTTCTTATAGCAGAAGCCGATGAGAGTGACGGCAGCTTTTTGCGTCTTACACCAAGTATAGTCGTGGTAACGAATATAGATAGAGAGCACTTGGACTACTATTCGGACTTAAATGCCATAATACGGTGTTTTCTGGACTTCATAGACAAAATACCTTTCTATGGTCTTGCCATACTTTGTGGAGATAACCCCCACCTCAGAGAAATGCTCCCGGTAGTAAAAAAACGAATAATGACTTATGGGACAGGACCTGAATGTGATCTACAGGCCAGGGATATCAGCTTCAAAGGCATGGGAGTATCCTTCAATGCCTGGTGGCAGAACTCTGAACTCGGCGAGATACAACTCAAGGTACCTGGATTGCACCATGTAAGGAATTCTTTGGCTGGCCTGGCCCTGGGTCTTGAACTTGAAATACCGTTTTACAAAATCCAGGCCGGTCTTATGTCATATGAAGGTGTAGGCAGGCGATTTGAGATATTGGGCGAAACAGAGAGGATAATGGTAGTAGATGACTATGCGCACCACCCTACTGAGATAGTGGCCACTCTCAAAGCTGCCAGGGCGTGTTGGCCTGAGCGCCGGCTCGTGGTTCTTTTCGAACCCCACCGGTATACGAGAACTCAGGTATTGATGGACGATTTCACCACTGCCTTTGTAGAAGCTGATGAACTGTGGCTGACGGAAATATATCCAGCGAGTGAAATTCCCATAGTAGGAGTTAGCGGAAGACGTTTGGCAAGAAATATCAGGGATAAACGTGGTGGAACAGTACATTATATAGAGTCATGCGGGGATCTTCCTCGGGCAATTGTTCCGGGTCTGCAGGAGGGTGATGTGGTTATGACCCTTGGGGCCGGTGCCATAGGACATATGGGACCGAGAATTTTGGACATGCTTAAGACAAAGGAGTCAGCAGTTGCTCTCTAAGGATCTAAGAAAGATAGAAGATCTCCACGTCATTGAGAGTGTTCCGCTTTTACAGCTGACAAGCTTTCGCATAGGTGGGCCGGCGCATCTGTTTCTGGCTCCAAAGACCTTGAAGGCCCTTGAAAAGACAATTTTTTATCTCAGTAATCGTTCCATATCTTATAAGGTGATGGGCCAGGGAAGTAACCTGTTAATCAGCGACAAGGGCGTGAAGCTGGTTATGTCTCTGGCGGCCCTGAATCGTATCCAATGCTCTGTGGAAAGCAAGTTCGAGCATGAAGACCATTGGCAAATTTCTTCTGATGGCTCTTTAAAGGAAGAGAAATCAGCTAATGGCCATCGCTTTAAAATAGTATATGTAGAGGCAGGTTGCAGGCTGAGGTCTCTTATTTCCTGGTCCATGCACAATGGCTTGTGTGGTCTTGAAAATCTTTCCGGCATTCCAGCCAGTGTAGGGGGAAGCATATTCATGAACGCCGGCGCTAACAAGTGCTTTATGGCAGAAGTGATAGAAGCTGTTCGATTCACAGGCCCTGATGGTAGTTGCTGGACCCACAGAGACCAATTGCAATTTGGTTACAGGGCCTTCAGACTGCAAGACAAGGCCCTTATCTCTGCCGCAAGAATTAGATTTGGCAATAGTAGTACTGATCAGGTTAGACAGCATGTCAGAAGCGCCATGTACCAGCGAAAAGCCACTCAGCCTTTGGGAAAACCAAGCGCAGGGTGCATTTTCAGAAATCCCACGGGAATTTCAGCTGGAAAGCTCATAGACCAATGTGGACTCAAAGGTTTTAGAATTGGAGATGCTGAGGTATCCAGAAGGCATGCAAATTTTATTATAAACCGTGGAAAAGCCAGCGCCGTCGAGGTAATGGAACTTTTGGAAAATATTAAAGAGCGTGTAAAAAAAGAGACCGATGTCGAACTGGTTCCAGAAGTATCTTTTTGGGGTATGGAGACATGAAAATTAGAAGGCCGTCTTCAAAATCCAGGTCTTCAGTATATAGCTCAGGCTCGCGGGACAAATTTACAAAACCGGTATTTTCAGTGTTGTGGTCTATCTATCCTAAATTATTGGTTAGCATAGCTGTAATGTGCATTGGTTGTGCCGGCTTTTTGGTGTGTCGCCATTGGGCGTATCAATCTGAGCTTTTTAGGATTTGTCAAGTTGTGATCAGGGGCAATGATCATGTCACAGAAGATGAAATTTTGCAACTGAGTAATGTGACTGACCAGGACAATCTGCTGTCTCTCGATCTGAAATCAATTGCAAAGTCCATAGAAGCGCATCCCTGGGTCCGTAGTGTTGAAGTTAAAAAAAAATTGCCGGATTACTTAATGATTACGCTCAAAGAGCATACTCCAGTTGCCCTTCTGAACTCTGACAAAATGTATCTAGTTGATAAACAAGGCGAAATTATCGATAAACTTTCAATAGAAAAATCCGTCTCTCTTCCAATAATTACAGGAATTGATCCTAAAAACATCGTAGATAACAAGATATCAGGATCGCAGAACCACCGAATCCAAAAGGCCTTGGAATTGATATCCATGGCAAGTAAAGGCACAAGAACTCTTGGTGTTAACAATATCAGCCAAATAGACTTAACCAAAAGAGACACCTTAATACTAGTTACATCTGACAGCCGTATTCCTTTTTACTTTGACGATGAAAATCTCAGCGGCCAATTTAGTAAGGCGGAAAAGATACTTTATCAACTCTATCGTTCAGGTACATATAAAAAAGCAGTCAGAGTGGAACTGGATTATGGCTCTGGCAAGGCCCTGGTCAGTCTGAAACATTAGGAGAGAAAATGGTCGAAAAACCCGGTAACATGACTGTCGGGCTCGATATCGGCACTACTAAAATATGTGCGGTAGTGGGCGAGTTTAATGAAAGGGGCGCTGAGATTATAGGTGTAGGGACTTATCCTTCTGTAGGTCTTCGAAAGGGAGTAGTTGTCAATATAGATAATACGGTCGAGTCCATAAAAAGGGCTATTGAAGAGGCCGAACTGATGGCCGGCTGTGAAATAAGCTCAGTGTTCATTGGTATTGCCGGCAGTCATATAAAGGGTTTTAACAGTCATGGAGTGATAGCTATAAAGGGCCATGAGGTCTCCCAGGAAGACGTTGACAGAGTCATAGATGCGGCAAGGGCGGTAGCCATACCCCTCGATAGGGAGGTTATACATATCCTGCCACAGGAATATATCGTAGATGAACAGGGGGGGATACTGGATCCTATCGGTATAACCGGGGTAAGGCTGGAGTCCAAAGTACATATCGTGACAGGGGCAGTGACGGCCGCCCAGAACCTTATCAAGTGTGCAAACCGGGCCGGGCTCGACGTAGTTGATATAGTTTTTCAGCCCATTGCCTCAGCCGAAGCAGTCTTAAATCAGGAAGAAAAGGATCTGGGTGTTGCACTTGTGGACTTTGGCGGTGGTACTACGGATCTTGCTCTATTTACTGAAAGTGCCATAAAACACACAGCTGTACTGGGACTTGGCGGCAATAATCTCACTAATGATATAGCAGTCGGGTTAAGGACACCCAGTAAAGAGGCAGAACAGATCAAGATACGCGATGGCAGTTGTATCAACTCCCTGGTAGACAAGGGTCAGATGATAGAAGTGCCCGGTGTGGGAGGACGCAAACCCAGGCTTCTGTCTCGGCAAATTCTGTCTGAAATACTTGAGCCCAGAGTAGAGGAGATTTTTACTTTGATTGATCAGGAAATAGAACGGACAGAACTTAAAGAACTATTGGCTTCGGGGATAGTTATAACCGGGGGCTCGGCCCTCCTGCCCGGAACCGCTGAGATTGCGGATCAGGTGTTCCAGCTACCGACAAAAATCGGCTTTCCACAGAGGATCTCCGGCCTGGTGGACGTGGTCAACGGACCCATGTTTGCGACTGCTGTGGGCCTTGTGCTTTATGGCATGGAACATCATTCCCAGAAAAAATTCCGAATAAGGGACGGAAATATATTCAATAAAGTAACCCTTCGTATGAAGACATGGATTAAGATTTAAAAAAACTAACCTGTTCAAGTTAGATGGAGGACCGGGCATATGTCTTTTGAGTTTATAGAACCGAAACTTACTGCAAGGATAAAGGCAATAGGGGTCGGAGGCGGAGGTGGAA
>Ga0180432_10004339_pt1 | contig 19562 bp, 11 predicted proteins | sample SS_ome_10_FD_132414 | JGI IMG/M metagenome (GOLD analysis project Ga0180432, IMG submission 132414) | Hypersaline lake sediment archaeal communities from the Salton Sea, California, USA - SS_1_MS_2 metaG | ecosystem: Environmental > Aquatic > Non-marine Saline and Alkaline > Hypersaline >...
ATTCGTTCATCCCCAACGCCAAGGCGCTGGAGCCGGTGTTCAAGGCCCGGATGTTCTCGACGGTGGAGGCGTAGCCGATGGCCCGAGCGAGAAACGGCAAACCGGAGTACGTGAAGCTGGAGCAGCGGCTGGTGCTGCTAGCCTGGCTGAACGGACTGTTCGGGTACGAGAGCAACCGCGACCTGCTGGCGGACATGCAGGAAGCGGGCGAGGGCTTTGACGCCAGCGGGCGCAGCTACGTCTACCACCGTCTCATCGCACGTGGCGACAAAGTCAAGATCGCCCCCGCCGACCTGGCACGGTACGACGACAATACCCGCGAGCATCTGGAAGCGATGAACGCGCGTCGACCAGAGCCGATCACGTTGCGGTACTTCCAGCATCTGGCGGTGCTCTATGCGGAGATCTTCCTCGACGCCTATTTCAACCGTCGGGGGAAGCTCCTTCAGTCGCTGAACGGCTTCGTTGACAATCGCAACGCCTCGAAGAATGCGGGCGAGCCGAAGGACGCGAAGTTCAGCGAGGCCGACCTGAAGAAACTGGCGTTCTGGATGGCCACCGGCAGCGGTAAGACGCTGATCATGCACATCAACTACCGGCAGTTCCTGCGCTACAACGATCTGCCGCTGGATAACATCCTGCTCATCACGCCCAACGAGGGGCTGAGCGAGCAGCACATCGAGGAGATGACCGCCTCCAACATTCCCTGCCGGCGATTCGACCTGAACGAAAGCGGGTTGGGCATGTCGGAAGCCGACGCGGTGCGGGTTATCGAGATCACGAAGTTGGTCGAGGAAAAACGCGGCGGCGGGCAGAGCGTGCCGGTCGAGGCCTTCGAGGGCAACAACCTGATCTTCGTCGACGAAGGTCACAAGGGCTCGGGCGGCGAGGCGTGGCGCAGTTTCCGAGATGCACTGAGCCAGACCGGATTCACTTTTGAGTACAGCGCGACCTTCGGCCAGGCCCTGACGGCGGCAAGAAATGACGAGCTGACTGAAGAGTATGGCAAGGCCATCATCTTCGACTACTCCTACCGCTACTTCCATGGCGACGGGTACGGTAAGGACTTCCGCATCCTGAACCTGAAGGAAGAGACGACCGAGGACAAGACTGAGACGCTGTTGCTGGGGAACCTGCTGTCCTTTTGCGAGCAGCAGCGGGTGTTCGAGGAAAGCGGCGAGGAACTGCGGCCGTACAACCTGGAGAAGCCGCTGTGGGTCTTCGTCGGTAGCAGCGTCAACGCCGTCTATACCAAGAACAAGGAGAAGCGGAGCGACGTCTTGACCGTCGCTCGATTCCTGCATCATCTGCTGGAGAACAAGCGCGGCTGGGCGGTGAAGGCCATCAAGAAGCTCCTCGACGGAAAGACGGGCCTCGTCGATCTGGATGGGCAGGACATCTTCGCCGAGAAGTTTCAATACCTGAGGGATGCCCGCATCGACGCCGCTACGGCCTACCACGAGTTGCTGGCCAAGGTCCTGCACACGCCCACGGGCGGCGGCCTGCACTTGTGCGATCTGCGCTGCAGTACCGGTGAGCTTGGCCTTAAGGCTAGCTGTGCCGAGGATTACTTCGGCCTGATCTATATCGGCGACACCACGTCGTTCACGAAGCTGGTCGAGGCGGACGATTCGGGCATCACGCTCGAAGAGGACGCGATCAGCGACTCGCTCTTTGAGGGGATCAACGAGCCGGAGACGACCGTCGAGATTCTGATCGGCGCGAAGAAGTTCATGGAGGGATGGAACTCCTGGCGCGTCTCGAATATGGGGCTGCTCAACATCGGCCGGAAGGAAGGATCGGAGATCATCCAGCTCTTCGGACGCGGCGTGAGACTGCGCGGCAAGGACTTCACGCTGAAGCGAAGCTCTGCCCTCGTCGGCAGCCACCCCGAGCATCTGCCGCTGCTGGAGACGCTGAACATCTTCGCGGTTCGCGCCAACTACATGTCGCAGTTCCGCGAGTATCTTGAGAAGGAAGGTGTCGAGACGGAAGGTGATGTCAAGTTGCCGCTGCCGATCCGGACGAACGATGACTTCCTCGACCAGGGCTTGGTCGTGCCTCGCATCCCGGATGACCGAAGCTTTGCCAACGAAGCCGATGTGCTGCTGGATGTCGATCCTGCGATCCGCGTGCGCGTAGACATGTCGCTCAAGGTGCAGGCGTTCGAGAGTGGTTCAGACGGCTTTACCGCAACGGCCGTGAAGGGTGGCCGCGAAAGAGCCATCCCGGACGAGAGCCTGCACATCGTGGATTGGGAGCGTGTCTACCTGGACCTGCTGGAGTACAAGGAGCGGAAAGGCATGCACAACCTTGCCATCCGCCCGGACCTGCCTCGGGCCATCTTCGACAAGAAGGAACCCGCCCGCCTCTACAGCGTGGTGGCTGATGACGCCGTCGTTCAGCCGGACTCATTCGCGGGCACATCGCTTCTTCACGAAGCTGTTCTGACGGTTCTGCGGAAGTACACTGACAAGTTCTATCGCGTCCAGCAGGAGCGGTGGGATTCCGAGCACATGGTCTACAAGACCCTCGATGGCGACGACGCCAACTTCCAGGACTACACCGTCAAGGTCGCCAGAGGTGAAGCGAAGCTCATCGCGGCCATCCAGAAGCTGATCGACGAGGCTGACAGCGTATATCGCCAGGACCTGCGGGAGTTGCCGACGATCCACTTCGACCGCCACCTGTACCAGCCGCTGCTGATCGAGCGTGGCGACACGGTGCGAAGCGATCCGCCCGGCCTCAAAGAGAGCGAGCGGCAGTTTGTCGATGACCTGCGTGCCTACTGCCGCGAGGAGCGGGACAGCGCTCTGGCGGCTACGGAAGTGTACCTGCTCCGAAATCTGAGCCGAGGCAAGGGCGTCGGCTTCTTCGAGAAGCGGGGCTTCTACCCCGACTTCATCCTCTGGATCAAGACCGCCGCCCGCCAGCGCATCGTGTTCATCGAGCCTCACGGCATGCTGCATGCCGAGGCGTATCAGCACGACGACAAGGCCCGACTTCATGAGTCGTTGCCAGAGTTGGCCAAGGCGATGTGCCAGAGGACAGGGGTTGCCGATATCGTCTTGGATTCATTCATCGTGTCGGCCACACCATTTGCCGACCTACGTTTGAGCTATGACGACGGAACGTGGGACATAGCTACTTTCGCCAAAGCCCACATTCTCTTCCCGGACATAGACACGTCGTACAATTACATCGCGATGATGCTCGGCGCATCATAGTGCACGCGACCACATGCATGCGTGGCGACAACAACAAGACCACATGATCCATCGCGGGGCCATCAAATGCAGATTCGAGCAATCAGGCAAGCTGTAACCGAGGACTGTCTGTTTAGGGTGCTGGCGGAATGGTGCAAGCGAGGAGCAGGTCGTAAGAACTGCTCACTTCAGATTCTCTCAGCATTCGCTTCTGGGCAAGGCGTATTGGCCATATCGCCGCTCATCGACAGCTTCTTGGCTGATGGAAACGAAATACAGTGCATCGTCGGCATGGATCGTGATGGGACTGATCGAGACGCCCTTAAGCGATTAGCCGCCATTGCTGAAGCGTATCCAGGTCAAGCCACAGTTCATGTCTTCCAGGCTCCCGCGAAGCATTCCATCTTCCACCCAAAGCTGTATCTCTATCGCCAGGGGAACCAGCTGTCAGTCATTGTGGGTTCGGCCAACCTGACTGCGTCTGGATTGGGGAGCAACTTGGAGAGTTTGCTCCTCTATGAGCAGTCATCCATCACTTCGGGTGTAGCCAAGGAGTTCTATACAATCTGGAGTACCTTCGCGAAGCCGAAGCCGCCGCTGAAGATCGAGTTTCTTCAGCAACTCACAGCCGATCTTGCAAAGACTCTTGGGAAGAAACTCCCCTCAGGGCGGCGAAGCGACACGGCGAGAGGTCGTGCTGAGTTGAAGGCTCTGTGGAAACCGCTGTCCCGCACGCCACTTCCGCGAAGTCAAAACAAGGCGGAGGATCACACAACGGAGAAGCGACGTGGCTTGGGAAGCAGTTTCCTTGTGATGGATGTCATGGGAGAGACCAGGAAAACCCAGATGCAGATTCCACTCGGCGTGGTGGAGGAGTTTTTCGGTGTGCCGCGCCACAATGAAGCCGCGATACACGTAAGCATCCTGACGAGCGAAGGACATACACTGCCGATTGTTCGCCCGATCGTGAAGTCCGGAAGTCGCAAGAAGAAGCGGCTCATGCGTCGTTTGGAGATGCCTCAGATTCGCGAGCTATCGCGGCCACTGGTGGTGGTGTTTGTGCGATTGCGGGGCTCCAAGCGTTTCGCGTTCAAGTTGTTGCCACAAGGAACGCGAGCTCACCGCGTAGCGAGCAAGCTTCTTGATCAACATGGCCAGCAGGGCGGGCGGGAGAGACGCTACTACATCGGCAAGCGATCAGACGCTGTCTGGAGACGGATCAGTTCGTACTTGCCGTGAGCATGCGCTACGCGTTACTTCCACTTCCTGCGGCAGAAAGACAACCGCAACAAGACGGACCGGCCGCCGCACGAGTGGTTCCGCGCACCAGGTAAGTCACCAACCTATACAGACCAGGAGATGGAAGACCGCCTCCTCTCGTGGGACTTGATTGAGCCGGACGCGTTCGAGAAGATGCTGGAGATCCGTGGGCAGCGCATCCGGGAGAAGGCTCTCCAGATGTTCCACATGACCGAGGATGAGTTCAACAGCCTGTTCTAGACACCGCCATCCGCCAATTGTGCTAGACGTCGATAGGCCCTCCGCTGCTTGCGCCAATTCCGTAGCTGCGCGATCGGCCGGAGATCACGTTCGGTGATAGGGTCGCAACCGTTGGCCACCGGCGGAAGGTGCAGGATCTCCTCCTGGATGTCCGGGGCCAGGTGGAGCAGGTTCATGATCTGCGTCATCCGCGGCTGGGTGACGTGGGCGAGGCGGGCCAGATCAGACTGGTTGGCGACCTCACCGTCGCGCAGGAGTTCGTCGAACCGGATCGCCAAAGCCATCAGCTTTGACACGCGGGGAATGCGGCCCTCCCGTCCGGCTGCTTTCGGCCCGAAGCCCGCCTTCGCCACTTTGCCATGACCCTTGACAGCAAAGTGGACCTGTTTGGTGATGGTCGTCATGCGGCGTCCTCCAGCTTGCGGTCGATCAAGGAGCGAATACTCGTCGGCCGGAAGGTGACCGACACGGTGCCGGCATTGCCGTCGTATTCCACGGTCGAGACCAGCAGGTTGAGCAGGCGGGCCTGTTCGCGGGGCGCCAGGCTTGCCCACAAGGCGTCGAAGTCGGCGAATGCGAAACGGGCCTCGGCTTCGGAGACCGTCTGGGCTTCGAGGTCGGCGACCTTTGAGTCGAGTTCGGGCAGGCGCCGCTCCGCGGCCGCAAGTCGCTCGTGCAGTTCCGCGATGCGGGTCGTCACGTCGGTGGTCATCTGGGCGCTGGTAGCAAGCTGCTGCAGTTCCTGCTGGTGGCGACCGCGTTCCCGACGGAGGTCTTCGCGCTCCCGTCGCGCTTCGGCCAGTTCGGCGGCGACGGCTGACTGAGCGTCGGCCAGTACCTGGGCCAGGAGGGCCTCGTCCTTGGCCAGGTCGCGTACCTCGTCGATCACGACGCGCTCGATCTCCGCAGCCGGAAGCGTGCCAACGGAACAGACCTCGTGGCCGTTCTTGATGGCGTTCGTGCAGCGGTAGTAGCGATAGAGTTGCTGCTTGCCCTTGCTGGTGAATGTGTGCGTCATCGCAGTACCACAGCTCTTGCATCGCAACAGGCCTCGCAGCAGCGCGCCGTACTTGTTGCGAACTTCCGTGCCGCCTGTTCGCCCGTTCTGTTTGAGCTGCTCCTGGACCTGGTCGAACAGGGCCTGGTCGACGATGGCCTCGTGCTCGCCCGGATGGAGCTCGTCCTTGTACCGCATCTTCCCGGTGTAGATCGGGTTGGTCAGCAGTTGGTGGAGCGTGGCCTTGTTGAACGGGCGGCCTCCCAGCTTCTTGCCCTTCTTGGTGACGCGCCGCTTGTTTACCCAGCCTCGGCAGGCCAGTTCCTTCACCACGGGCAGCAGAGCCGCTTCCTCGAGGTACGTCCGGAAGATCTCCCGAACCTGTGCGGCCTCTTTGGCGTTGACGACCAGGCGTGGACTTGGGCCCGTGCGGTCGACGTCGTAGCCCAGCACGGGCACGCCGCCGGTCCACTTGCCCTTGCGGGCCTGGGCGGCGAGCTTGTCGCGGATACGCTCGCCAATGATCTCCCGCTCGAACTGGGCGAAACTCAGCAGGATATTCAGCGTCAGCCTGCCCATGGAATGGGTCGTGTTGAAGTGCTGGGTCACCGAGACGAACGACACGCCGTGGTTGTCGAACGTCTCCATGATACGAGCGAAGTCGAGCAGCGACCGGCTCAGACGGTCGACCTTGTAGACGACCACGCAGTCGATCTTGCCACGTTCGATGTCACGCCGCAGCCGGTCCAGCGCGGGCCGCTCCATGTTGCCGCCCGTGAAGCCGCCATCGTCGTACCGATCGGGCAGCGCCGTCCAGCCCTCGGCCTTCTGGCTGGCGATGTATGCCTCGGCGGCGTCGCGCTGGGCATCGAGGGAGTTGTACTCCTGGTCGAGCCCTTCCTCGGTGGACTTCCGCGTGTAGATGGCGCAGCGGACCGTTGGCTTGGGAGCTTTCTTCTTCCCGCTCATCGTTGCACCCCGAGCCTGAAGAATCGGAACCCGTTGATATGGCTGCCGGTGATCCGCTTGGCCACCGCGGACAGCGTGCGGTAGCGATCACCTTCGTACTCGAAGCCGCTGCCGTCCGCCAGATACACCACGCGGTGGGCGATGCCCTTGTACTCGCGGACGATGGCCGAGCCCGGCGCGGGCAGGCGCGGGTCTCTCGGCTTGTCCGCTGGTTTGGTTACGGTCGCCGACTCGCCATGCTGTGGCGGACAGATCATGGTCTTGGGCGCCATGACCCGCACCTCGGCGTCGTTGGCCAGTTCCGCCGCCCGCCGGCGTGCCCGTTCGGACAGGTCGCCCTCGGCGTTGGCCTGCAGGCGCCAGGCGATCTTGCGGATGAGGTAGGCCCGGTGGCGAGTGCGGCAAGGCTGGCCGTGCAGCTCAGCGTAGCGGTCGGCCAGTTCGCCCGTGGTCATCTTGTCCAGGGCGGCAAGTTCGGCTGCAATGTCGTGCATCATGCGGCTCCTTCTCTCAAGGGTTTCCGAGACGCGACCCGTTAACCGGCGGGTCGCGGAGCCACACTGAGCCTCGGTTCTGCACGTGCCTCAAGGCGATTCCGAGGAACTTCCGAGACTGTTTTGTCGGCCGTTCTGGCCATGCGAACGCGGCGCAGAAGGCCAGCGGCGAGGATGGCGGCCACCTCCTGGCGACGTTCGTCGACTGTCATGCATTCGGGATCGGTTGTCGAGACCATGGCGAGGCTCCAAAGGGCGGGTTCATGCATTGGCCCACATTGGTTACCTATGCCATCCGTCGCCTGCGCGCCCACTTTCGTTGACCGTTCGAAGACCGTCACGCGAGCATAGCGGGCGCAACCACCAGGGTCATACCCACTAAGTGAAGGTAACCACCTGATAACCCGAGCCCACGGTTCTCTTCGGCGAGGAGAGACTTTGGGCGAAAACGGGCGGATCGGGCGTCGGGAAGGAGTGTTTCGGTTATCTGCTCTCGGCGATCAGAGACAACCAAGGCGCAAGACGAGAATCGTAACCCCTTGGCGGAACTGGCGTAGAAACGACGAACGCCGCCGAGGTCTCTCGACGGCGTCTCCTGAAAACCGAAGGGCCGCTGCGTTTCGCAACGGCCCTTCGACTAGCGGGGGTGGGCTCTTTACCGCTTCACGCGACCCGGGATGCGTTCTGGCAGAAGCTGCTCAAAGCAGGCTAATCGCCTCCAAAGGAGCCAGTTGCGATGGGCCGCCCACCGGAGGCGGCGTACCCGTGACCTGGACGTTTACGCTTGCGGACACGCAGGGAATCCTCGCTCACCAGCGGCTTGCTCTGGTCGCTGGCGTCTTCGTAGACTGAAAAACCGCCGCCCGGTCGTCTCCGTGGTTGACCCCGAAAAGCAAAGGCCGATAATTGCGACCCAAAGGCGGACGGCGACCGTCTGCCAGAGGCCCCGAATGCAGAGCTCGCACGGCATCCTCAGGGGCCTGACCAATGCGCAGATTTCGTGTACTGCGGGTCGGGTGGCAACGAGGAACCGGGCCTTTCGAGCATCCGGCGCTGCCGTGCCTGTGCCGTATACCTCATGTGGAAGCTGCGATGACACCGACCGAAGTGAAGAGATGGACATTGACGGGCCGCGACGTATGGGTGTGTGTCGCCCTTGTCTTGGCCGGGGCGGCGCTGTGGCTGCCCGGGCTGGGGCGACGTGGGCTATGGACTCCGGGTGAGGCGCGGGTTGGGCAGGTTGCCCGACAGATGGTGACCAGCAGCGACTTCGTCACCATGCGGCTCGAAGTCAACGAGCCGCACCTAACCGTCGCATCGAGCACCCCTGACACATACGATCCGGAGGGTGACCAGGCCGTCTATCTGTCGGGACAGCGGCGCGAATTGCTGTGGAAGCTCAGTGACGGGCCGCTACGACCTGAGTTGGTCTACAAGCCGCGGATCACCATTCACAAGCCGGTGTTCTACTACTGGCTGGTCGCCATGCCAGCCCGTTGGCTGGGGATGCCGATCAACGCACTGACGCTCCGGTGCTTCGCGGCCGTGCCAGCGATCTTGCTCCTTCCGTTGACGTATCTATTCGGTTGCACGTTATACGGCCGGCGATCCGGGCTGATCGGGGCCGTGGCTCTGGCGACCTGTGTGCACTTTTACTGGACGGCACGTGTTTCGCAAATGGACACGCTGCTCACCTTGTTGGTTACGCTCTCGATCGCCTGCTGGTATTGGGGCTACCGAAGCGAGCGGCGATCCGTATCGCTCTCCTGCTTTCTGGTCTTTTACGTTTCGCTCGCCGCCGCTTCATTGACCAAGAGCTTCGCCTACATGCTGTTAGTTGGCCTAATCGTCCTCGTTTGGCTCGCGGCCGAATACTGGACCGACGGTCGACGCGGGATCGGCGGGTTCGCCCGGCACGTATGGCATGTCATGCGCCGGATGCACATCGGCAGCGGACTCGTGCTCTATCTCGTGCTCGTGGTGCCTTGGTTCTACGCAATTCACGTGCGAACGGATGGACAGTACACGGCGGAGATGTTTGGTCGGCACATGTTCGCCCGGGCCGGACTGGTCGAATACGGACAGGAGTTCGAGAACGACACGGACTGGTGGTTCTATCTGCCCCGGATGTTCGCGGATTTGTTTCCGTGGATCATCATGGTGCCCGGTGCGCTCGTGCACATCTTCCGAGCCCGGACGCGCGCGACGCAGACGCAGAGCTTGCTACTTTTCTGCTGGTTTGGTGTGTGGTTGCTCTTCTTCTCGACAATATCCTACCGAAAGAACGACTACATCATGCCGCTGTACCCCGCCGCGATGTTGCTAGTGGGCAAGCTGCTGGCCGACCATAGTCGCTTCGGACTCGCCGACCCTGCCATGAATCGGGCGATCCGCGCCGGTTTCGTGGGCATTGTCGTAGCTCTCGTGGTTATGTCGGCCTTTGGTCTCGCGCTACTGGCTCCCTCGTTCGAGAACTGGCTGACGACCAGTTCGGTGCCTGGGCTGGGCGAGCCGCTATTTGGCGGGAACCGCAACGACACGGTCGCGTTTGAAGTCCTTGGGTTCTTTGGCCGCGAGCATCTGGCCACTGCGATTGGTGGGATCACGCTGCTGGTGACGCTAGGTGTGGGTTGTGCCGTCCTGGAGCTTCGCCGTCACACGCTTTGGGCCTTCGGGCTGTTGGCCGCGGCGACAGCGGTGACGATGCTCGTGGCCACGCACTTGTTCATGGATCGGCTAATCGATCCCTTCCGAAGCCAACGGCAGATCGCGACGGCCCTCGCCCGGCTGGCTCCGGAACAGGACTCGCGGACGCACGTTCTTCTGATGCACACCGAACAGCATGAGTTGGCTTTCCTTCTGCCCAATCGGCTGGACTCTGTTCCGGCGGTGCTTTCGCCTCGAGAGGATGAGGACTGGACTCCTCGATTGCTCTTTGCCCTTCGGAGCCGGCTTGCCGCTCTCGAAGGCCATCGCATCCTGGTGGTCATGGAGCGCGACGCATGGGAACGGCTGAAGAGTGAGCAGATCAAGCGGCAACGTGGCGATCAGCTCCTGGAAATCTACGATGTGCCCCTTCAGGAAATTGACATCAAGCTGCCCGCCTATGACCTGGACCTCCACCGCGAACCGCTGATTATTCTGGAGGTAACGTCTCTCACTGGCCTCGGCCTGGGAGGCCCTACCGTGGAGGCGCCTTAGAAGGCAGATCCTGATCGTGGCACAAGGCAGCCATCCGTCGCCAGCGCGCCCACTTTCGTTACCCGCTCGAAGGGCGTTGCGCGAGCATAGCGGGCGCAACCACCACGGTCATGCTCACTAAGTGGAGGCGACCACCTGATAACCCGAGCCCACGGTTCTCTCTCTTGAGGAGAGACTTTGTGCGAAAACGGGCGGATCGGGCGACTGGAAGGAGTGTTCCGGTTATCTGCTCTCAGCGATCAGAGACAACCACGACGGAAGGCGGAAAACGTAACCCCTTGGCGGAACTGGCGTAGAAACGGCAAACGCCGCCGAGGTCTCTCGACGGCGCCTCCTGAAAACCGAAGGGCCGCTGCGTTTCGCAACGGCCCTTCGACTAGCGGGGGCAGGATTCGAACCTGCGACCTCCGGGTTATGAGCTTGGCGAGCCCATATTCCGTAAGGACTTGTCGAATCACGCTTTGCGACTAATCGTGCGTCACGCGGGGTCTTGACATTGATCAACATGTTCAACATGACGAACATGCTGTGCACAATTCCAGCTACGTTTAGCTACAGTGGGCCAAGCCGCAAGGCAAGCTTCTTATGCTTGCAGCAACGCGTGCAGAGTTGTCCCACTACTGAGCGAGAAGCCAAAGCATACGGCTGAGGAGGCCCCACGGCAATACGCGCAAGTCCTTTGGGCAGAAGGCGGACGGAGTTTTTTTAGGAGGCACAGGTACCCGGATGACGCCAGTGACGTCTGAAACAGCCGAAGGAGGGGCAAGCGACAGTGCCGGTCTGCGCGGACCGCACGTGCACGCCGCCAAACAGGGCGCTCTGGGTGACATCACGGCCTGAAAATGACTGGTTAACAATCCAACTGGCCAAGGAGAAAGCTTGCCAATCCCATGATCAGCAATAGAATCGTCACAGAAGCCGATGGCGGTCGTCGGCGCGAAGCCATCCAGGAAATCCCGGATGAAAGCATGTGTCCTATTCGCGCGTATGTTGTGCCTGTTTGTCGCAGCGATGATTGCCGGAGTGATCATGCCGGACCTGGCCTGGGCGGACGGCGGACCAACGAATGACCCGGCGACGACGCTCTGGTACACCCAGCCTGCTACGAACTGGCAGACGCAGGCACTTCCGATCGGGAATGGCCGTCTGGGAGCGATGATCTTCGGCCGGGTCGGCCACGAGCGGATCGGGCTCAACGAGGAGACGGTGTGGTCCGGCTCGCGGGTGAACTGGAACCGCCAAGACGCATCGAAGAACCTCCCGAAGATCCGCGAGCTGCTGCTGGCCGGCAAGAACGACGAGGCCGAGGCGCTTGTCAACCAGACCTTCACGTGCACGGGCGGGGGTTCGCGGGGCGGCGCACGTGGCCCCTGGGGCTGCTACCAGGAATTGGGCAACCTGAACATCGTCTGGTCGTCGAAGGTCCAGGCCATTGCGCTGGGCACGTGGAAGTACAAGATAATCACGACCCCGGGCATTACGGACATCCGCGAGCACCGACGGGAGGTCAGCCGCCTGGTCGCCGAGGCCGCGAAAGTCGACGTCGACGGCAAGAGCTGGGCCGACTACGTCATCGTCAACGGGAAGGCCGTCAAAGGCGGACGCAAGCTCAACCTCAATGACAAAGTCCTCCTACGACATCGCATCAAGTTGTCGAAGCAACAGGTGGCCGACCTGGGAGTACTGCGCGTCGGCTCGGCGGCGCGGAACGGCCGGGTCTTCGTCAACGGGCGGGAGGTCGGCACACTGCCCGGCTGGCGATCCGTGGGGCACGCGAAGTTCAGAGCCGACGTCCGTCAGTTGCTCACCCCGGGCGAGAATGTCATCGCAGTCTACTGCTCGAATTACCGTCGGAGAGGCCAGATGCCGGTATCGGTGTCGCTCGGCCCGAAGGAGGACACCCAGGAGTATCGACGCCGCTTGGATCTCCGCGACGCCATCTCGACGACTGAATACAAGATGGACGGCGTGACGTACAGGCGCGAAGCGTTCGCCAGCGCACCGGACCAGCTACTGGTGTTCCGCTTCACCGCCGACAAACCCGGCGCGATCTCGTTTGCCGCGACGATGGATCGACTGGAGAACTTCGAGACACGCCCCGATGGCTCGGCCGGGTTGGTCATGACGGGCAACACCGCCAGCGGACAGTCGGGCGTGGAGGGCATGAAGTTCGTCGCGCGGCTGCGTGCGATGGCTGGCGGCGGCAAGGTGTCTACCAAAGGCGGCACGCTGCATGTCGACTCGGCCGATGAAGTCGTGCTGCTGGTCGCGGCCGGGACGAACTACCAGGGCTTTGCGGGGCGTTGCACAGCGGACCCGATGAAGGCCACGGCCGACGACATCGCCAAAGCATCCGCCAAGTCGTACGACGTGCTACGCTCGGCCAGCATTGCCGATCATCGCAGCTACTTCGACCGCGTCAGCGTCACCCTTGACGACGGTCAAGCCCAGAGCCGCGCCACGGCTGCGTTGCCGACGGACCAACGACATGCGGCGCTTGGCCAAGGCAAGCCTGACCCGGCACTGGCGGCGCTCTACTTCAACTTCGGCCGATACCTGCTGATCTGCAGTTCACGCCCGGGCAATATGCCGGCGAACCTGCAGGGCGTTTGGGCGGAGGGCATCCAGACGCCGTGGAACTGTGATTACCACATCGACATCAACGTGCAGATGAACTACTGGCCGGCGGAAGTGTGCGGCCTGGGCGACTGCCACACGCCGCTGTTCAAGCTGATCGAGTCGCTGCAGGAACCGGGCGCCAAGACTGCCAAGGTGTATTACAACGCCGACGGCTGGGTCGCGCACGTGATCACCAACATCTGGGGCTTCACCGCGCCGGGCGAACAGGCCGGCTGGGGCGCCACTGCCACCGGTTCGCCCTGGCTTTGCGATCACCTGTGGGAGCACTACGACTACAACCGGGACAAGGAGTTCCTCAAGTGGGCGTACCCGATCATGAAGGGCTCGGCTGAGTTCTTCCTGGACATGCTGATCACTGACCCGAAGACCGGTTGGCTGGTGACGGCCCCGTCGAACTCGCCCGAGAACACGTTCATCATGCCCAACAAGAAGCGGGCGCGAATCTGCATGGGCCCGACGATGGACATGCAGATCCTGCGCGAGCTACTTGGCAACTGTATCAAAGCGGCGACGATCCTGGGTGTGGACGAGCCTTTCCGCAAACGACTGGTCCAGACCAGTGCGAAGCTCGCCGCGAACCAGATCGGCAAGCACGGACAGATCCAGGAATGGCTGGAAGACTACGACGAAGCCGAGCCCACACACCGTCACGTTTCGCACCTGTATGGCTTGCATCCTCATAACGAGATTACACCCGACGGCACACCGAAGCTCGCCCAAGCGGCGAAGGTGTCGCTGCAACGTCGCGGCGACGGCGGGACCGGCTGGTCGATGGCGTGGAAGGTCAACTTCTGGGCCCGCCTGCATGACGGCAACCATGCCCACCTCATGCTCAACAACCTCATCAAGAAGGGCGGCGTGAACCTGTTCTGCCAGCACCCGCCGTTCCAGATCGACGGCAACTTCGGCGGCACATCCGGCGTGGCTGAGATGCTGCTGCAGAGCGACGGCGATGTCGTCCGGCTGCTGCCGGCTTTGCCCGATGCCTGGCCGAGCGGCAAGGTGACAGGCTTCCGCGCCCGCGGCGGGTACCGGGTGGACTTCGAATGGAAAGACGGCAAGGTGAGCGTGTTTTCGGTCCGCGCGAAGCAGCCGGGCAAGGTCAAGGTTCGCGTGAACGGACAGATCAAGACCTTCAAGGTCACGGCGGACTAGAAGGACAAGATCGCATGAAGACGCATTCGCATCGATTGCTGGACAAGCGACCATTCGTATCCGCCGCTTCCTGCAGCACGATTCTCAGTGTGCTGGCCATCGCCATCGCAACGCAGACCGCCTGGGCACAAACCGGGCCGGCTAACACCCCTCCGGCCCCCAGGGCGCCGATTCGCGTGTTCATCCTGGCGGGCGATGAGTGCGTGTTGGGGGAAGGCGTTGTTGACGGCGACAAGCCGGGAACGCTGACGACGGTGGTCAGCACGAGCCGCAAGTACGCATTTCTGAAGGACAAGGCCGACGCCTGGGGCAAGCGATCCGATGTGGTGCTCTACGATGCCCATCCGATTCACAATAACACGGAAGCACCCGCCCGACCGCTCCAAGTAGGCGCGATAGGCCGCAGTGGCCCCGAAAGAGGCATGATGATGGGCGTGGACCTCTCGCTCGGCCACTGCCTGGGCAACGCTTTCGAAGAACCCGTGATGATCCTGCGCTTCGCAACGAAGCACCGCATCTGGTTCCTGCGCGGTTCGCGCAACTTGTCGCACGACTACCGGCCGCCCTCGAGTGGCGGCGGCTCGGACCTCGACGGCAGTTGGGATGTCATTCACTTCAACTTCGGCGTCTGGGACGCGACCTACCGGGAAGCAACGTCGAAGTACTTCTCGGGTCACAACACGACCTCGGTTCCTGACTTTGAGAAGAACCTGCGCACCTTGGTCGCGAGGATGAAGAAGACCGGGGCCACGCTCATCTGGGGCACCGTCACGCCGGTCTGGGAAGGGGAGCCCGGCAGGCGCAATGGCGATGAGGATGCCTACAACGCCGTAGCAGCAAAGGTCATGAAGGAACACGGCGTGATCATCAACGACCTGAACGCCGAGGTCCGCCGACAGGGGTACCCCAAGAGCAACAACGTGCACAGCGTCGGCAAGCTCGCGCCCAAGGTCACCAAGACGATCCTCGCCGCACTGGCCCGTCGCAAGAACAAGACCAAACCGCTGCCACGCGTGTTACTGATCGGCGACTCCATCACCGGCAGCTACCAGAAGCAGGTGTTCAAGGACCTCGATGGCAAGGCGGCGGTGTTCAAGAACCCCGGCAACGCCGAGGATACGTGGAACGGCCTGGAGAAGATGGACCGGTGGCTCAAGCTGAATAACTACCGGCTCAACGGGCAGGAGTACCTCCAACTGGTCGATAGCGTCCGTAGCGTCATGGGCGGCAAACTCCGGCGCGCATTCCCGGGCTATGTCGGTCAATGCGCTGAGTTAGCCGGGCTGATCTGGTTCCATGGCATCGCGGACGGTGGATCTGCGGCAAAGGCGGGCGACTATGAGAAGCACCTGGCCAATCTGATCAGGGATCTTCGGAACGATCTCAAAGCGCCCAAGCTTCCGGTCGTCGTAGCGGCACTGGCCAATAGCGCCCAGAAGATGACGCCCAACCAACAGAAGGTGTTCGACTCGCAGATGGCTGTCGGCAACAAGGAGGAACATCCACAGTTCGCGGGAAACGTCATCAGCATCGATACGCGACCTTTCTGTAAGCCCCCGAGCCAATCCCCCGGTGGTCGCGACCGCTACAAAGGCAATGCCGAATCCTATCTCGAGATCGGCCAGGCCATGGGCCAGGCCATGCTCAAGCTGCTCGAGAAGTGAGCCGGAGGAACGTGATGATGAGACACCGTATGCCCTGACGACTGATTCTGTGCGTCTCAGTGCTCGCATGTCTAACCGAGCCGCTCCTCGCACAAGAGGGCAAGCACCTGTTCATCCTCTCCGGGCAGTCAAATATGCGTCAACTGTGCCGGCTCAGGGACTTTGTGAGTCGGGTTCGAAGGCTGATTCAGCCGGGTGTGACGACGGATATGGGCGATTCTCGCGGTGCTGAGGCCAGCGAGGAATGGGCAGTACTTGGCAATTGGATTATGACGACAGCCGCGAAGTCCTACTGAGCGCAGGGAAGCACCGGGTGGACAAGCTGTGTCGAGTGTCTCAGGCAACTCGCCTGAGCCGGACGACCGGCAAGTGCTTCCGGCCGGCGTGATAGACGATCACGAGCACGACCTTCTGGCCGGGCTCGCCATCGATGGGCGCCGCCGGCGCCGCGCACGACGCGCCAGGTGGCCAGTGCGGCCCGACCTCGATGCGAGGCACTTCGTTTGCGGCGGGGCGGCTGTGGTATACCTCGTTTGGCGTGTTGCCGACGAGGAACTCGTGAGGCCGGTGTTCGTTGCACCAGTCGCGATAGCAGATCAGCTCTCGCCGCATGTCCTCGTGGCGCAGTGGAACGGCGATCTGGCGTGTGCACTCGTCCTTGAGCGTGCGGATGAAGCGTTCGACCACGGCGATGCTGCCGTACTTCCCGACGGCACCAAACCGCGGCTTGGTGCTCTTCCGCTTGGAGCAGGTCTTGAACCCGCGACACCAGAACTGGGAGCCCTTGTCGCAGATGATGTATCTGGGCCCAGGACATAGGTATGACTGGATGGCTTCTGAGATTTGCCGAACGCCGCATCCTGCCCGACGCATTGATTCGGGTAGGTATACGAATGCTCGACCGGGCGCGGTTGAGAGAAGAGTCCCAAGGGAGGGATTGAGCAGCAATCACGCCGTAAGGCCGCATCGACCTTGTCGGCATCGACGCCGGGGGAAGACGGATGTCGCGGCGGAATGCCCCGTACCATACCCCCGCCTTCGGCAGCCGCGCCCCATCCACTTGAGCATACAAGGCTGTTGCGAACGGCGTTTCTCCGATACCATCGCAGTGTCATCCGGCAAGGGTAGGAGTTCTCGTATGACAAGTTGTCGATTATCGGGCATGGTGGGTGTGGTGGCCCTGGCCGTCAGCGTTGTGGTCGCCGCGCCGCCCAAGACCCACGTGTATCTCGCCTCCAACGATCACACCGACCTGTTCTGGACGGCCGACCTTCGTGCGTACGAGAAGGCCTTCCTGGAGACGATCGACTACTATCTCGACCGCGCCGACGAAACCGAGGACCGTCCGGCACCGTATCAATCGCGGTTCTCCTGCGACGGCAACTATTGGATGTGGCTGTACGAGCAGCGCCGCCCGCGGAAGCAGTTCCTCCGGCTGATTAAGCGCATCAAGGACGGCCACATCAACGTGAACCTGGCGCCGCTGTGCATTTCGCCCGGGGGGCTGCCGGCGGAAGCGATCTTGCGAGGCATGTACTATCCCGGCCGGGTAGAACGCGAACACGGCGTTCGGTTTCCCGTCGCCCACGCCTGCGAGAATCCGACGTATCCGCTGAGTCTGGCATCGCTGTGGGCCGGGGCGGGGGCGAAGTACTCCTGGGGCGGGAATTTCGGTGGGGACACCCGCGTGCCGGGCCATCAGCTTCGCCGTCGCAAGCACGAGATCTTCTGGTGGGTCGGCCCGGGCGGCAGGAGGCTTCTGATGAAGTGGCCCTCGCTGGTCGCGGGTGACGGCGTAGGCGGATACGCCGAGGCCCGCCGGCCGGGCCGGGCCCTGGAGCACGTCACCAGCAATCGGACATTTCACTCGCGGTACCCGTATCCGATCATCGGCTTGTTCGGCAAGGGCTGGGATGACCTCAAGACGACGACGACGGAGATTGAGAAAGTTGCTGTCCAGAAGACCACTAGTGCTCGACAGGTCTACGTGTCGAACCAGGTGGACTTCTTCGAGCACTTCGAGAAGACCTTCGGCCCACGGCTGCCGCAGGTCACAGAGAGCTACGGAAACGAGTGGGACCTGTACGTCGCCACGCTCGCGGAGCTCACGGGTCGGCTCAAACGGGCGGTCGAGCAGTTGCGTACAGCTGAGGCGTTGGCCCTGTTGGTCAGCCGCCGGCGGCCAGGCTTCCTTTCCGCACGCAAAGCGGCGCGCGAGCGGGCGTGGATGAGCCTGGGCCTCTACGCTGAGCACGACATCAACATGATCGGCAAGGACGCCGCCGCCATCCGGGCGCGGCTGGCGTGGCAGAAGGAACTGGTGGGGCACATCGAGTCGTACGTTCACACTTTGTATCGCGACGGTCTGGCGGCGCTCGGGGGCATGATCGCCAACCCGGGTGACAGCCGACGATTCTTTGTGTTCAACCCTCTGAGCTGGTCGCGAACGGATGTTGTGGACGTGTCACATTCGGACCCGCAAGGCGCCGTCGTGATCGACGTCGGATCCGGGACCGCCATCCCGAGTCAGCCCGTCACCGTGGCCGGCGTGCGCCACCTGCGCATTCTCGCCTCCGACGTGCCGGCGATCGGCTACAAGGTGTTTGAGGTGCGCAAGGGGCGACCAGAGCGGTGGCCCCCGGGGCCGCGTGCGTTGGGAGCGACGATCGAGAACGGCCGGTATCGCCTGACAGTCGCACCGCGCGGGGCGATCACCAGCCTCGTCGACAAGCAACACCGGAATCGCGAGTTTGTCCGTGCGATCGGTGGGTTCGCCCTGAACGACCTGGGCCTGAGTTCGGGGCGGGCGGAAGTCGATAACTCCGGGCCCGTCAGCGCGACGCTCAAGGTCACGGCCCCTCGCCCTGTGCCGCACACGACGCGAATCACCCTATACCGCGGCATGGAGCGCATTGACATTCGCAACGAGATCACGCAGGCCTTCGATGACACGCTGATCTGGCGGTTCGGATTCTCCTTGCGCCGACCGGAGGTGTGGCACGAGGAGTGTGGCACGGTTCTACGCGCTAGGCCGATCACGGCGGGCGGGCACTATGCGACATGGGCCGCACGGGTAGATTGGCTGTCCCTGAACCACTTCGCCGACATCGGCGGCGCACAAGGCGAGGGCGTGATCCTCTCGAACGCGGATTGCTGCTTCATGAAACTAGGACGGAGCACTCCCACTCAACTGGACACCGATACGCCTCAAATCGGCGTGCTGGCGGGCGGGCGCGTGGGGGGCAGCCGATCCAGCGGGATACGGCGACAAGGCGGCAGCGACCGGTTCCTGCAGCGATTCGCCCTGCGAACGCGGCAGCGGTACCGGGCGTCGGCCGCCATGCGGTTCGCCATGGAACACCAAAACCCGCTCGTTGCCGGCCGCGTTACGCACGCGGACAGGCACTATCCCGCGAAAAGCCTGTCCCTGGTGACGGTCTCTCACCCGGACGTGCTGGTCTGGGCGCTGAAGCCCACGGAAGAAGGGATCACACGCGGGATCATCCTTCGCGCGTGGAACCTCGCGGATACGCCGGCACGAGTGACCTTCACCGTGAGCGGGGGCGTCGCCAAGGCGTATCGAACTACACACATCGAGACCGACACGGGCCCCGTCGACGTACGCTCCGGTCGACTCGTTGACACATTGCCGGCCCGCCACATGCAGACCTACCGCGTCTTGCCGAAGTCGGCCGGCGAGTGATCGGAGCCAGGATTCGACGCGCCTTTCCCACGA
>Ga0180432_10004340_pt1 | contig 19560 bp, 21 predicted proteins | sample SS_ome_10_FD_132414 | JGI IMG/M metagenome (GOLD analysis project Ga0180432, IMG submission 132414) | Hypersaline lake sediment archaeal communities from the Salton Sea, California, USA - SS_1_MS_2 metaG | ecosystem: Environmental > Aquatic > Non-marine Saline and Alkaline > Hypersaline >...
CGTTGCGAAGGATCCGGCCGAGCCAGGCCTTGACACCGATATGATTGCGTGCACGCAGTTGCTCCAGGTGCCCGTAAGCCTTCTCCAGGCAGCCAAGGATGTGGTCTTCGTCTTCCGGCTTGAGGCTGCCTTGTTCCAGCAACAATCTGAGTTCCGTTGTAATAACGTCACGAACAGCTTTCCTCTCAATACCCGACATGACGCGGCCCCCCCTCGTTTTTCGACTATTATGGATAGACGCCATAATTCGGCAAAGCTAACGCGCCGCTGTGACATAGTCGGTCTGCTCATGACATTTTATCACAGTTTTGCTGATGATAATATCTCACCTGTTACACGCTTTGCAGATTCTTTTTGGCGCCGTCATCAACTGTCACTTTGTGCGCAAGGCATGCGGCGATAGACAGCGCGACAGACAGCGCTGTTTCTCTCGCCCTGGCTCTGCCTAAGCCGGCGTGCAGACAACGCGCGGCAGTCACGTAGTACGCCCGGAAGCTCCAGAGTCTGATTTCCTGATCAGACGCCGGCAACGCCTCTTGTGCCCTTAGCTCATCGAGGATGAGCTCATAGCACTCCGTCTCCAAATCAATGCCCTCGTTACAACTTACCTCTGCGGCCTCCATAGTGTTTTCCCCCTTGCGGTTGTTTTTCTGCAAAGCCTCCGTCCATTTCTCTTCCCCCCCAGGTTTCAATCCGTCGTGCATATCGGGGAATGACTCCATCTCTGAACATATAGACGCCGTTGGGAGTAAAACCCAACGCGTACTTGCAATGATTCTGGCCGCTACCTCAATGTTTTTTGAGGGTGGAGCCGCTTCTGGAATGGGCATGGTATTGCCCGGTTGGCGGATGTTAACATAAGATGGCTTATAAATATATCCGCGTCCGGCCGCTACCTCTACCGCGCTTGCTGCAACCAACCACCTATCCGCTAAAATTCGCCACCCCCAACACCAGCTCATCACTGCACAGCCGCCGGATCGCCCGCCACGCCCCGCGCTGCGCCGACTGCAATATGTAGCGCCGCGGCTTCCCATACATCCGGTAACGCCCCAGCCACATTTCCACGCGCACCTCCTGGAGCACATCTTCATACTCGCAACTTCTCACGCCCGCCCGCTGCCACACGCGTCGGGAAGCCCGCTGGATTGTCACATCGTCAAAGCAAGTCTCCGCTACCATCGGGCGACACCTCCGGATTTAGAATCGCGGCCAGCCTGTCCGGCAAACGCTGCACCGTGTACCAGACCTCCCTACGCAAGCAGCCCAGCAGCGCCGCGATCTGCGCCTGGCTGTAGTGGGCCCAGAAATGGAGCTGCAGGACCGCCCGCTCAAATTCTTCCAGTTCTCCGATCGCGATATCCATATCCCACTTGGTGCTCAGCAAACCGAAGCGCGCAGGATATGTCCGCACGCCCGTCGCCGACTGCAAGTCCGCAGCCGGCCAGCTCGACCCCACAAAGGCGGCGCGGTATAACTCGTCCATCTCGTCGCCTGCGTACAGGTAGCGGCGCACCATTTGTCGCGTGTAGTATTCGGACTCGGTCGGCTGCGCAGAGGCGGCCGGCGGCACAAGCTCCTGCTGCTCCGCGAGGTCTCCCGTCCAGCTGCGCTCTACTTGGTGTGGGTCTGCGACACTGCTCTCCGGATCGTGATTAGTCATCCTGTAGATCATGGCACCCTCCTATCGAACATATGTTCTGCATGGCATAGCTTACCCCGTAGGCGTCACCGCGACCTTGCAGGCACCTGAATTCTGTCTGGAATGTGGCCGCGACAGGCGCAAAACGCGCAACAGCGAGCCTTAACCTGTAGCGCGAAACATCCCCCACCTTATCCCGTAGCGCAGGCTTCCCCCCTTTATCCTGTAGCGCAGGCTTCCAGCCTGCGGCCGTTCGCAACACCTGCGAGGCTGGAATCCTCCTCAATCCTTATCCCGTAGCGTAGGCTTCCAGCCTGCGGGTCCGAGTTTCACCTACAAAGCGGGAGTCTTGGCCTCAGGGAGGATTCCTGCGAACGCGTCTGGAATGTATGGTGCGTCACCGTAAATAAGGAAGGGGCAACTCATATGGAACCATGGAGTTTCATCCATGCCACCGATCTTCACATCGGCTCACCGAAGTCATTCCGTTTCAGCCCGGCCCACAATGAGAACTGGCAGACCGCTCGGGAACAGATCGTCTCGCTCGCACCTGATCTGCTGCTCGTCGGTGGCGATGTCGCCCGCGACGGCACGCTGCATGCCTACGAGCTGGAGGCGGTTAAGGCCGACCTCGATGCGCTACCGTTCCCCTATCATGTGGTGCCCGGGAATATGGACACCGGTAACAAGCATACGGATGTGCAGGGCCCGCGCAATAATCGCGATGATATCGCGCTGAACCTGACCTCCGAGGACCTGCGCCACTGGCAAGCCGTCTTCGGCTCCTCGCACTGGAGCTTCACGCATAAGAATGTGCGCTTCTGCGGCCTCTGTGACATGATCCTGGGCTCGGGACTGCCGGAGGAGGAGCCGCTGTGGGAATGGCTGGAAGCGCAGGTGCCGGAAGCGCAGTATCAGGTATGGATGATGCACTCGGCGCTGTTTGTTGATGACCTCGATGAGCCGAACTGGGACATCACCGACAGCGAGAATTACCACGATTGGTACTTCGGGCTGGATGAGCCGCAACGCAGCCGACTGCTGGAGGTCTTCCGCGCGACGGATACCGACCTGGTGCTGGGCGGCCATGTTCACTGCCGCAAGACGCACTTTGCGGAGGGCATCCGCTTCGACATCGGCCCCTCGACGGCGTTCGGTCAGTGGGGCGACCGCTGGGAAGATGGCGATGATACGCTGGGGTTCCTGCGGTATGTGGTCGGCGACAACGGGCTGGAATACAACTTCGTGCCGCTGGCGAAGGTATCGCAGCGGAAGAATGGGTACGGCCCGGGCGGTCATCCTCTGCCCCAACTGCGGGACTACTCGATTGCGTGGGAGCCGGGCGGCGCGACGCCACGCTAACAGGCCTCGACCGCGCGTAGAAAAAACTTTTGCCGGTGCAGGCATTGCCGGTATCCGGCGCGAAATGAGCAGACGGCAGTGGCTGCGCAGGACCGGCGCATACCAGGCGTGCCAGAAACTGCGCACGGTGACTGTATGGTGGCTTTTTCGGCATAACTGCAAGAGGGTGGTGTGGCTGTGATGAAGAGAACGGCTCTCATGACGATGACTGCATTGTTGTGTGTGGTGGTCCTCGCCGGCGTATCGCCGTGCAGCGGTGCGCCGTGCGATGATGCGACGCTCGCCGCGCTGACGCCGGACGGCTGGCAGGTGGCGGGCAGATGGATCGGGGAACTCGACGGCCGGCCACCGGCGGAACTCGCCGTAATCATCAGCGAGTGCAAGGCGACACCGGGAACGGACGTACCCGACTGGTGGGTGCACTATGGCGGCGTCTCGCGTGTGTTGATACTGAATAATGAAGATGCCGACGCGGGCGTGCTGGCGAGCTTCGAGTTCAACGGTTGCGCTCCGCCGGCAGGCACCGACGCGTCCGTCGAGCCACCGTTCTACTGCAAGGACCTCGACGGCGACGGGGTCGTCGAGCTGTTCGTGCGGACGCATAGCAGCGGCGGCGGCTCGTCCCACTGGGTGCATATCAATACGATCAAGTGGTGGAACGGGGCTTACCGGCGCGCCGGGACATACGGGATCGCAAAGGGCGGCGGGCTGTTTTATCTCGATGTCCTCGATGCGAATGTAGGCCGGGAGGCGATCCTGCTCAACTATGTGAAGGACGCCGCCGGCAACCACACCGGGCCCGCAAAGTACCGTGTCCAGGTCTATGGCTGGGCCAACGGGTGGTACTCGCTGATCAAGGACTTCACCACCAGCTCGAGGTATTCTACCCCCCAGCCGGCCTTTGACAACCTGCGCCGGTTTCTGTGGAAGAAGTAGGTAGTCAGCGGGGCAAGAGGCCCCGCTAACTAAGGCAGTTTGCCTGTGGATAAACGACATCCAATGCAAACTGCATACGGTGTGTGTTGCCGAAGAGAAGAACGTACGGTAAGGGCCGGCAGAGGGCGCGACTTGTTGCCTACGCTGCCGGCATTTTTACTTGCCTACTCAGGTAGCAGTGTAACGGGAGGTCTGTCGGGTCATGGATAAGCCACAGGTCATCGCGAGGCGGCAGTTGGCAGTGCTGAGTGCGGAGTTGGCCGACGCGGTCCGGCGGATGCGGATGCGTGAGGCGATGTTTGAGAATGACTGCTTCCGCACCACCGACGACCAGGGCCCGAGAAGCGTGGAGCCGGAACTGCCGCGGCTGCAGGTCCAGCGCCGGCGGGTCTATACCGGAGCGGGCGAGGCCGGCACCTATAACCACCACTCCCAGATTGCGCGCTTCCAGGGGCGCTACTACTTCGCTTTTTCCAACAGCGCGGTGTTCGAGGACTATCCCGGCCAGAGCACCATGCTGGCGGTCTCGGACACGGGCGCCGAATGGTCCGAGGCGCGCTGCGTGGTGCCCGGGGATGCCGAGAGCGGGCTGCTGCGCTGGACCAGCGGGCTGTACAGTGATGACAAGCAGTTGTACCTTTTCGGAGTGGCGCATTATGCAACCCTCGATGCGACCGTGCCGGGGATGAGGCGCTTTGAGTGGGGCCGGTCGCGCCTGGATCTGCATGTCAGCAACGATGGCGAGAACTGGGAAGCGCACGAGGGTATCGCCGGTGATAAGACGTTCATCTTCGAGGAGCCTCGGCTCACCGCCGCAGGGGACCTGATGTGCGGCGGGACGCAGGACGGCCATCCGGTGGCGCTGTTTTTTGACCCCGAGAATATGTGCTCGCCGCCGAAGGTGGTGCCGATGCCGCAGCCGGAAGGTGCCGCCGATTTCCCCTATGGGGAGACGAGCTGGTATCAGACGCCGGAGGGCCTCATAGTGATGTGGTTCCGGGATGAGGCGCAGTCTTTGCGACTCTTCGCGGCGCTGAGCGAGGACGGCGGCCGGAGCTGGTCGGCACCGCTGCTGACGGACTTCCCGGACTCGATGTCACGCGTGCGGGCGGGTAGCCTCCCCGACGGGCGCTGCTACCTGATCGGCAACGCCTATGCGAAGCTGCTGGACCGCAGCAAGCTGATGATCGCGGTCAGCGATGACGGGATTGTCTTTGACCGGATGTATATCCTGCTTGATGACCCGACGGCGCAGCGAGCGTTCGGCCTGCTGAAGGTACACGGCTATCAGTACCCGGTGACGCTGGCGGAGGCTGACCGGCTGCTGATCGGGTACTCGGTGAACAAAGAGGATATCGAGTGCGGGATGGTGGCTACGGCGGGTCTCTAGCCGCAATCGCGGTAAGCTAGTCTTTGAGGTTGGCGGCGAGCTTGGCCAGGGCCGCTGACATCTTCGTCTCCATCTCGTATTCGAGGAAGCCCGCCGCGTCCTCCATTCTCACGTCGAGTTGACCGGTCTCCTCGCCGACCTGCCCGAGGATACAGACGACTGACGGCAAGCCCAAGCGCTCCAGCATCCTCGCGAGGGCGTCAGTTTTGCCCTCGACCAGTTCATTGCCCACACCGGTCAAGGCAGCCACCGCGTCGGGATCGTCAACGAATAGTTCTTCGGCCACCGCCAACGCCCGCAGCAGCGGGACACCGCTGGCTAGACACATGCCAAACATGCGGCAGAAGGCGATCGCTCGCATGCGCTCGGAGATGTCGGGGATTTCGTCGCGCATGTACTCCCCCATTTCCGGAGTGCTCTTGCCGACGGCCTGCGCCAGCAGCAGGAGGGTGTCAAAGCGGTCGCGGAAGGCGAGGTTGCGCTCCATCCAGCCGGCCCAGCGGGCGATGGTCTTGTCGAGCACGCCGCCGACCTCGCCGGCGCGACACATCATCAGCGCCAGGGGCGTGAAGACATCGGGGAACTTGCGCATCGCTTCGGAAAGAGTGCTGCCCTCAAGTATGTCTGCGCGGAGGCCGGCGCTGACCTCGTCGAGGGGTTCGTCGGACTCAGCCCTGAGCACCTCGAGGGCCTGGGCGAGATTCACCCCGGAGGTCACTAACAGCGTGAACCGTCGGGCCCACAGAGCCAGTTGTCTCGGCTCAGCAATAATCCGGCCTCTCATGTCTCCTCCCTTTCCTCACGCGACGGTGTGGCTGCAGCCTCGGCGAGCGTATCGTCTGCACCGCGCTGAGCAACCACCTGCACTGTAAGTGTACCAACCGCTATGACTTTTGCCTAGCGTTCCACAGCTTTTCGCAATGGCGGAAATTCGCGTCGGCAATCATCTGGCCCAGTGCCGGCGTCGAGACGACGCTGACGACCGGCGTGGCCTCATAGCCGCCCCGGCGGAACGCCTCCATAGTGGGGATGTAACCCACCGAGTCGTTGGCCAGCTCGGCGATGAAGGTGTACGGGAACGGTGACCAGCCCTTAATCTCGAGGCCCCACTCGACGAAATATTCGCCCGGGGCGGAGCAGAATACGACGTCGCCGAGGCGAATGGCCTGGACCTCACGGGGGGTGACCTTGTCGGGGTCGTAGTCATCTATGATCTCGAGGAGCCGCTGATGACAGCCGCCGGGCTTGGGCGGGGCCGCGGCCTTCGCCTCCACCACGTTGCGCTCGACCACATCGTCGAGCGGATGGGCAGGCACCTGCAGTATCTCCTGGGCGGCATCCACGCTAGTGTCCTCGCTGGGAAGGGCCTTCTCGGCGATGGCGATGGCCTTGCCGGCGAAGGCACGGCCCATTTGCTTCGATTTCTCGACGCCCTTGCGCGGCCAGGGGCGCTCCATGAGGTAGGGCACGTGATTGATGTTGCCACATGCGCCCTGCACGTAGAGCACGATGGTGTCGGGACCGTAGACGCCGCGGATGACGTCGGTCATCACGGCGGGGAAATCGGCGGAGATGAGGTTGCCGCCGGTGACGTCAATATGCACCGAATAGTTGCAGATCAGGGCAAAGGGATCGTCGCCCTCGTCGGCGCAGAACTTGACGACTCCGAACTCGGGATCAGTGGGCCCGGCCGGGCCGACGACATCGGACCCGTCGCCATGGACGCCGAAGAGCTCGGTACCATCGCGGTAGCGGAAGCGACGGTTGAAGGCGAGGCCCTCTTCATGTTCGCTGCCCACCGACATGATGGCGGGGCGCTGATTCTCGGCGGCGGCGATGGCGGCATCCGCGATGAGGCCGGGCAGTGTAGCGAACCATTCCTCGTTGCGGGCGATGGGGCGGTTCGGGCGGAGTTCCGGGCCGGTATGGGTATGCGTCGAGCAGATCATCACCCGCTCACCGGGGATGCCGGTGGCGGCGGTGATCTTGGCGCGGGCCGCGGCGCTTATTTCGGCGGTCATGGTGATGAGGTCGCAGGCGATAATGGCCACGCCCTCTGCCCCATCCCCCGCCACAACGGCCTTTGCTTTCAGTTCGGAGATGACGCCCTCCGACACGCGCGGCTGGAAATAGCCGGCAAGCTCAGTGCCAACCGGCGGGGTGATAATCACTTCAGCGGCTCCGACAAGCATCTTGTCTGACATAATGGACTCCTTCTTGCTCATTGAACGGTGCCACCCTATGAGGGAGGCGGCCTGGAAGCCCGACCTAAGCGGGCATTCTGGGCCTCGCACCGAGGTATCGTACGAACGATTACGGGAGCATTTCTTCGCGGGGGTGGATGTGTCCTCTTGTGCGCGGGATTCGGCGATGCGGAAGAGTGACCACGGGCCGAAGTCAGTCGCCGACGCTGTCGCCGACCGTTCCGCTGTTGCCGTAGAGCAACTGAGCCCAGCCGAAGGCACTCAGCACTGCCCACAATGGCACCATCGGGATTCTGAACCTCGCGTCGGCCTCGGGACCCGCGGAGATCACTGCCAGATAGACGAGGATGCCCAGAATGGCCAGTATGTGGGTCCTGGGGAGAGCCGCAAGGAATCTCTTCGCGTGTATCAGAGACAGCAGGGAGCCGCCCCAAAGCGCGATCAATGACACACCCTCCCAGCATAAAGCGAGCATGCCGGCGGGGCTTCGACCCCAAGCCCACCTCGCCGCCTCGAAAAATGATCCACCATCCGGGCAGCCTGCCCACTCCATCAGAGCCGTCTTGGCGCCTGCCGGGTACACCAGCATGCGCACCAGACCACGCGCAGCCACCTTGATATAGAGGAAAGGGTGCTGAAGAACAATCTCGATTCCCTTGCGCATCATCCAACCTGACGACGGGCCTATGAAGGGCAGGCGCTTCTGGATTGTGCAATACCCGAGGCGGTTGCGAGCTTCAGCAAATGAGATATGCTCTTTCTCCGCCAGCACACCAGCTGCCCGGTAGAATAGCATGTTGACGTGCGCAATGGAGCAAAAAGAAGCGTTGTTGTTGAGGGCGAGGTTCCGGGCTTGCCAGCCACCGATGGTCAGGATGATCAGTACAGCCGCCAGCGACGGTCCGGTGAACCAGCGTGCCGGAGTAGCCGCGCGGCGTTTGTAGGCCCAGATGAACATGAAGAGCGCTATAAGTGGGAGCAGGTAGTAGGTTACCGCGCGGATGAAGGTGGCCGCGACAAAGAGCGCACCAGTGAGGATGGCGTGGCCCGTTGTTGGCCTGGAAATAAACAGCAGCAGTGCGCAGGTCGCTGCAAGTAATGCCAGAGTGAACGAGGTCTCAGTCAGGACCTCGCAGGTGTATCTGACACTCCCGAAATCAAGCGCAACAATACCCGCGCCGATGAGTGGCACCAGTGCCTGTCCTGAGGATGCCCGGCGAGGGATAAGCAGTTCCGCCAGCTTGTAGGTAAGCAGGACGGTGCCTGCTGCCAGGAGTATCTGTAATAGCGCAATACCACTGGCAAACTTCACCCCCGCAGCAATTGCAAGCGCCAGGAGGAAGGGATATCCGGGAGGCACAACCTGCACCGCATCTGTCGGATGGTCGGGGTCCACGACGAATGTATGGTGCTGGAGGAGAGCAAGAGCCGCAGGAACGTAGACCTGCGTGTCCTGCCGAATGAAACCCATATTGCGCGGGAACACATCGTCAGATCGGTGTATCCGGGCCAGGGGCACATCTGGACACACGCCACTGAGAATAAGCGCCATTGCGGCCAAACGCACCCCAATGCATACGGTCAGCAGCACAATGAAATGCCTTGTCCTATCGTCCGACACTGTCATATCCTTGCGTTCAAGGCGTTCAAGCTGCCACTGCCAATGGTGCTGGATCGAGACTAAAGCGTTGACGCAGTGCGGGCCTCACGGCCGACGGATCCGGTAGCGGAACAGAACTCGGACCGCCGCAATCCCATCGTGCCACCGCATCTTCTTGCCCTCTGCCCTGGTCCTAGGGTCATAGCTGATGGGCACCTCATGTATTCTCCAGCCGCCAAGTGCGAGCTTGGCGGTAGTCTCCGGCTCTATCTCAAACCCGTCACTTTCAAGGGCAAGCGCGTTGACCACTTCCGTCCGAATCGCCTTGTAACAGGTCTCCATGTCGGTGAGCCTGGTACCATACAACACATTGGTCAGGAATGTGAGAAACCGGTTGCCCAGATATGAGGCTGACAATCTCAGCCTCGCCTGGTCCGCGAAACGTGAGCCGTACACCGCATCAGCCCCGTCTTCGATAATCGGCCGGAGCAGGCGCTCGTATTCTGACGGGTCCAGTTCGAGATCTGCATCCTGTACGACGCAGACATCGCCACTGGCGATCTCGTACCCATTGCGGACCGCGGCGCCCTTGCCACGATTATCCTCGCGGAACACTGCGCGAATGCTCCCAGGATGAGCCTGCTGGAGCTTGCGGATCACGTCTCGGGTGTCATCTGTGGAGCCGTCATCTATGATGATCAGCTCTTTCGGCACATTCACCGACAACACACGCTGGACAATTGTCTTCAGCGTGTCGTGCTCATTGTAGACGGGCATGATTACCGAAAGCAACACGCACTGGGGGCACTGTCTCATGATTATTATTATATACCGAATGTCAATATGATGTGGCACGTATGGGGCTTTCGCAAAACGTACGTCACCGCCGGCAGGTGCATGTGGCGATGGTGCGGAAATCACCGGCTGATGTGAGCGCGCAGCACGGACGCACGTGGCTTGTACACAGCTATCGAGCAAAGGGAGGAATTCTGAGTGACACTAGCACCGATGCCGGAGGTCTGGCACCACCCCGAGGCGGAAATCTGCGGCCCGCAGATTGACCACGCCATGTGTACCGGCGGCAAAACAATTCGGCTTGCGGACGGGCGGATAATGATGCTCTATTCCGGGCCGGTGAATCCGCATAACCGGCCGCCCGGAACCTGCCGCACCTATATGCGCACCTCCGCCGACGAGTGCGCCACGTGGTCCGCTGAGCGCGAGATCATCCACCATCCCGAATGTCAGGCCTGGGGCGGGCCGTCGCTGCGAGACCACGAGGGTGCGCTGTGGGTATTCTATCTCGGCTTCTATGCCTCCGTATGGGACAAGGCCACCAACGAGCCGGACATGGACAAGACGCGCAGTGACCTGTGGGCGGCGCGCAGCCTCGACGAGGGCGAGACCTGGGGCGATAACCAGATGATCTTCGGCGGCTATACCGGGGCCTCCAATGACGCGAAAGTGGCCTCATCGGGCCATATCATCGTGCCCTTCAGCTACCTGGTGCCGCAGCCGGGCCGGCTGGTCAGCGCCTGCGTCGTATCCCCCGATGGCGGCGCAACCTGGGAGCTCGGCGAGGCGATTGACATCGGCCAGCAGGGCGACCATGCCGGCGCGCTCGAGCCGGTGATCGTCGAACTCCAGGACGGCCGTATCTGGATGCTGATTCGCACCGACCTGGGCCATTTCCTCCAGGCGTTTTCGGAGGACCACGGCCTGAGCTGGTCCGAGCCGACCCCGACGCAGATTACCAGCCCGAGCGCGCCATGTCATATCATCCGCCTGGCCAGCGGCAGACTGGCACTGATCTGGAACAACTTCGGCGAGATGAGTACCGATGTGCGCAGAAGCGCGCTTTCGATGGCGCTGTCGGAGGATGACGGGCAGAGCTGGACGGAGCCGGTGGTGTGTTTGCGGGCGCTGGAGGCGGAATACCCGCAGGTGTCATATCCCTGCATCTGCGAGATCAGCCCGGGCGAGATGCTCGTCAGTTGCAACCACGTGCTGAGTGGCTGGAACCGCGCGCAGCCGGTGCTGATGCGCATCAGCGAGAAGACATTGCTCAATAGCTGAGCGCCGATACGCGACACCCTTACGGTCTAGAACTCCACAAGCTTGACCCACCTGTTGGAACTCGGAGCCGGTTCGCTCTTACTGTGGTCGAGGATTAGGACATTGACCGGAGCCACGGTCCCAAAATCAGGAAGGCTATCGTCACCAACCCAGGGCAACTCTACCTCATACTCCCCTTTGTTTTTGCCTGCCTTCGCCCCATGCTGCAACCATATCTGCCCGATCATTACAGTCCTGAATTCCATGATCATCGGAATATCGAGTTGCGATTTTTTCCAAAGCCCGGGATCGCTGAGCACGGTCTCCAGTATGTTGGGTACTCCTTTACTGCTAATGCCCCACCAGATGGCATAGTCGCTCCAATCGCTGATTTCTTTCTGCTGGTGGAAATGGACGCGCAAGTCTCCGTGGCCGCTGTCGATGACCTGTGTGATCTCGAATTCATCATCTGGCGCGCCGCCTGAAGGGCCTGGCCGCATGGTGTGCTTCGCTTTCCACAGGAGCAGCCCGGCAGCTGCGCCAAGCACTATCACAAGGCCCACGATGATTGGCAACACGGGGCTCTTTTTCTTCCTTCTCTTCTTCTTCGGCTTTGGCTTCTCTACTGGGGGTGTGTTTCCGGGCGCCTGCTCATTCGCGGCTTCACGCGGGCTGCCGGGCGGCGGCTCTGCTTGTGGCTGCCTATCACCCGCAGTCAGGTCTTCTATGAGCGGCACAGTCAATTCAGCGCCACACTTACCACATTTCCCTTTCTTTCCCGCCTTGCTTTCAGGAGCCTGGTACTTCTTGCCACAATTCGCACACTCAAAATGGATCGCCATTCAAATAATCTCCTCGCAACACCATTGCACCTCAGCAAGCTCCATCATATATGCGCCGAAAGCCAGCAGGGCACCTTCTCTGCACACAACTCCTTAAATCACGCTATTCATCAGTCAAATGGCACGCACGGCAGAATTGCCAGGCTCCACCCGGGGTATGCCCCCGCGGAATGGAGTCGTTTCAACTCTCGTCCGCACTTGCAGCGGGAGGTGGCGTGGGAGGTCACGGGAGCGTAGCGGCGAATTGCGATGGTGACCGCCGGTAATAGGCCCGCTACAGGAGGAATCAGAAATGGCAGCCCAACAGCCACCCGATGTATGGTATCACCCCGCGACGGAAATAGTCGGCCCGGCGCTGGAGCATGAGTTCTGCAGCGTCGCCGGAATCATCCGCCTCGATGGCAGCAGGACCACGACCCCCGACCGAGTCATGATCGCCTATGGTGCGCCGGTGAATCCACATCGCAGGCCACCCGGGACAGTTCGCATCTACGCCCGCAGTATCGCCGCCGATGAGCTCGGTGCAGATAGCGACCCGTGCTGGTCGGAGGAGCGCGAGATTATCTGCCGCCCCGAATGCCAGGCCTGTGACCCGGTCTTCTTCCGCGACCGCAACGGCCTGCTCCATGTCTTCTATATGGGCTTCTATGCCTCGGTGTGGCCGGAAGGCTCCGACAGCCCGGACATGACGAGGACCCGCAGCGACCTGTGGGCCGCCCGCAGCACCAACGAGGGCAGCACGTGGGAGGACCATCGCATCATCTTCCGGGGCTACAGCGGGGCGACCAATGGGGCGATCCAGACCTCGGCGGGCTTGCTGCTGGTCCCGTTCAGCTATGATGTGACGAAGCCGGGGCGGCTGGTAAGCGCCTGTGTCATCTCCTGCGACGACGGGGAGACGTGGCAACTCGGCCAGAACATTGACCTGGAGAACCAGCAGGGCGACCATGCCGGAGCTCTCGAGCCTGCAGTCATCGAACTGCAGGACGGGCGCATCTGGATGCTGATCCGCACCACGCTGGGCCACTTCCTGGAAGTCTTCAGCGAGGATGGCGGGTTCAGTTGGTCGCAGCCGCAGCCGTCAGTATTCCGCAGTCCCAGCTCGCCCTGCCATATCACCCGCCTACAAAGCGGCAACATGGCGATCATCTGGAATAATACGATGGACACGACGCAGGGCCGGACGGCGCTGCACATGGCGATCTCCGAGGACGACGGGCGGAGCTGGACGGAGCCGCTGGAGGTGGTGCGGGGGCCGGAGCAAGCCCCGCAGGTCTCGTATCCGCATATCTATGAATACGCGCGCGGGGAGCTGCTGGTGCGCTTCAACCACGTAGTCGGCGGCTGGAGCGGTGCGCATACCAAGATCATCCGCCTCACGGAGGCAACGCTGCTAGGAGGGCAATGCTAGGCGACCCGTGCGAGGCTGGAAGCCTCGCCTACAGGAGGGATTCTTTGCCACCTCGGGCTGGCGCAAGGTCGCGGCAGGCCTGCAGTGTGCCGGAGGCGGGACCTTATGGGTTGGGTTGGGACTCCACAGTCCTGCGTCGTTTTTGTCACCCATCGGATGTCATTCCCCCGCAGACGTGTAATCATGATGCTTGCCGCCTACCGGTAGCCGATTATCCTCCCCAACTCCAAGATGCGCTCTGCCAGGCCTATAGCTGCCTCAATTGCTTCTTCATCCTGAGTTATTTCCTTTTGCCTGAAGGCAATGCCGCAAACACCTCTGTTGGCTGGAATCATCATGTGCTTCAGGAAGAAGGCGTTGATGGCAGTGACGGCGCCCTCGAGCCCGTATTTTCGGCCGACTACAACCGCGCCCCCGATCTTGTTGGCGAGTTCTCCCCGCAGCGGCCAGGTGCGATCTATGAAGGTCTTAAGCTGGGCGGAGACGTTATTGAAATAGACCGGCGTGCCCAGTACGAGAGCGTCACTGCCCCTAACCATAGGGGTAATTATCTCGCTCATGGCGTCCTCAATGGCACATAGCCCCGACTTGTTGCATGCCCAACACGAGCGGCACGGCTCGAGATCGTAGTCGGCAAGCTTGAGGAACTCACCACCCGTTAGTGCGCGTGCCGTTTCCAGCAGGTAGTCGGTGTTGCTGTCTTTCCTGGGGCTCCCGGAGATATATAGAATATTCACAAGCAATAGCCTGCCTTTTGCACGGCTGTGTTGGCCCTGCGAGGTTGCTAGGCGATGTAGAGCATGTAGAGGCCGGCCAGCACCACCAGCACGCCGCAGACCTGCTTGATGATCACAGTTCCGCGGGAACTTTCAGTGCGATTGAGGTACTGCTGCACCAGCTTGGTAGAGGTACCGGCGGCCACGATGACCGCACAATGGCCGACGCCATAAGCAAGCAGCAGCGCCATGCCATAGAGCAACCTGGTTGCGGCGAGGCTGAACGTGATCGCCAGCATCGGGGCCATGTAGGCGAAGGTGCAGGGCCCCAGGGCGATGCCGAAAACAAGGCCGAGAACGAAAGCGGCTGCCGCGCCCTTGCGGCCCCAGCCGCCGGCTGTCGGGCCGCTGAACGGCATGGGGATGACGCCGAGCAGATGCAGGCCCACGATGAAGAAAATGACGGCCACGAAGTAGTTGCCGTAGGCGCCGACATCACCCATCATGCGCCCGAGCGAGGCCGTAATCGCACCGACGGCCCCGATCGTGATCAATATGCCGGTCGCAAACAGTGTGGACAGCCACAAGGCGCGGCCCGTCGAGGTGCGCCCCTGCTGGTCAATGAAGCCGATAATCAGCGGGATGCTGGCCAGATGACAGGGGCTCAGCAGAATACTCAGCACGCCCCAGCCAAAGGCGGCTGCGAGCGCCACCACCGCGGTGCCCTCAACTGCTTGAGTTAGCGTGGCAAAGAGTTCCTGCACGCTAGCGAATCCCCAGTTCGGAGAGTTTGGCGACGAGTTGCTCTTTGGGGATGAAGCCGGTGTGGCGGAAGAATTCCTTGCCGTCCTTGTCGAACAGAATCTGCACCGGGATACTGACGATGCCGTAGCGGGCGCTGAGTACCGGCTCTTCGCTCACCGACACGAACAGCACGTCGCACTGGGTGCCGTAGTCTGCGCGGATTTCTTCGAGGATCGGCGTCATCAGATCGCAGGCACTGCATCCGCCGGCACCAAAGTCCACCAGAGCCGGTTTGCCTGAGCGCCGCGCGCGGTCCACGACCGTATCCAGTGCGGCCGGCGCTATCTGCTGCAACCAGGCGGCGTTGACCTCGACGGGGATCCGCTCACTCAGGGAGTTGATGTGGGTAGCCACGGAGGCTTCCTGCTTCTCCCGGCGCAGGTACGCGATCAGATCAGCCTGCACCTGTTCATAGGTGGCATTGCCGAACATGTCGGCATTAGCGCCGAAAAATGCGCGCGCCTCCTCCGCGGTGACCTCGACTTCGTCCACGAGGCTCTTCAGGTACGCCTCAATGACGGTGGCATCGTATTGGTCTGCGGTGTCCATGCCGGCGGCCCGTGCTTCCTTCAGCAGCAGCGCCGGTGTGGCGAGGATTTCGAGGACGAAAAATGCACTGTTCTGGAGTTGCTCGCGGATCTGGGGCGGGTCCTCAATGGCGTTGGTTTCGGCGGCAATCTGTGCGAGGTCTATCTGGATATCCCCGGAGCGCATGACCAGGTCTGCGGGCAGGTCGGTCAGTTGCGCGCTCCGCAACGGCCCCTTGCTGAGGCCGAGATAGGCCTGCTCCACCGTCGTCGGAGGCTGGTCCCCAACCGGCTTTTCGCCATCGGCGGCAACCGGCAGTGCGAGAGCGCAGAGTGCTGTCAGCAGCAATACTAAGGTGAACTGTCGGAAATACATGATCATCTCCCGATCGTGGGATGGACTATTTGATGAAGCCGAATTCCGCGAATTTTGCCAGTATCTCTTCCTTGGAATAGAACCCGACGTGGCGGTATAACTCCTGGCCGTCGCCGTCAAAGAAGATCTGCGTGGGGATAATTCGGACGCCATAGCGCTCGCCGCCCTTGGGATCTCGTGCGAGGTCCACAAAATCGATGATGACCTTGCCGGCGTACTCACTCTTCAGTTCATCGAGGATAGGCGCCATCATCTTGCAGGGAATGCAGTGATCGGCGCCCACGTCCACCATCCGCGGCAGAGCGGCGGGTTTCTTGGGCTCCGGTGCAGATGCTGCAGGCGCCGCCGGGGGCTGAGTGCCGGTAGCAGCGGAAGCGGGCTTGCTTTTCGGTTGGGGCTTGCTTTGTGCCTGGGGCTTGCTTTTCACTTCCGGCGTGGGCTTAGGATGCGGTGCGGCGGCTTTGGGAGGTTCCGGCTGGGGGGCAGGCTGGAGGCGTTCAGCGGCCTGCTCACCCGGCGGTGCGGGCTCCTCCAGATCCTCCGGCGCCTCGGGCTCGGCCGGTAGCTCGGGCCCAAGCGGCTCGCCGGCGGCGATCTCTGTGGCGGCCATATCCGCCTGCTCGGCCAGCGGCGCTCTGGAGGCCTTGACCTGTAAAACCACGACTACGGCAATGATTACAACCGCCACAATGGCGATCTTGTATGGTCTCACGATTACCACTCTCCTGTTTGATACAGATTACGCCGATTGGCGCTTGTCGCAAATCTGCGGTGACAGGCGGGCCTGCCAGGCTTGCTGCAGGGCCTCTCGATACAGCCTGCAACTACTGATCGCAGCCGCAGTAACTGCTTGGTTGCTCCGGGCAGCAGCCCGGGCCCTCCAGGGCGTCAATTACCGCTCTCGTCACCTTCGCCACCGCGTCGTCGGGAGCGTCGAAACCGGGCTGCTTCTCGATGCCAAGGTCGGTGACGAGCACGTACACGTCCGCCTCCAGACCGGCGTTTTCCAGCACCTGCTTCACGCAGCCCATCGGGCAGCCGTCTATGGCCACGCAGGCGGCGGCATTGCGGGTCGTCTCGATGAAGTTCTCGAGGCCGGCACCCACGCCGACGGCGCAGTACATCTTGGCTTGTCCCTGCTCGGTCAGGGCCTTGGCGGCTTCATTGGACATCTGCCCAACGTTTGAGCCGCCGGAACATGTCAGCAGCAGCACATCTCCACCACAGCAGCTTTTCTCCAGCATTGTAATCTCCCTTTCCTTATTGAAATGGGCCAAGACAACGTGATATACGATAACGAATGCCTGCAGGTCAAGGTTCTCAGCTCGCGGCTCTAGGCGACTCCTGCGCAGCCTCCTCAACCTTATCCTGTAGCGCAGGCTTCCACCCTGCGGCCGTTCCCAATCCGTGCGCAGCTGGAAGCTGCGTCTACAGGTAATGGAAGGGAATCCGTGCGCAGCCTCCTCAATCAATACCTGCAGGTTAAGGTTCTCAGCTACTGCAGAAGCGCCTTAATTTGGTCCGCCGACAGCACTTTGCCGGCGGCTTTCACCTCGCCGTCAACAGCCAGCCCAGGCGTCATCATCACGCCCAGCTCCATGATTGCGTTGAGATCGGTGACTTTCTCAATCTCGGCCTCGATGCCGAGGTCGGCGACGGCCTGCTCGGCATTGGCGGCCAACTGCTTGCACTTGGGGCATCCTGTTCCCAGTATCTGAATCTTCATTTCCTTCACCTCAGTGTGGTATTGACGGTTCGTTCATCCGAAGCTGCCATAAATAATGCCGGAAAGCGTCGCCATGACAACCACGATGGCGCTAAAGACGAGAGTCTTATGGGTCCCGATGACGCTGCGGATGACGAGCAGATTAGGCAGCGACAGGGCGGGGCCGGCCAGCAGCAGCGCGAGGGCCGGGCCCTTGCCCATACCACTGCCGAGCAACCCTTGCAGAATGGGGATTTCGGTGAGAGTCGCGAAGTACATGAGCGCCCCCACCAGTGAAGCGAAGAAGTTGGCGGACAGGGAGTTGCCGCCCACCAGCCGCTCGATCCAGGTGCTGGGGATGATACCGTTGCCCGTACCCGGCATACCCAGCAAGAATCCGGCGGCGAGAACGCCGGCGAACAGCAGCGGCATTATCTGAGCGGTGAAAGTCCAGGTGGCGCCGACCCACTCTGTCAACTCTTCGTTTCTGAACCAGCGCCACAGCATCAGGCCGAGGATCGCGAGCAGGGGCAGGACGATGAACCAGTGGATTTTGTAAATCTCCCACCAGAGGCCGGATTGCTCATCCGGTTTGGCCCAGGCGGCGAAGATCAGGATCAGCACCATCACGCCGATGTATGTCGCAGTTTGCCACAGCGGGCGCTGCTCATCCTGCGCCATGCCCGCGAAGGCTGTTTCGGTCTGCTCGGCGCGTGTGAGCTCTTCGTTACGGAAAAAGAAGGACATTAGCAGGCCGATGACGATGGCGAAGACGACGGCTCCGATGGCCCGTGCAGCCCCTAGCTCAAAACCCAGCACGCGGGCAGTGAGGATGATGGCGAGGACGTTGATTGCAGGCCCCGAATAGAGGAACGCTGTGGCCGGTCCCAGGCCGGCGCCGCGTTTGTAGATGCCCGCGAACAGTGGCAAGACGGTACACGAACAGACGGCCAGTATCGTCCCTGATACGGAGGCCACGCCGTATGCCAGCACCTTGTTGGCTTTAGGGCCGAAGTACTTCATCACCGCAGCCTGGTTGACGAATACCGCGATGGCCCCGGCGATGAAAAAAGCCGGCACCAGGAAGAAGAGTACGTGCTTCTGGGCGTAGTCCTGCACCATCAGGAACATGTCGGTGATGGCGGACTGTACGCGGGGATGCTGCACGGGGATGAAATAGGCGGCCAAGAATACAGTGACTATCAGAATGAACTTCATGCGATCGGACATCGTGAGGCCTCGTGGAGGGTTTTAGTTTGTATGCAGGTGTGTCACTGTTCGGCGGACACCCGTCGTCCGCATGCGGATGACGGGGTATTGCAGCCGGCCGGCTCACGGTCGGGCTCGGCGCGACAGGCTTGTGTCTTGCGTTGGGCGTCCGCACTCACGGCGCGGTCCACGCAGTCGAAGATGTCCAATATACAGGGGACCAGGAGGCTGTAGTAGACGCAGTTGCCGTCGCGGCGGCGGCTGACGATGCCACATGCCTTCATTCGGGCCAGGTGGCGGGACACCGTCGGCAACGCGGAGCCAACCACCTCCTGCAAGTCGCCGACGCACTTGTCACCCTCGGCAAGGGCGTCTATCATCTGCAGGCGGGCGGGATGAGCCATCGCCTTGAGCAGCTCGGCTCTGACATCGTAGATTGTCATGTCCATGTTTTTCACCTGTCCACAAGTGGGGCCTGGCGGGGAAGCGACAGGCCGTTTGGTGCGTCTCCGACAGGGTTAGTTCAGGCCGCTGTTTCGCAGTTTAGCTAAATAGCTAGTGAGTGTCAATAGCTCAGACGCCCCCGACCCGCAGATGTTCATCCCGGTCATACAAAAGCAAGCACCTGCTCCACGCCCAATACTCTGCTCAAGTCGGCAAGGATGTCCGCGTCGGGCCGAGCGCAGCACAATGCCACCGCAGGCTGGGAAAATATTCTCCCTGTAGGCGAGGCTTCCAGCCTCGCACGGGTTGCGAACGGCCGCAGGCTGGCAGCCTGCGC
>Ga0180432_10004341_pt1 | contig 19558 bp, 12 predicted proteins | sample SS_ome_10_FD_132414 | JGI IMG/M metagenome (GOLD analysis project Ga0180432, IMG submission 132414) | Hypersaline lake sediment archaeal communities from the Salton Sea, California, USA - SS_1_MS_2 metaG | ecosystem: Environmental > Aquatic > Non-marine Saline and Alkaline > Hypersaline >...
AGAGTCACGTCGAATGGCGTGTTCGAGCTGAACCGCCGTGTACGGAACCGTACGCACGGTGGTGTGGGAGGACGGGGGCCGCAAGGCCCCCTCCTACCCGAGGCCCAACTCGGGCAGCGGGCCCCGCGGGCGACGGGCAGGCGCGCCCCGGTGGCAGACCGCAGGCGTGGCTTCCTCGGATCCTGTTGCGTAAAGTAGAGCTTTTGGGATGCTAGGGGCGATAATCTGCCCTGTGAGGGATCTTCGGACGCCGTGAGGAGCCCCGAGACGCCGGTGTGCGGGACAGCGGGCGTCTGCACGGCCCACATTTCCCCGTTTCCTTGCCTTGATTCGCTTGGCGAAATTCTCTAATATGAAGCCCAGAATGGATGGCGGCGCCCTCTAACCGCTTTGGGAAGAGGGCGTTGTGGTGAAAGGAGAGAGAGAGCGGCCGCTGTGCGGTGCGCTCTTTTTTCTTTGCCATCTGCCCACCGAAGGGGGTTCGCCAGAACCGGGGCAGCTTCGACGAGCTATGCTGGTTGGTTCCCGTCAACGGGGGTTTGGGGCCCTCGCGGGAGGATGGATACAGTTTTGCTTCACTGAAGGAGGATTCTGATGCAGAGGCTCATGGTGGGTGCGCTTGTGCTGGCGATTGCGTCGGTCGCTGGCGCCGCGCAGGTTTATGACACGGAAGCCGGTTTCCTGGGTCAGGTCGCGGCCGGTTACTACCTCGAGGACTTCGACGAGTTCTTCGAGGGCCAGGTGACGGATCCCTCGTACGACTTCGCCGAGGGCGACTGGGCCTACACCACCTCGGCCCCGAACGGCCTGTACTCGGGCCCGGGCGTCTGGTCGGTGAACACGGCGTTTGACCCCCTGACGATCGACTTCACCGGCGCCCCGGTCACGGCGGTGGGCGGCAACATGTGGGTCACGGACATCTCCTTCGCGACCATCCCCGGCGAGATCACCGTCGAGCTGGCCGATGGCACCGTGGAGACGATCCCGACCTCGGATCCGGGCAACTTCCGTGGCTTCGTCGCCGATGACCCGATCGCCAGCATGACCATCACGCCGGTCACCGGTGGTGAGAACGGCTGGCCGACGCTGGATAACTTCTACGTCGGCGCCAAGGTGCCCGAGCCCGCGACGATCGCTCTGCTGGCCCTGGGCGGCCTGGCCGTCATTCGTCGTCGCTAGAGCAAACCACGCGATCTGACTGCTTCGGATCAGCATCGCTGAGAGGCGGCCCCGTGTCTGACCTGTCGGACCGGGGCCGCCTTGCTTGCGCCCCGCCGGTGAGGCTCCCGGCCCAGCCTTGGTAAACCAGGGCGGGCCGACGGCAGGGCTTTCCCCGGCAGCAAGGGACAAGCCTGTGGACAGGTCAGCGCCGCAGCCGTCTCCGTGGCGGAACCGCGCCGGCAGACCATGGGCGTCACGCCGCTGCCGGCATCGCTCCCGCCGCCTGACCGGTTGCTCTGCATCGTCATGGCCGGTGCTCCCGGCAGCCGCCATCCTGCCGTTGGATTCCACTAAAGCTGAAATACGAGCTGTTTCGCTCGAATTGATGCCTCGAACCTGTTAGGATGATTCGTGGGCGTCCACCTCGGGTTCCCCTTCGCCACGCGCGGGCGGGGGAGGATCAGGCGGGGACTCTCCTCGTGTCGGGTCAGGCCGCACGCAGGCGCATCTCTGGGCGGCATTGAGCAGCGTTACATCCGGATGAGTTGTCGACGTCGGCGGCGCCTCCGCCAGGGGTGCGGGGTTGGTCGTCCGCTTTGCCGAGGCGAGCACTCGGCGGGGAGGGCGATGCGACGCGCGGGCCGGCCGCTTGCGCCGATCCCCGCCGACGGCGGCCGGGGACTGACAGGTATTGGCATCGACAAGTGGGTCTGCATGATAGCGTCGGCGAGCCTCGCAGCCGGGAACTCGGGGTCGCTCCCTCACGGTCGCGGCTCTGCCCGGTTGCACGCTCAACGGGCAGCATGGCCCCCTGAACGCGGTTCTTGAGAGCAGGAGGAAACCAGATGCGCAGACGACGACGGATGGTGGCGATGGCTCTGGCAGGTGCCTGGGTACTGCTCGGGGCGACGACAGCGGTGCGGGCGGGCGATGTCGACGGGGACGGTGTTTCCGACGCCGTGGACGTTTGCAGCAACACGCCCGCCGGCACGGAGGTGGACGGCCAAGGCCGCCCGCTGGGCGACATCGACCAGGACTGCGACACGGACCTGGAGGATCACTCCCTGTTCCAGCAGGGTTTCACGGGCCCGCTCGCCCCCTTTGTTCTCATGGCTCCGATCCCCGGCGGCGAGTTCGAGATGGGCGACAGCTTCGGCGAGGGAGACGCCGACGAGCTGCCGGTTCACGATGTGCACCTGGGCACGTACCACATCGACGTGTACCAGGTGACCAACCGGCAGTACGCCGCCGCCCTGAACTGGGCGTGGACCCAGGGCGGGCTGATCGCCCTGATCGACGACGTGGTCTACCAGGCGGGCAGCGGGACCAGCTATCCGTACTGTGTGTTGGATACCTACGACGGTTACAGCCGCATTCACTGGGACGGGGCGGCCTTCACGGTGTCGGCCGGCAAGGAGGACCACCCCATGGTGAAGGTGAGCTGGTACGGGGCCGTGGCCTACTGCAACTGGCGCGGCGCGGTGGAGGGCAAGCCGCCGTGCTACGAACTGGTGACCTGGACGTGTGACTACACCTGCCCGGGCTACCGCCTGCCGACCGAAGCGGAGTGGGAAAAGGCGGCGGGCTGGGATGCGGACCAGGAGCGGCACTTCCGCTTCGGGGAGCACACCGACGGCTGCGGTGATGCCTGCCTGGACGGTCAGCGGGCCAACTACTGGGAGAGCGGCGATCCCTTCGAGGTGGGCGTTCACCCGCAAACCACGCCGGTGGGCTTCTTCAACGGCGAGCTGCATTACCGGGCGGATTTCGGCTGGCCGGGCAGCGATACCAGCTATCAGACCCAGGATGCCCGGAGTTACTACGGCTGTTACGACATGAGCGGCGGCGTCTGGGAGTGGTGCCACGACTGGTACGATGCGGACTACTACGGCTCCAGCCCCTACGGCAGCCCGACGGGCCCGGCAGCCGGCACCCATCGTGTCGTCCGCGGCGGGGTCTGGAATACCACCGCAGCGTACTGCCGCTCCGCGAAGCGGCACCAGGGCACACCCGAAGACTGCAGCTACGACGTCGGCTTCCGGTGCGTGACAGGCGGCATGTAGAGGCCTCGGGGGAGCAGGGCGGCAGGGACGCGGGCACTTCGCGGTCGACTGGAAGGGGGCGGTTGCCCGCCGGCCCGTCTGGGGCAGGGTGCAGTTCTGGCCTCCTGAATCTCCAGTTGGCTCCGGTCCATACCCTGATAAAGCCCTGGAAGCTCCTGGACAGACCGGGGGTTCGCGCGGCACGCCCGGATCGGCCGGCGATCAGAGCCGCGCGGCGCAAGCCCGCGGACCGGGCATGGCGGAGCGTGTCACCCGTACCGGTCCCCAGGCTTGTCTTGGCGCGCCGGGAGGGTCCTGATTGGTGGGGTGGCCAGCCGGCACCCAAGAAAGAGCGCCTGATTGCGGAGATGACCCCAACGGGAATCGAACCCGTGTTGCCGGCGTGAAAAGCCGGTGTCCTAACCGCTAGACGATGGGGCCGGTGAAGGCTCGGACCGGCTGCCGCAACAACGGTGTCCGAATCCCTCTGTGAACAGAATGTAGTGGGCGGATTCGGCTCGGTCAACCGAGGCTCGGTCACGGGCGCCGTGGGGTTCAGCGGAGCCGCAGGGCGAGCAGGATGGCCAGCAGCGGGGCGTAGGCGGCCTGGAGGCAGGCGACGGCGGCGTAGGTGTTCAGCGAGAGGGTGTGGGTGTGCACGCCGCCGAGCTGGCTGGCGATCTTGAGTGCGGCCACGGTCACCACGGCGGCGAGCAGGACGGCGAAGACGGCCGAGCGGTGCAGGCCCACCGCGCGGCGGTGCAGGGCGGCCCCGGCCAGGACAGCCACGAAGACCAGCGCCACCGGAACGATGCGCGGGGCGAAGGCGGGGTAGACCTCGACCAGGCCCAGGGCGTCGGAGTACCAGTCGTAGCAGGCCACGGCGGTGACTCCCGCCAGGGCAATGCCCAGAATCGCGGCCAGAGTGCCGGCGAACCGCGGCGAAAGGCACTTGGCCAGCAGGTACGCGGCGACCAGGACGGCCAGAACGAAGGCCGCCTCGCCGACAAGCTTGGGCAGGCCGAATACGCTCAGGCCGCTCCACAGGCGGGACCCGATCAGCGCCGCTGCCAGGACGGCGATGATGGCCACCAGCACCATCGGGCTGCGTTTCGAGGGATCGGTTACGGGGTTGCCCGCCACGGCCGCGCCACCCCCCATGGCGAGCCAGCCGGCCACCAGCGTGGTGACCGCCCACCACACACCGATGTCGATGTAGAGCGACCGCATGATCCGTTCGCTCTCGGCCTGGATGGCCTCGGCCTCCTCCGGGCTGGGGCCGACCGGCGCGGGCGGCGCCGGGGTCTGCTCGACGGGGCCCACGTAGGCCTCGGTGCCCTCAGGCGGTGCGGGGTTGGCCCGTTCATCCGGAGCGGTGCCGAACAGGTCGGCCAGGGTGACTTCCTCGCCGCTGATGGCCGAGTAGTGGTTCAGCGCGGTCAGGGTCAGGTTGGCCCCGATCACCCGGAAGGCCGGCCACCAGGCCACGAAGACCCAGGCCCCGGCGATCAGCAGGCTCAGCGGGCCCAACACGCTGAAACGCGTCCTCCGCCTGGTCGTGGCCTTGGTGCGCACGGTCGTGGCGGCACGTGCCGGGCTGGACGAGTAGATGCGCCGGATGTCGAGCTGTTGAGTGCTGGTGGTCATCGGCTCCGCGGGAGTAGGGTGGTGTCGTCTCTGCGATCTCTGCGGTTTCCGTCGAGACGCTGCGCCCACCCGGGACCCAAGATCCCGGGTGTCAGGCCGCCCTGATGGCGTTCATGGCCCGCGACGGGCGGCTGCCGCCCCCTCACGGTCGCGGTTCTGATCGGCCGGGCTGGTGGCCGTGCCCGCCGGTCGTCGTGCGGTGCGATGCAGTCGCCGCCCGGCCTCAGCCCGCTGCTTCCTCGATTCTCGATTCTCAAACCGCGACGCTCAATCCCTGCTTCTTATCCCTCCACGGGCGGCCAGTTTCGCGGTCCCACGCTGATGAAGTGGCCGTCCCGGTCGATCGGGTAGGCCGCGAAGTACTCCGCGATGGCGTCGACCGTCACGGCGTCGACGGCCGCCAGCCGCTCCTCCACCGAACGCGGTTGCCCCCGCAGGTCCGCGTCGTCCATCACCTGGACCAGCCGATAGTACGGGGCCTCCGCCTCGATGGCCAGCCCGGTCCGGCGTTTGTTCTTCACCCGCTGGACCTCATGCTCGTCCACCCTGGTTGTACAGATCCGCCGGGCCTCGGATTGCATCGCTTCGGCCAGTTGCTCGCACTTGTCCGGCTCGGTCTGGCCCCAGAGCAGCAGGATGCCGTTGTCGCAGTAAGGCAGGCGGTAGCAGGCCGCGTCCGGGCTGAGCCCCGCCTGGACGATGTTCCAGAACATGCGGGAGTTGGGCCCGCCCAGGATGGTGGCGGCGGCGCTGGCCGTCTCGTGCAGCGGGTCGGCCGCCGACGGGGCCCTGAAGGCCAGGGCGATGATCTGCTGGTTGAACCGCTCGACCTGCTGAACGGACGTGCCGGGGCGGAACACCGCGTCCTGCCGCTCGGGTCGCGGTTCCGCGGGCTGCCAGACGCCGCAGTGTTCCCGGGCGGCGTCGAAGACGACGTCGGGGTCGACGTTGCCCGCCACGATCAGCACCAGGTTGTTCGGGGCGTAGCGCGAACGGAAGTAGTCGTGCATCTGGTCGCGGGTCAGGCCGCCCACGCTGGTGTCGTACCCGAGCACGGGCCATTCCAGCGGGTGGCCGCGGAAGACCTGCCGGTGCAGGAAATCGTAGGCCACGTGCAGGTTCTGGTCGTTGGAACGGGCGATCTCGTCGAGGACGACCTTCTTCTCCATGTCGAACTCGTCGGCCGGGAGGCGGGAGCGCATCATGTCCGCCAGCAGTTCGATCTGGCGGTCGATGTCACCGGCGCGGACCCAGCCGTAGTAGAAGGTCCGCTCCTGGCTGGTGAAGGCGTTGTAGTCGACGGCCATGCGGTCGAAGTCGGCGTTGATCTGCGACCAGCTGCGTCTCTCGGTGCCCTTGAAGCACATGTGCTCCAGGAAGTGGGAGACGCCGGCCACCTCGGGGGTCTCGTCGCGCGAGCCGGTGCGGGCCAGGAAGCCCGCGGCCGCCGAACGCACGCCGGACATGCGCTCCACGATGATCCTCAGGCCGTTTGCCAGCGTGTGCGAGTGGAAGGTGCTTTCGGTGCTCATGCCGATGTTGCTCCGTCGAGGGGGCCGGGCCTAGGCGCCGCCCAGCTCCTGGGTGCCCAGGGTCAGGATGCTCAGCCGGTCGCGGGGGTGGGTGTTGAGGTAGCCCTTGAGGTCGTCGAGGGTGACGGCCCGGAGCTTCCGGAGGCGCTCCTCCGTCGGGATGGGCCGGCCGTGGTGGAACAGGTCGAAGGCCAGCACGCGACGGCGCGACCGGGTCATGTCCGCCATGGTTTCGTCGCGGGCCACCAGACGGGTGCAGGCTCGCTCGAGTTCCTCTTCGGTCAGGTCCTCGCTGAGGCGGTCGATCTCCCGCAGCAGCGTGCGGAAGGTGGTCTCGGCCCGGTCCGGCTTGCAGGAGGCGGACACGAAGATCAGGCCGCAGCCCCGGGGGTTCTCGCTGGAGGCGTGCACGTCGTAGGCCAGGCCCTGCTTTTCGCGCACCTCGGTGAAGAGCCGGGCGCTCATGCCTCCGGAGAGCACGCCGAGCAGCACGCGCTCGGCGGGGAAATCGTCGTCGCTGACCGCCGCGGAGGGGAAGCAGATGGCGATCTGCTCCTGCTCGACGTCCTTGGGGTGGTGGGTGCGGGTCGGCGTGAAGGCGTGCTCGAAGGGCTGCCGGCCGCACCGTTGAGTGTCGCCGAAACCTGCGAAGTGCCGTTCGAGCATCTCGGCCAGGGCCTGCGGGTCGATGGGGCCGGCCGCGGAGACCTGCATCCGGCCCGCGGAAAACACCCGGCGCCAATGCTCCACCAGGTCATCGCGGGTGATGGACGCCAGGGTGTCCCGCTCGCCCAGGGGGTGCCGGCCGAGCACGGGTCCGAAGGCCTGCCGCTCGATCAGCTTGTCGGCGAGCGACGGCGGGTCGTCCTCCAGGGCGCTGAGCTCCTGCAAGGCCAGCTCCACCGCCGTCTCCAGCATCTCCTGGGGGAAGGCGGGGCTGCGCAGGAACTCGGCGTGCAGCCCGAGGGCCCGGTCCAGGAACTCCGGCAGGCAGACGCAGCCGAAGCCGCAGGCCTCGTGCCCCGTCCAGCCCTCGCGGGTGGCCCCCAGCTCGTCGAAGGCGTCGTGCAGGGCCCGGCCGTCGCGGCGCTCGGTGCCCTTGTCGATGGTCTCCTTGATCAGTCGCGTCAGACCCAGTTTCTCGGGCGGCTCGTCGGCCGTGCCGCTCAGCACTCGCAACTCGATCGACGCGGCCCGCCGGCCGGGCATCCGGGCCACGACCAGCTCGATGCCGCAGGTCAGGTTCAGGTGTGCCGTCTGCTCGGTCTGTTCCATGGTTTCCTCTTGTCCAGGGGATTGCCGCGGTTCCCCAGCTCGGCGGGGGGGCCGGCGGCCGCGGTCAGGAGTCCATCGGCGTACCGAGGTGACCGGCCACCTCGCTCAAACGCCGCTCCAGAAGCTCCGGCGTGCTGGCCTCCAGGCTGAGCAGCAGCAGGTTCTCACCGGCGCCCCGGCGAACGTTGAACCACCAATCCTCGTACTGCACGGTTACCCCGTCCAGGAAGTCCACCCGGGCGTCCCCGTACTGATCGGCCAGACGCCGGATGGTGGCTTCGGCGGTCGTGTTCTCAAAGCGACGCTCGCCGGTGGCGGCGTAACGCAGCAGTGGCCGAACCTGCTCGCTGAGCGGCCGGTGATCCCGGGTCAGGGCGTTGAGGATCTCAATCAGCGTCAGCAGCCCCGACGCGCAGTAGTGGGTGTGTTCGTAGTAGTAGTGACCGGACCGCTCCCCGCCGAACACGCCCCGCGATTCGGCCAGGGCCTTCTTCATGAACACGCTGCCCACCCGCTCCCGCCGCGGGGCCCCCCCGGCCGCCTTGATCTCCTCGGCCACCACCCGGCTGCTGCAGAGGTCGTACACCACGGTCGCCCCGGGCGACCGGGAGAGCAACTGCCGGGCCAGCAGGGCGGTGAGGATGTCGGGCCGGACCACGTCGCCCTGCTCGTCGACCAGCACCAGCCGGCTGGCCCCTCCCCCGAAACAGACGCCCAGATCGGCCCCGGTGTTCCGCACCTCACCCCGGAGCTGGCGGAGGTTTCCCTCGACGAGCGGGTCGGGCGGGTGGGCGAAGCGGCCGTCGTGCTCGGTGTTCAGACAGATCAGCTCGAGGCTCTCGACGTCGTCGAGTACCAGCGGCACCCAGCGGGCGGCCATGCCGTTCGAGGCGTCCACGATCACCTTCAGGGGGCGCGGGGCGGCGAGCTGGCTGCGCAGGAAGGAGCGGTACTCGCCGGCCAGGTCGAGCGTCTCGAGCGGCCCGGACTGGCCGGTGTCGTGCCGGACCATGTTCCGGGCGATCCGGCAGATGTCCACCAGGCCGGTGTCGGGCCCCACCGGGCGACCGCCGCGGCCGGCGAAGAAGAAGCCGTTGAGCTCGATGGGATCGCAGGCCCCCGTCACCTGCACCCCGCCCCCGCTGCCCAGGTGGTTGATGGCGAAGCAGAGCTGCGGCGTATCGATCATGCCCACGTCGATGACGCCGGCGCCGGTGGAGCGGGCTCCTTCGGCCAGGGCTTCGCAGAGGGTGGCGCTGCTGGGCCGCATGTCGCGGCCCACGATCACCGTGGTGGCGACGGGGTCGCTGCGGTCCAGGCCGCGCAGGGCACTGCGGTAGTACGAGGCCGTGGCGTGGCCGATCCGCCAGGCGACGTCCTCGTCCAGGGGGTCGGGGTATTCAGCCCGGATGTCGTGGGAGGCGAACAGCTCCTCGATGGCGTTGAGCTTCTGGGCGGCCCTCTGCTGGGACTCGCGGGCGGCCACCGCCGGCCCGCGCTCGTCGTCGTTGAACTGGCAGCCGGCGCAGTGGGGGTATCGGGAGCGCCGCCGGCCCAGGCAGACGGAGTCGGAGATCAACTGCTTGGGCTGATCCGGACAATAGCGATAGTACTCGGAGACATCCTGCATGTTTTCTGGCACGGCGCCCGGCCGCTTGCGGTGCGACATGTTACCACAGCCCGGCGACCGACACTACCCGCCCGCCGGTCGGCCGTTCCGCCTTCCCCGGGGCAGGGGCCCGCGCCGGCGGCAGGCCGGCAACTCGCTGGTTTCAGACGCCGAACGCCGGATCCGTCCCGGTCTTGGGCAGGTCGGGGAGGGGAGCTTCGGCCAGGCGCACCTCCGGCCTGGCCGGTCGTTCGATGGCCGCCCCTTCGGGGTTGGGCTGGTATTCCGGAACCAGCTCGGAGAGCTGTTGGCGGATGGCTGTCCCGTCGTCACTGTCCGCCAGGCCGATCAGCCGGTTGATGCCGGCCTGCAGCCGCTCCCAGTCCTCCGGCCGGTGTTTCCAGGTGCCGATCTTCGGATGGCGGGTGGGGGCGATGTCCTCACCCACCACGGAAAGCTCCTCGAAGAGCTTCTCGCCGGGGCGGATGCCGCTGAAAACGATCTCGATGTCCTCGCCCAGCCGCAGTCCGCTGAGCGTGATCATGTCCCGGGCCAGGTCGACGATCCGGACCGGGTCCCCCATGTCCAGCACGTAAATCTCCCCGCCCTGGCCCATGGTGCCCGCCTGCAGGACGAGCTGGGCGGCCTCGGGGATGGTCATGAAGTACCGGGTCATGTCCGGGTGGGTCACCGTCACCGGCCCGCCCCGGGCGATCTGTTGCTTGAAGATGGGGATCACGCTGCCGCTGCTGCCCAGCACGTTGCCGAAGCGCACGGTGACGAACTGGGTGGCGCTGCGGCGGCTGAGCTGCTGCACGTAGAGCTCGGCGACGCGTTTGGAGCAGCCCATGACGCTGGTGGGGTTGACGGCCTTGTCGGTGGAGATCATGACCATCTTCTCGACGCCGGCCTCGACGGCGGCGTCGGCGACGTTCATGGATCCCTGGACGTTGTTCTTGACGGCCTCACCCGGGTTGAGCTCCATCATGGGGACGTGCTTGTGGGCGGCGGCGTGGAAGACGGCCGAGGGCCCCTCCTGGCGCATGACGGCCCCGAGCCGCTTGCGGTCGCAGATGTCGGCCACCACCGGGAGGATGTCGAGTTCGGGGAAGCTGCGGCGCAGCTCGCGGTCGATCTCGAACAGGTTGTTCTCCGCCTGCTCGACCAGCACCAGGCGCTCGGGCGTGAAGCGAGCGATCTGGCGGCACATCTCCGAGCCGATGCTGCCGCCGGCCCCGGTGACCACGATCCGTTTGCCCTTGAGCACCTCGCCGATGGCGGCGATGTCCAGCTCGACGGGATCGCGGCCCAGCAGGTCCTCGATGTCCACCGCCCGGATCTGGGAGACCTGCACCCGGCCTTCGATCAGGTCGATCGCCGGCGGGATGGTCCGGAACTGCACGTTGGTGCCCTGGCAGAGCTCCACCACCCGCCGCATCTCGCGCGGCGTGGCGCTGGGCAGGGCGATGAGCACCTCGTCGATGTCCTCCCGCTCGCAGATCTCCTTGAGGTTGCTGGTCGGCCCGAGCACCTCCACGTTGTGGATGCGGGCGTGCTGCGGCGTGGCCCGGTCGTCCACGAAGCCCAGCACGTCGTAGCGGGCGGTGGGCATGCGGAGGATCTCGCGCAGCAAAGCCTCGCCGGAGTCGTTGGCTCCCACGATGAGCACCCGGCTGGGGCTTTCACCGGGGACGGCCCGGACCTCCTCGTGGTAGAACCTCACCGAGACGCGGGCGGCGGCCACGAGGACGATGGTGGCCACGGCGTCCAGCAGGAAGATGGACTGGGCGAAGCGCCGCTGGGGATCGAGCAGCGTCATGTCGTCGTGGGTGTAGGCCCAGGCGTTCTCAATGATGAAGTAGGCCGACACGAACAGGAAGGCGCTGATCCAGGAGGCCCGCAGCACCCCCAGCAGGTCCCGCAGGCCGACATAGCGCCACGACCCGCGGTACTGCCGCATGAAGTGGAAGACCAGCAGCTTGATGCCCACGGCCAGCGGCAGCAGCGGCAGGTACAGCTCGAAGAACCAGTAGAAACTCGGCGCCCCCGGGGCGCCGGAGGGCAGGGCCCACCGGAAATTGTGGGCCAGAGCGAACGCCGAGAGCAGACTCAGGGCGAAAACGAAAACGTGGGCCCCAACGCAGATCGGCGTGCGGTGACGAGCGATGAACCCCGGTATGGCTTCGGTCGGTTGGTTTCCCTGGTCGTCGTTCACGTTCCGCACCGGTTGCTTCCGGAGGTCATACCCCAAGAGCGGCCGCTCGGCCGGTCAGGTCCCCCGGGCAAGAGTTTCCCTCCCCCCACGCCAAGACTCGCGGTGGTGGTGGTCCCGATCACGGAACGCCCGGCGGCCGCGGGGGCGGCCCGGACGCCGCGTCCCTCTCTGCGGCGGCAAGATCCGCCTCGTAGGCTTCCCGCATGGCCAGGCCGAACTTGGCGAACTGCCCGCCGGGGTCCATGTCCACCAGCTGCTGGGCTCCGCGAAGGGCCTCGCGCTTCTGCTCCATGTGCCAGGAGGCGAAGGACGCCGCCGCGACCGCCCACATCAGCCTCTCGCGAATGCCCGCCCCGCGGGCGGCCTGGATGAATCTGTTGGCGTAGCCGACGAAGGCGTTGTGGTCTCTGCGCATCTTCTGGATCGCAGGGTACCGCGCCGCCATGCGGTAACCCGAACCGAAGATGTCTTTGTCCAGGTCCCAGTCGAGGATGCGCAGCAGGTTCTGGTAGGCCACCGCGTGTTTGCGTTCCGCCACCGAGCAGAAGAAGATGCCCACCCGGGCATCCGGAAGCTGCCGGTCCAGCATCTCCGCCCGCTCGAAGGCGGACCGGGCCCGAAGGTAGTCGCCCAGACGGAACCACTCCCAGGCCTCCTGGAGCACCCGCTGACGCTGGAACTCCAGCCGCGAACTCATCATCTCGGCCTGGGTGTATCCCTCCTCGAGGTTCACCGTGGCGCCGCTCACGTAGGGGGCTTCCGGAACGTCCTGCTGGGACAGCGGATCGCGCGGGATTCTGAAGGGAATCCCCTGGTTGACCGCGGGTGCCGTGAAGGCATTGGTCACCGCCAGGGTCTCGGGCGAGAGCAACGGTTCGTAGAAGCTGCTGACCACCCGCCCCCAGGTGCGCCCTCCCAGGCGGCTCCGGGGCTGAAAGTACTGAGCCGCCCCCCCGGGGGACAGCCGCCGCAGCCAGTCGTTGCGTACCCGCGATTTCACCTGGCCCGCGGCCATTTGCGCTACCAGATCGCGCCCGATACCCATCCGACCGCCGAACACGGTGGGGACGGCCGGCGCCTGGCTGGTGGGCAGCGGGGCGGCGCTGGGCGAGTTGAGGCCGGAGTAGGTCCGGAAGTTGCGATCCACCGAGGTGTTGGCGATTCTGCCGATCTGGATGCCCGCGTTGATGCCCTTGCTGGGCTGGGAGACGCGGAGCCGCTGGCCGTAGGCGCTTTGGCCCCCGGCCAGTGCCAGCATGGCCACCAAGCCGGCGATCGCCAGCCATTCCCGTCCGGCAGGTTGCGATACACACATGTGCTTGGCCTTTCCCGAACCTCTGCTCGAGGCGTTGCGGGCAAACCGTCGCTGCGTACTTCTTCGGCAAATGATAAGTCCTGCGTGGACCCGAATCAAGACGATCGAGCCGGGCCGCCGCGCGGTGCTGGTTCCCTTAGCCAGTGTGAGAGCAGGGTTTGCGTGGTTCGCTCCGCAGGCGGGACCGGCTGGAAACGGCCCGTTGCCTGCTCGGCACGTCCGGCCGTCCCGGCCTGGCCGCAGGGGTGAGCGGCGCACCCCGACCGCCGATCGGGGCTCGGTGCCGGGCAGCGCGGCGAAACGAACGCGTCCGGGAATGCTCACCGAGGGTGCGCCCGATTCCCGGCGGCGCCGCCCCCCCCCCGGCCGCACCTGCCCGCCGCCTGATGGTCCTGGGGGTGTACCGGCACGAGGACAGCACTGCCTGCTGATGGCTCCCGCTCGAGCAGGTTTCGTCCCCAGCTTCGGGCCTCGGCGTCAAACCCCACGTCGACGGCACAGGTTCCGTTCCTGGCTCGATAAGGATGTGATCTTCCCGAGTGGTCGCACGAGTCACACGAACCGTCGGGCATCGCGGCTTCCCCGGCAAGCCCGCGCTTCGCCCGGGCAGCGTTCACTGCGGTATCCCGCCACGACCTGTCGCCAGGCTACGCCGGTCGGATCGTCCCTGTTGGCCTACCACCCGCCGCGGGCTGGGCGCCGGCCGCCGAGAGCTGTAACTTCCCCCGGCACAAAAGCCACGCGCACGCCCGGAGAAGGTGGGGTGCGGCACGGCGGTCGGGACCGACTTGTGGAACAAGCGGACAACCAGTTGAGTCGCCGCAGCGACCTCCGAGTTCCCGTGGTGCTCACCGCCTGCCTGGCAGCCGCTGCGGTGGTGCGCTTCTGGAATATCGGCGCCCGACCGCTGTGGACCGATGAAGCCCTCAGCGTTCTCTACGCCACCATCGACTGGTCCGAGGTCATCGAACTGAGACGGGCGGGCACCAATCCCCCGCTGTACCACTTCCTGCTGTCGTGGTGGGTGCAGTGTTTCGGGACTACGGCAGGGGCCTTGCGATCGCTCTCGGCGTTGTGCGGGGTCGGGGCGGTGGGGCTGATGTTCCCGCTGGCTCGCCGGCTGGTGGGCCGGGGGGCGGCGCTGGCGGCGACGGGCCTGCTGGCGGTCAGTGCCTTCTCCATCGCCTACGCCCAGGAGGCCCGTTTCTACGGCCTGCTGCAGCTTGTCTCCATCGCTGCGGTGTTGCTGGTGGTTCGGTTGATCGATCGGCCCGGTCGGCGGGAGGCGGTGGCGGCGGCCGGCCTGCTGTCCGTGCTGGTATGGGTGCACACCTACGGCTGGTTCGTGTGGGCGGCCTGTGTGCTGTGGGTGGTGGTCGCCGTGCGGGCGACGCCGGCGGAGGGGGGACGGCGGGCGCGGCTGGCGCGGTGGGCCGCTGGCTCTCTGGTGGTGCCCGTGGTTGCGTTTCTGCCGTGGCTGCCCGTTCTGCGGGACCAGGTCGCCGGTGTCCTGAGTGGGTACTGGATTGCGGAGCCGTCCTGGCCGCACCTGCTGACCTGCGCCCACCGGCTGCTGGTGCCCGACTGGTGGTTGCGTTGGCCGCTGGCGTTGCTGGCGGCGGCCCTGGGGCTGGCGTGGTCGGTGCGGTTTGTCCGGCACGCCCGGCCGGGGTCGGCCCACGGCGATTCGCGGAAGCCGCCGGACGCCCGGCGTCTGAGACGGTGCCATGCCTGTGGCCTGGCCGCCTGGGCCCTGCTGCCGTTGCTCGTGCCCTTTGTGTGGTCCAAGGTGGGAACGCCGGTGTTCCAACTCAAGTACGCCATCGTCGCCCAGGCGCCGCTGGTGCTCCTGTTTGCCGCCGCCGCCGTGCGGTGGCCGCTGGTCGGCGTGGTGGTGCTGGCCCTGCTCGTGGGCGTCCGGCCGCTGGGGCCCAAACGTGATCTGGTCCTGGAGGATTGGCCGGGGGCTGCCCGGGTCCTCCTGCGGCATCACCAGGCGGATGACCCGGTCTTCGTCCACCGGGACCTCACCTTCTTTGCCCTGGACTACTACCTCCAGGGTCGTCTTCCCGTCAGGCCTGTCATCAAAGAAGGGGCAACCACCAGCGCCTTCGACCCCTATTTCCCCGCCGGTGCCGTCACCCACGATGACCTGCTGCTGCACATCCGCCAGGCGCCCGAGCGGCATGTCTGGCTGGTGCTGCGCCGCGAGGCACGCTCGGGGCAACACTCACTGCTGCAACGGGCCGCCGCCTGTCGCCACGTCGAAGGGCACTGGCCGTTGACCGCGGTCGACGTGTTCTGCCTGGGAGCCCGACGCACCCCCGCGAGCAGCAGATCGCAAGAAGCAGCGCTACTGCGCCCGGCGAATCATGAAGTCGGTGGCGAGCAGGAGGGCGTCTCGGGCGGGCGAGCGGGGCAGGCCGAGGAGGTGATCCCGGGCGCGGGAGATGTAGCCGTGCGCCACCCGGTGGGAGTATTCCAGGCTGCCGGCTGCTTCGAGCCAGGCGCAGATTCGTCGGCGGGGGATGGAGTGGCCGTTGCCCAGCACCGAGGACAGCTCCTGCCGCACGGCGGGATCCGCGTGGCGCAGGGCGTGGATGGTGGGCAGGGTGGGTTCCCCCAGTTCCAGGTCCCGGCCCAGTGTCTTGCCCATCTGGTCTTCCGAGCCGGTGTAGTCCAGGACATCGTCGGCGATCTGGAAGGCGACCCCCACATCTGCGCCGAAGCGCTCCCAGGCCGTAACCTGGTCCGCTGACACCCCCGCGTAGCGTGCCCCCAGCTCGCAGCAGGTCGCGGTGAGCGCCGCCGTCTTGCGGGAGATGATCTCGAAGTACTGCTCCTCGCTGAGGTGCACGTCCGCCCGGTGGTGGACCTGCATCAGCTCGCCCTCGCAAACGGTGTTGGTGGTGGCGGCCATGCGCCGGGCCGCGTAGGGGTCGTCCAGCCCGGCCACCAGATGAAAGGCGTGACTCATCAGGTAGTCGCCCAGCAGGACCGCCGCCTGGTTGCCCTCCCGGGCGTTGATGGTCGCCTGGCCCCTGCGGACGCCGGCCTCGTCCAGCACGTCGTCGTGGATCAGGGTGGCCACGTGCACCATCTCGACCACGGCGGCGATGGTAACGTGGTCCTCCGAGACGCCGCCGCAGGCCCGGCCCGTGAGCAGCACCAGGGTGGGCCGCAGCATCTTGCCCCGGTAACGCTGGACCCGCTCGCAAAGCTCGTTGACGAAGGAGAAGTTGCTGCCCAGCTCTTCGCTGAAACGGTGCTCCACCCGCTCCAGTTCCGCGGCGATCGGCGCATGGACGGTTTGAAGAGCGGAGAGGGTCTGAATCATGCCCACACTCGGACGAAACGCTTGCCCCCTGGACGACGCCGGATCCCTTCGTCGGTGTCCAGGCTCGGCATTCTAGCACCCGCCGGAAGTTGTTCCATTTGTTTCAAAAGTTTTGAAAACCTGCCACCCGCCCCGGCGGCCCTCTCCCGGAGCCGGCGGCCGCTCTCGAACACCCGGAGGCCCGAAGGGCGGTTTCGAGGCATCGTGCCCGGTGGCCGGCCTCTTGGTGCGGGCGTAGGCTTCAGGGGCGGGGTGAGTGACGCCCCGTGTCGTTGCGCCGGGCCCGAGGCCCGTGGGGCGGGCAGGCGTGGCGGGGCTCCCGCCGGCGGCCACCGCGACGTCCGGCGCGGCGGCCGGGCTGTCATCCATCAAGGTATGCGAAAGTCCGGATAGGCCCCGCCACGGTGCCCCGGGCTGCCGGGCGGCTGCGTCCGCCCGGCGAGCTACAGCGCCGGTTTATGGGATGCCGGGCTTCGGTTTGCAGAGTGAAGTCGCCGGCTCAACGAACCGATATGGCCCTTATGGCCCACTTCTCGCAGCCATTCCCCGAGGCGTTGCTTTGTGGAGACCGGGCGGAACGCCGCCGGAGGCTCCGCCGCCGGGTCGATCGATTGCTCGGCAGCCGGGCCCGCCGGGTGGTCTGCCTGCTGGCGGGCCTGTGGGTCATCAACCTGTTCGACCTGATGCTGACCACGCTGGCCCACATGCAGGGAGTGCTGGACGAGGCGAATCCCATCGCCCGCACCCTGTTGCCCATGGGGCCGCAGGCGCTGGCCTGCTTCAAGCTGGTTCTGGTCGGCGCCAGCAGCGCCGTGCTGATTTGCTACCGCTGCCGATTGATCGCCGAGGTCAGCGCGGCGGTCATGCTGCTGGTGTATATCGGCGTGGCCGTCCGCTGGCGGGTCTGCTACGAGCTGTACAACCTCACGGCCACCGGGGCGATCACCAGCGCGGAAATCAACGAGTTCGAGTCCTGGATCTCCAGAATCCCCCTCTTCTAGCCTCCCCCCCTCAAGAGCACCGCCTGGCCTGATTCTCGCTTCCGCAGGGGCGCCCGTGCCAACTGTCGGCCGGATCGCCTCAGAGCCCCTCCTTGGGCACCAGGGGCACGTAGCCGGGGTTCCACATGGATGCCGCCACGACGTCCTCGACCCGCTCGTCCGGCACGCGCCGGCCGAGGTTGTTCCTGCTGGCGTAGCGGACCACCGCAGCCGCGATCTTGGCGCTGCAGGCCCGCAGGTCGTCCTGGCTGGGGTAGAGGGCCCCCAGCTCCAGCCGCTCCTGGGTGACGCAGTCCGCCAGGGCCCGGGCGGCGATGGAGAACATATCGGTCCGGACCTCGCGGACCTCGGCGATCAGCGCTCCCAGCCCGACGCCGGGGAAGACGTAGGCGTTGTTGGCCTGCCCGATGACGTGCCGGCTGCCGTTGAGTCGGACGTCCGGGAAGGGACTGCCGGTGGCGACCAGGGCCCGTCCGTCGGTCCACTTGATGGCCTCCTCCGGCGTGCACTCGGCTTTGCTGTTGGGGTTGCTCAGCGGCATGATGACGGGCCGCTCCACGTGCTTGGCCATCTCCTCGATCATGACCTTGCGGAAGGTCCCCGGGCGGGCGGTGGCCCCGATCAGCACCGTGGGTTTCACCGCGGCGATGACCTCCTCCGGCGAGGGCTCGTCGCCCTTGATGCCGTGGAACTCCAGCACGTCCCGGGGGACGGCCAGTTCCCGCTTGTGTTCGTCGCGGATGGTGCGGCCCTCGTAGAGCAGCCCGCGGCTGTCGAACAGCAACTGGCTGCGGCGGATGACGTCTTCGGGCACGCCCTCGGCCCGCATGGCGGCGGCGATCAGCCGGGAGATGCCCGTGCAGGCCTCGCCGGCGCCCATGTAGACGAAGCGCTGCTCGCCCATGGTCTGCCCGGTGACGCGGAGCCCGGCGAAGATGCCGGCCACGGTGACGCCCGCCGTTCCCTCGATGTCGTCGTTGAAACAGGGCACGCGCCGGCGGTAGCGCTCCAGCAGCTTGAAGGCCCGGTCCTTGTGGAAGTCCTCCCACTGGATCAGGGCGTGCGGGAACACCTCCAGCACGCCGGAGACGAAGGCCTCCACGAAGGCGTCGTACTCCTCGCCCCGCAGGCGGCGGCTGGGGTAGCCCATGTAGTAGGGGTCCTCCAGCAGGGCGGGGTTGTCGGTGCCCACGTCCAGGCTGATCGGCAGGCACTTGGACGGGTGGATACCGGCCCCGGCAATGTACAGCGAGAGCTTGCCCACCGGGATGCCCATCCCGCCGGCGCCCTGGTCCCCCAGGCCCAGGATCCGCTCGTTGTCGGTGACCACGATGAGGCGGATGTCCTGGAAGGGGTAGTTCCGCAGGACCTGCGGGATGCGGTCCTTGTCGTCGGGGGTGAGCCAGATGCCACGGGTGCGGCGTAAAATGTGGCTGTACTGCTGGCAGGCCTGGCCGACCGTCGGCGTGTAGACGATCGGCATGTAATCGAACATGTTCTCGACCAGCAGGCGGTAGAAGAGCACCTCGTTGCGGTCCTGAATGCTGGCCAGGCCGATGAACTTCTCCAGGTCGTCAGGCTTGGCGTTGATCTGCTCCCTGGCGAGCTGGACCTGCTCGTCCAGGGTCAGGACCCGGTTGGGCAGCAGCCCCGCCAGTCCGAAGGTCTCGCGTTCCTGGCGGGTGAACGCCAAGTCCTTGTTGGTGGCGGGGTTCTTGGCCAGCCAGATGCCCCTCTTGCTCACCTCGATGCGTTCCGGAGGGCACAGGGCGCTGAATGATTCATCGTTTTTCATTCCGGAAACTCCTTCAACAAAGCTGCCCGCCGCGCAGGGCCGGTGACTGCGGATTTGTGCAATCGCGTGCCGGGATTCGATCAAGGAAGACTCCCGGCAAGACGTGTGCCGCCGGGTGGGAGGAGGGCCGCGGGCTGCGGAAGGGGGCCCCGCAGGGTTCAGGGGGCACAGCGCCGTCGTCCGGTCGCAGGGGGGGAGGTGATTTTCCCGAGGACCGCGCGATTGTCCGCGGCGGGTGGCCTTCGATGGTGGCGGTGGGGGGGGCTGCCCGGCGGATCCGGCCGCGTGCACGCGAACCAGCCGCCCGCTAGGATGCGCCGGCCGGCGTCGGGGAACTGGCGGGCCGGAGGCTCACCTGGAGAAAGGAGTTGCGTTGGCGTATCTGTGCTTGGCACTGATCGGGCTGGTGGCGGGCGTGGCCGGCGGCCTGCTGGGCATCGGCGGCAGCATCGTGATGATCCCGGGGATGAACGAGCTGTTCGGTCCCCGGCAGCATCTCCACCAGGCCGCGGCCATGATCGTCAACTTCTTCGTGGTGGTGCCGGCCGTGTATCAGCACGCCCGGGTGCGGGCCGTTTCCTGGCCGATCGTCCGGGCTCTGGCGCCCGCCGCGGTCCTGTCCGTGCTCC
>Ga0180432_10004343_pt1 | contig 19554 bp, 21 predicted proteins | sample SS_ome_10_FD_132414 | JGI IMG/M metagenome (GOLD analysis project Ga0180432, IMG submission 132414) | Hypersaline lake sediment archaeal communities from the Salton Sea, California, USA - SS_1_MS_2 metaG | ecosystem: Environmental > Aquatic > Non-marine Saline and Alkaline > Hypersaline >...
CAGTTCCAACGACAGTTCCAACGACAGTTCCAACGACAGTTCCAACGACAGTTCCAACGACAGTTCCAACGACAGTTCCAACGACAGTTCCAACGACAGTTCCAACGACAGTTCCAACGATGGTTCCACCACCAGTTAGTGCTCTTCCTCTGCCTCCCTCACATTCGCTTCCCACTCCTCCTGTGTCTGCTGCGGTATCTCTGCCACCTCCATCACCGTCTCCACAAGCACAGGGTCCGCTCCCACCAGTACCTGTGCAGGTAGTTAAAAAAACAGAACAAAAAGGAGGTGGTTCCACGAAGCCCAACCTTGAGTCCAAGGCTGTCGACGGTACGAAGAGTCGGAGCGACGACAAGGGGAAGATTGTGCTGAATATTGCCAAGAAAAACCTGGATGAGAAAAAGGCTGCCAAGATCATGCCCAAGGTTGAGGTTGGTACTACCACTCAATCTTTTGGAGTGATGGATACTCTTTCTATCCTTAAAGCAGCACGAGCACTTCATGAGAAAAATATTCCAACAGAACTGCTGGATACAGTTGTCCTGACCGAGCTGGAGACAGGCCAGCTCCTGCCACTCTATAATGAAACAAGTGCTCCCAAAGAGAAGAAATCTATTTACGAGAGTGTTCTGAAAGCTCTGAAATCCCTGCACGCCAACAAGGCTGCAACCACATGATTTGTAAATCTGTGTAGTATGTATGATGGGCGACCATGACTATTTTGATGACAACAATCACGATTTACAGCCTTTCCCTTTGTGGGAGACTCTCATGGATTGGAACAAGTTGCGCAAGTATTGGGCAGAGATTGCGACCTTTATAGTTTTGCTCTGTGCAATCTGGCAATGGGGTATGCCATTCTTGGAACACTATTTTCGTATGGGCAAGCGATTCCTATACCTGTTCAGCTTTCTCACGCCAATACTAGCACTATGGGGGTTCAACAAGGTGAACAAAGACCGTGTTGTGCGGGAGGCATACCCCACCTCCACCATGAGGAACCGGAGGAACGTCAGTGGTAGGATGAAAAAGTATGTTGCAGCTGGTCAAAAGTGGCGTTGTGCAGCATGTAGCTCATTACTGAGCGCGAGCTATGAGGTTGATCATGTTCTGCCTTTGTATCGTGGAGGCACAAATTCAGTGGAGAATCTACAGGCTCTGTGTCCAAACTGTCACGGGAGTAAGACGGTACGCGATGCTATCCTGGGCTGAAACCCAAGCCTCACGCAGGGAAATGTGCAAATTGTTCAATCAATTTGTACATATAATATAAATATTGCAATGATTGCATATAAAGTTGTTACACTTGGAAGTTCTGGAGTAGGTAAAACCAGCATTGTACTTAGGCATGTACGTGGAGAATATTCTGATAGCACAGTTAGCACCATCGGAGCTAGTTTTCTGGTAAAAAATATGGAGCTCCCCTCCAAAGAGCGTCTCCGCCTTGAAATCTGGGACACAGCTGGTCAAGAAAGGTATTCTAGCCTTGCACCAATGTATTATCGTGCTGCTCAGGTCGCACTCATAGTGTATGATGTAACCGATTTGGATTCCTGGGACCGTGCTCGGGAATGGGTGCAGACTTTGAAGAATGGGGAAAGAGCGGATATACTCAAGGTCCTGATAGGCAACAAGATAGACATGGAGACTCAACGTGTGGTAACCAAGCAGGATGCCCAAAAATATGCGGGTGATGAGGGTATTATGCACGTGGAAGTTTCGGCCAGAACAGGAATGGGCGTCTCAGCTGTGTTTTCCAGTATCACTAATATCCTCGTGGCAGCAAGAACAACTATAAAGGACAATGTGGGGGAGATTGAGAGTGGAATCATCAGACTGCATCAACAGCGCCAGAGTCGCTGTAAAAGTGTTGTGGGGAAAATTGTTTCATTCTGTGGCATTTTCTAACTCTGCGATCCTCTGTTCCAACTTCCTGATTTTGTCATCTGTCCTGGATGCTTTGCTGCCAAAACATAGGTAATACACTCCATCACAGCCTCTCATCACCAACCAGACGCTTGTCCGCACCCCTATTTCGAATAAAAACCCTAATACCATTTTACAGTCGATTGCAGTGGATTGATATATGTAATATGCAATTACTAAATCCAAGATCAGTTTCTTGGATTGTACTTCTTTGTATTCATCCAAGAAAGAATGTTGAAAATTTGATGATCAGTTCCCTCGCACAAAAATCGATCGTGAAATCATGGCAACAACAATCGTGGCAACGCACATGTCCCTTGGACCCACTGGACCCCTTGGACCCTCTGGCCCAAAGAGTATTCCAGAGCCAGTGTTGCGTCCACCCAAAGTGACCATGCCCGTTCTACCACCACTGGCTCCTCTGCCTGTGCCCTTGTTTGTACCAGACAAGATGTCTATCAAGATTCCTGGAGCTGATTCTGTACCCAAAGCTCGCGTGGTAACCCTGAAACTGAAACAGCCTGATTCGACACCATCAACGACTCCTCGAATCAGACCGAGAATTACCCTGAAGATTGCTCCCTCCAAGGATCCAGATGTTCTAGAGGCTACCCAGGCCCAGATCCAGCCTCAGGTCCAACCCCAGATCCAACCCCAGGTCCAACCTCAGGTCCAACCCCAGGTCCAGCCAGTGATTAAGGAGATGCCTGTCACTGTGGCACCCATTGCGAAAATAGTGAGTCCTGGTTTGATTACACCAGCGCAGGCCCAGGCGACAGTGTCCATAATGGCTACAAATCCACACAGCAGTAAAAGCAAGACATTTTCTCTGCAGCTTAATCCGAACCACAAAGTAGTGAATCATCAACGCTCATATGGTGAAAAAAATTATGCACCGGAAGACACTGAACCGGTTGAGCTCTCTCCTCTCCCTATTGGGCGAACATGGTATCTGTATTGTGAGGCCAACAGATGTCTGTATGATCTGGATACACAGGATAAGATTGGGAAGATTGAGAAAGACGAGAGGATCACATGGTATGATGACAATGATGAGAGTTGATCTCAGCTATTTTGCTCTCCATCACACATCATCACTCACTTTGATGTATAGTAAATTTGATGATTTTCTATATTGGGGAAATGTCTTTTAAGACATAATATATGGGTGTACCAAGCTATTTTTTGTGGCTGGTAAAAAAATTCGAGGGAGAGATTCTGAGCCAGAGGCGTCCTGATAGGTCTCCTGATAATGTTTTTCTGGATTGGAACTGTGGTATTCATCCTGCAGTAAAAAAAGCTGGCCTGGATACAATGGACCAGAAATTGCAAGCAGCACTAGACTATCTTGATGAAGTGTTCCGGGTATCTGATCCACAGAAACTTTTCTACATTGCAATTGATGGTGTCGCGCCCCGTGCCAAGATGCAACAGCAGCGCAAACGACGATTTAAATCAGTCCAGGATGCAAAGTTCACGAAAAAGCTTAAAGAACGTCATGGACTGCTTTCAAAGGAGCAGCTAGATGGGACGGCGAAAGAGTGGGACTACAATATGATCAGTCCAGGAACAGTCTTTATGGACAAGCTAGCCACAGCCATGCGGGCTCATATAAAGAGGCAAACATCACCGGGTGGTGCGTGGCGAGGTGTTCAAGTGGTATTCAGCGATAGTACTATTCCAGGGGAGGGTGAACACAAGATTATGAAGTATATCCGAAACAAAACTCTTTCAACAGACAGCAATATGATCTATGGATTGGACTCTGATCTTATCTTTCTGACTCTCATTAATTTCCGCCCAAATATGTACCTGTTACGAGAGCAGATCACATTCGGTCAGAACCTCAAGGTTGGTCGCAAAGGTGGCGAAGGTCGCGAACCTGAGGACCGAAAGGACCGGAAGGACCGGAAGGACCAGAAGGACCAGAAGGACCAGAAGGACCAGAAGGACTGGAAGGATCGAAAGGACTGGAAGGACCGGAAGGACCGAAAGGAAGCACAACCTCCATCTCCAGAAATAGTGAAAATTGCAGAATGTGCTGCAGCGATCGAGGGAAATGATGGGACGGAGAGATATGAAACGGATTGGGTGTTTCTGAGTTTGGACAATCTGCGGGAGGTCTTTCTCAAAATCTTCAACCCATATGTTAGTCTGGGTAACCTGGAGAATTACAAGATTTTTGGCAGTCGTGGTATTGATGATGTACTGCGGAAATATTATGATGAGAAAGATTTTTGTGACTATGCACAGAATATGATGTCTCGAGGGTTCTACCACTCTCCAGCAATAGAGTCCAAGAATCTGATTCTTGACTATGTGTTCATGAGTTTTATGCTTGGGAATGATTTTCTGCCCTCCTTGACCAGTCTACAAATCAAAGAGGGAGGACTGGACCAATTGATACGAGCATACAAGATTGTTCAAATTCAAATGTGTCAATATCTGGTTCGGGTCGATCGAGCAAAGAGGGATGAATCGATAACAGTGAATATGCCTTTCCTCACCAAGATGCTCGAGGTGCTCTCTGCCATGGAGCCTGCAATGCTCAAAACAATAAGCATCAACATGTATCGTCGTATAGGTGGCTTCAAACGTTCTCGCAGATACACTGAGAGTACCCCGTACGAGAGGGATATGTTAGATCTAGACTATGTAGAGAACAAAATGCCAGACTTTATCCAGTTGGGAAAGCCAGGGTGGAAGGCGCGCTACTATGATGTCCATTTCCATCTCAAGAATCGTAATCAATATGAGAGTAACAAGTACGTGATGGGTATCTGTGAGCATTATTTCCGAGGGATGCTCTGGACTCTGGAGTATTATTGTAATGGTTGTCCAGACTGGAGTTGGGAATATCCTTTTCACAGCTCTCCGACGGTAAGTGATATGTGGGAGTTTTGTAAGAGCAGAAGAGGAACCAAAAACTTACGATCGACCATATTCAAGGAAAATGAACCTGTTACTCCTCTAGAACAGTTGATGGCTATCCTGCCACCGGAGAGCTCACATCTGCTCCCCAAGTCCATAGGTGCTCTGATGAATGACCCTGGGTCGAGTTTGGCTGTCTATTATCCATCAGATTTTAGTCTGGATATATTTGGAAAGCGCTATCGATGGGAATGTCATCCATTGTTGCCAACCATACCACAAGAGGAGATCCACTCACATGTGATTGCTCAATTACCATACCTGACTGCAGATGAACGGAGACGAAATGAGGTTGGGAGGGAGACAACGACAGTTCCGATCTTAGAGGCACCAAACTGAAAAATTGAAACAATCTCTCAAATATCACTATCACGATATGATATTACCATTTATACTGGATATACTATACTGTTACAATGTCACTTGCTTCCACGAGTTCCAATTTTACTGAGGTTGAACTTCGCATCAAGTGTCATGATCTGGTCAACAAGGATACCTTTTCCAAGAGTGATCCCCAGTGCATTCTCATGACTCGTAACCCAGGTGCTGAGTGGGTTGAGCTGTGTCGCACTGAAAAGATTGACAACAATCTGAACCCTGAGTTCGAGACAGCTCTGCGAATGCCGTTCTTCTTTCAACAGCGACAGATGGTGCGCCTCCAGGTGATTGATTGTGATGGCAGCACTGGGGGAGACAGCCTCGGACATTACGATTGTCGTTTGACACAGCTTCTTGGTAAGACCGTTGTTGGCGTTCTCACTAAGAAGGATGGTAGCAAGTATGAAAAGTCTAAGATCTCCGTGCAATGTGAGGAGGTCAGCAACTGCAAGGATGTGGTTGATTTTCGCTGTATCAAGGGTGATATGAAAGACAAACAGGATTACTACTTGGTCTGGTACCGAACTGGTGAGGGAGATCCTGTTCGCATCCACAGCACCAAGAACCCTCCTGCCAAGGCCAATCGTGGTACCAAGCGCCCAGAGTTTCCTGAAGTAGTCCTGAGTGCAGACAAGCTGGACAAGGGTGATGAATCCCGCAAGATCATCATCGAGGTCTGGGACTGGGATCGGATTGGGTCCAATGATTTTCTGGGAACATGTACTCTGAGTCGTGAGGAACTTCTCAAGGGAGGCCGCCACCAATTGACCAAGCCGGTGATGCATCGCAAGAAACCAAAGGAGATTGGAAGTCTCACATTCGACTATGAGGTTACCGCTGGGTATAGCTTTATCGATTACCTCAAGGCTGGTCTGGAGCTGAATATGTTCACAGCGATCGATTTCACTGGTTCGAATGGCCATCCTGCGGATCGTGACAGCCTGCACGCTATTGGCGCAGGGAACCAGTATCAGCAAACCATTGAACTCCTGGGTCATGTACTTGAACAGTATGATACCGATGGCCTGATTGAAGCCTATGGTTTTGGTGCCAAGCTGCCGAGTGGGCGGACTTCTCACTGTTTTCCACTGAATCTTGCATCGGATGGCAATGCAGAGACACGAGGTGTGAGGGGAGTAACCCATCACTACAAGAGTCTGATTGATGAGGTGGTCAAGGGCAATGTGCATCTGAGTGGTCCAACGAACTTTCGATACTTTCTGGATCGACTCAATCACTTGGCACATCGTGCCAGTGAACCTGGAAAGCCGGTGAACCGCTGCTATGTTGGTATCATCCTGACAGATGGTGTCATCTCGGACATGGCTGAGACTGTGCAGCGCATCGTGGAAGCATCGCACCTGCCAGTCTTCCTGATCATCGTGGGTATTGGTGAGGGCGATCCGAGCACAGGTTTTGCAGCTATGAGTGCTCTGGATCATGATGGCGAGCCTCCTATGACCGGAATGGGTGGCCAAAAGCAGCTCCACGACAATGTCCAATTTGTGGAGAAGCGCATGTACTCCAGTCCGGCAGAGTTTACCAATGCTGTATTGGGCGAATTGCCTGAACAGATTGTTCGCTACATGAAATACAAGGGGTTCCGCCCGGGTGGCACTCACTGATGAATATGTAAAGAAAACTATATTATATATATACCATGTCTTTGTACCATTGTGATCGCTATATTCAACATGGGGGTGGCAAGTGCAGCATTTGTCACTCACCCGGGACCAACAAGACCACATGTCCATTGAATCCAGATGCCAAGAAACCCAATCCAAAGAAGCACCCCTTGGCACTCAAGTCCACACCATCCAAACCCGTACCATCCAAACCCGTACCATCCAAACCCACGCCATCCAAACCCGTACCATCCAAACCCACGCCATCCAAAGCCACGCCTGTCAAGCCAAAATCCAAGACAGTGCCACCTCCCACCAAATTGACCAAAGAGCTGCTGAGTACCATGGCAGGTCTGGATACTGAGATAGAGTTGGATGGCGTACCCATGCGCGTATATTCTTATGTAGATGAAGAATCATATCTCAAAAATCTGGTCATTGCTCTTGATTACGTAGATCTGGATCTACAACAGGCATTTCTGGACACATGCACCATCAAGGTTCCTCACATGGTTTTGCAGGAGTGGAATGTGACTGATGATGGCAAGCTCTATCTGGAAAATCAGGACAACAATAGCATTGCATACTTCTGTAATGCATCACCAGAGATCAGGAGATTGTTTCGTGGAACAGCACGAAGGCTTTGGTGCTATTTCTTGTTGAGAGGTCTAGAGGAGGGAGTCTTCACACCTAAAACCATGATCAGACTTGAGGTTCGTGGTAACTTAGCGTATCTAGAAAAAAATGTCGACATTGGCTTGAAGCGATTGGAGGGTTTCTACAAAGAGCTGGGATTTATCGAGGTTGATAGAGTGAAGATGTGGAACACACCTTTGATGGAAGCCTCTGTTGGAACAGTTATGCCAGCTGTTTGTCGCAAGATATCATCCGGGGACCAAGAAGCGATCCTTAGAGCCTAGAGCGCCACTGCTCATGTGCAGTTTGAACCGTTTTAAGGCGGTCTTTGATTACTTGCAGATGGGTCGAGGGCTCACCTTCACACCAACTGTCATCTTTCATATCATAGTGTATGCAGTACATATGCTGATCGAGATCCTCCGAGAGGCAAGCAGACCGTAAAGCATCTAGATCGATGGTGATGTGGTCGGAAAAGAAACGATCAGGACTTGTAGACCCAGTGGGCCCGCGCTTCTCTTTCTTGTTACGTTTGTATCTGAATTTGCTCTTTGACAAACCCATATTCAGATAAATATGTGGTATCCCTACCTTGCAGTGCAATATGGTGCATTCAATTTTGGCATCATTTGTGCTGGCGTAGTTTCTTTTTCTTCATGCGTTCCTTCTCCCGTTTCATGCGTTTCCGTTCTCTTTTCCGCTCCCGCTCCATGCGTTTCTGTTCTTTCTGCGCACGCTTTTGTGCCTTCCTGGCTTGTCTAGCGAGTTGTTTCTCCTCATAGCCATTCTTGATGAACTCAAAGATGTTGTGACTTTGCAGGGGTTCAGGAACCTCATCATTATGAAAAATGGGTTCACGTAGCATTGCCAGATACTGTTCATCATCATTATCCAGCTCAATAACCCTATCTACAAGAGCCTGAATAGATCCATGATCGTAGTAATTCACAAAAGCTTTTGTGTTGAAATCTCTATCAACAACTGGATTTCCCCAATAAATTCCAACAGTACCACTGATATAAGCGTTTGGCAGTTTCTCTGTGGTGTAGCCAGGGTATTCACTATTCTCAAAACAGAGAAAGAATTTGTATTCATGAATCCATTCAAAGGTTTTGTCGCCTCTGCCAATTGACTGTCCCCCAATGTTGTTCATAAATCTGCCCCCGCTATCAACTTTTTTGTAATTATTCAACTGTTCGTATACCTCGTTACGAATCTGTCCTTTCTCATTTGAGACGAGGAAGCAGCAGAACTTTTTCTTTCTGTCCAGGATATGCTCATCCAATGAGGCTGATCTCCATTTGCTAGACCGCATGAGCTCCAGGCGACTCTGATACAGGGGAAGTCGATAATTTCTGGGGTCATCAAGCCAATCAAAACTGAGAGCCAGATCACATCGCTTGAAATCAGGGCGCCTGTTCTCACCAGTGTAAAATATAACCAATGATTTCGGGTATTTCTCCAGAAAATCATGGGATTTTTGTGTACGATTGAATACACTGTAAAAAACGATATCAGGGGTATCGTCGTCTATAATGATTTCAGTATCAGGACATTGTGACTTGATGAGTTTTATGAAACGATTGTTGTCTACATCCCACGTGCTCCAGAAGTCATGGAATGACATGCGCAATACATTATCCCACACTGAAGGTGGCTGGTACACTTGTGTGGAATCCTCAGGGTCGCCCAGTGACATATATCATATACCATCATATATTTGCATATATTCACCGTCAATGCCGTCCTGTAAATTTGATGATACATTGGATTCTGAATATGATGTATCAGAATGAGTAACAATACACAGATTCCTCAACCACGAATCAGGATCGCTCCACCAAAGGTGTCACCAGTTATGGTGGTGCCAAAACTGGTGGCGGTGCCAAAATTGGTGCCACCAGCTCTGAATCTGAAAGTGGTTGCATCTTCAAGCATGGACCCATTGACAAAGTCAATGATAGAATCCACCAGAGCGACTCACAAGACTATCTACCTCTTGAAAAACAAGGATTTGGACATCAACAATGAGAACCAAGCTCTTATCGATGTTCTGGGACTCTTGGTAACGCAGATCCAGCAACAGATCAAGGGCACCGTGGACCAGAGTGAGCGACGTAAGCATGGATTTCGCCTAAGCAGTATTAAGAAGGCGATTGACATTTTTGAAAAATGGCCTGGTAAGGTGACATCTGGTGCACAGGCACAACAGGTCAAGGGCATCGGCAAGAAGATTGGCGCCAGAGTGGATGAGATTTTGCAGACTGGTACACTGGCGGATCTGACAAATGTTCAGATTGTGTCTGATTACACTGCCCGGGTCAATGAGATCAGTCAGGTGACAGGTATCGGTCCTGTCAGTGCTAAGAAATTTGTAGATACATGGGACCTTGCAGGCGTGGATGACCTGATCGCGCGCTGGAAAGCGGGAACTGTCAAGGTAGGAAAGCACCAACTGACCCATCATATGACGGTGGGTCTACGATGGTACTATGATATCCTGCAGAAAATCCCGCGATCAGAGATTGATGAGATTGACAAGATGCTGCAGACCACATCAACACAGGTCGATCCATCCCTACAGGCTCAGATCTGTGGTAGTTACCGTCGTGGCAAATCCTTTTCAGGGGATATCGATGTTCTAGTGACCCATCCTACCCTGTTGACAGCGGAGGATGTTGCCAAGCATGATCGCAAATATTTGTTGGAGTTCGTGGACAGGCTCACCCAATCTGGTTTCATCGTGGATAGCCTGACTGACAAGGGTGAGACTAAGTATATGGGTGTATGCAAACTGCATTCCGACCTACCTGGTAGGCGGATTGACATTCGTTTTGTCGCATATGAGAGCTGGGCGGCTGCCCAGTTCTATTTCACTGGGTCAGGCCATTTCAACAAGATTTTCCGTGGTATCGCTCTTCAACGTGGTTTCACGGTCAATGAATATGGTATCTATCAACTGACCACAAAGGGTGAGAAAGGGCAGCGAATCCCAACATTTAGTGAGAAACAGATCTTCGATGTTGTCAATGTGGATTATCTGACACCACGGGAGAGAGAACTGATGTGATCAGACCAAAATTGAAAGTAGCATTTGTATATTTGCTTTGTATGCAGATCATGTGTCCAATCATCTTCATACTGCTATTGATTCCTATGTTCCGTACTCCAACCCGTCCACCCTTGCATGAAACAGTCACTCCTCAAACGCCATCTATCCCATTGGATGAGGCATTCTATGGATTTGGAGGAACGATTGATGAGTATAACTACATGGTATGTAGTCTAATCAAGGCAGAGAACAATACCTCAGTCGGGTTCCGCAGTACTCATTCTTTCAAGACATCCCTGTCAGGCACAAGCGAGGACAATGTCATCACAGTGGAGCTGTTGTCGGATACTCTTGATGGTTACGGTTCCATTGATGTGAATGAGCTGTATGATGATATGATGAGTGTGTGTGGGCGAAAAACATATGTATTTACACGGCACCACCATCTGAAAAGTGCAGGTATGAAAATGGTGTATGAATACACCATTGTCGAGGTATCAACCTTTTCCGAGAAGAGGTTTTTCGGCCTTTTCGATTCAAAGAAGCGCACCCTTGCAATCAATGAAGCACAACTCACAGTTGCGGATCCAGAACAGTTTGCCAAAGCAATTCTGGAATATGCTCGCTGAACCAAAGTTGATTCAAATCCCGTCAATTTACTTATACTTTGTTGTTGTTGTTGCGCTTGCTAGACACCCACAAATGACGCCCCAGAAATGCCCTAGATGATCGACCTGCATATTTTCAGGTACGCAATAGTAGTATTCCAGACCAGATAGAATGAAACCACCCATAGTCATCATCATTGTCTGCATAGTCCCCTGCTGAGCGATTAGGTCCGGTAATTGGTGGAGTAGGTTACATGTAAGTATGGCGTAACCACCCACACTAGCTCCACAGTGAATCGATGTTCTATCTCGATATATGTAGTCTTTGCAGGACAAGAGTGTGTGATAGGATATGTGCGCCAACCAGAAAAGTCGAACCAGTTGGATCATTTCCGATGAACAGTATGTATGCGATGAATAGCAGTTGTATCAATGCAATGATCATACGGAACAATGGGTTCGCACGATATTCCGTAATCATCATATTGTGTTGACCCACACATATTCCGTGTGGATATGTGGTGCGTATATGGTATAGGAACCCATAGTTTAGCTCATGTTCTTGTATATTTTTCACTAGCAAGGACATATTGCACTATATGTAAACAGTTACCAAAGCAAAAACTGGTCTTCATTTTCATTTTTGGACTTTTCTTACTTTGAGGCTACATGGACCTCGACCGCCCGACCGGATGGTTCATCCATGTTGGACCAGCTCTCCTCCCATCGTAGGGCGCGCTCTGTGCTACATGCGACTGATTTTGACCATGGGACGACACCGATCGAAGCAGGGTGTGGTAGGCGTTTGGAAAAGATCTTGCGGTAATACATGGCCTCTTTGGTCAATGGTGTCTTTTCTGGAAAGTGTGATGCTGCTGCGAGTAATTCATCATCACTAATCATTGCATCTGCCTTGCTGCGCACGCCATCAATCCATGTGTAGCCAACACCGTCTGAGAACTGTTCTTTCTGTCTCCAGAGAATCTCATCTGGCAAATAGCCCTCAAATGCTTTCCGGAGGATCCATTTTTCCATAGGCCTGCCATTCTCAGGATCTATCATCTTGTATTCTGGGGGAATGCTCATTGCAAAATCGACAAACTCGCGGTCGAGAAAAGGGACACGGACTTCGACTCCCCATGCAGCCGTGCTCTTGTTGGCACGTCGACAGTCATATTGGGAGAGTGCAGAAACCTTATCCACTGTTTCTTTGTAGAATTCCTCAGCAGATGGGGCTTTGTGGAAATACAGGTACCCTCCAAATAGTTCATCAGCTCCTTCTCCAGAGAGAACCATCTTGGTACCGAGTGCTTTTATGCGTCTTGAGAGGAGATACATGGGGGTACTCGCGCGCACCGTTGTCACATCGAACGTCTCAACATGATAGATGACATTGGGAATTGCAGAGATTCCCTGGTGTACAGTGAAATGAAAGTTGTGGTGGTTACTTCCAAGATAGGCTGCGACCTGTTCAGCTGCTTTAAGATCAGGTGCTCCCACCTGTCCGATGCTGTATGTGTTGATGACTGGGTTGTAGTGATGTGGGTCCTTTTCAGCTAGCTTCCGGAGCAGGCGAGAGGCTATGCTGCAGACCAGACTGCTGTCGAGACCGCCGCTGAGCAGGAATCCGAATGGAACATCGCTCATCAGGCGGCGTTCGACCGCTTTGGTCAGGCCATCGCGTATTTGACCAAGTAGCATCTCTTGGTCAGCGACCTGAATGAAGTTTTGTTCGTACCTCTTCCATCCAGGAGAATACCAAGGACGGAGATGGATGGAAAGCCACCTCCGGAAATCGGCTACTTCGTGGCAGTTCAGCAGACCACTGCGGTTCAGGCTGAATTGCATATAATGTCCGGGTGGGAATTCAACAAAATCAGTCACATCAAGGGATTCTGACTCCCCTCCCCTAGTGCGTGCAGCAAATGCTTTGATCTCACTGCTGATCAGGAGAGCACCATCAGTCTTTCGATAGCCAATGTATAGTGGATTGACACCGATAGCATCACGTGAGATCAGAAAAGTCTTGCGTGCACTGTCCCATAGGATATAGCTGAATACGCCAGCTAAGGCTTTGTTTACCTGCACACCATCGCCATATAGTTTCCACAGAGGTATAATCACCTCACAATCCGACCGAGTGGTGAGGCTTCCCTTGTACCTCTTGAGAAGGTCACTCTCCATGAGTTCGACGTGGTTGTAAATCTCGCCATTGACAGCGAGAGCCCGCTTTTTCTGGACATCGAAGATGGGTTGTTCGCCACCATAGGGATCAACTATCTGAAGGCGTTCGTGGGCAATAGCACACGTTACAGTATCATCATAGTCATCATCAAGCTCAACATTTTCCTGGAATGTGTACAGACCGCTCCAATCTGGTCCTCGATGACTGAGACGGCTTGCAGCGGCGGCTGCTCGTTCCTGGATGCACGGCCCACTTGAATGAGAACCGAGAATAGCGAAAATGCCACACATAAAAATGAAAGATGGATGTGCAGTTTATGTCTATGCATATTTCATAGGATAGCTCTGAATCATTTTTCTGAATGGATGCCTCGAATATTCAAAGATTATGACCAAATTAGAACTGAACACCTGATCCTGCGCCGACCGAATAGCCGCAATCTGTTCATTGAAATAAATTATGGTCGTAGAGGCGTGGCATTGTATCTGCAAACACCGAAGCTCTACATCCCATATGATATGAGCATGTGCGATGGGCGCACCATCCCTGTCAGTTTCCCAGTAGATGTCGATCCAACCAACACGGTTACAACCAACATGGTTACAACCAACACGGTTCCAACCTCTCCAACACAGATGTTATATAACAAGATGGTCGCCATTGACCAAATAGTTCAGGAGAGTGTACCAGAGCTGCTACGCCAAGAGCATCCAGATCGCAATTTTAATTCTTTTAAATTCTTCCCATCCGTGAAACAGAGGTCACAGGGAGCAGATCCTATCCTGAATTGTCGCATGAGGCAAGCGCACATGATGGGGTCCAACAGAACGGAAATTTACAATACCAAGAGAGAACCAGTAACCATCGATGCAATTCGGAAGGATTATCGAGTAATGATGATTCTCCAACTCTCAGGGGTATGGGTGCGCGAGAACTTCTCCGTTGGTAATAGCTGGCGTCCCAAAAGGAATCAGCACACTGATTTGCCTGTCGGTACGTGTTTAACCGGCAAGAAGCAGATAACAATCAAGCGGAAAGAAGCTGTCTGGGATTTTGGATGCTTTTGGTCAGTGGCCCAGGTTATGGTCGAAGAACCGATCGGTTTGGGTAAATGTGCGCTTGCAGAATCAGTCGACCCATCTGATGATAATACGATCACCGAAGAGGAGATGGCCTTGCTGAAATATTTAAATAAAAAACTCAATGGAGGAAACGGAAATGGTGACCAGATTGATGGAGAGAGCAACGGGAACAAGATCGGAAGTGTGGACGGTGTGGCAGGTGGCAGTAATATCTTGGCCAATCTTTCACCTGATTTCATCAAGATACTGACAAGTGGTATTGGACCAGGACCAGTACCAGATTCAACGCTGCAAACCACGCAACACACTCCACCTCCGCCTCCACCTCCACCTCCACCTCCTCCACCACCTCCACCACCACCCAAGGGATTCCATAAGCCAAAGAAGAGCATCGCAGAGATTATTGCTGAGAATAAAGGTGCATCAAATGAAGTTCTGGAGAGGATCCGCAACAAAGCGAAAGGACAGGAGCCACCCAGCTTAGAAGAGATTCTCTCCAGCAAGTCTCGACTGAGGAAGGTGAATCATGCCGAGTGCCTTCCCACCTTAGTAGAAAAATCTCTCAATGATTTGCTGTTTGATGAATTGAGAGAGACTCTCACCGAGAAGGAGAAAGAGAAAAAAGCGACCAAATCACAACATGACATTGAACCACCTGCTCAACAGTGCAAAATAGACTGCCCAGTCGTCGAACAACAACATGCCCAACCTCCACCACTCATTCCCAAGGAGCAATCCGGTCATAGTGCGTCAGCGCAGCATGCAGCACATGTAGCACAAGCATCACACGCTGCACAAGCACAAACACAAACACAAGTAAGAAAGAGCCGACCAACACGAGTGCAAAAGAGTCATCCAGCAACCCATAATATTCCTAGGAAACTAAAAAGAGTAAAGGTCAGGTATTTCTAAGCATGCTGGAGGTGGATGTGCGGCTCACAGTAGACCGTATCCATTGTAGGAATCATAGGTAGTACCACCGAACTAGCAACCCGCCATCAACCAGGATGATCAGAGCAATGTATACATAGATGGCTAACCGAGTCCACCGATATTCTTTTGGAAGAATGGTCGATAGATAGTAGAGGAATGGTAATGCGAATAGTGACAAAGTCTCAGTAACGATGTGAAACCTTTGCTGTGCCTTGGAAATGGAGACCAATGAATTTGTCATTTACAATCAGTTGACAAATTTACTGTGCATTCCACGAAGTTCTACGAAGTTCTACGAAGTTCTATGAAGTTCTATGAAGTTCTACGAAGTTCTGCGCAGAACCCGTAGGTACTCAGTCTTCGCAGAGGGCTTGTAGAGTGGTGATTTTGGATTAAGAGCCCAGACCCACTTTTCTCCAAGTTTGTAATCGTAGATCTTACAGTAGGTAATCTTCCTTTGTATAGCCATGCAAGCAAGGGCCATTTTGGCCAGATTGCTCTTTAAGGTTGGTCCTTGAAGGATTAGGAGGCCATTGTCACTGTCTACACGAAGTCGATCACAGATGAAACGCAATTTGGAGATATCTTCCTGAGGCACCTTGATACGCAACATGGTAACCACTGGATAACGGGCCCCGCGAATCAGATAAATCTTGTGGAAACATCCTCTGTACTTTTTGTTAAGACGCGCCCCTTGCCAAACAACCCTGACTCCTTTTTTCCCACTTACCCCCTGAGGAGCACCGATTTCCTTGATAATTCTCATAACTTTATTCCTGAAATTAGAGTCGCATGTGCGGAGGAGATGTCCTCCGGGACAATCCCAATATGGGTTGGAAACATTTGACCTATCACTGTGGGCATACTGTGGGTAGGTCTGCATCTGACCATTGTTATTGTAAGATGGTGCGAGTTGTTGACCTGCAATCTGTCCTCCATATCCATCAGTTCCATTCTGTGATGGTATATAGATGGGTTGGTCGAGATTTAGATTACCATTCCCAAGCAGACTATGTTGACCAACATATGGATTTGGGTTCAGGAATGGACGTTCATTCATCAAAAGGGATGCATAGCTCGGCGCACCTCCCTGTTGCTGCATGGGGTAGCTCTGTCGGTCAACCATGCTCTGGTCATAAGCAGTGCCATATTGCATCTGATTCTGCTGAAACTGCATGAATTGCTGGTCATTTCTGTATTGGCCCAATAGGTCATTGTAGTGTTGATGTGAAGTCATATTTTGTTCACCTGTCAGGGGAGACCCAATGCTCTCTTTTTCGTAATAATCCGGGATGTACGTGGGAACCATTTTCTGATTCTTGTTCGAATGCCATGTGCCAGATGATGGGCCATATGTTACAGGAGCAGGTACAGGAGGAGATGGCTGGGATGTTTGGTGATATTGATGCTGAGGCTGTTCAGGATTCATTGCATGGTACGAATATCGTGATCTCTGGTGGTTGTTCATTATCTGTCCATCTCCCCACCCAGACCCACCAAAGGAGTGCGAGTTAGGTCTATCAAAGATATGATCTGGATAGAGGTCGAGAGCATTGCCTTGATATGCCTGGTATCCATGTTGTGGTTGTGATTGATACTGTGATTGATACTGTGGTTGATGCTGTGATTGATGCTGTGATTGGTACGTTGATCCTCCCTGCTGTTCGCTCACACAACTGGATCCAGGATAACAGCCAGAAAGTTGGCGCTGATGGTAGTGATCAAGAGTTGTACTACCAGTGTGAGCAGTTTCATATGCGGTCTGATAGCCATTTGGGTTATATCCTTCGAGTCCCGCTCCTTGTACACTGGTGTATAATGTCCAGTCTGGGTATTCATTGTTACATTGACTCTGGCCAAGATAGCCGGCACTTCTTGTATCGAGACATGCTAACTCTCCTGACGCATTCCAGAAGCAGTTTTTATATTCATTTGCTAACATGTATCTTCAAAACTTATAATTAGTTGATATTTTATTTGCATATGTTCAATGAGTGCATACATCGCGCCATCGCACCCAGAAGAATGGATCACTCAATAGACTCTCTGTTTTCTCCATAATCTCATCAAACGAAATGTCGGGGACCTCCTCTGGTTGCACGCGAATAAACCTCAACTTGTCGAACCTGTTTGGATCAAGATCCGTCTTATGTTTATTGCCTTGTTCGACATACAGGAGTTTTTTCTTCCTCGGATCAAGCTGATTCTCAACTATCTCTTCAATGCTGGCTTTGATCGCAATATATTCATCATCCACTGCTTGTGCATCCTGCTGTACTGTTTGTGCATCCTGCTGTACTGTTTGTGCATCCTGCTGTGCATCCTGCTGTACTGTTTGTGCATCCTGCTGTGCATCCTGCTGTACTGTTTGTGCATCCTGCTGTGCATCCTGCTGTACTGTTTGTGCATCCTGCTGTACTGTGTGTGCATCCTGTGACACTATTGATGAGGTCTGTGGGACAGGTACAGCAACAGAAGTGACAGAAGTGTGGGCTGTCTGATTGATCTGAGACTGGGTGGCCAATGGTGGTGGTGGCGGTATTAGGGTTTGTTTGGGTACCGGTACTTTTCGCTTGGTAACAACCATTTTCTTCTGACAAACTTTTTTGTTAATATGATAACTTAGCCCATTTTGGGTCTTGAACTTTTTGTGGCACGATGGACAGGTGTTAACTCCTGTGGGAGCGGAGTTGCTTTCAGACATGTATAGAATGAATCAAATGCGATGATGATCATTTTGTACAGGGGACAGAGAATCAAATTTTGGTGTCGGATTGGGATGAAAAATATTATAAAGGGACCTTATATAGTTCCCGGATTCAATACATGTCAAACTTCAGCGATTTATATAGTTTCAACTCAAGTATGTCTGTTGAGGAGATTGACAAGTTGCGCAACAGACTCATCGGCAACATTTCGGACATGAATGTTATGAAGGCGAAGATGCAGAGCAGTGACTTCACACAGTTAATGAACTATCACCAATACTGTCTAGATATGCTCAACAATATGTTGAACACACGTAAGATCATGGAGAATGACACATATGCTCCATCCGCTGCTCCATATACGGATGATGTTTGTGTGGATAACCCAGTACGTGGTCGTAAAACTATCGTTTATAACAACGATGGTACAACGCGTATTGTTGGCGAGAATGATCTCTGCACAAAGAATGAGGATTGGGAGAGCCAATTTTCGCCAACCCTGTTGCAAAACCCACCTATGTATACTATTCCACCAACAAATGTCTGGAATATCCGACAGGCTCAGAATTTCCAATGATCACTCATCATCGTCATCATCCTGATCTAGGAGTGGGTTAGAGTGCTTCACACCCTGACCAATCGTCGCTGCAGCAGGCACAACGGCTGGGATTGATGCCACTGCAGATGTGGTCACTCCATCTCCTGATCCCACCATTGAATCTGGTGCAGATGGTGGGTTCCAGATGTGGTTCTGGATACTTTCATTATCGGTGAAGCTCACCGATCCTTTTGGCAGACATGGTTGTGATTTATACACGATTTGCCGAATCTTCCATCCAAGGCCGAAACTCTCTTCCTTAGTCCATAAACCAGAACATTCAACCAGAACACTCACCCTGCCCTGTGTAGAACCCCATGCGAGTTCCTGAAGAGAATGAGTTAGAGGTACAGTCGATCCTCCTTTTGTGATTTTGAATGAGGGTACAGGAAGATCATTACCGTCGCGCAATTCGCCCAGATAGACGTTGAATGTAATGAACCCTTGTTTATTAGGTTGTAGATTACGTCTGTAAGCCTCATTGAACTCCTCCTGAGTGTTTTCATGTAGATCCTCAGGAAACCATTTGTGTCGTTGTTGCCAAGCTGTTACAGGTACGATCTGGTCTAGATTGGATAGGAACTTATCAAATTCAATGGCCTTGGCCGAAGATGATCCTGGGCTCAGGCGAATGCTAGCATATTGTCTTGTTGCATCAAGAGTATATGAACATTGTGGGATTAGGAAGATGGGTTTACAGATACCATTATAATATGATGTAATGGGCTTAGCCAGACTAAATTGGAGCAAACGCGCATCTGGGCCAGTGTCAGATGGTATGATCTGTTTCTCCATTGTATGAAACAGGACTGCTTGGAATCGAATGGATCAAATTTCAGGCACGCCACACTACTTGACTCGGAGGACTGTGGTGCCTTAGACCTAGCTAATA
>Ga0180432_10004344_pt1 | contig 19551 bp, 27 predicted proteins | sample SS_ome_10_FD_132414 | JGI IMG/M metagenome (GOLD analysis project Ga0180432, IMG submission 132414) | Hypersaline lake sediment archaeal communities from the Salton Sea, California, USA - SS_1_MS_2 metaG | ecosystem: Environmental > Aquatic > Non-marine Saline and Alkaline > Hypersaline >...
ATGATCGCATCCGCGCGATGCAGAGGGGACGCGGCCAGCTTCGGGGCGAAGCGCATGTGGCAGCGGTGGGGCTCGATGAACGTCACTCCGAAGCCCCGAGGCTTGTCGAAGTGCGCGTAGTGCCCCAGGTCGAAGGTCACTTCGAGCGGCTTCCCCAAGATCTCGACGCACTGGTTGATGCGGAGATTGCACAGGCGCTTGAAAGCCTGGAGCTGGTCAGGACGAGGCAATCTTCCACCCGACCCAGACGCTCCCACCGATCATCAGCACGGCGAGGAGCCGAGGGCCGATGCCGGGATCCGGGCTGAGAGCGCTGGCGTCGAGACCCATGTTGGCGAGGGCTTGCGCCTTGAACCGCTTGATCTGCTCCTCAGCAGAAGCCTGGGTCAGCTCTCCTATGAGCTGGACAGGAGCGGAAGACTTCTGTCTCCCTGCCCCTCTCTTGAGCTTCTTTTGGCCGCCTGGCTTCTTCTGCCCGCCTGGCTTCTTTCGACCGCCCGACTTTTTCTTCTTGGGGTTCGAGAACACAGCTCACCCCTTCGCGCGGCTGTTGTAGGCTGCCTTCAGCCCTTCAGCGTTGGCCCAGAGGAGAGCTGCCCCCAGCCCCGCGAAGATGATCTTGGACTTGATCGTGGGGGCGTAGCGGACGCCGACGTAGATCAGGGCCGGAGCTCCGATCGCGACTGCTGCAATGTTCCCCCCAGTCTGGACTGTCTGGGGGTTGAGCTTTGCAAGAACGCCCACGTCAACCTCCTCAGTAGTCCGCGACTTCGTTGCGCGCAGCCTCCAGGAGGTGCTTCATCAGGATTCCGATGCCCGCCCCGAGAGCCAGGTACGCCCACGGGCTCCAGACCTTCTTCCCGTCGCACTCGCAGTCGCCACCGTAGGACGAGCTGCCACAGCCGCACCCGCCATCAGCGCCCGCGTACTCCCCACGGGGAGTCTGCGTCTGCATGGGGTTTCCCGCGCCGTAGAGGACCTTCGTCTCCGCACCTACGCCCCAGTTGAAGTCCTGGAAGCTCTTGCTGCCTGGCGGGAGGTACCGAGGAGCCCACTGAGCCTGGGGCCAGTCGATCGCCGTGCGGTTGGGCACGGGGTAGTTGCTGACCGCAGGGATCGCCTGGGGGTACGGGAGGTACTGCGGGTACCAGGACGCACCAGGGGGCAGGGGGTAGTTGGTCATTGGAGTTCTCCGTCTGACTACTCTGCCACGGAAAGCGGTCCAGAGCCAGATTTCAGAGTGCTACCAGTCAGTAGAGTTCCAGCCAGCCGAGGCTGCCGAAGAACGTGGTGCTCGACGTACCCAGCGGACGAACGGCGAGGGTCAGGGTGTCCTGCACGCCAGCGTAGTCCGAGGAGATCGGCACGTCCGACGCGATCGGCGAACCCGCCGACCCGCCCTTGGCCGGTCCACCGCCGCCGAACCCATACTCGGAGGCCAGGATCCGTCCGCCGGACACCGCCGTCGCTGCCGTGTCGTACTCAACCGTCTCGGACGCCGAGCCCGCCGCGAACGTCGCACCCGTCAGGTTCGCGTTGACGAGCAGGACCACCTCGTAGTTCTCCGGGCTGGAGCCCTGCGCGAGCACGCTGAACGTCACGGGCTTGACCAGACTGCGCCGGTAGGCGTCCTTCAGCCGGATTGTGAGGAGGGGCCGGAGGGCCGTCGCCGTCGTCGTGAGGCCTGTCCCTCCCCGTGAGACTGCTCGCTGAACGCCGTTAGTGTTGAACCCGCCCTCAGACTGTACGCTCGCGCACGTCGCCTGAATGGTTCCATCCGCGTCCGACGTGCGGACCTCCCACCGGACGGGGATCGACGGCCGACCCATGTAGACCGTGGCGAAGTCGTTGGAGGGCCGGATGGTGTGGCACCACACGATCGCGCCCTCGATCACGAACCCGTACTGGACCACCGCGCTCCCGAGCCACCCGTAGGCGAACACCGCGACCTGATGCTTCGTCAGGTCGAGGGTCGCCCCGCTGGGCCCGCTCCCGTCCAGCTTGTCGCCGTTCCACGACGCCTGGGCGATGCGGGTGTCCACCGACGAGCCCGACGTGCTCGACCGCAGCACGGCGAAGATGCCGGTGTCATCGACCTCGAAGAAGATGCCGTCACCCGTACTCTGCGTCTGTGTGTCGTCGTCGAACAGGCCCATGCGCTTCAGCGCGCCGGTCTGCTGCCCGTCGAAGTTGCCCGTGACGAACACCTGCTGGCTCTTTCCGGGTCGATAGCGGACGTACCACCGGCTCTGCCGGATCGCCACGTCGCCCGCCGCCGCAGCGGTCAGGGTCGTGGACGTGGTGTCGCTGCTGTACGCCTGCGTCGCCGTGCCCGTCAGGACGTTCTGGTAGAACAACGGCTGGTTGTCGAACTCGCACGCCTTGCTGAAAAGCTCGTAGGGCTCGCTCACCCGGAGTCGGCCGAAGGCGTCAAGCTGCGCGCCGACGTTCAGGTTGGTGAGGGAGGAGCCTGTGCTCGACCCGGCGACTGCGTAGACAGACATCATGCCTCCCAGGAGTACAACATGTCCTTGACCCCAGGGGCCAAGGGGTACGGGAGAGAGCTTAATGCGGCCCACACGAACCCGTCATGCTCTCCGTCGGAGGAAACAGGAGCCACTTCGGGCGATCGGGCCTCGAAGACGTGGATGCCGCCCCCTGCGCGAGAAGAACCCTTCGGGACGAGATCACTCTGTCCGAGGTGAAGGCCTGTCTCTTCTCGCAGCTCTCGCACGGCCGCCTGAACCGGTGTCTCACCGGGGCCCAGGTACCCTCCAGGCAGTCCCCAGTGCAGCGGGTACTTCGGACAGGTGACGGAGCGGCGGAGGAACAGAATCCGGTTACGGCTGTCCCTCACGATCACGATGGCGGCTTCTGATGGCACCGGGCTCCAACTCGCGATGGATCTCTGACAACGTGTGGGTCTGCAAGAGGCATCTGCTTCCGAGCAAGCTACCCGCAACAACCGAGGCCTGCTGGTACGCAGGATGCCCGTCAGTCCGTTCGGCGCGGTTGGCTCCTGCCCCTGTCCCGGCCTCTGCTCCTGAACCGCCCCGCGAGGAGCCCCGAAAGGAGGGTCACCCCAACGCCAACGTGAGTTGCTCCTCCTGTGGCGTTGGGCTGCGCAGGAAGCCCTCCGAGATCAAGAACTCCAAGACGGGGCTCTTTTTCTGCGGGCGGGCTTGTCAGGTCAAGCATCAGCGGGATTGCTGACGGCCTTGCCGATGCGCGCACCGAGCCCGCTGGTCTTCAGGCCCGTGTGGGGGTCGCGACCGCGCCTGCGGAGCTCCTGAGCGGCTTCCTCGTCGCCCTGACGGGAGCGCCGGACGAGTTCAGCACGACCGACCTTGAACAGGGCGTTGTCTCGCGACCCTCCGCCCGGACGTTCCGTGGTCTTGGCCCGCGTGACCTTCTTCCCCGGAGTGAACGACCCCTGCTTGCGATGTGCGATCTCAGCCGCCTTGCGGGCGTCCAGTGCGTAGAGCCCCGTGTCCCGCCCCTCGAAGAGGATGTGGAACCGGCTGCCGCTCTTGCGCAAGCTGAAGCCCGGAGGAAGGTCCGCCGGGTCGAAACCTTCGATCGTGACCTCCCGCTTCAGGCGGCGCGGGAAGTTGCGGCTCTCGAAGTCCTCGTCGCTGACCTCAACGGCAGCGCCCTTGGGGCTGACAAAGAAAGGGTTTCTCTTCATGCGGCGCATAAGGGCACACTCCCGGTGCTGTTGTGCGGGTAGAGTTGTCCGGCATCGTAGGACAGATGCTTCCCATGAACCACCGGGCGGGTCGGATCTGAGTGCTACTGCCCCGAAGGGGCAACTGAGCAACCCCGAAGCCTGGCCGAGAAAGCAGTCCTGGAGCCTGTTTTCGTCCTTTTCAGGGGTTACCTGGTTTAGTTACGGAAATGTATTATTTCAGTAACTTGGCGAGAATGTCGATCAGCAGGGCATTCTCGCCGAATCCAGACCTGACCCCCATGACCCGCGCGCATACCCACGAAGGCAGCTCACCTTCGACCTGTCGAGCTGGCTGAAACCGGCGCTCTGCGGTACTTTCTCTCCGTAGGAGAGAAGATGGCAAAGATCAAGAACGGCCTCTTGCAGGACCCAAATATGCAGGCTTTGTTGCCCACTGTGAGCCGAGCGCTCAAAACGGACAGCGCCCTGCGTAGCCTGAGAAACGCCGCAGTAAAGGCACTTCAAAAGGCCCAAGGGGTCACGTACAGCGAAGCCTACGTAGAAGTAGACCAGTCACTGTTCACCTCAAAGGACGATGTCTCAGCGGCGCGAGAGATCCTGAATGACATCCTCCGCGACATGGCCCGACAGAGCTCTCGCGAAGCCACGCAGTTCGCGGACGTGGGTACTGAGGGCAACGAAGATCAGGCTCCCGGGGCCATGATTGCTGTCGAGGCGACGGAGAGGTCTTCGGCGGCGTATGCTGCTTCCATCTTCGGGGACATGAGCAACGAGGCCGTCGCGGATGCCTACGAAGATCTCTTCGGTGTCAGCCCGTTTTGAGGTCCTCTTCCCGCCGCCGAGCCAGCTCTTGGAGCAGAGGTTCCAGCCACTCGAAGAGCTTCCCGTCGATGGTCGTGCAGTTCCAAGGATTGATCCGGCCCGACTTCAACTCACTCTCAAAGGCGACTGAGATTCCCCCGGACACGTCGAGCAGCTTCAGCCCGAAGTGAGCCAAGAGCTCCCTGTCCGACCGGACCTGAGACTCGAAGTGATCTGCCCCCAACGCTCTGGCTCGACGATACCGATTCGACATGCTTGACTTCACCTCCGCGTTAGTGTCATATGTCACTCTCCCACTAAGTTCAAGAGCTCTGAGGAACTTCTATGGCTGACGACGACAAGACTTTCGAGAAGTACCTCAAGGTCTGCACTCTCGCAGAACGTGGCGAAGGCGGGGAAGCAGGAAACGCCGCTCGGATCAAGCGCAAGATGGAGCAGGAGCATCCCTGGCTCATCGAAGCTCGTGCAGCGAAGGAACAGGCACCCGAGGAGAGTGCCTTCTCCCCGGAGCCCAAAAACTACAGCACGCCTTGGGGTGACTTCTTCACCGCAGCCCAGACGGTCTACTCTCGTGTGTCGGACTTCGCGGAGACCGTGTCACAAGCCCGTCACGGAGCGATCCTCGCGCGGGCTTGCAAGTTCAAGGTCCGAATGAGCCAGGCAGGCAACCTCATCGTGGGGGCGAGCATCCCCGATCACATCCTCGATGAGCTGTCTTCATGCAACCAGACCCAGCTCCGGGTGTTCCGAAACACTCTCCTGGAGGAGATCGAGGAGCACCTCAACGCCGCTCTCGGGCTGGAGAGCTGACGTCAGCCACCTACTCCGCGTCTCAGGAGCTGGCGCAAGGGGCTGCGAGCATCCGTCTTGATCGGGCCGCCAGCTACCCACGTCTTGCACGTCCGCGTCGAGGCGCACTTGAAGTGATGCGCCCAGCAGTACCCCAGCACCGCGTCAGACTCCACAGCGAAGGTGTCGTAGTCGTCGGCGGTGTCGATGGGCGGGAGACACCGACGCATCCCAGGCGACACGTCGAACACCCCGCAGTTTCCGCACCGAGCGCTTTTCGCTTCCTGAATCGCCTCTGGGGTTGGCTCCTGGTTGCGGGACCACACGGCAGCGAGACGACGCCAGTACCCAGTCGAGGGCAACGCGGGGTTGAGCGGCCCGTACAAGAACAGGTCGATGGCGATCTGCCGGTTGCGCGTGTTCACGCCGATGCTCTGTGTCGCTTCGGGGCACCGAGGACCCCCGACAACACCCAAGCGGTCAAGCAGCGCGTAGGCTCCGACAAGCGCGAGGCCGGTGGTCAGGAGGTCTTTCATCCGTTTGCCCAGAGACAGGTCGTCCGAAGCCTACCATGCGCGGCGGCCACCGCTCATGGCTACGCGACGTGACCCCACTGGATCAACCCGTCGACCAGCGCCTCAGCGAGCGCTGATCCACCTTCCGGGGAGGCCAACACCCGGTGGCCTGGGTGGTCGATGAAGTACGGTTCCACGCACACACCGCTGATGTTTGCGGGGCCGGCGTAGATCCCCCGGATGGTCGAGAAGCCCCGCCGCCAAGCGTTGCTGGCCGACGCTCCGCGCACGAGAAACCGCCGGATGCCCGGCGGGTTGTGATCGAACAGCGCCGCCGTGAGGTTGTTCGCCAGTTGCTTGCCCCCCGCGCTCCGCTCGTCGTGGATCATCACGGCGTAGTCGCCCCGGCCGGCGTTGATGTGGCAGGCGAGGTACGCCACCGGCTCCTCCGTCGCGGCTGCGATGGCGTTGGCCTGCTTGTGGCGTTCGCTGTACCAGCCCGCGTCGAGGACATGCACGGTGTGACCCAGACCCTCCAGCATCTTCCGTGCGGGGTCGATGTAGAGCGGCGTCAGGTTCGCCTCGCGCTCTTGAAGCTCGACGTTGCCGTCTTGGTCGAGATCGTACCCGGCGCCGAGGTCGGACTTGCCGGGCTTGCCGTAGTGCTGTCGGTCGAAGATCACGATCATCCGTTCCACCTGCCTAAGAAGTGCGTGACGCCTTGGGCCATGAGCACCCCGAACAGGCGGCTTCCCAGAGCGTCCTCCTTGCGGTAACGGCGCTGCTCGGGGTTGTCCCCGAACCAAGGCAAGATCACAAGCGGCGCGACCCGGTGCCGCAGCTCCGCACACGCCTGGACGTAGGCGCGGGCCTCCCGGTCTCGCTTCACGTCGTCAGGCCCGTACTCCACGTTGTAGCGCACCGGAATCTCAGGGAGGTTCGCACTCCGCAGCCGCCCTTCGACGTACTTGCTCAGGCGCCTGCTGAACCGGGCCTCGGTGAAGTGCCGGATCTGGCTCCAGTCGCCCCCGCCGCGCGGAATCCGCATCCCCACCAGGGCCGCAAGCTCCCCGCGCCGCAACGACTCGTCCACCTGCTCCTGCATCACCCGAACGCTGCCCAGGAGGGCGCCCACCTCGACAAAGCGACCCCGAGGGGTGTTCTCGATGCGCTCCCGAAACCCCGTCCAGAAGGGCGTTTTGCGGATTGTGTCACACCCACGGGCAAAGACCAGAATGCTCCGAGGCGGCATGGGCGTACTCCAGAACGACAGGACCCCGCCCTCACGAGGAGGACGGGGTCAGCGTAGCACGCCCGGGGCGATCAGGCCGGGGGGTTCTCGCTGTCGTACACGATCTGGTAGCGGTCACCAGCGATCGAACCGCCGACCAGCGTGATCACGCCGGTGGTGACGGTGTAGTCGCGACCAGCGCCCAACTCCATGAGGCGGCCGTTCAGGAAGAAGAGGTGGCCGGGGACGGTCTCCGGGCAGTCGGCGGGCAGGGTGATGGTGTCGCCGTCCGACGCGATCTCACCCGTGGAGGTGTCGGTGTACCCGGAGAAGCTGTTCTTGACCGCGTCGGACAGCTTGTCCAGGGTCACGTCCCCGTCGGCGATCTTGGCCGTGGTGACCGCGCCGTCCGCGATCTCGTCGGTGCTCACGCCGCCGTCCTTGATGTCGATGGCGCCCGTTCCGCCGTCGAACTCCAGGGAGTCGGTGTTGATGTTGGCCTGGAGGCCGGTGCTGGCGGAGGTGAGGCCCTTGGCGCCGTCGAACCGGACCCGGATGCCCTGCTGGCCATCGTCCTCGCCGGGATCGAACTCGATGGTGGTGTTGCCCTGGGCGAACAGCAGGGTGAGGCCGTTGGAGTCGGTCGTCACGCCGTTGTTGGTCTTGATAACCAGCGCGTCGGACTTGATCTCGACGCCGCCGGAGCCGTCCACAGCCACCGCGAGGTCGTCCCCGTCGAAGGTCAGACCGGGACCGTCGTTGACGTTGAGCGTGTTGCCGGACTTGGACAGACCCAGGCCAGCTTCGACGTTGTAGGCCCCGGTGAACTCCACGAACGTCACGGAGGAGACACCGACGGTCACGCTGTCGGAGGTGCAGACGTAGCCGATGTCAGCGTTGACGGTACCCTCGCGGACGAAGACCGCCGCAGATGGGAACTCGCTGCCCTCGTTCATGTCGTCGGTACGGGTCAGGGCGCTGGTGGCGCCCGTCCAGAGGTAGATGCCGTTCTCGGTGTCGTCGGTCTGGTCCTTCAGCAGGATCCGGTCCTTGTTGGACAGGGACACGCCGTCCAGGCTGGCGCCCGGGTTCGCCAGATCCACGTTGCCGGTGGACGCAGCGCGAACCGAGTCCTTCCACGACAGGCCGGCGGACAGGCTGTCGACGTATGCCTTGTTGACGAGGTCGTTGGCGTCGCTGGGGGTCGTCGCCCACCGGACGTGGCCGTTGGCGGCGAAGTTGACCTGCGAGGTACCCTCGAAGGTGTAGTTGGCGCCCAGGTCAAGCTCGTCGGGGCCCACGGCGTCGTCGTCAAGCTGCTCGCGCTGGATGGCGTTGGCGGCCACCTTGGCGTTGGTGACGGCGTCGTCCTGGATGGCAGCGGTGTCGACAGCGTCATCGGCAAGCTCGGAGGAGCCCACCGCGTCGGCGGCGATCTCGCGGGCGGTGATGCCACCCTCGATGACGGCGAGGTCGTTGTCGCCGTTGACCTCGATGGTCGACCCGTCGACGTTCACGTCGAGGGTGCCGTCCGTGTCCTGGCTCATGCCGTCGCCCGACACGTCATCGAGCTTGGCGGCCGTGACCGCGTCGTCGGCCAGCTTGTCGGTGGTGACGTTGAGGTTGACGATGTTGTCGGTCTCCACCGCGTCAGCGGCCAGCTTGGCGTGGGTGACGTTGGCGTCGGCGATCTTCAGCGTGGTGACAGCGCTGTTCTCCAGCTTGGCCGTGGTGACGTTGGCGTCCACGATCTTGCCGGTAGTGATCTGGGAGTCGGCGATGTCGCCGGTCTTGATCAAGGTGTATGCGGGCATAGGGCTCTGCTCTGTGAGAGGGAGTGCGCCGCCAAAGGACTCGGCGGTCGCGGGGACTGTACCACTGTCTTCGCAGGCGAACAAGAACCCTCTCTCAGCGCCCGCTACAGGGTGTCATAGTAGACAGCGACGAAACTCTCGGCATCGGGTACACGCAAGAACGTCAACGTGGCGCTCGTCAGCGTATAGTCCACGCCCAACCGAAGCAACCGACCATTGAGGTAGACCCGGTGGGCCAGTTTGGACGGGTTGGGCGCGGCCGACAAGGTGAACTCCACTTGCCCAGGAGCCGTGTCGTACTCGTCCACCCGCTCAAACGGTCCGGATCCCCCGCCACCTCCGCCACCTCCGCCTGACCCCGGTACGGAGTAGCCGCTACTGATGCCCAGTGTCGTCATCAGCGGCCCAGTTGCAGGTTGCCGCTGGTGTTGAGCAGGATGAAGCTGGCAGTCACGGCAACAGCACCCTGCGCCTGGACATACACCCAGGGAGCAAGGATTCGGTCGCCGTTCGGCCCGATGTCAACCGTGAACGCGCCGCCTGGCGGGATGTACGCGATGTCCGCTGGCGGCGTGGTGGTCATCGGGGGGAACAGGCCAGTTCCCCCATCGATCAGAGAGGCAGTCGTGCGGCACTCGATGCACAGCGTCTCAGTGGAGCTGTTGTTGTAGACGATCAGGGCGCGCGTGTTCGTCGCGATCTCCGAGCCAATGCGGGAAGTGCCTGGGATCGCTGTTCCCGCATCATCGGTCAACCGCTGAGACCACTCCATGGGGGTGCCTGCGATGACAGACACCGTTCGGCTGGTGAACGGGTTCGGATCGGCTGTGGCCATGGGTACTCCAGAGGGGTGAACGTATCACCCGCTCTGGAGTCTGGCCGAAAAAGAGAGTGCTACTCTTCTCCGCCGAGGTGGATCACGGACCAGTCTTCTTCCCACTCGTCCGGAGTGACCGTGCTCATGATGATCACCTGACCGCCGTAGTCCTGGACCGCAGCCATGACGTTCCCGAGGGTAGCCGGGTCCCAACCCCGATCGTCGGGAGTCAAGACGTTGATGCTGTCTGAGGGGTTCTTGCGCGCGAGGTAGCAACCGAGAGCCATCACGAGCGCGGACCACTCACCTCCCGAGAGTCCCGTGTGAAGCTGGCCGTCTCGGACGAAGCCGATTCGCCCTGCGTCGAGGTCAACGCCTACTTCAACACCAGCAGGGCAGAAGTGGCCCACCTCGTCCGTGAAGGCCTCAAGACCCTCCTTCAACCGCTTCCTCCCTACCTTGTCCAGGGTGCCAGCGGCAGCTACCAGGCTGTCCGCCTGAGCCCGAGTCGCTGCGACCTCCGCGTTGACTGCCTTCACGTTGTCCCATGCCCGGCGGGAAGCGATGTCTCCTGCGATCAGGTTGCGGATCTGGTTCAGCTCCTCGCGAAGCGGAGTGACATCGACGAGGACGAAGTTGTCGTAGGCTTCTTGGAGCGTCTTCACTTCGTCCTGGAGAGCCGACCGCTGCGCTTCGAGCTGGGACTTCCTCCGGACATCAGCACTGCTCCGCAAGCCCTCCTCCACGATCGCGACCTGCTCCGCCAAGTTCTCCTCGATGTTTTTCGTCCGGCAGACCATGCAGTTGTCCACTCCGAAGTGTTGGACGTGCATGACGAGCAACCGCTGGAGCTGCTGGAGCAGCGCCAGTTCTTCCGGAGAGATCGAATCCGAGCTCTCCTGCGCTGCGGGATCCGCCAACTGGGTTTCGATGACCTTGAGCCGTGCGCGGGCACTGTCGAGGCGGTTGAGCAGCGCCACCTTGTCCGATTCCTTGCGCTCGTGGGTGTTCGAGAGTGCTGCTCCCAGCTCCTCGGCCCTCTCCTCCAGCGCGAGCTTCTGCGCCGGGGTGAGGGGCGTGCTCACGCCTTCGGTCAACTGGTCTACGGTCTTCTCTTTCATTGTGGCCGACCGGCGGAGGCTGGTCGCCTTCTTCCTCGCAGCCGCCGACAAGACGTTGAAGTCCAGCTCACACTCCTCCGAGCGGGCGAGGTTGGTGATGCGTGTCGCCTGCTCTTCCGGGAGGATCGCTTTCAGGGAGTCCAGGTCGATCTTGCCGAGGATCTGGTCACTCAGCCACGCTCGGATCTCCTTGTCCCCCTTCGCCAGGATCGACTTGACCTCCTCGAAGGGGAAGAAGACCTCGAAGTCCATCTCGGGCCGACCCGCCTTCCAGGTCTTGCCGGACTTCTTGATCTCCCAGTGCCTCTGGTTGTCATTTGACAACGCGAGGGTCGAAAAAAGAACCTTGCTGCCGGACGGGAAGAAGCGCGCGAGTGCGCTGTAGTCCTTGATCCGGTCCCGGCCCTCTCCGTCACGCACGGCCCCGTCAGCCGCAAGTTGGATGGCTTGAACCACGCTGCTCTTGCCCGACCCATTGGGCCCGACCAGGACAGTGCGCGGCCCCAGCTCGATGTCCACGCCGCCCTTGATGTTGCTCTTCACACTTCGGATGTATTCCACGTCATTACCTCTATTTTTGCGCGTTTCCGAGTTTCAGTACCTCATTCCTCCGCAGAGATCGCCCGGAGGAGCTCCAGGTCGCTCATCTGCTGAGGAGAGCTCTCTCCTTTCGCCCAACGATAGACCGTGCGGCTCGACACGCGATGGTCGAGCTTCTCAGCGATCTCGGTGGCCGTCATGCCGCGCTCGATCAGCGCCTGAACCAGGCGGCGTGCCTCTTCCACGGGGGTCTCAGTCTGGACCGGTTCCATCTCAGTCTCCAATCGTTGAGAGCACCAGGGTCCAACCGTTGCTCCAGCGGGTACTATCCTGCTCTTCGACATCTGTCACAGCGTACAGGGAAGAGTCAACGAGTGCAAGCACTACACGCCCACTCTGAAGGGCGGTCTTGACGATGTTCGCCGTCGCGCGCCCAATCTCTTTCCCGTACACCAGGAAACCGTGGAAGCGGACTGCCCGCGTCATGTAGTCCTTGCCGTGGACTGTGTCCCAGACCCAACTGTCCCAGTCGCCGTGCTGCGAGAAGGACTGCTTGAACCAGTCTCCCGATGTCTGCCACTGAGCCCGAACGCCAAGCGCCGTCAGGAGGTTCTCGGCCTCCTCGACGGCGCGCTCTTCCTGCGATGGCCCGAAGTGCTTAGGAAAGCACGCGAGGAAAGTCGGACGGAAGGTCTGCGCGGGGTCCTGCGACATTGACAACCTGGCTCCAGAGACAGTCACTCACACTGTTCGCCGTGCGAGATCCCAGCCGAGTACGCTCCTCCTCGTAGTCAGATGAGTGCCAGATGGCAAACTCCCGCAAAGCCTTCACGAGAGCCTGCGGTGCTGCTTCCTTTGCGACCTTCTGCCGCTCCTCTTCGACCGTCTCCGAGATCAGGTACGCCAGCTCGTCGAGCTTCTCGAACAGCGCCTCCTTGTCCTCCTCGTGGGTTTCCCCGAGAAGGCTGTCGATCTTCTCTCGGATAGCGAAAAGTACCTTGTTTGCTTCCATGGTTTGCTCCTGTGCGTGGGTCAGCCGACTTGCTTCCAGTTTGTTCCGATCCCTGCGGTCGCCGTGAACGTGACACCCGGCAGCCCCGGGTCCGTCTGGTTCAGGCATTCCTCCAGGAGCCCCGCGACCCTCTTGGCCTCGGACTCGGGGCACTCCACGACAATGGCGTCGTGGCATTGGTTGATGATGCCTGTGCCGGGTCCCCACTTGTGGAGGGGGATCTCCTCGTACAGGTCGATCAGTGCTTTGTTCATGAGCCCGGCAGCGCTCCCCTGGATCGGGAAGTTGACGATCTCGTTCGGGGCCTCACCGTCGAGGAAGTCGCGCCTCCGCCCGGTCACGTCCTCCGTGAGGAAGCCCTTGTCGCGGAAGGTGCCGATCTCAGCCTCCCACCCGCGCTCGAACTCAGGGGCTCCTTTCAGCCAGTTGTCCCGCATCTTGCGGACCTTCTTGAGACGCATCTTGGCGTAGGGGAGGTCCGTCGTGCCGTCTCCCAGCGGCTTGCGCGTGACCGGGTCTACTGCGGGCAGCTCCGTCTTCTGGATGAGCTTGTGGACCGTCTCGACCTTGGCCATGTACTGACTGGCGTACTGGACGGCTTTCGAGAGGTCCCGCATCGACTTGGCGTCCCCGCCACCCTCGAACTTGCCGTTGACGTAGGCATCTCCCACGAGAATGCCGGGCCGCGAGAAGAGAGCCGGGTCAACACCGGCTGCTTCGCAGAACTTCTCCCCGAACACCGCGAAGGCTGTCATCGAGTGCGGGTCCTTGCCCTCCTCGAACGCGCGAAGATACAGCTCCACGCCCCAACGAGCGGCTGCGATCCGCAGCTCAAGCTGGTCCATGTCAGCCCCGACAAAGACGTTGCCAGGCTGAGGCACCACCATCGCCCGGAGAGCCTTCGGGAAGTTCTGGGCGTTGATGGGCTTGGAGCTGGACAGACGCCCCGTGACCGCGACGTGAGCGTTGTAGCCAGGGTACATCCTCCCCGTGGCGGGGTTGACGATGCCGCGCTTGATCTCCCCGTACTTCTTGCGGGTCTCCTTGTCGATCCAGTCCTCGTCGTCGTCCCACCCGAGGTCAGCCCCCATGTTCGAGGGGCGCAGCTTGACGACGTAGGTGCCGAGCACCTTTAGGCACTTGCGGTAGCGCCGGATCAACTTGATGATGTTGCGCTGCCACTCGGGAATGCCGCCCTGTGTCAGGAGGCTCCGCAGGATGAGGTCACCTGTCGAGAGGTCCCCCGACCCCGTGTAGCGGTCCTTCTCGTCGATGAACTCGGTGCTGATGCCCCAGTCAGTGAACAGCAGGTCCCTCAACTGGTAGACGCTCACTGGGTTGAAGCTGTTGAGGCCCACTCCCGATCGGATCTGCGCCAGCAGGTTGTGGCGCGTCTGGAGCAGCTCCAGCTCCTTCTTGTGACGAGCCTCCTGATCGACGTACATTCCGGTCGTGTGCATCACCGCGCAGATCTCTTGGATCTTCATGTCCATCCGGTAGACAGACTCCTGCTGCCGCATGGCCACTTGCGCCACCAAAGGCTCCAGCACCCGTGCTGTGATGGCCACATCCCGAGCGCAGTACTGCGCGAGATCTCGGTCGGACTCCCCGCCCAGAGCCAGCTTGTTGCCTTCACGGTCCGACTTCCACGCCGGGGCTTCCGTGTAGAGCGAGGCGACGTAGCCGAGGCCGTGAGGCAGCTCAGACTCTACGTTCCTGTGAAGAATCATCGTGTCGATGTTGGGCTTGACGTTGATGCCCATGCGCTCCTGCAACACGATCCTGTCATAGTAGCCCGAGTTGTGGCCCGCCTTGACGATGTCTTCCCGCTCGAAGAACTCGGTGAGAACAGCCGTCACAGCCATCTCTTCGGCAGGCGACGTGTAGTAGTCGAGGAACAGACCCTTCTGCTCCTTGGGCCTCGCGTTGGAGCGGAAGCCGACCACCATCACTCGGTCAGGGTTGCCGATCGCCAGGCAACGGATGTTGGCGTCGAGGCACTCGATTCCGTCCGTCTCGATGTCGTAGGTGTAGATCTGAGAGGGGTCACTCAGGAAGGCCTTCAACACCGCAGGGGGAGGGTTGTAGGTCACATCAGGCTCGACCCATCCTACCTCGCCCCGGAACCAGCGGATGGCCTTCGCCACGTCGTTCCGAAAGACGTGCGCCCACCGCTGCTGCTTGAGCACCAGCCCCGGACTCAGCGTCACCATCACACGCCGCTCCGGGGTTCGCAGGGTCGCTTCGAGGTCGATGACCGCGCCCCGAATCCCCATGACGCTCTGGTTGCCCCCCATCAGAGCGTTCGCCGCCGTCTTCCCGAGAGCGATGAAGTGCTTGTGGTTGGCGATCTCCTGCTCCAGGCGGGGAGCACAGCACTCCATCGGCGTCTTCATGGACGTGCCGAGCTGCTTGTGCTTCTTCTTCTCGACCGCGAGGAACCTCTTCAGGTCGTTCTCAGGGGGTCGGCAGAGCAGCGCTGTGGTGAAGTGGGCTTTGCCTCGGTGGAGGCCGCCAGCGCGGAGAGCACGGTCAACTTCACTGCCACTCGGACCCACGAAAGGCCGGAGCTGCTTCTCCTCAGACTCGCCCGGAGCTTCCCCAATGACGACGACTTCCGCGTGGAGGCGGATCTCAGGAGGCACCACCACCTGTCCTTGGAGCGGGCAGTTGTCACAATCGGCTCCACATGCGCGAGGATCATACTCCCCGGGGTTCATCAAGCTCATCAGGAAGCACCTTCAGTGCAGCGTAATCTCTTGCGTTTCACCGTCTTCGATGGCGTCCCACGGGGGCTCCGCGAGCATGGCTTCGAGGGCCGTCGGGAACAAAAGCTGGCCCCCGGTCTGCTGTGCGTTCTGGCACAGAGCCCAGACTCCCGGAGCGCGCCGAATCACCACGGGCCGGATCGTCGCTGTGCTCGGGCCGACGTACAACCAGTAGCCCGCAGATTCCTGCCACGCCCATCCGGGGGGAGCTGAACCAGGGGTCCCCATCTCGACGTGTAGAGCCCGGAAGAGGAAGTCCCGTTGCCGGAGCAGCTCCTCCACTTCACTTCCCCACACGTCGTCGATGTTGCCCAGGTTGTTGCGGAGCTCAGCGAAGTCGTGTTCACAGAAGGGGAACAAGGCACACCTCTGTCAGGGCCTCAGGAGCGTGGGTCTTTCGCCAGGCTTGAGCCGCGTCTCGGGTGCGAGCGAGGCAGTTTCCATGATCAGAAGAAAAAAAGACCTTCAGCTCTTGCCGGGACTTGTTCTTCTTGCAGTAGACGGTGACGGTATACATCTGGGTTCGTCTCGGCCAGACGGGGGCTGGGGCAGAGGGGCTCGAACCCCCATAGCCGGTCCGCTGAACGGTGCTCCAGCAAGGAAACGGCTACTCAGCCGATGCCGTGCTTTGTTCACTGGCTTCGCCGGGCAGGGCATCAGCAGCGATCTTCGAGGACATGGCGTCGGTGCTCGTCTCTGAGATGCGCCGGAGAGCGGCCGCCATCTTGTCGTGACGCTCCCGCAGGCGTTTCACGTTGACCGCCAGGCTGATGAAGTCAGCGCGGAGAAGGGCCATGGGGGTAGACATCATGACCGTGTGCCGCTCCTCGAAGAGCGCGTTCGCCGCCTGCTGAAGACCCTCCCAATGAGGCTCTGTGTAGTCAGGAAAATCGTCCAAGGAAGCCGGACCAAAAGCTCCACGCTCCCGGGTGATAGGAAGTCCGTCTGGACCGAGAATCTCACTCATTCTGCGCCTCGCTTGAGTCGGCGGTTGGGCCGGATGATCAGAGTGCCTTCATCGCGCCCCTCCTCCGGGTAGAAGATCACGAACGTCACCTCATCGAGCTTCACGCTCGCGGGCAGCCGGCTGCTGCCGATCATGTAGTCATTGCCGCCCGCATCCTGTTTCTCGAAGATGCGAACTTCAACCTGGTTAGACATTCTCCGTATCCTTCTCGTCTGACGGGTCGGTTTGGCTGTAACTAAGCGCAGTTCCTACGACCTGAAGTGGAGCTGAGGGGAGTCGAACCCCTGACCCCCTGCGTGCAAAGCAGGTGCTCTCCCAACTGAGCTACAGCCCCAAGAGGTGCCCGCCTATTAGCCATTCCTGTTCCCGGCGGGCGAGGTTCAGGGGGAAGGAGCTTACGCGCCTCAACGGGTGGCGACGGCGGAGGGACTTGAACCCACGACCCGGTGGTTAACAGCCACCTGCTCTACCAACTGAGCTACACCGTCAGAAGTGCCAGTCTCTCCTGGCAGCCACACCACTTACCGGGAGGTCACGCAGGTGTCGCGCGGGAGGAGCCCTACGAAGCGCCGAGGCGGCTCAGGATGGAAGCCTTGGAGGCCGTGCCGCCGAGAGCGTTGCCGCTGGAGGCCGCCTGGATGGCCGGAGAGCCACCGAGGCTGTTGCTGGCCGGAGCCGCAGCCGGAGCCGAAGCCGGAGCGGCCGGAGCCGCCGCCGCGTTGGCGTCGAAGTTGGCCTTCTGGTCGCCCCAGGCACCGGGCGGCAGGAAGTTGACGCGCTCGTACTGGTAGTCCTTGCCCTTGGACTCGTCCTTCGGGGCGTAGAAGCCGTGGGCCACGCGGTCCTTGAAGGCGTTGAGGCCGAGGCTGATCTGGCCGTTGTCGAGCTGGGCGGGCTCGTACCCGACGGACTCGGCCAGGCCGCGCCAGTAGTAGCGAACGTTGTCGTCGGCGCTGGTGGGACGGTTGAGGCCCGTGGTGCGGACCACGCCCTTGAAGGGGCCCTCAGCCACGGTCACCTTGATGATGACGCGGTTCGGGTTCTTCTCGGGGTTGACGTACATGTCCGTCACCATGAACTTGTAGAAGCCCTCGGGCAGGTTGTTGCCCGCGCCCGTGGGAGCCTGGAGGCCGGAGAGGTTGACATCGAAGTCCCACTCACGGACGACATTGATCTCATTGGTCTGCATCTGTCTCATCCTGTGCTTAGAGGATCATACCGGCTGTGTCGATGAAGGTACTCTGTGCCACGTGCTGCGCCTTGCGGATCGTGCAGCGGTCCAGAGCATCGCGAAGGATCCAACGTGCCGCCGGTACAGACACGCCTTCACCCAGCAAAGCTTGGTAGAGTTCGTTGGCCTTGGGGATGGGGTTCCGCTCGGAAACCATCGCCGTAGCGAAGGCCTCGACGTAGTCCTCCATCCCGTCGATGTCAGGATGCCGTTCGATGGCCACGCCCGCCGCGCGCAGAATCTCAGCGAGATTCATCGGGGCGGGATCGATGACAGAGGCCACGTTGAAACGGTCTTTCATGACGTAGGAAGGGTCATTCGAGCAGCGGTAGACAGCCGGCCAGGGCTTGCGCTGCGGGTCGTGCGAAGCCCGAAGCACGATGTCACACATCGCAGGAATCTGCTCCGGGAGACGTCCCGAGAGCATCGGCCCGCCACGGACCCGTGAACCGTCAGGCTTGTTCTTCGGACCCTGCTCCCAGCAGTTGAGAATGACGTCCACGCCCGCATAGCGGGCCACGTCACGGAACTCCAGGGCTTGGTCCCGCAGCTCTCCCCAGAGGCGGAAGCCGTTGTACTTCTTCTCCAACGCCGCGAACGTCTGCTCTGCGACAAAAGAGAAGTCGTCGATGACGACGGCGTTGAAGTCCTTGCTCACCTTCTTGACCAGACTCGTCGCCTCCGCGAGAGTCTTGACGTGCGTCGTTGCTGGCGTGTAGCCGCAGACGGTCTTGAGGCTTGTGAGAGCACCGGGGGCTGCCACGAAGAGCGCCCTCGGAAACGAATAGCCTTGGTCTGTCGTCTTTCCCACGCCCGAAGGGCCGTAGGTACAGACGACCACCGGGTCTCTGTCCATTGTTATCTCCTGTGCCCGCTCTTTCTATGTCTCAGGAGCGAGAGTGTCAACTGTCAAAATCACTCGAAGCGCATCTACTCTTCTGATTACTTGATTGAAGGCTTCAGCCCTGCGCTTTCAGCCAGCGGTTCGCGCACTCTGCGATGATCAGGAACTCGACCTGCTTGGGGTCAGTGTCGAGCGCGGCCGCGATCTGCTCGATCGACTGACGGTCCTGAGTGATCACCGCGTTCAGGATCATCTTCATCTTCGGGTCTTCGATGTTCTGGAGGCTCTGGATCACACTCAACATTTGTCTTCCGGGTTTGTGTACTGCCGCACGACTTTGAATCGCTTCGATGACTCCCCCTCTGCGGCAATCCAGAGGTAGCACTTGCGCATGGCCAGAACGGCCTCGACTTCTGTTGGCTCCATCGGCCGGGCGATGAAGCCCTTCACGGTCACCCGTCCCATTGCCAGTTCCCTCCGACCTGGTGATCAGGCCCCCAACGGCACCGGTCGAGGAACTTGCACGCACCGTAGCGGTGGTAGCACGTCAGCTCGTTCATCCCCTTCGGCCACTCGTCTACGGGCCTTCCCGATGCCTGCATTCGCTCGATGGACTCTTCGATGTCCACTACCGTCTGCTCGAAGTGCTGCTCGAAGTGGGGACCACGCGGAAGCGTGATCCGCTCGAACTTGGGGTTCTCACTGACCTCGATGAGGTTCAACTTCATCCCTGCGACAGCGTGCCCGTTCATCCGAGCGAGGTACTGGTAGCCGATGAGTTGCCCCGACGCCGCGTAGTACTTCTTGTGGGACGCCGTGAGGCGGCTCGTGGTCTTGTGGTCACACACCCAAGGGCGGCCCGCTTCGTCTTCGTACATGAGGTCAACGCGACCGGTGAACAGGTGCTTACCTCGCACGGTGTGCTCGAAAAGCCTCTCGATGCCAAGGATCTTCATCCGCTTGTCGTCGTCAGCGTAGCGAGCGGCGTACTTGTCGTAGACCTCGCACACGAGCTCCTTGAACTGCGGTGTGCCTTGCGCGTCTGCGAGAAAGCAGACCGCGTCCTTCGGCTCAACGAAAGCCGCAGGATCATCTCCCTGTTGCGCCTGGTAGATGCGGGCGTAGTGCTGCGCCAGCGCCAAGTGCATCAGCGAGCCCTTCACGAGAGCCGGTCGCTTCATCTCCGCTTCCCGGTCCACGATCCCGTCTTTCTTCCCCGAGCCCGTCCCGTAGGTGTAGGCGTACTTCTGGAGGCACTCTGCGGCCTGCTGGAGCCGGTGCCAGCCTCGGGAAGATGGGCCGGTGAAGATGATCTGCGGCTCGCTCATGCGACCTCCGATGTGCCAAGGACGTACTCCCGGGCGTGTCATCTGTCAATGGACCGAGGGG
>Ga0180432_10004346_pt1 | contig 19541 bp, 14 predicted proteins | sample SS_ome_10_FD_132414 | JGI IMG/M metagenome (GOLD analysis project Ga0180432, IMG submission 132414) | Hypersaline lake sediment archaeal communities from the Salton Sea, California, USA - SS_1_MS_2 metaG | ecosystem: Environmental > Aquatic > Non-marine Saline and Alkaline > Hypersaline >...
AAAGGCCAGATGGCTGGACGCGGACCCGGAAGAGGCCCGATGGCCGGCAAAGGCCAGATGGCTGGACGCGGCCCTGGAAGAGGCCCGATGGCCGGCAAAGGCCAGATGGCTGGACGCGGACCCGGAAGAGGCCCGATGGCCGGCAAAGGCCAGATGGCTGGACGCGGACCCGGAAGAGGCCCGATGGCCGGCAAAGGCCAGATGGCTGGACGCGGCCCTGGAAGAGGCCCGATGGCCGGCAAAGGCCCGATGGCTGGACGCGGACCTGGAAGAGGCCCGATGGCCGGCAAAGGCCAGATGGCTGGACGCGGACCACACGGTTCGATGAGGGGACGCGGCCCGCACGGTTCGATGGCTGGACGTGGCCCGCACGGTTCGACGAAGGGCAGAATGAGTTCGTACCATCGCCCGATGGGACCTCCGCGTGGCCCGATGGCTGGAAAATGCCCGATGGCCGGAAAAGGCCCGATGGCAGGACGCGGCCCACACGGTTCGATGATGGGACGTGGCCCGTACGGTTCGACGAAGGGCAAAATGAGTTCGTACCATCGCCCGATGGGACCTCCGCGTGGCCCGATGGCCGGAAGAGGCCCGATGGGACCAGGGCGTGGCCCGATGGCTGGTAAATGCCCGATGGCCGGAAAGGGCCCGATGGGACCAGGACGTGGCCCGAAGGCAATGAAATCGGGCTCCTATGGAAAAAGGCCGGGGCCACCCCAGGGTTTCCATGGGCGGGGGCCCGGCGGACCACACGGTTCGTTCGGACGTTCCCCGGGATCCCGAGGCGACTGGGACAAACCCTAGCGGCAAGCAGAATCCGTTTGCCTAGTGACCGATAATCCGGTACAATAACTGACGATTTGGTGCCCGGTGAGGTGTCTGCCACCTCACCGGGTTTTCACACTTCAAAAGTGCCAAGAGACGAACAGGAAAAACGTTATGAAACATTGGACAACGGCATTGTCGGGCATCATCACATTGATGCTCTTGACGAATCTGGCGACTGCCCAGGGGCAGCGCGGGCCGAAAGCCGATTCGCCGGGGGCGCAGTTGATGCCATGGTCGGATGGGCAGGCTCAGGGACAAGGCGGGCAGCATCAGCAGCAACAAGGGCAAGGCCCCCCTCAGGGCTTTCTCCGCATGCCCCTGATGGCCGCGCTGGACGCCAACGGTGACGGCGAACTCTCCGCGGCCGAGATCAGGCGCGCCGTGGTCGCCCTGAGAACCCTCGACAAAAACCGCGACGGAAAAATCACACGAGATGAACTGCAGCCCCAGTCCGGAGCACCGGGACAAGGCGGACCTGGACAAGGCGGACCGGGAGGAAGCAGCTTCGAGCAGATCTTTGGTCAGGGTATCCAGGCCGGTCAAGGCGGTCCGATCGCCGGTCTCGCCGGAGAAGGGCCCGGCGCCATGTTCGCCAACAAACTGATGGGCCTCGACCAAAACGGCGACGGCAAAATCTCCCCGAACGAAGTCCCACAACAGATGCCGCCGCAAATACGCCAATTCATGTCCCGAGGCGACGCCAACCGCGACGGGGCCATTGATGCGGCCGAAGCGGCAAACATCGGCAAGCACTTTATGAAGGCCATGAGTGCCGGCGCCTTCGGAAAGCCGGGCGGCGTTATAAAGCCGGGCGGCCATGTTGTCAAACCCGGCGGCGCTCCTGGCAGAGGCAGCGGCGCGAAGTATGGCGGCAGCCCAAAGCATGGTGGCGGCAAGAGCAAGTAATGGACGACAGCGGCGACTTCCGTTTCCGTAATCTCGGATGGCAACTATTATAAAGCCGCGACCGTTGGTCGCGCCGAATTACGGTTTGCGGCGGTTTCGGGTAACGCTTGGCGCGACCAGCGGTCGCGGCTTTATAGGCGTGTCGCAGTCGCCGAAGGAAACGGTGAGGCGGGCCGCCGCTGAACCCGGCGGTTTTCGCGCCGTGTACCTTGCCGCCCACTCGCGCGTTGACAAAACGAGCTTGCTTCGACGCGGCGCAAGGCTCGACACGCGGCAACCTCCCGTTCGTATACACCCGGTGCGCTGCTATTCTCGACCGTGCCCCGAACGGTCGGAATGCTGAGCCGAATGCCGTCGGGACCGGTCGCGAACCACAGCGCACGCCGGAAGACGCCCCGTATCAGAATCCGTTCGAAAAGGGGCTTTTGTTCCAAACTTTTACAGTTCTATTACATAATTGACACCTGACGGCTATGTGTTTTGTAACGGTATTCCCCTATACTGGCCGCTGTTGCTTCTCCGTCGAGCAAAATCCGTCCCGCTTCTCTCTGAGAGTTCCCGCCGATGAAAGCCGACCTCACCAGGACTTGGGCTTGCGACCAAGGCCCTCAAGTTATTTTCCCAGCGGGCTCGACGGCGCGGGTATTGCTGACCAGCGTCTTCGGCCCTTATGCACGGGACGACGAGTTCGGCAGCCGGAAGCTCAACCCGATGGAGCTTTACCACAATCAGGTCACGCGGACGCAGGGTCCCTTTTCGCTGCGGATGTTTCATCGCAGTTGGGGGCTGATGCTCATTCAGGCGAACATCGAGGCCCCGTGCGTGCTGTTGGATTTTCCCGATTTGGAGCGATTCACCGAAGAAATCCGCAACAACCGGTATGACATCATCGGCATCAGCAGCATCATGCCGAATATCTTGAAGGTCGAGCACATGTGCTCGCTGATACGCAAGTATCAGCCCGGCGCGACGATCGTCGTCGGCGGCCACATCGCAAACGTTCCCGATCTGCACCTGCGGATCGATGCCGACCACATCGTCCGGGGCGAGGGCGTGCGGTGGTTCCGGCAGTTTCTGGCGGAAGACCCGGACCGGCCCGTCCGACATCCCTTGATCCAATCGGGACACGGCACGCGGAACCTCGGGGTAACGATTCCCGACAAGCCGGATGAAATCGCGGCCACGCTGATCCCCTCGGTCGGATGCCCCGTCGGGTGCAACTTCTGCTCCACCTCGGCCATGTTCGGCGGCAAGGGAAAGTGCGTACACTTCTACCACTCGGGCGACGAACTGTTCGACATTATGTGCCAGATGGAGCGCGAGATGAACGTCCAGTCGTTCTTCGTTATGGACGAAAACTTCCTGCTGCACCGCAAGAGGGCGCTCCGGCTGCTGGAACTCGTCGAGGAAAACGACAAGGCCTGGGCACTCTACGTCTTCAGCTCCGCCAGGGCGATTCGCTCCTATACGATCGACCAACTCATCCGCCTTGGTATTTCGTGGATCTGGATGGGGATCGAGGGCGAGAACAGCCGGTACGCCAAGCTCGGGGGGATCGACACCTTTGCACTCGTCAAGGAGTTGCAGTCGCATGGCATTCGCGTGCTCGGCTCGACGGTCATCGGGCTCGAGAATCACACACCGGAGAACATCGACGAGGCGATCGATTACGCGGTGCGCCACGATACCGACTTCCACCAGTTCATGCTCTACACGCCGGTTCCCGGTACGCCGTTTCACGACGAAATATCGGCCAGGGGGTTGCTGAAGGATGAAAGCGAGTTCCACCCCGGGGACATCCACGGCCAATTCATCTTCAACTACCATCACCCGCACATCAAGGACAACCGGGAAGCGGAGCACATCGTTCGCGCGTTCGACCGCGACTTCGAGGTCAACGGCCCCAGCACGGTGCGGATCGTGCGGACCACGTTGGCCGGTTGGAGGCGGTACAAGAACCATCCCGATCCGCGTATCCGCCGCCGCTACGCGTGGGAATCGAAGGATATGGCCACGACGTTCAGCGCCGTCGTCAAGGCCGCCCAACTCTTCTACCGAAAAAACCCGGTGATGCGCGCCAAGATGACGGCCTTGCTGAAAGAGTTTTATGCGGAGTTCGGTCTGAAATCACGGTTGTCCGGCGAGATCGGCGGACGCTGGCTGGTTCGCAAGGTCCGCCAGGAGGAGAAACGCCTGAAGGCCGGCTGGACCCGTGAGCCGCCCACCTTCTACGAACGAAACGCCGCCGTGGCCGACAAACCGGAAGTCGCCTTGGGCCGCTATGCTTCAAGCGTTGAAAGTTTGCAGGCACAGGCCGTCGATATCGTTTAGGGGATCCGGTCAAGAAAGTGTCGAGAGTGGACCCTTTTTCTTCTCAGTTTTTCGGCTACCGCGCCGGTCGTATTGCCGCCAGCAAAAGGATCGGGCACTCAGCGGGTGTGGGTAGCTTCGCCGGATTGAAACAGGTGAGATCCTGACAAAGGCCTCCATCCTGTCGGCGAAACGAAAGACGGAAGGGAGCAAAATCGTGGCAACGAAGATACAAGAACGTAGCTGGTGGAACCCGTGGGCACTGGCGGTGGTGGTTCTGTTCGCATACCCGGGTATCCTCGGGGCTGCTGAACCATTCGTCAGCTCGGCCGAGAAGGCTTCGGCCGGGGAGATTCTCGACGTTGCGGGCGTCAACGGCGGGTTGATCGTACACGTCGGCTGCGGAGACGGCAAGCTGACCGCGGCGTTGCGAGCCAATCAAAGCTACCTCGTCCACGGCTTGGACACGGACATGAAAAACGTCGCATCTGCCCGGGCTCACATTCAATCGCTCGGGCTCTACGGCCCGGTGTCTGTCGAGCGATGGGCCGGCGAGCGGTTGCCGTATGCCGACAACCTGGTCAACCTGCTGGTCGTTGAAGACGCGGAAAAGACGACCAAGGACGAGATGATGCGGGTGCTGGCCCCCAACGGTGTGGCGGTAGTCAAGAAGGGCGATTCGTGGTCGAAGACGGTGAAGCCTTGGCCCGACGGGATGGATGAGTGGACCCATTGGCGTCACGGTGCCGACGGAAACCCGGTTGCCAACGACGTGTTTGTGAGCCCGCCCCGCCATCTTCAATGGATTGCAAAGCCGCTCTGGGCAAAACACCACAATATGACCATAAATTTCAGCGCCATGGTCACGGCAAAGGGAAGAGTGTTCTACATCCAGGACGATACGTTGCCGGGAATCATCTCCATGCCCCAACGATGGTGTTTGTTTGCACGAGACGCATTCAACAGCACGCTTCTCTGGAAACGCCCGATTCCCCAGTGGGGCTGGCCGGCGTGGGGTTCCGGCACGACCGGATCGCGCTTCGATCAACCGGTAGACATAATGCGACGGCTGGTCGCCGTAGACGATCATGTCTATGCTGCGCTCGGGTTCAATGCCCCGCTGAGCAAGATCGATGCCAAGACAGGCGAGACCATCCGGACCTATCCCAGGTCGGAAGGGCTGAGCGAGGTGCTATATCATCAAGGGCAATTGATCGTTTCGGTCCACCGGCGACCAGAAGCAGCGGCAGCCGATGGACCGTTTGGAAAACATATCCTTTTATTCGATGCAGCTTCCGGCAAGCTGCTATGGGAAAAGGAGGGGCTGTCGGGAATTCTTGTCAAGAGCGGGCCGTTGAGCCGGTTCACGAGCCTGTTTATGGCCGCCAGTGATAATGCGGTGTTCCTCGCCGACAAAGACAGCATCGTTTGTCTCGATTTGAAGGATGGGAAGGAGCGTTGGCGCCGACCGCGCCCGCCCCAGCAGCAGATCGTCTCGTCCTATTTCAAGTCGTACATCGGTAACATCACGACGCTGATTGCCCGGCAGGACATCCTCCTGTTCAGCCAGATCCTTACCAAACCGAGTTACCGCCGTGTCTTGCCGTATTCGGCCATGGAAAGCCAACTCGTTGCGTATTCCCCGACGACCGGCGAGAAGCTCTGGCAGTACGACGGCGGCAGCTATGATTACGATTCGCCCAACAACGCGTTCTTCATCGACGGTCTGATTTGGACGATCGCCCGAGGCGGGTTCAAGCTGGTCGGCCTCGATCCCAAGTCCGGCACTGTGAAAAAGGAGTTCTCGGTAAAAGAGGTCATGGACACCGGGCATCACCATCGGTGTTATCCGGCCAAAGCCACGGCACACTATGTTCTCACCGGCCGCCGCGGCATCGAGTTCCTGGATATACGGGCGGGAAAGCACGTTCGCAATCATTGGATACGCGGCGTGTGCCGCTACGGTTTCATGCCCGCCAACGGGCTGCTCTATGCGCCTCCCGACCCGTGTTCGTGCTACCAATCGGCCAAAGTGAACGGTTTAGTGGCACTCTCGGGTAAGCGGGACGGGATCGTGCCCGCACAGGTCCCCGAACGTCTCCAAAAGGGTCCGGCTTTTGGGAAAATCCGAAATGCGAAACCCAAAATCCGAAAAGACGATTGGCCGACGTACCGGCACGATACCGGCCGCACCGGCACGACCGATGCCGTGATGCCTGCCGAAATCGGACTATCCTGGCAGACGAAAATCGGCGGTAAGCTCTCGTCGGTTACCGTTGCACAAGGAAAGGTGTTCGTGGCATCCGTGGATACGCATGCGCTGTACGCGCTGAATGAGGACACCGGCAAAGAGGCTTGGCGCCGTACCGTCGGGGCACCGATCGACACCCCGCCGACGATCTGCCAAGGTCTGGCTCTGTTCGGGTCGGCCGACGGCTACGTTTACGCCCTGCGAGCGAAAGACGGCGAACTTGTGTGGCGTCTGCGGGCGGCCCCTTGCGACAGGCGAATCGTCGCCTTTGGAAACCTCGAATCCCCGTGGCCGGTGCACGGCAGCGTGCTCGTCAAGAAAGACGTGGCCTATGCTACCGCCGGTCGATCCTCCTTTCTCGACGGGGGGATTTTCGTCTATGCGATCGATCCGGCAACCGGAAAAATCCTCCAGCAAAGAACGCTCTACTCGGTCGATCCCAAAACGGGCGAAGTGCGGTACAGCACCTCCAAGGCGGCCAATGAACGGTACGACATGCCGTCGGAAAACCCCGGCGCGCTTTCCGACGTTCTTGTCAGCGACGATAAGTTCTTCTACATGCGGCATACAAAAATGGAGCTCAGCGACATCTCCAACAACTCGGTCGCGTCGACCGATTATCCCAACAAGTATATCGGACCGCTGGTCACATCGAACGGCGGCCTGCTGGACGACTCCTGGTTCAACCTGACCCACTGGAGCTATGCGAACGCTTCCCCGTGCCGGTTGTTGGTTTGCGATGATCGGTGTACCTACGGCGTCAAAGCCTATAAGAGAATCTCCCGCCACGGCGGCGTCAAATTTGACGCGAGAAAAGACGCCTACTACCTGTTCGCCGATGATCGCAGTGGAAAGGTCAAGCGCATCTGGGTCCGGGAGATTCCCATTCGTGTCATGGCGATGGTGGCCGGCAGGGATTCTCTATTTGCGGCGGGCACGCCGCACGTGATCGATCCGGACGATCCCTGGGCCGCGTTCGAAGGAAGGAGAGGCGGGCGCCTGCGGGTCGTATCCAAGAAGAACGGAGAGACGCTGGCAGACTATCGGCTCGATTCGCCCCCGGTATGGGACGGCATGGCGGCGGCCGCCGGACGGTTGTACCTGTCCGCCGTCGATGGTAAGGTTTATTGCTTTGGAGCAAACTGAACGGTCGCCGCAACCAAACATCGGCGTCCGCGGCGGGCGGGGTTCGCTAGAAGTACCGGTTGATCGATACCCTCACTTCGCTGTCGAACAACCGGTCGCCGCCTTTGCCCAACGGGAGGATGCCGCTGACGCGGACCGTGGTGTTGTCGCCGACCGCGGCGTGAAGACCCGCGGTTATGTTCCAGATGTCCATCCGGTTGTAGATGTTCCCCAACCGCATCCGGTCGGTTATGACGGGGGGAGCAAAACTCATGATCCGGGCATCTTGTAACGTCGTATTGTAGTGCAATTCCAGAATTCCCGCCAGGCCGGTCAAGTAGCAGGCACGCGGGTCGCGGTGCAACCAGTAGCCGACGCTGAGATCAACCTCCAACAGGTTCTGTTGAGCAAGTCTTCCGAAGTCCGTGGTGACGCCCCCGCTGTCGGTGACGATGACGCGATTGCCGTTGGCGGCGATGTCAACCTGGAGGAACCCCTGGTAAAACACGCGGTCGTTGGGGGCCGATAGGAATCCGATCCACGGCACCAGGTACAACGCGTCGTTGCGCATGGTGAACGTGTCGGGGGTGTTCAACCCGATCTGCCCGGTCATGCCCCCGCCCGTAGGCGTGTTGATGCCGAGCCCCATTGCCACTGCACCGTAATACGTCTCGCAAAGCAACCTCTTGAGCGTCACCGTCAGGTTCCCTGCTTCAGGTTCCGCAAAGCCGAACCCCGTCAGCGAGTAGTCGTAGGAGCCCATAAAAGGCATTCGCAATTCTGCAGACCATAGACCGTCTACAAAGGTCTTCTCCAACCCGATGGTGCATCGATCTACGGAAGCAGACGGAAGGTTGCCGGTCGTTTGTATCCCGTTTTGAAAGTGGTTGAACATGAAGAAGACCCTGTCCATCGGCAGGGCCTTGTTGTTCTCGGAGATCTTGACGCGCCCGCCGCCGATAGGCGGAAAGCTTGCGCGGCCGTTCGGTCCGCCGGGAACCTGTGGGTAGATCTGTCCCCCGGTAAACAGGAAATCGCCAAACATGTTCGGCACGCCCCTCAGGCGGAAGATCGGCGTCCGGAAAGCCGTCGCCGTCACGTCCGGCTCCTCGGCCGGCTCGACATTCGCCACGGCGGCCGGCTCCTCCTCCGCCGGTTGCCCGACCGCCGGACACGCTATCCACGCCCAAAGAAGGCCCGTCAGGATCAGGATGACACCCACGCGGAAAAGTGAATTGGCGAACATGGATCTCTCCGGGGAAAGCTCGAAAACTCTGTTAATACACAATGGGGGCGCAAGTATCACATCAACTGGTTGTATCGGATCATCCGAATGGAGTGGATTAAGCAAATCTAACGAATCCACCATCAAGAGGGGTTATCCGACCCCATTCAGGAAAAGCCTATTGCTTGGGGAAGATGCGGGATTTGGGTAGGCGAATCCGAATCCACGTCACCGATTCGCCCGCTTCTCGCAAACCCTGTGATTTGTTTGGGATCCCTGGCTGTGCTGCCTCGCCGGAGGATATTGGGTTCTATCGGCAGCGTTCTGCGGGCGCATCTCCGACTTGTTGCGGGTTTCACAGAGCAGGTCAGGCATTTCTGTCTGACCGGTCGGCCGGGGATAGTCGACCTAGTCGGGTAAGCTGCATGATGCAACAACTCGGAGATGTGCATCCGTTCTGCCCATCGAGGATTGATCTTCTTGACGGAGCTTGGCGGGCGTAGTATTTTACGAGAATGGGCAGACACGAGAAGCTGTACGAGCATATCCTGATGCGTCGGTCTGACGCGAATGTCAAGCAGGTTCGGGACGTGATCCTGAAATACGGCCTTCGCGTGGGAGCGTAGATATGGATGCCAAATACGAAATCATCATATTCTGGAGCGAGGACGACCAGGCCTACGTGGCAGAAGTCCCCGAGCTGCCCGGCTGCATGGCCGACGGCAAGACCTATCAGGAGGCCCTCTCCCATGCGGAGCAGGTTATTCAGGAATGGATCGAGACGGCGCAGGAGCTTGGACGGCCAATCCCCAAACCTAAAGGTCGTCTGACCTACGCGTAGAGGCATACGGTTGGCAGAACATCGCCCACCCGCCGATTCCCGGGCGGATGGTAATCGGCGCAGAATAAAAAGTCATGTGCATAAACGGAACGTGAGGTGATCTTATGAAGCTAAAAGTAATCGTTCATGAAGCGGAAGAAGGGGGCTACTGGGCCGAGGTTCCCTCCATTCCCGGTTGTGCCACTCAGGGCGAAACGTTCGACGAACTCCTCAGCAACATTTACGAGGCTGTCGAGGGTTGCCTGTCCGTAGACGTCAAGGATGTCGAAATAACGGAAAAGGACAAGGTTCTGGAGATCGCGGTGTGAAAGCTGTTTCTGGAAAAGATTTCGCCAAGCTGCTTGAGAGGAAAGGCTGGCAATTGCAGAGGACGAAGGGCAGCCATTATGTTTACGTGAAAGAGGGAGAACCCGTTCGGATTTCTGTTCCCATACACGGAAACAAACCGCTGAAGCTCGGCCTTATGAAGCATTTCATGAAAGTTGCCGAAATTGACGAAAGCGAGTTGTGACGTGCATCCTATCCCGCAGGATGATAACAATGATTACTGAACATTCCACAGTTGTTCTCATGCACGATTTGCCGGATGCCGGGCTTACTGCGGGCGATGTCGGCGCTGTTGTGTTTGTCCACGAGGAGGGCAAGGCCTACGAGGTGGAATTCGTCGATGGGGACGGAACGACCGTTGCCCTGGTCACATTGAGCTCGGATGAAGTCAGGCCGCTGCTGTCGGGAGAGCTGCTGCACGCGCGAAAACGGGCGTAGCCGAACCAGACGCACGGGTGCCCGTGCTTGGTGGTGAGGACGGGCTCGGGGGCCGGTGCTTCGGCAGAAGCAGTGCGGAGCCGGACGACGGCTTGGGAGTTCGTGCTGTTATGAAGTGAGTAAGCCGGGAGGGAAACCGGAGCTTGAAGACCAGACACCGCGTCAACACTGCTTCCGGCGAAGCAGTGGCACACTTTCAATCACAGGCACCCGTGCCCCATGAATGAGACAGTAACAGAAATCAAGCGGTTGCTTCTGAGTGAGCGCGCAAAGAAAGAGCTGAACTCGATGCGAGAGTTTGTGCATCAGTTCGCGCGGACCGAGAAGGATCAAGAAGACGAAGATGGGGCTGAGGAAGCGCTTGATGCCGGTTGCACCATTAGGCTCGCCGGTAAAAACCTACTCCTTCGGGGAGTCATTGAAGGGGCTCTGGAAGATGTAATCGTAAACGAACTCGCGAGCCCGCCCGTGCTATTGGCAAGGGACTTGGAGTTATCGTTCCTTAGATGCTTCGCTGATACGAGCCGGTCCTATCAGGACGCAGCGGAAGAATTCCTCCAGGGAATCCAAGGTATCCCCCTTCCGAGTCAGTACTCCGAGGCAATTCCGGTTGGTACTGGAATGTTTGTCGCTCTTCTTCACGCAGGAGAACAATTCCCTAACGTCCCGTTGCTTCGCACGAAGTCAGGTTTTGAAGTCGACATCGTCGGCGTAGTCCCGTCTGGTGGGGAGGAGGGACGAGGAACTGGGGGAGACCGTTCAGTGTATATCCAGGTGCGTGGTACGGCGACTCGCCTTGCATTCGCGAGCGCAGTGAAGGAAATCCGGGCCGCTACTGCGACTGCGATCGAGTCGGGAATGACTTTGTCCCGTATCGGTTGGTTTGGTCGAATTAGAAAGTGGTGTGATGACGTTAATGCTGCGGATCCCGATGACCTGGAAGCAATGGCGATAGACATGTCGGCGTTTCCGGGCTTATCACCCGTTCTAATTGAAGCATCGGAGCTTGGGAAGGGGTTTGAGTTTATTGCGGACTGCCTTGATGCGTATTTCACCAAGGCCCCGAAGAAGGATTCTATTCTCAGGCGCATCCGAAACGCCACACGGTTGTTGGCACAAGCTGATGCGCAAGAGGGCCATTCGGTGGGCTTGGCTTTGTCCGTCGCCGCAACCGAAGCGTTACTCTGTCGCAAAGGTCCCGACTTGGCCAATCAGTTTGGTGAAAATGTCGCGGCGTTGTTGGAGCCAGATCCGCGATTTCGCGCGAAAGCGGTGTCTTGGGCAAAGAAGCTCTACGGGCTTCGATCGGACGTTCTCCATGGGAGCGGATTCGAATGCACCAGAGGTGACATTTCCAATGCCCGCCTACTGGCGGCGGCTGTCCTGAAGGGAATCATCGAGCGCAGGAACTTCCTGCGGAGGATGGGGGAGAGCAACGAGACCCCCGACGAGTTACTGTCCGAACTCAGTAAGGACAAATATACCCCCGGACAACTCACTGGCGTCGAAGACTCGCCGGTGAAGTTGCATTGGAGGGGTCAGATCTGAACAATCTAATGAGACACGTAATGCGATGCATGGAACGATGGCGTGATGCTGACGGACAGGCGTAGATTCTTTTCGGAAATTTCTATCTAGCGGGAATTTCGCGGCTGTCACCTTCTTTCTCAATTCGGTTTCTACGGTCACAGGATCGGCCGTTCTGACGAGTGAGTGCATGCTGCCATGTCACAGAAACAACTCAACGAAATGGAGAATCGGCTGGACGCAGACTACGCGGGGTGTTTCCCGTCCGCCAAAGGTTGGGAAAGGGTTGCCGCCCACCTGCTGCTAGCTTACGACTTTACCGTGAGGACTGCGGGCACTCGCGTAATCGACAAGATGAAGTATGCGTTGATGCACACCCTCCGATGGGGAAGCACCGCGCCGTCGTGCGAATTCTGCGGTTATCCTCATCAACTCGACACATCGCTTTTTGAATCATGCAGGGCTCTTCTATCGCGAGGGGCTGAATACACGGGCATTTGTGGAGCTTTTATATCTCACTATCAGGGGCTTGTTGATGTGAGTCACATTGACGAGAATGAGGTCGAGTTCACCCAGAACCCTTCCTGGAAGGCATACGACGTTCTGGATGAGAGGTTGGCGTTCCGGGAACGGCAGCCTTCTATCCAACTCGTCCAGAATCTTCGGCGAATCGCTGCAGGACTTGTTGCGGGAATGAACTTTGGCCAACCTGATGAGTTGATGCATTGGTTCCCCGACTTTGGCACAACACGTAAGCTGCTTTCACCGGTGAGTAAACTCTTAGCAAAGGGTCTGAACCTGCCGCAGTCGTGGGCGTTCGATGGAATTTCGTTGCTCCGGATGCGAGCCTTCTGGCGAGCACTCCTAATCCTCGGGCTGATTCACTGTGCGGTTGCATATCGCCTCACGGGCAATGCACATACAAGTTTCGTCCAATTATTGGTCAAGCGAAAGGATGACCTAGCTGACTGGATAGCTGCGAGCGTAGGCATCGAGAAAGAAGTTGCGCTTCGGTTGCTGGATCTCCACACCTACAACCGTTTTCACCACGTCCCAGATATCGCGGTTACGCCTTTTCTGCCGATAACAAATGCGATTGTTGCAGCTAGCCCTTGGATGCTGGTCAGTTCCTCCTTTGAAAGGAATTTCTGTGCCCACGCCGCTCGGCAACACAGCAAGGCATATGACGACGCCAGCGGAGTTCTTGCGCCACATTTGGCTAAATCTTTGGTTACCACCTTCACGGCCGCTGGATTTCAAGCGACGCACTCGATCAAACTCGGCGGGAATCAAGGGGACATTGATCTCTTTGTGTGGTCACCATCTGAGCGTTATGTGATGGCTTCGGAACTTAAGTGGGTTATAGCCACGGCGGATTTCATGGAAGTGCTTAACAGAGGGGAACGAAGGTGCAAGGACGCGATGCAGGGGCAGGTTCCGAAGTGTGCGAGGGTGCTATCAATAGGCGCTGATCGTCTTGTTGCCAAGGCGTTTCAACTCGGCAGAAATCCAACAGTTGATGAATGGGCGTGTGGGATGATTGTGCGAGGGTTCGTCGGTTCACCGCGCATTCCTAGTGAGCATCACTTCCTCCTGCCCGAACCTCTGGCGAAAGAAAGGCTCTGCGAAGGCACTTCTTTGCGGGACCTATGCGACTGGGCTAAGAGTAAGGCGTATTTGCCAATTGAGGGACGGGACTTCCGAATGTATCAAGTTGACGTTACGTCCCCGTCTGGTATCCTGGTTAAGTTTTGGGAACGGCATTCTGAATAACTCCGGAGTTCCAAGTTCTGGAGACACCACACCTAATTCTGGCTTTCGGGCCCGCTTTCTATCGATTCTCCCAAAACCACCGGATCAGTTGATTGGTCGAACTGTCGTGTTTTAGTTTGGGTTCGTCTTGAGATTCGAGCTCGGGGAGGATGTGTTTGGCTAGGACTTTGCCTAGTTCGACGCCCCATTGGTCGAAGCTGTTGATGTTCCATAAGACGCCCTGGGTGAAGATCTTGTGTTCGTACAACGCGATCAGCGTGCCTAGAATTTCCGGCGTGAGCTTCTCGGCCAGGATTGTGTTGGTGGGGCGGTTGCCGCCGAAGGTCTTGTGCGGAACCAACTCGCCGGGGATGCCCTCGACGCGGGCCTCGTCGGACGTTTTGCCGAAGGCCAACGCCTCGGTCTGGGCGAAGACGTTGGCCATCAGTTTCACGTGGTGATCGCTGATCGGATTGTGGCTTTTTGCGAAGGCGATGAAGTCGGCCGGGACGAGTTTGGTGCCCTGGTGCAGGAGCTGATAGAAGGCGTGCTGGCCGTTGGTGCCCGGCTCGCCCCAGACGATTGGGCCGGTCTGCCAGTCGACCGGTGTGCCGTCGAGAGTGGTTGACTTGCCGTTGCTTTCCATGTCGCCCTGCTGGAAATACGCGGCAAAGCGGCAGAGGTACTGGTCGTAGGGGAGGATCGCGTGGGTTTCGCAGCCGAAGAAGTTGTTGTACCAGATACCCAAAAGCGCGAGGACGACCGGCATGTTCCGTTCGAAAGGCGTCTCGCGGAAGTGCTTGTCCATGGCGTGGTAGCCGTCGAGCATCCGGTAGAAATTCTCCGGCCCGATGGCGATCATAAGCGACAGGCCGATGGCCGACGGCAGGCTGTAGCGCCCGCCGACCCAGTCCCAGAACTCGAACATGTTGTGCTTCGCGTCAATCCCGAATTCGGCGACGGCCGCCGCGTTGGTCGACAGCGCGACGAAATGCTTCGCCACGGCTTCGACGGGCTTGGAAGCCCGTCGTACGGAACGGGCCGACTCGTCGCCGAGTTGCTCCAGGAGCCACGCCTTGGCCGACCGGGCGTTGGTCATCGTCTCCTGCGTGGTGAACGTTTTGCTGGCGACAATGAACAGCGTCTCGGCCGGGTCGAGGTCGCGGGTGTTCTCCACCAGGTGCGTCCCGTCGACGTTGGAGACGAAGCGGACGGTCAGGTCCCGGTCGGCGTACGGCTTGAGGGCCTCGTACGCCATGACCGGCCCGAGATCGGAGCCGCCGATCCCGATGTTGACGATGTTGCGGATCGGCTTACCGGTGTGGCCGATCCACTCGCCGGAGCGGACCCGGTTCGAGAAAGCGGCCATCTTGTCGAGCACGGCGAGCACCTCGGGCATGACGTCCTTGCCGTCGACGCAGACCGGTTCGCCGGAGCGGTTCCGCAGGGCAACGTGTAGGACGGCCCGGTCCTCGGTAACATTGATCTTCTCGCCGGTACACATTCGTTCGACGGCGTCCTTCAAACCGGCACTCTCGGCCAGGGCAACGAGCCTCTGCACCGTCTCGGCGGTGACGCGGTTCTTCGAGTAGTCCAACAACAGGCCGCAGTCGCGGATCGTCATTCGCTCCGCCCGGTCGGGGGCCTGGTGGAACAGGTCCCGCAAGTGCTCGCCCTTGATCCGGTCGTAGTCTGCCTGTAATTCTTTCCACTGTGGCCGCTGGGTCAGTCTGTCCATGGTCGGCTCCTTGTGCATGCTCACGGGTTGCTCAAAAAACACCTCCGGCGATTCCGGCGACAAAGCCGCGACCGTTGGTCGCGCCAAGTGCTGCCAGAAACCGCCGCGACCCGCGTTCGGCGCGACCAACGGTCGCGGCTTTATGGGAAAATGGCAAAGTTGTTTCTGAGCGTCACCTTACCATAACTTATCGTAGCAGACGTGGGGTGCGCTCTGCTATGACTATGTGGGAAATTCTGCGTCCTGGGCAGGAGGGGGGTGTCTGGCGGACTTTCCCATTTTGTCTATAATACGAACCCGGCCGCCAGATACTCACGATGCGAAGCACGAAAGGGGACCTTCATGGCAAACGTCGCCCCCGCAACAATCAGCAACGAGCAGGCGGAGAAATCCTCGGCGGACGAACTGTTCGAGCAGTTGGGCGCCAGCGCCGCAGGGCTTGCCGACGACGAAGCCCGGAACCGCCTGGCCCAGTACGGCCCGAATGCCCTCCCGGAGAAACACACGAGCCCGATCCTGCAATTTCTCCGCTACTTCTGGGGGCCGATCCCCTGGATGATCGAGGTGGCGGCGATCCTCTCGCTGGTCGTCCGGCACTGGCCCGACTTTTTTATTATTCTGTTCCTGCTGATATTCAACGCGGTGATCGGGTTTTGGGAGGAGCACAAGGCGGCCAATGCGCTGGACGCCCTGAAAAACCAACTCGCCTTGACGGCCCGGGCGCTGCGCGGCGGTGCGTGGCGGGAAGTCGTCGCCAAGGAACTCGTGCCCGGCGACGTGATCCGCCTGAGGCTGGGCGATATCGTCCCCGCCGACACCAAGTTGATCGAGGGCAACTACATCAGCATCGACCAGGCCGCCTTGACCGGCGAATCGCTGCCCGTGAACAAAAAGACCGGCGACATCGCCTATTCCGGTTCGGTGGCCAAGCAGGGCGAGATGGTCGCCCTGGTCACCAGCACCGGTGTGAACACCTTCTTCGGCCGGACCGCCAAGCTGGTCGAGGGCGCCGGGGCCGTTTCGCACTTCCAGAAAGCCGTTATGCGGATCGGCGATTTTCTGATCGTCATCGCCGTCGCGTTGAGTATCGTCCTGGTCGCCGTCGAGCTGCACCGCGGCGAGCACGTCCTCGAGCTGGCCCAGTTCGTGTTAATCCTGGTGATCGCGTCGATTCCCGTTGCCATGCCGGCCGTGCTCTCGGTTACCATGGCACTCGGGGCGATGGCCCTGTCGAAGAGCAAGGCGATCGTCTCCCGGCTCCAGTCCATCGAAGAAATGGCCGGGATCGACATCCTCTGCTCCGACAAGACCGGTACGCTGACCAAGAACGAGCTGACGCTCGGCGAGCCGGTCGCGTTCGGGCCGGTCGACGCCCAGGGGTGCATCCTCGCCGGGGCGCTGGCATCGAAGGCCGAGAATAACGATGCGATCGACCTGGCCGTCATCGGCGGGCTCACCGATCCGACCGTCCTCCAACTGTACAAGCAGACCGGCTTCATGCCCTTCGATCCGGTCGGCAAGCGGACCGAAGGAACCGTCGCGACCTCGGACGGCAAGACCGTGAAGTACACGAAAGGGGCCCCGCAGGTCATTCTCGGCATGTGCGGTGTGGATGAAGCGACCGCCGCGAAGGCCAACGAGGTGGTCCACGAGATGGCGTCAAAGGGCTACCGCACGCTCGGCGTGGCCCAATCGTCCGGCGAGTCGTGGGAGTTTCTCGGCATTCTGCCGCTGTTCGATCCGCCGCGGGACGATTCGGCCGAGACGATCGCCCAGGCCAAGGGCCACGGACTCGACGTCAAAATGGTCACCGGCGACAACGTGGCGATCGGCAGCGAAATCTCCGGCCAGCTCGGGATGGGCGCCCGCATCCAGCCGGCCGAAGCGTTCTTCGGCGAGGGCGTCGATCCGGCCCACCTCAGCGCCGACGCCGCCGAGCGGATCGAAAAGGCCGACGGCTTCGCCCAGGTCTTTCCCGAACACAAGTACGGCATCGTCAAGGCCTTGCAGGACCGGGGACACCTGGTCGCGATGACCGGCGACGGCGTGAACGACGCCCCCGCGCTGAAACAGGCCGACACCGGCGTGGCCGTCTCCGGCGCGACCGATGCCGCCCGGGCCGCCGCCGCGCTGATACTCACCGCGCCCGGACTCTCCGTCATCATCACCGCAATCGAACAGGCACGCCAGATCTTCGAACGGATGATGAGCTACACCGTCTACCGCATCGCCATGACCGTGAACATCATGTTTTTCGTCGTCCTGGCGACGGTCATCTTCCAGTTCCGTCCGCTGACGGCGATCATGATTATCGTCCTGGCCCTGTTGGACGACATCCCGATCATGACGATCGCCTACGACAACACGCGGATCGACCGGAAACCGGTCCGGTGGAACATGTACCGGGTTCTGTCGATATCAAGCGTTTTTGGGATGCTCGCCCTGGCCGAAAGCTTTGCGTTGCTGATGGTCGGATGGGAGTACCTCAATAGCGATATCTGGCGTGCGGCACTCGACCGGTATGGCATCGGGGAGTTCCTGCCGACGGATGCGGACCCCGAGCGGGCCAAGGCCCAGGTGCAGACGATGATCTTCCTGCGGCTGGTCGTCGGCGGCCATCTGCTGCTGTTTGTGACGCGGACCAAGAAATTCTGCCTGGCACGGCCGTTTCCGTCCTGGCAACTTTTCAGTGCGATCGTGGTCACGCAGATATTCGCCGTCTTCATGTGCCTGTTCGGCTGGCTGGTCGAGCCGATTTCATGGCAGGTGATCGCCATGGTCTGGGTCTATTGCATCGCCTGGATGTTCCTCCAGGATTTCGTGAAACTCGGGCTCCACCACCCGGTAGCCCGCGCCCGGCACCGCAGGTGGCTCCACGTGGCCAATCAGCCGTTGCACCCCCACGGGACAATGCCGAGCGGTTAACGCCGGTGCGAAACCGAAAGCGACTACGTCCATGAATCCCGTACTGCCTGAAAGGAGCCATCCATGTTTGAAGTAATCGAATCCGGGAACATCGTCCACATCAAGGCAAACGGCAAACTCATCCACGAGGATTACGAGCAGGTAATCCCGAAACTCGGAGCCATCTTCGAGAAGTACGACAAGGTCCGCGTCTGCTTCGAGATGACCGACTTCCACGGCATCTCCCCGCGCGCCGTCTGGGACGACCTGAAATTCGACGTCAAGCACGGCAAACAAGTCGAACGCCTTGCCGGAATTGGAAACACCGCCTGGAAGAAGTGGTTGATGGGCATGGGTAGAATCGTCTTCCACCATGCCGAGTACCGGTATTTCGACGCCTCGGATATCGACGAGGCCATGGACTGGCTCAAGGAAGGCGCCGAAAACGCCCGACCGTAGCCCAAAGGCGGCAAGCCCTACAGGTCGGCCAGCTCTTCCAGATCGTCGTCCAGTCCACCCAGATCCACAACGACTTCCTCTTCCTCCTCTTCCTCGCCGAGGAACCGTTGCCGGATGATCTTGCCGACTTCCTTCAGCCACTTCTCGCGCTGCTCCGGCGTGCTCTCGATAATCGGCTCGAAGTTTCGGCGGTAGAAGTCCACTACGCCGCAGAGCCCGAAGATACAGGTCATCCAGAGATTCTGCAATGGATCACCGAACTGTGCCAACTCGATTTGTCGCGGGGTGTTCGACGTGGTCAAGACCACAACGGTCTTTTCTTCCAAGAGCCCCTTGGCCCCGGCTTCGGTGAATTCGTACACGGCGCCCTTCCGCAACACCCGGTCTACCCATCCCTTGAGAATGGCAGGCGGTTGCCCCCACCAGTTCGGATGAATGATGACGTAGCCGTGCGACTCCATCACTTCCTGGAGATGCTCCCGCACGACGGGATCGACGTCGGCCAGATCGGCTTCGATCTCCTCGTGCGGCAAGATGGGATCGAACTTTTCTTCGTAGAGATCGTGGAAAGTAACGTCCTGGCCGGCGCCCTTGATCTCCTCGACCACCGTTTCGGCAATGGCGTGGCAGAAGCTGCCCTTGTGCTGGTGACCGATGATTACCAGTATCTTCATGGTACTCCTCTCAGACTAGATATCCCGACGGTCGTTATGCTAAGCGCCAGGGAGGAAAAATTCAACCCACACCCGCAACAAGAGGGGTTGTTTTCTGCAATTTCCCGTCCTCAGGGGTGCGATCCGGGCATCTCTATCACTTCCTGAGTTATACACGCTTGGTAACACGCACAGGCGGAACTGCAATTTCGCGGGCTTGCCAACAGCGGGCTTTGCCGGTTATAATGCTATGTGAT
>Ga0180432_10004347_pt1 | contig 19534 bp, 19 predicted proteins | sample SS_ome_10_FD_132414 | JGI IMG/M metagenome (GOLD analysis project Ga0180432, IMG submission 132414) | Hypersaline lake sediment archaeal communities from the Salton Sea, California, USA - SS_1_MS_2 metaG | ecosystem: Environmental > Aquatic > Non-marine Saline and Alkaline > Hypersaline >...
GCCGGGGGGATCATCGCGACCTCGACACACCGCTGCCGGGCCTGTCCCTGACCGGCCGCAGCCTGCTTGAGCGGCTGGCCCGGGGCGTCGCGGCCGCCGGCCTGCCGCACCCCCTGCACATCCACACGGCCAACCTCGGGCTGCCGGGCAACTGGCGAACCCTCGCCGAGACGATGCAGACCCTCGACGGCATCCCGGCCCACCTGGCCCATGTGCAGTTTCACAGCTACACCGGCGGCGGCCTCGATGCCGACAGCTTTGGTTCCGGCGTGGCGGCTCTGGCCGACTGGTTCAACGGCCATGAGGGCCTCACGCTCGACGTCGGGCAGGTGCTCTTTGGTGAGACGGTCGCCATGACCGGCGACTCGGCTGCCGCTGAACACCTCGCCCACACCACCGGCGTGCCCTGGCACTCCCACGACCTCTGGCTGGAGGGGGGCTGCGGCGTGCTGCCGATCGAATACAAAGAAAAAAGCCTGATCCATGCCTGGCAGTGGGCCATCGGCTTGGAGTGGTTCCTGTCGGTCACCGACCCCTGGCGGCTGGTGCTTTCGACTGATCATCCCAACGGGGCCCACTTCACCGCCTATCCGGTGCTGATGCAGCTGCTCGGTGACGCCGCCTTCCGGCGGGCTGCCTTTGAGCGGATTCATCCCACGGTCCGCAAGCGGTCGCCCTTGGCAAGCCTCGACCGGGAATATTCACTGCAAGAGCTTTGCATCATCACCCGGGCCGCCCCGGCCCGGATTGCCGGCCTGCCCCAGAAGGGACAGCTCGGCATCGGCGCCGACGCCGACATCACCCTCTACCGGCCTAGCCCCGATCTGGCCGCGATGTTCGCGATGCCGGCTGCCGTCTACAAAGCGGGCCAACTCGTGGCCGAGAACGGCCACTGCCGGGCCACCCCCGCCGGCCGTCAGCTCAGGGCGATTGGTTCAGGCTGAGATCAGCTGTCGGACCACCAACAGCGGCCACGAGGGCCGCAGCCGATGCCTGCGGGTCGAACCGCTCGGCCACCCGGCGGCGGCCGGCGGCGGTGCAGGCGGCGGCGAGGTCGCGGTCTTCCAGCAACTGGATCGCCCGGCGGGCGAACTCGCTTTCAGGGACTGCCGGCACCAGCCGTCCGGCGTCACCATCACCAATCACGGCCCGGCTCTCCGGGGTATCAATGGCGACCAGTGGAATGCCCTCGGCCAGCCCCTCAAGCAGACAGCCGCCGAGGGCCACCCGGCCTGACTGCATGATCAAATCGGTCTCAGGCAGCAGCTCAGGCAGGCAGTCAAGCTGATCAAAGAAATGCACCCGCGAAGCAAGCTCCTCAATCCGGGCCCGGCGGGCCAGCCGCCGGGCAAGCGGGCCGGCACCGACAATGACATGGTCGAGATCGTCGCGGACCACCCCCATCTGGTCGATCGCCCACAGCAGTTGCTCAAGCCGCGAGGCGGCAACCAGCGGCGCGACCGTGAGGGTCCAGCGGTTGGCTGGATCGATCCCAAGTGATGCAGCCAGCTGCTCCCGACTGCCCGCCGTCGCAAAGGCAGCCGCCGCGGGTGGGACGACGACGGCCTGCGCCGCGCAGCCCGCAGCCACCGCCGCATCGGTCACCAGGATCTGCTCAGCTGCCTGCACAGCTTCCAGTTCGATCCCCGACCGCGGCGACTGGGCCAGCCACTGGAGATACCGCCAGCTGCCCAGGCCAAGCCGGCGGCACACCAGCCGGGCCGCGGCAACTGGCACCGCCACCCGCCGCCCCCACGCCAGCACCACGGCCGGCTGCAGCCGCCGACTGAACTGGATGAGTCGGGGCACAACAGCGGAGTCGATGACCGGCCGTCGCCCCAGTCGGTTCACTGTCACGCCGATTGGCGCCAGCCGATCGGCCAGGCTCCCGCCGGTGGTGAGCACCGCCAGCTGCACCCGCCAGCCGGCCTGCTGCAGAGCCACTGCGGCCAGTTCCAACTGCCGGCCGCTGCCGACCGCAGGATGATCGGGCGAGACCAACAGCAGATCGGCGGCAGGGCTGGGCATCAGCTGGATAACACGAGAAGTGACGCGATTCACTCGGTGGCCGTGGCGGCCGCTGGTCTGCCCCCCTGCCCGTCCGCATCAGCCGGATCGAGGATGCAGATCTCCGGCAGATTTCGCCAGGCACCGTCGTGGTCAAGACCATAGCCAACCACAAAGGCATCGGGAATGTCGAATCCGACATAGTCGGGCTGCATCGGCACCTCGGTTCGGGCCGGCTTCCGCAGCAGCACCAGAGTCCTCACCGAGGCCGCCCCATGCTCATGCAGCGAGGCGACCAGCGCCGCAAGGGTGCGGCCAGTGTCGAAGATGTCATCGACCAGCAGCACGTCACGGCCCGTCAGATCGGGCAGCAGATCGAGCCGGAGATCGAGCCGCCCGGGCCGGGTGGCGGCCCCGCGATAGCTGCTGGCCCAGACCATACCGACCTCGATCGGCCCTTCGAGCCGCCGCAGCAGATCGGCCACCAGCACGATGCTGCCCGTCAGGACTCCGATCACTGTCAGCGGCTTCTCGCCGTAGTCCCGTTGCACCTGGGTCGCGAGGCGGTCAATGCCGGCAGCCAGTTCGTCCCGAGACAACAGCCGCTTCATGATTCGTCTCCTTCCATACCGGGGTGGCAGTGTTCGGCTCTGCTGCCGACTGCTACAACGCAGAGAGTCGCACCATCTCAGCCTCCAGCAGCCTCCATGTCATCCCCAACTTCGGCCGGCTGGTCAACCATCGGCGTTGCCGGCCATGCCTGCGACCTGTTTCAGCCTGCAACCGTCGCGGCAAACGCCCGGTGCCTGGTCTACCTGCACGATCTGCAGGGGCAGCCTCCGCAGAGCCTGCCGGCGGTTCAGGCGGCGGTTGAAGCCGCAGGGCTGCCAGTGCTGGCCCCCCGTACCGGCCGCTCCTGGTGGCTGCAGCATCGGGTGGAGCGGTTCGACCGGCACCAGACACCAGAGGCTTTTCTGCTGGGGCCCGTGCTGCGGGAGTGCCAGCAGCGGTTTGCGGCGGGGCCGGGAGGTGTCGGATTGTTTGGGCTGGAGATGGGAGGCCAGGGAGCCTTGCGGCTGGCCTACCGCCACCCCACTGCCTTTCCGGTGGCGGCTGCGATCAATCCCGCGATCGATTTTCAGCTCGGCATGCGGCACGGGCATGACTGGGACGATGGCGAACTGTTCGACACCCTCTGGGAGATCTTTCCTGACGTCGAACAGGCCCGGCAGGAGACTGCAATCCTGCATGTGCATCCGCTCAACTGGCCACGGCACCAGTGGTTCGCCAGCGACCCCGCCAACCGCCGCTGGCGGGATGGGGCCGAGCGACTCGCCAGCAAACTGATCGCCCTCGGCATTCCCCACACGGCCCTGTTCGACCAGCCGGCCAGCGGTGACTTCCTCACCGCCGCTGCCGAGGCGGCCGTGCAGTTTGTAGCCAGCGCCCTCGACGCCGAGTCACGCCGCGTCGTGTGATGCCGGCGTGTGGCTTTGTGGCGCAATCTTTCCTGGCCACACGAGTAGGCTCAGCGCCGACTCAAAACGGTGCGTTCGGCAGGCTGCCGCCGCCGAGCTGGTCGAAGTCGAGGTAGCGAGCGTCCTGCACATCGACCCGGTTGTGCTGCCGCCAATAAAGAATCTTGCCAGCCGAGGCAGTTGAGGTTGGCCCCCCGACCCGCTCCTGCCGGAACAGCTGGGCATCGGTACGACCATCCCCCTCAAAGATCAATAGATCCTTCAGTTCACTGTAGGACAGCCGCGCGCTGCGGGCGGTGAAGCCCGAGCCTTCCACCAGCACATTGCCGCCGGCCGACAGCTCAATTGCCCGCCGTGGCTGCCCTGGCACGGGGGGCGTCTGCCCGATGCCGAGAACGTCACTGGTCACCGCCACCGCCCCTTCGGCCAGGCCGCTTGGGGCGTGCAGGTCGAGGCTGTCATCCCAGGTCGGAACCGGGCCCCAGATCGTCTCCACCCGCTGCTGGAACTCCAGCTGCCGGCGGGTGAGGTTGCCGGTGAAGCCCCGCTGAAAGTCGACACCCAAATAGGTGATGCCTGGTTTTTTCTCGGTCGGGGCAGCGGCCGGCGGCGGCGTTTGCCCGACCGGGAGGGCCGGTGTCCCCAGCGGCAGGCTGCTCTCACCCCGGCGGGTGCTGGTCAGTCGCCCCGGGCCGGTCCCCCGCACATCGCCCGTGAGCCGGTCGAAAAAGAGATCGCGGACGAACAGCTGTTCATGGGAGGCCAGGCCGCCGCCGGCCTCGGCCTCAGTTCGGCTGATGATCCGCGCGCCGTTGCTGCAGGCGATCCGGGCAATGTCGTTCTGGGCCTGCGGCTGCTGCCGCTGCCGGCTGAAATCAATCGGCTGACTGAAGACACAGTCGAGCGTGCCGGCCTTCAGCTCGGTGCCGCCGCTGCCGGTTTCAACGCGGTCGATGAAGCGGGCGGTCTGCCCGTCGAAGTCCATCCGGCCCTGCCAGGTGATCGCCAGTGGTTCTGCGTCAGCAGCAGCGGCAACAGGCGGCTGCCGGTCGGGCCGACCGCTGATCAGCCCCAGATCACCGAGCCCGGCCCCGCCGGCGGCGGGCACGGTCAGCCGTCCTCCACCATCGACCGCCACCCGGTTCCGGCCCCGGTCGAACTCGATCAGCGGCCCCTCCAGATTGAGTCTAGGACTGCGGACCTCGGCCGGACGGCCTGAGATGATGGCCCGGGCGTCGAAACGGGTCGGCCGGGTGATCTGCAACTGATCACCCCGGATGTCGAAGCCATCGGTTTCAGCGGCAGCGGCTGCCGGCTGCTCGATCAGCTGCACCTGCCCCTCCAGGGAAAGCTCTTCCAGATTGTGCTGACCGGCCGCCAGCAGCACCTGGCCGCGAATCAAATCTCCGCTGGCCAGCAGCTTACGGGCGACTGGCACGGGGGGTCGGATGGCAGGAATCGGCCGTCGCTGTGGCGTGCCGCGAGGCGGCTGGGGCCGCGGAGCGGCTGCCACGGCGGCAGCGGGGGCCGCGGATGGACTGACGGCCGGCTGGGGGGCGCCTGCCTGCTCGGGCTTGAACCACAGCTCCATTCGGTCGGTGCGGGCGGCCACCTCGGCCACGTCGATCTCGACCACGCCGCAGACCAGCAGCCGTTGCGGCTGCAGGGCCGACATGTTTGGCACGCCGGTGCCGCGGGCACCGGCAACCGCCCTCGGACGATGGCTGAACCAGAGGTGCATCTCAGCCCCAGTCAGCCGGCCCTGCAGATCGACCGCCACCTCTGCCTGGCCGGTCAGTGAGGCGACATGCCCGGTGCCGTCGGGGCGAACCCGCAGGCTCTTCTGCCATCTGGTCTCAACCGCCGGAGGCCGCTCGCCAAGCGCCCGCAGCCAGCCCGGCCCAGCGGCTAGCAAGCTGCCCGGTCCCCCATCCGCCGCGGGAGTGTAGTCGAGTGAGGCTGCCTCCAGTTCAAGACCGACCGCAGTTACCGCCACCGGGTCATCCCCGTCGAGCCGGATCCGGCGGGTCTGAACCTCATAGCCCAGCCGTCCGGTCCTCACCTCAAGGCTGTTCGCGCCACTGCGGACGATTGCCGGAGCACCGCTCGCTTGGATCTCGACCACCTGCAGGCCGCCGTCCGGCTTGTCGGCTGCTGCGTCGGGCTCACCCAGAATGATCGCCAGCACGTCGCAGGAGAGCTGATCGCCCCCCTGCTCCAGCTGTCCCCGCCTGACTTCGACCGCATCCTCGAGGGTGATGACGTTGGCCGATAGGTTCGTCGTCAGATTGCCGGCACAGGTGACGTGCACCGGTCGATCGGTAGCCGGTTCGTCCGCTGTGCCAGCCGCCGATGCCTCCGGCAGGACGCCGGCGGCCATGCCTTCCAGCCGCAGCTCCACCTCGCGTTCCAATCGCACCGTGTCGACCCCGCCGATATTGGGCCCCTGACCCGCTCCACCCGGCTGCGGCAGCAGCATCGCCACCAGCCCGCGGCCGCGGCCGATCGACCGGCCGTAGCGGAACTCGACCCGCTCGTTGGTCCGAATCTCATATTCGTCGAGTTCCAGGTCGCGGGTCACCACCTCGATGTCATCCCCCGCCCCAGCCGCACTCGGGGTGCCCCGGATGGTCACCTGCCCCCGCAGGCTGCCACCGACCAGCCGTGACAGCCGGCCGGCCCGCAGGTCGAGTGGTTCAGCAAACTCCAGCACCGCCCCCTGAGGCGCCCGCATCACCAGCGTCCGGCCCGGCGCGTCGGTCGCCTGCCGCTGGTCATCGGGCAGCACCACCAGCGTGCAGGGCACCAGGTTCACCCGGCCGTCGGGGAGTGAGTGGTACTGCTTGAACATCAGCCGCATGCCACGGCTTTCAAGAATGATCGGCTGATCGAGTTCCCAGGAGCCGGGTGGAAAGAGCTCCCGCACCGCATCGAGCCGCCGGTCAGCCCGGGCCCGGATGGCGGCGGCCTGCTCAGGAGTGAGTTCGGCAACGCCGACCGACTCGCGGTAGCGGGGCTCAACCCAGGGCACGACAGCCAGCCGGTAGAGCCCCGCCGTGGCCAGCACGACCAGGAACACCCGCACGGTTCGTCCGATTCGTTGATCCATCAGGCGATTCCGTCACCCCGGTAGCTGGCAATGAGTTCTTCCCAACAGCCACGGGCTTTCAGCAGCCGTTCGACCAACTCCCGGACCGCCCCGTGGCCGCCCGGCAGGCGGGTGACCAACCTGGCAGCCGCACAGAGTTCCGGGCAGGCATCGGCCACGGCAACGCCCAGCCCGACCCGGCTGATGACTGGCAGGTCGGGCAGATCGTCGCCAACGTAGGCGGTCTCCTCCCAGTCGAGGCCGCAGGCTGCCAGCAGTTCAGCGACAACCGCCAGCTTGTCGCCCACCCCCTGGCGGACGAAGTCGATGCCCAGTTCCCGGGCCCGCCAGGCAACCACCCGGCTGGAGCGGCCGGTGACAATCCCGACCTGCCCGCCGGCCCGCTGCCAGAGCTTGATGCCAAGCCCGTCACGAATGTTGAAGGTCTTCTGCTCGATGCCGTCCTCGGTCCAGGTGACCCCGCCCGTGGTCAGCACCCCGTCGCAATCAAGCAGCAGCAGCCGGACCCCGGCCAGCACCGCCAAAGGTGGCTGGCTGGCACTGGCCGACTGGTTCGGGCCGGTGGTCATCGGCATCTCCGGCAGGTGGGGCAAATGGCTGGCCAACCCGGAAACCGCTCAGGCGGCGACGGTGCGGGCCGACGGCTGGCCCTCCGGCACAGCCTCGACGGCAGACAGGTCAACCCCGACAAGATCGACGATGTCGAGCAGGCCGTGGGGCCGGCCGTCCTCGTCGAGCACCGGCAGTTCGCTGAGCCGACGGCTTTCGAGCAGACCGATCGCCTCCTCCAGCCGGCTGCCGATCCGGGCGGCGGTCGGCTGGCTGGTCATCACTTCACCGATCGGTCGGTCGAGGGCGTCATCATGCCGGTGCTCAAACAGCCGGGCCAGATCGCTGTCGGTGAAGATGCCAGCCAGACGACCATCGGTGGCAATGATCATCACCGCGCCGGTGCGTCGGTGGGGCAGCGGCCGGGCAAACACCTGCCGCACGGTCTCGGCGGGGGTGGCCGTCCGGCAGCGATCCAGCGGCCGCATCGCCTGCTCGACCCGCAGCAGCCGCATGCCCAGACTGCCGCCGGGATGCCGGGCGGCGAAGTCAGCATGGCTGAAGCCACGCAGGCCGCTGACCACCAGGGCCAGGCTGTCGCCGAGGGCGAGCATCACCGTGGTGCTGGTGCTGGGGGCAACGCCCAACGGGTCGGCCTCGACCAGTTTGCCAGTAGCCACGACGACGGTGGCAGCTTGGCCGAGGGAACTGTCAGCGCGGCCGGTGAGGGCGATCAGCGGGACGCCGCGAACCTCCAGATGGGGAAGGATCTGCGTCAACTCGGCCGTCTCGCCCGACTGTGAGATCGCCAGCACCAGATCATCCCGCCGCACCGCGCCGAGGTCGCCGTGCATCGCCTCCGCCGGGTGGAGGAAATGACTTGGTGTGCCAGTCGAGGCAAGCGTGGCCGAAAGCTTGCGGCCGATCAGGCCGGCCTTGCCCATGCCGGTGACGACGACACTGCCGGTGCACTGCTGCAGCAGTCGCACTGCCCGGCAAAAGGGGACCGCCAGGCTATCGGCGGCAGCCAGAATCGCCTCGCCCTCCGCCCGCAGCACCTGCCGGCCCTGCTCAATCAATGCCGCATCGCTCGGTTCGGCCACTGCATCCTCCAGTCCGTGAACCCGCGCCGACGGGCGGCGGGGGCGGGGACTATAGGACGACTGGGCGACCCGGCACAACGGCCATTTCAGCCGTAGCGTTTAGCCATTTCCTCGAGTGAAATCACCGGCACCTTACCGGCGTTGCCCGCCTGGCCGAACTGGACCATCCGCTCGGCACAGACCCTCTGCATGGCCGCTCGGGCCGGCTTCAGGTAGTCGCGGGGGTCGAACTTTTCCGGGGTCTCCCAGAGCACCTTGCGGATTGCCCCGGTGATGGCCATCCGGCAGTCGGTGTCGACGTTGATCTTGCGGACGCCGTGCTTGATGCCCCGCTGGATCTCCTCAACCGGCACGCCGTAGGTCTGCGGCATCTTGCCGCCGTACTTGTTGATGATGTCCTGCAGCTCCTGTGGCACACTCGATGAGCCGTGCATCACCAGGTGGCAGTTAGGCAGTTTGGCGTGGATTTCCTCAATCCGCTTCATCGCCAGCACGTCGCCGTCGGGCTTCCGGCTGAACTTGTAGGCCCCGTGGCTGGTGCCGATCGCCACGGCCAGGGCATCGACCCCGGTTGCCTCGACAAACCGTGCCGCCTCGTCGGGATCAGTCAGCAGCTGATCATGCGACAGCACGCCCTCGGCGCCGTGACCATCCTCGGCCTCGCCCTGGCCGCTCTCGAGCGAGCCGAGACAGCCCAACTCGCCCTCAACTGAGACGCCGCGGGCATGGGCCTGCTTCACCACCTCGGCGGTCACCTCGACGTTGTAGTCGAAATCAGCCGGTGTCTTGCCGTCCTCTTTGAGCGAACCGTCCATCATCACGCTGGTGAAGCCATTGTCGATGGCACTGGCACAGGTGGCTGGCGAGTTACCATGGTCCTGGTGCATCGCGACCGGAATGCCGGGGTAGAGCTCGGCAGCGGCAAGCATCAGGTGCCGGAGGTAGTTGTCCTGGCTGTAGGAGCGGGCCCCCCGTGAGGCCTGGACGATGACCGGTGAGTCGGTCTCTTTCGCCGCCTCCATGATCGCCTGGATCTGTTCCATGTTGTTGACATTGAACGCGGCCAGACCGTAGCCGTTTTCGGCGGCATGGTCGAGCAGAATGCGAAGGGGAACCAGCGGCATGGGGAGGGTCTCCGGCGGCGGGGTGAGCGGGGTAAACGGTTCTGGTGGGCCTCCAGAGCATACGGGATCAAACGGCGTGCTAAAATCCCCTTTGCCGGTGCGGCCCGCACGGCCGCCGTGAGGACGAGCATGGATTTGCAGCCGAGTACCGATCCGCTGAAGAGTCTGCTGTATGTCACCGGCGGCTGGATCTGCGTCGGATTCGCCGTCATTGGAGCAGTTCTCCCGCTGCTGCCGACCACGCCGTTCCTGTTGCTGGCCAGTTGGTGTTTCTATCGGGGCTCGCCCCGGATTCATGCCTGGCTGCACCGATCCCGCTGGTTCGGGCCGACCCTCGATGACTGGCAGGAGTATCGGGGTATCCGGCGGACGGTGAAGTACCGGACGATCGGGCTGGTGGTGGCGGTTGTCATCTGCAGCCTGCTGCTCAACAGCCTGCCCTGGTGGCTCAAATATGTGGCCCTCGGGGCGGTCGGCATCGGTCTCTATGTGATTGCCACCGTGCCCACCCTGCCTGATGACACCCCGCGGGCTCCGCGAACGATCATCACCGAATAACCGGAGTCCTCCCGGAGACATCTGCTGACGGCAGAAAAAATCCTTCCCAAACGGTAGAACCTTCCGGGGGGAATCATTTCGCCCGCCGCTTCTCAGAGGATGTTCTCTTGAAACCCGCCTATGCCGTCTGGGCCCTTGTCGCCCTCTTGATCGTGGTGCATCAGGACATCTGGTTCTGGGGTGACGCCCGGCTGATCTTTGGCTTCCTGCCAATCACCCTTGCCTACCATGCCGGCATCTCCCTGGCCGCTGCCGGAACCTGGTACCTCGCCACCCTGTTTTGCTGGCCGGTCGATGAGGCCACGGCACCCGCCACGACCAAGGAGCAGCCATGACCCAACTGCTGATCATCTGTGGGTACCTGTGCCTGTTGCTGCTGCTGGGCATCGGAGCCAGTCGGCTGTTCCGGGGTACCAGCCAGGACTACATGCTGGCCAGTCATTCGATTGGCCCCTTCCTGCTGCTGATGTCGATCTTCGGCACCACCATGACGGCGTTCGCCCTGGTCGGTTCGACCGGCGAGTCGTTCAAGGAGGGGGTGGGGGTCTACGGCATGCTCGCCAGCTCCAGTGGGATCATCCACTCGCTCTGCTTCTTCCTGCTGGGCGTCAGGGTCTGGAAACTCGGCAAGGCCCATGGCTACCGCACCCAGGTGCAGTTCTTCCGCGATCGACTGGAAAGCCGCTGGATCGGCCTCGTGCTCTTCCCAGTGCTGGTCGGCTTGGTCATTCCTTACCTCCTGATTGGAGTGATGGCCTCGGGGACGGTGATCAATAAGGTGACCGCCGGGCGGATCGCCAAGGGCAAGGTGGTCGGTGGCACGTTTGCCGAGGGGACCTTTCCGGCATTCCTCGAGCAAGCGGCGAATCCCAAAGCACCGGAGGAGCCGCCCAGTTTCATCTATGGATCGCAGGGGGGTGTACCCAAGCCGCTGGCGTCACTGGCCATCTGCGGCATCGTGCTGATCTATGTCTTCATGGGCGGCATGCGGGGCACCGCCTGGGCCAACACCTTCCAGACCCTCGTCTTTATGGTCTTGGGGGTGGTCACCTTCGTGGTGATCGCCTGGAAACTGGGGGGGCAGGAGAGCTTTTGGGCCAGCCTGCAGGCAGCCAGTGCCGCCATTCCCGCTGAGAAGCTAACCCGGCTGCATATCCCGCCAGAAAAGTTCCTGACCTACATGTTCGTGCCGCTGAGCGTCGGCATGTTTCCACACCTGTTCCAGCACTGGCTGACCGCCCGCAGTGCTAACAGTTTCAAACTGCCGGTGGTAGCTCACCCGCTGTTCATCGCCATCGTCTGGGTGCCCTGTGTGCTGATCGGGGCCTGGGCCACCAGCGACCTGATCACCATCCCTCCTCCGGTGGCCGCCAACCCCAACGCAGTGCTCCCGTTCCTGGTACAGAAGCTGGCCGGGCCGGTGCTGGGAGGATTTCTGACCGCCGGCATTTTGGCGGCGATCATGTCATCACTTGACAGCCAGTTTCTCTGCCTCGGCACCATGTTCACCGAGGATGTCGTGCAGCCGCTGCGGGGCAGCCGCAGGCTGTCAGACCGGCATGAGCTACTGGTGGCCCGGCTGTTCATCATCGCGATCGTGGCGGTGACCTACGGCCTGAGCCTGCTGGAGCCTCGGCGGGTGTTCACCCTGGGCGTCTGGTGTTTCAGCGGCTTTTCCAGCCTCTTCCCGCTGATCCTCGCCGCTCTCTATTGGCCCCGGCTCACCAAGGCGGGAGCCTACGCCTGTGTGCTAGCGGCGGCTGGCAGCTGGCTCTGGCTGTTCGCCGCGTCTGACTTCGCCGGCCGGCCCAACTTCACCGTCGACGTTCCCGTGCCGACCGCCATCGACGCGGACGGGGCTTGGCAGCTGATGCCCGTTGCCGCGATGATTGCCGCTTCAACGGCGGCAATCATCATCGTCTCGCTGCTGACAAAGCCACCGGGCCAGCCAACGCTGCAGCGGTTCTTTCCGTCACGGGCCGATTGACGGCGGGCACTTGGCAAGAAAGTCGCGGGGACCGCGGGTGGTGTAGTAGGGATAGGCGACTGCTCCGCTCGGTGGCCCCGGGGGACAGGTCGCGCCGTAGTCCGACCCGCAGAGTTCACTGTTTTCTTCGGGCGTCAGGTGGTGCTTGGCCAGCCCGCCGTAGCGGCCGACATGCCGCTGACGGCAGCGGCCGTCGGCACAGTCGTTGCAATCAGCAGCACGACACTGGCCGAGCCGGCAGCGGCCGTCCTGACAGCCGGTCGGACACACCCCGCTCTGGCAGTCGCTGCAGGGAGCTTCGAGGCACTGGTCACAGCCGTCCTCGCAGCCGGCAGGACAACCACCGGGATGGCGGTGCGAGTAGGGGCCGTCAGCGTTGAGTAAGAAGAGCCGGTCGATGATTGAGCAGCCGCTGGCCGTTCCCAGCACCGCGACGGCAAGCAGGCAGGCGGAAAGGTGTCTCATGGGTCGCTTATCCTGGGCGGTATCGGCCAATTGGCCGGTCGTCGGCGGCACACCGGATGCCGCCACTAGCGGCCACGTTGTCGGCCACCATCCCAGGTATCGGTCGAATCGGTTCGACCGGTTGAGAAAACCCTGCGGGTTTTACGTCGGCTGGCTGGCTGCACGGAAAGCCCGAGGCGGGAACCGAGGGAATGCGGTTGTGGGATCGACAACGCGATTTCCCTCAGCTTGCGCTTCGGGCTTCGAAGCATTTTCTTTGCCGGCTACCGCGAAGCCGCACCCAGCAAAACCTACGAGGTTTGTTGGTGGGCTGGGCGAAACCGAACTCCGGAAAGCCCGAGGCGCGAGCCGAGGGAATGCGGTCCTAGGATCGACAACGCGATTTCCCTCAGCTCGTGCTTCCGGCTTCGAAGCATTTTCTTTGCCGGCGCGACAACAAAACGGGTCAGGCGTCGGCAAACCGGCCGAGGATCAGTGAGATGTTTTGGCCACCAAAGCCGAAACTGTTGGAGAGCACCCGCTGGCAGCTCGCCTCGCGGGCGGCGTTGGGAATGTAGTCGAGGTCGCAGTCGGGATCGGGGGTCTCATAATTGATCGTCGGCGGCAGCACGCCGTCTCGAATCGCCAGCAGCGACACGATCACCTCGGTCGCCCCGGCAGCCGCAATCAGGTGGCCCATCATGCTCTTGGTGCTCGACACGGGGATCTTGTAGGCCCGCTCCTCGAACACCTTTTTGATGGCCAGTGACTCAACCCGATCGTTGACGCTGGTGCTGGTGCCGTGGGCGTTGATGTAATCAATCTCATCGCGGCCGAGGCCAGCGTCAGCGAGTGCCATCTTGATGCAACTGGTAGCGCCGCGGCCTTCGGGATGGGTGTCGGTGATCCGGAAGGCATCGGCGGTCGAGCCATAGCCGAGCACCTCGCCGTAGATCGTCGCCCCCCGGGCCCGGGCGTGCTCAAGTTCCTCAAGCACAACCATTGCCGCTCCCTCACCCAGCACAAATCCGTCACGGTCATTGTCAAACGGCCGGCTGGCCCGGGCCGGTTCGTCATTGCGGGTCGAGAGGGCCGTCAGCAGATTAAAGCCGGTCACCCCGAAGGGATGAATCATGCTGTGAGTGCCACCGGAGAGCATCACGTCGGCATCGCCGCGGCGGACCAGTTCGGTTGCTTCGCCGATCGCCTGGCTCGAGGCGGCGCAGGCCGTCAGGCAGTTGAGGTTTGGCCCCTGGGCGTCAAAGAGAGCCGCCAGATGGCCGGCCGGCATGTTCGGCTCTTGTTCAACTTCGGTGAGCGGATGGAGCGTCTCGAGGCCGAGCCGGGTAAAGGTCGCGACGTTGAGCGAGTCGCCCTCGATCGACGCCATCATCATCCGGGTGAACGACTCGAAATCCTGCTGCCCCTCGCCGCTGCCCAGATAAATACCCAGCCGGTCAGGAGCGGCAGCAAGCCCGTGCTCGAGGCCGGCCAGACGCATCGCCTGCAGCGCAGCGCCGGCGGCAAACTTCGTATGCCGCCCGCAGAACTGCCAACGATCTTCAGGCTGCCCTTCGTCGGTCACTGACCAGTTCTTGACCTCGGCGGCAATCCTGGTGGGAAACCGGGAGGCCTCAAAGACGGTGGTTGGTCCGACCCCCGACCGTCCCTCTTTGAGGTTGGCCCAGAGCTCCTCAACGGTGACCCCCAGCGGCGTCACGCAGCCCATACCCGTGATCACAACCCGACGACGACCGGCCACCATTGCGGCTCCTTTTCCATGAATGGGATTCCACCGTAGCGTGCGGCGGCACCGCCATCACGATAACGATCCCGCCGCCGGAAGCCTACCAGTCGGGCCTTGCCAGCGGATTCCCCGCCTCATCCACGCCGATATCGTAGATGTGCATGTGGTCGAGCCACTTAAGCAGCTCGTCAGGCTCAAACAGCTTGGGCACCCCCTCGCCGGGTTCAAGATGGGCAAAGAACAGTTCGGCTTCGCCCTGCAACTGCTCGTTTCCCGCAGGGTCAACCACCACGCTGCTGACCTTCGCCAGCGAACCGGTCGGTTTCAGTTCAAGGATGGTCGCCCGAAATTGGAGCGTGTCTCCCGGCACGGCGTCGTAGTGGAACTCAGCCTTGGCCACCTTCGCCAGCACGACCCGACGGTTGAACTCGAGCGCCTCAGCCACCAGCAAGCCCGCCGTCTGGGCCATGCCTTCAACAACCAACGAGTTGGGCATCAGCGCCGCGCCAGGGAAATGATCGTGCAGATGCTCCTCGGCGAGGGAGACATTCTTCACCGCCGTGGCCTGCTTGCCACGGACGAACTCATTGAAACGATCAATCCAAAACCAACGCATGGCGTCTGCCGCACTCCCTTCGCCGCACCCACCGCCCGTCGTTCAACGGGCAGTCCGTTGCCGAGGTCGCGCCGATCCCCGGCCTTCAGCCAGACACTCAATCGGCTCAGCCGCCGAGTTTGCTGGCGACATACCGAACCATGTCCTCGACCGTGAGCGTGTTCGGGAAATTCTGCACGCTCGGATTGGCCTCGAACTTGGTCAGGTCGACGAATGGCATCCGCTCTTTGAGCGCGGCCAGGCCAGCGTCATTGAGCTTGCCGTTGACGACAAAATCGGTGCTCGAGAGCACATCCTCAGGAAAGAGTTCACTGCGGGGAATCTTGATGCCAAACGCTTTCTCCAATCGGAAGACGATGTCGAGGAAGTCGATCGACTCCGCACCAAGATCGCCCACCATGGTGGCCTCTGGGGTCACCTCGTCATCATCCACGCCGAGCGCATCGACGAGAGCGGCCTTCACCTTTTCATAAATTTCATCGCGAGACGGCATCTACATCACACCTTCTGAGGGAGTGGAAACCTGCATTACCAGCGTAGGTTTTAATGTCGACGCTCGGGCTTGGAAAGCCGAAGTCGGCATTTCCAGGCCTACCGCAGCGGGACAACCGCCAACACCGGTACCGCCCGCAGATTCAGAGGACGCTCGGCTGGGCCGAGGCGGGAGTGGCCGCCGAAAGGCTGTAGACGGTCCGCCGGGGCTGGGAGTCTGCCCGCCGCGGCGGATTGAGGACCGCCCAGAGCCGCCGCATTTCAGCCCGGACCCGGGCATCAAGGGCCTCACCGTGAGGCCGCCGGTCAGCGAGATTGTAACGCTCAAGTTCGAGGCGGGCCGTCAGGCTGGTCCGCTCACCCACCATGCCACTGGCCTTCACCTTCGTGCGGGTGGCGTCCTGCGCGATGACTTCGGCCCGAACGGTCAGCACCCGGCCCGGCTCGACGAAATCGCCGTACTTGACGTTCCGGGCCGTCCGCAGCACCACCATGCTGTGGGCAAAGTCTTCGCCAAGCCGGATGGTCCAGGCCGCGGCCTGCGTCATCGCCTCAAGCATGAAGACACCGGGGAGAACCGGAAACCGAGGAAAGTGGTCGCCGAGATACTCCTCCGCCAGTGAGACCGCCTTGACGGCCGTAATGCTCTTGCCGGGGTCGATGTCGGTGATTCGGTCGAGGAGGGTGAATCGCATGGTCGTTCCGCGTGCGGGGGGGCCGGCACAAGCCCAAGACTGATTCCGAAATCGTCTCGCTGTGGCCGCGAGTATAGGTGCTGGGCATCCCTGAACAACATGCGAACCGCCGTTTTGACCGGCTTTTGAACCATTCTGCCAGCCTGACAGCCAACAGGACTCATCCGACCGGCAAGGTCTCTCAACCCAAAGCCCCCGCCAGCCGGCGGCAGCCTTACCAACCCCGTCATTCTCCCGCGAACGCTGCAGCAAAAACCATTGAGCAGCCGGCTGGCACGCAATGATAAGGGGGAAAAGAGGACCGCTCCAGAATTTGGCACGGCCTTTGCATTTTTGCCGTTCCAAGTGAATCGGCTGGACATTCCCGCTCCAATCGGTTGGCGGGGTGGAACAGCCATGGTCCGAAGACGGCCCGGGTTCGCGGCGGGGTTGTCTCTGGCCTCTGCAGTTGCGAATGATTGCGGAGCACCAGGGACGGAGCCGGGCGTAGGGTCGTGTTCATGTTCCTGGAGAAATTGCCATGCAGATGCTTCGTGTCGGGTACGCGCACCCGCTTGAGGACTTGCGCGATGAGATGGATCGGCTTTGGACAACATTGACCGCTGCCCCGCCGCTGCACGGCTGGACGCGACAGACCACCAGCGAGCCGTTCCCTGCGGTGAACATCTTCGAAACCGATGAGGCGATCCTTGTCGAGGCAGAATTGCCCGGCCTGGAGGCGGCAGATCTCGAGATCACCGCCATCGATGATGAGCTGACACTGACGGGACGACGCGTCGAAACGATCGAACCGGCCGCGACCGCTGACACGACGAGCGAGGCTGTCGACGAACAGCCCAAAAAGATCACCTGGCACCGGCGGGAACGGGGTGTCGGGAACTTTGAGCGACGGCTTTCGCTGCCGACAGCGGTCGATCCAGAAGGAGTCGAGGCCCGGCTTCTCGGCGGGGTGCTGACCGTGACCTGCCCGAAGGCTGCCGCCTGCCGCCCGCACAAGGTGGCGGTGACTGCGAATTGATGGGCGGCATGTCTGTCGTTGTCACAGCTTCATTTCAACCACAACACAGGAGAACCTGAACATGATTGCTTCCCCCCAGACGAGCCTTGCACCAGAGCGGCGGACCCCAATGACCGAGGCCGACCGCGGACTGACCTACCGCCCCAACGTTGACATTGCAGACTGCGGCAACGAACTGGTGCTTGTCGCCGACATTCCCGGCTCGGCGGCCGACCAAATAGACGTCAGCTTCGATGACGGCATCCTGGCGATCGCTGCCACCGTGCCCGGCCGCCCGCGGACCGGAACTCCTGTCAGGCAGGAGTACGGCGTTGGCGACTACCGCCGCTCGTTCCAGATCGGCGAGGGCTTTGACGGCAGCCAGATTGCTGCGGCTTACCGCAACGGTGTGCTGACGGTGCGAATTCCCAGGCTGGCGGCGGTCCGGCCCCGGACGATTCCGGTCGCCGCTGGTTGAGGACGGGCCTGCGGGCCAACCTTCGGTGACCATTTGAAGTGTCGTGTTGCGTTTCCGTTTCTCTCCGAAAGACAAGGAGCTGACCAATGAGTTTGATCCCCTTTCGCACGAAGCGTTCCTTTGGCATGGAACCAGCCAACCTTCCTTCCCTGACTGATTTCCGGGATGAAATGAATCGGCTGTTCGAGGGCTTTTTCAATCGTTCCTCGCTGACGCCGAACTGGTTTGAGGCGAACGAGCCGGGCCGCTGGCTGCCGGCGATCGATATGGCCGAATCGGACAAGTCGATTCGGGTTCGCGTCGAGTTGCCGGGCATTGAACCGCAGGATGTCGATGTCAGCGTCTCGGAAGACCGGCTGGTGATAGCCGGCAACAAGAAGTCCGAAACTGAGTCATCGGGCAACGGCTGGACCCACCGTGAGAGCCACTACGGCGGTTTTAGCCGGGCCATCCCGCTGCCTGAGGCGGTCGATCCTGATCAGGTGAAGGCTCACTACGACAAGGGTGTGCTGACGATCGACCTGACCAAATCACCAACGAGCAGCTCACGGAAGGTGCCGGTGCTCAGCGGCAGCTGATTGGCCGCGGGTCCAGCCGGCGGTCCTGCGACCGCTGGCTGGGCTACCGGCCGGCAAGACGGCATACTGCAGGCTTCTCCAACCGTCCGTGGAAAAAGCCATTCTTGGCCCTTGCCCGCGAATGCGGGCGAACGCTAGTCCACTATGGCAATACCTGAAAACGCCGGAGGGGTTTCGGGGGTGCCGGTCGCCGCTTCCTGCGGCGGCAAACTTTATCCACAGCCTGCACAGCCACTGCATTGCCATGCCACTTGAACTTAGCCTCCGCGAAACCTCGGCCGCTGACTTGGGCCCCTGGGGCAGCATCTCGGTGGCTGGCCTGCTGCCCGAACGGCTCGGCGAAGCCTCACCTCGTGAGCTAGAGCACCTACCCATCAGCTGCGACGGCCGGCCGGCCCGGCTCGCCGACTGCTTCACTGTTGCCGGCAGTGCAGCCGACGGCATCCTGCACTGCCGTGGTGACTTTTCCCGCGTCCACCAGCTCGGGGCAGGCCTGAGCCGGGGCGAGATTCTGGTCAGTGGCGATGTCGGCCGGCATGCCGGCGAAGGCATGACCGGCGGCAAGCTTGTTGTCCGCGGGAATGCGGGTGACTGGCTGGCCTGCGGCATGGCCGGCGGTAGTGTCCAGGTCGGGGGTGCCGCCGGCGACAACGCGGCCGCTGCCCTTCCGGGTGAGCGGCGGGGAATGACCGGCGGCAGCGTCACGGTCGGTGGTTCGGTCGGCAGCCTGGCCGGCAGTCGGATGCGGCGGGGCCTGCTGGCCGTGGGAGGAGACTGCGGCGAGGCCGTCGGCTTTGAGATGCTCGCCGGCACGGTGGTGGTGGCGGGCCGGCCCGACCGGCTGGCCGGACTGGGCATCCGCCGCGGCTCCGTGATTCTGCTGGCGGCCGCTGGAGCCGAAGAGTCGCCGGCCTGGCTCCCCCCGAACTTCCGCCGGGGCACGGTCTGGAGCCCGGCGTTTCTGCCGTTGCTGGCGAGGCACCTCTACGCCGTCGGGTTTGCGGCTGCCGCAGCCCACGACTGGCGTGGCCCCTGGCAGCAGTGGCACGGCGACGGGCTCTGTGGCGGTCGCGGCGAAATCCTCGTGCCGATGGCAGAATAAAATCCGTTCTCGTCACGCTGGACGAGGCGAAGGGGGCGGCGGACGCTCGAGGAGCGTTGGGCGTATCCTCGCCCGGCGACGTCGGCTTGCTTCACGGAAAGCCCGGACATCCTGTCCGCCTTTCCTGAGGGCAGGCAGCCACGAAGCCGAGGTTCATGGCGGCCTGCTGGTGCTCAGGGGCGGCATCCTGCCGCCGGGTGGGTGCGGGTGGAGCAGACTCTTCCGCAAACACACCGCTGGTCCGGTGGCTCTCAGGCCCAGTTGCTGGCGGAAAAATCACGCTGGATAAGGCGAGGGGGCGGCGAACGCTCGAGGAGCGTTGGGCGTATCCTCGCCCGGCGACGAGACTTTCGCCGCCCCCGAGCCGGGGCAGAACCAGTTGACCCGGCGTCAACCGTGCCGCTTGTCCAGTCGCTTCCGCTCCCGGCTTCCCATAACAGAGCAGGACACACGTTTGACGAGCGTGGGGA
>Ga0180432_10004348_pt1 | contig 19530 bp, 30 predicted proteins | sample SS_ome_10_FD_132414 | JGI IMG/M metagenome (GOLD analysis project Ga0180432, IMG submission 132414) | Hypersaline lake sediment archaeal communities from the Salton Sea, California, USA - SS_1_MS_2 metaG | ecosystem: Environmental > Aquatic > Non-marine Saline and Alkaline > Hypersaline >...
GAGGGACAGCGGTGCCCGCGCTGCGGCCGCATGTACCGGAACGGACAGATGACCTATGAGTGATTCACGACCGGTCTGGCCCGACTTCAAGATGCCCGTGGTCACCCAGGAGGAGGCCCACGACAACCCCAACCCCGGGGCCCAGCGGCTCGTCGTCCCCGGCAAGGAGGAGCAGGAGTACTGGGAGCAGCGCATCCACAACCCCCACCGCTGCGGCCACTGCAAGTTCTTCAACTGGGAGGGCGGCCAGCGCGAGCTCAAGCGCCAGGAGGTCTTCGAGCGCATCTTCAACGAGCTGGAGCACGACCCCGCCTGGTACGGACGGGTCGACCTCGCCGGCCTCTGCGAGCAGTTCGAGGGACACATGACGTTCAAGGTGTCGCCGCCGGTGATCCCCCGACACCTGATCGACTCCGATGTCGACACCACCTTTGAGAGCTACGGGGAGATCCTCGCCCACCCGGACAAGGACCAGCGGGTCGACTGCCCGTACTACACCCCCGGCAAGGGCGTGGCCGCCACCCGGCAGTACGTCGGCAAGCGCGTCAACGCCGAGGAGTTCGACTGATGGGAACGAAGCCGAAGCTGAGCGAGCACGCCAACCGCCTGCACGAGTGCGAGAGCCGTGAGGTCGCCTCCATCCTCAACATGCTGATCGGCGGCCTCTGCAACTTCGTGCCGCTCGAGCAGGTCCGCGCCGCCGTGCGCTGGATCGCCGAGACCGACGAGCTGTGGGATGCCTTCGCCAGCCTGCAGCACACCGTCATCAACCCCCACACGCTGGGGAAGGAGCAGGAAGATGAGTAAGTCCGAGGAGCGCAAGCGCATCATGGAGAAGGTCAACAGCATCCTGGACGCCGCCCGACAGTCGGCCGCCGAGCCGCCACCGCCGCCGCCGGGCGACGACTACGGGATGGTCGGCCAGGTCATGAGACCCGTGCGGCCCGGTCCGATCAAGGACAGCCTCGCGCTGACCCTGACCCTCGGCTCCAGGGCCTCGGTGGCGTTCAAGGTGCACGACATCAGCCTGCTGGACAAGCTGGTGGAGTACGCGTGGCTGTTTCGCAAGATCAGCGACGCGGTGCCCCAGTGGCTCGCCGACCACCGGGAGGAAACTTCCCGCCCGGTGCCGCCGCAGGCGGTCCCCGGCGTCGTCAGCCTCATGATCTACAAGATCGACGAGAAGACCGGGAAGTTCGTGCTGCACACGCTGCGGGAAGCAGTCGATGTCGCCTACATCGACGAGGTCGGCCTGGCTGACATCTGTCGGCAAGAAGGCGGCCCGGGCAAGTACCAGGTGAGTTTGCTCACCCAGGAGGGCCAGGAGTCCTGGATCCACGACATCGTCGTCGACGAGCCCCCGAAACCCAAGAAGAAGCCCGGCCCGAAGCCCAAGAAGAAGCCGGCGAAGAAGAAGGCAAGCTAGCGTGGCCGTGCAACGCGAGATCGACCCCGACCACTGGAGCCGCGGCGACTTCCGCGGGGTGATCGGGATCCACGTTCGCTACCTCGAGGAGGCCCGCTACGTCGTGCGCAAGCTCGGCCGGTTGGAGCTCTGCCACCAGGCGCTGGTGTTCATCGGGGAGCAGAGCGACTGGGAGCCCCGCCCGCTGATCGTCCACATGGGCGCGCTGGAGGAGTGGTACGAGGTCCAGCTCTACCGCTGGGACAACGCCCCCAACAAGCCCCTGCGGCTCGCCGACCCCGAGCCGCTGTTCACCGACGAGCTGCTCGAGAAGCTCGGCGACCTGGAGGCGGTGCGGGCGATGCGCAACCACGCCCGGCATCGCCTCGAGAGCATCGGACACGGAGTGTAGCATGCCAACCATTCGCACCGTCTACCTCAAGAACCTGCGCGCCCGGGGCGGCCTGATCGAGGTCGACGCGCCCGACCTGATGATGGCGCGCCGCCTCGTGCGGCTGATCGGGCAGATCCCGCTCGCGCCCCCGCGCCAGCTGCTGATCAGGCTGCCGAAGGCCACCGAGCAGGTGGTGCACATGGGCCCGCTGGAGGCCGCGGCGGACGTCAGGATTTACGAGGCCGAGACTTACATGGAGGACGGCCAGGACGTTCTGAATCTCATTCCGCTCGAGCGGCTGTGCAGCGGCGAGGAGGCCCCGTGAACCACCCGACCTGCGAGACCTGCGAGTACTTCGATCTGTGCACCGACGAGGCCTGCGAGACCCCGGGGCCCCACGGCTACTGCTACGTCAACCCCGACCCGGCCTACTTCCCGCAGGACGACGCGAGCGTGCGCTACGCGGTGCGGGCCGACCGGCCCGCGTGCCGCTTCCACCAGGACCTCGTGATGCGCGCCATGCACCGGCTGCAGGTCGCGCAGGTGTCCGCGATGAAGGGGCGGTGCGATGCCTGACCTGTGGTTTGCGATACCGCTGGATCACATCGTCCAGCTCGTGCTCTGCGCCATCGGGATCACGGCGGTGGTGACCGGCGAGAAGCTGGGCTACCCGCTGCGGTTTGCGTGGGCGCTCCTGCTGCGGCCCCGGCCGCTGCGCTGGCTCCGCAACCTCGCCACCTGCCCGCCCTGCAACTCCTTCTGGAGTGGGGCGCTGCTGGCGTGGCTCGCGGGCTTCTGCTGGGTCGAGGTGATCCAGCTGGGCCTCACCACCCTCGCGGTGGTGAAGCTCTATCAGGTGTGGGTCGGCGGCGACGGGCTCGCCGCGGCCGAGAACTGGAACTGCATCTTCGACGACGAGGATTGCGAGGAGGAGTGACATGTCACGCGGATCGAAGAAGGACAAGCAGCTGATCATGGCCAAGGTGAGCAACATCCTGGACGCGGCCGGGGCGGCGGCGACCACCGCGGCCCAGACCGAGACGGTGAAGTCCCTGGAGGACATGCGCAACCGCTACGACACCGTCCACCTCAAGGCGTACAAGAAGAACCCGCAGACCGGGAAGTATGTGCTGTTCGTGGAGCTGCCCGGCCAGCGGGTCGATGACCTCCGCCAGATCGGCCTGGACTCGATCTGTCAGGATCAGGGCGGCGCGGGCGACTACGAGGTGATGCTGAAGACCTCCGACGGCAAGGAGTTCATGTTCAGGAACATCTTCGTCGGCGGCACGGTCTCCCACCAGCACTCCAAGCTGCAGCGCGAGCAGTACCCGGGCCTGCAGGGGCAGTTCGGGATGGGCGGCGGGCAGTTCGGGCAGCTGCCGATGGCGGGCGGCGTGCAGCAGGTCGGCCCCCAGGCCTACAACGTCGACCTGATGCAGTACATGAACCGCGTGCCGGACATGATGAAGCAGGCCGGCAGCGAGCAGGTGCAGATGATGCGCATGCAGATGGAGCGCGAGCAGTTCATGGCGTCGCAGCAGCGCGAGTCCGACCGCAACTTCATGGCGCTGCTCCTCCACAACCGCGACCAGCAGCAGCCCCAGGCCAACGCGGAGATCCAGGCGCTGCGCGCCGAGCTCGAGCGGCTGCGCGCGCAGCAGGCCCAGGACAGCAAGCTGGACGAGCTGAAGCGGCAGATCGACGACCAGAAGAGCACGCTGATGCTGGAGGCCTTCAAGGCCAACAGCAACCAGGACGCCTCCAAAAACGACACGATGCTGCAGTTCATGATGATGATGCAGAAGAGCTCGGAGATGGCCTCCCAGAACAACCTCGCGCTGATGAAGCAGATGATGGATCGCCCGGGCGAGGACGAGCGCATCAACAGCCTGCTCGGCACGATGGTCGGCGTCTCCCAGAACCAGCTGGGCATGGTCTCGCAGATCGCCCAGATGGGTCTGCTGGGCGGCGGCGAGGACCACACGGTCCGCGACGCGGTGCTGGGGGGCCTGGAGGGCCTGACGCAGATCGCGGTGGCGGCGATGCAGGCCCGGGCCGCAGGTCGCCAGCAGCCGCCGACGCTGCAGGCGCCCCCGGCGCAGGTCCAGCAGATGCCGGCCCCGGCCCCGATGGGCGGACTGCCCGAGGGACAGCAGCCGCCGGCCACGCCCGAGCAGCCCGAGGAGCCCGAGGAGGAGGAGGTCGAGCCGCTGACCGACGCCGAGCTGCAGCTGATCGGCAAGGACAAGGCGCTGGCCAAGGTGATCGCGATGGTCCAGAACGGCGAGCCGGTGAGCGAGATCTCGGCCCGCCTCATGAACCACGCCCGCTCGGGGAACAAGATCGCCATCCGCTGGCTGCAGTACCCGTTCGAGATCGGCTATCAGGTGATGAAGCACTTCGACATCCCGGCGAACCGCGCCGAGGAGGTCGCCAACGACCTGGTGGGCTTCCTGCACTTCCTGAACGAGGGCGGCGACCCCAACGAGTGGACGGCGGAGACGGGCTACCAGATCAAGCAGCCGCCGCGCAAGGTGGTGAGCGCGGCGAGCCTCGAGGGCCCCGAGCTGGGGAGCTCGACCCGCGCCCCGACGCAGGGGGTGGAGTACGACTCGACGCAGGCGCCCGAGGCGCAGGCCCCGGCCCCGGCGGAGCAGCCGGCCGCGGCCCCGCAGCCCGACCCGAACGCGGCCGCGGCCCAGCGCAACGAGGGCGTGACGGTGCACGAGTCGGGCACGACGCCGCCGGCCCCCGCGGCCGAGCCCGCGCAGCCGCCGTCCCCGGCCCCGCAGCAGTCGACCCCGCCGCCCGAGCCGGGGTCGATGGAGGACCTGAAGAGCAAGGGCGCCGCCGGCCTCAACGCCGGCGTGCAGGAGGTGGAGATCCCCGACGACCCGGCCCAGGGACGGCCGGTGCAGCAACAGCAGTAGGAGGACGCGATGCCGCGAGTAATCAGAACATTGACGGTCGGTGACGATGGCTCGGTGATGATCTGCCACGTGAAGGATCTGCGCACCGCGCAGTTCCTGGCGGTCCGTCTGGGGATGCTGCCGATGGGCAAGCAGGCGGTGATCATCACGCAGCAGACCGACCACCGCGGCAATCCCTACGTGATTCATCAGGGTAGCTTGGAGCAACCGAACGTGCTGGCCAAGACGATCCTGGTGAGCGACGGCGAGGAGCCGGTCAAGGTCAAGGACCCGCGCGGCACGACCTATACCTTCGGGTACGACGAGGAGGCGCTGCCTGCGCTCGACGCGAAACGGCTCAAGGAGATCGGGTGTGTACCGCTGTTCGAGGACGGGAGCGTGGGCGCGCTGGACCCGCGGTTCGAGAGGTGAGGCCGTCTCGGGATCGGATTCCCTCGAGCTGGTTGCGCGTGAAGTGCCCGCGCTGCGGGCGCATCTGGCGGTCGCCGAGGAAAGGCCGTCACCCGCTGCACACCTGGTCGAAGCTGGGGAAGACCTGCAAGGACTGCAGGAGAAAGGGTCGGCATGTTTCTCAACGCCATCAACGTCCAGGGCATCCTGGTCGGGGGCGCGGTGATCGGTACGCTGGTGCTGCTGGTGAGCGCCGGGATCGCCGCGCTGTCGAAGGACCAGAAGAGCACCTCGCGAAAGGGGAAGTGATGAGCACCATCGAAGATCGGATCGACCACGAGCTCGCCGCCGTGAACACGCAGATCAGGGAGCTGGCCACGGAGCTGCACAGTCTGCAGCGGCTGAGCAAGATGCTGCTCAGCCTGCAGGCCGAGGCCGAGGTGGCCGAGCCGGACCCTCCGACCGGGCAAGCGGCAGCGGCCCCGCCGCCGAAGAAAAAGAAGAAGGCGAAGAAGCAGTCCGCGCGCATCCCACGCGCGGCGCAGCTGGAGGCGATCCGCACGGTGTTCGAGGGGAGCCCGGGCCAGTGGATGTCGACCTCGATCATCAAGCAGCTGGCCGGCAGCAAGGTAACCAGCGCGAAGGTCTGCTCGGCGATCCTGCGCAGCGAGTGGCAGGCGCTAGGGCTCGAGCGGAAGGGCGCGCGCGACACGCTGCGGTACCGTCTGCCAAAGTAGCCGTCGATGAGACCTACGGCGCGCCGTTCGTGCGGCCCGCGGTGCGCCCCGTCGTCGTGCCGATGAAGAAGCAGCATCAGCGCCGGGTCCGCGAGGAGAACGCGCAGGAGGAGCTCGACCACTGGCGGCCCGCGACCCGGGCCGACTGCCTGCGCCTGCCGCGCCCCTGTCCGTACGTTGGCTGCCGCTACCACCTGTTCCTCGACGTGCACCCCCGCACGGGGTCGATCAAGCTCAACCGCGGCGACCAGGAGGTCTGGGAGTGCGACGATTTGTGCCTGCTGGACCTGATCGACGAGTACAAGACGCTGACCCTGGATCAGATCGGACACCTCATGAACATCACGCGGGAGCGCGTCAGGCAGCTCGAGGAGTCGGGATTGAAGAAGCTGAAGGCCTCCCAGGCCGATACCGAGTGGCACGAACCAGTCGGAAAAGTCCATTATTATTGCCCAGTTATAAAATAGTGCTGTAAGTGCCTTGAATACATGCAACGACATGTGGTATTCAAAACCACATGAACCCGGTGGTGCATGGGCGCGTGTACTCGCTGAACGACCGACTCCAGCTGATCGCCCAGCGGGTCGACCGCTCCATGCGCGTCCCCCAGAAGCGCCCGGACGGGTCGGAGTACATGTTGCGGGACTTGGCGTTGGAGCAGGTGCAGGGGTGCCCACAAGACGGGCAGGCTAAAGAAGCCTGCGAGATCGCCGCGATCTTCAATTTCGTCTCCCACAATGTTGAGTATAGACAAGACCCCACAGACTACGACCTTTATATGGGCGCCGGCCACACCCTGAACGCCGGCGGCTCGGACTGCGACGATCACTCGATCCTCACCGCCGCGATGCTCTCGAGCATCGGCTACAACGTGGGGTGCAAGGTGGTCGGCCCCAACGCCGACGGTTCGGGGGGCCTCCACATCTACACGGTCGTCGGTGTCAACCCCTGGTACGCCCCGCAGCAGCTGATCGCCGTCGACACCTCGATGGCGCACCGCGGCTCGTACCCCGGCTGGGAGCCCCCCGCCGAGCAACGCAGGTTCCAGGCCATCGGCACGTTCCGCGGAGGACGCGTCGAGGGCCTGACGCAGCGGAACTAGGAGGCAGCATGCGCCGACGAAGAGGACAGGTAGGTCGCCACATCAACCCCGCCAACGGCCACCAGTCGGTCGCCGCACAGTCGCTCCCGCAGACGATCCGCGTCCAGCAAAAACCGGTGATGATCTACGACACGCCGGAGAAGGACACGATGGACCCCCACGCCACCGGCGGCCTCGGCTCGCCGTACGGCTCGGGCGGCAGCGACGGCACGGGGATGGGCACCGCCTGGAACCGCTACGAGGACCGCCTCACCGGCAACCCCGCCCTCACCGCCCACCAGATCGCGCTGGACAAGGCCCGCGGCTTCGTGCGCCAGCAGGCCCCCTCCCAGGTCGACCCCACCCGGGTCGAGGAGTTCGTGGGGGGGACCGAGGTCCAGAAGATGGAGGTCACCCGCGATCAGCAGGTGTCCCACGTCCAGGGCGTCGAGGTCCACGGCGACCCCCAGCAGGTGGCCAACGCCCTGCTGACCGCCGCCTCCCTGCCGCCCCAGCAGCAGGTGCGCGACTTCGAGCGGATGCGCCGCTCCGTCAAGCGCAACCAGGGCGCGATGCAGCCCCAGCAGGCAGCGGCCTTCGCGCAGGCCATGCGCCGCAACCCCGGGATGGCCGAGTCGCTCAGCGACACCGGCTTCCCCGGCGGCGCGCGCGACGGCTACGAGTACGTGGACGAGTCGGGCATGGTGATCCCGATGACCCGCGCGAGCCGCGACCCGGCCACCCGGATGATGGCCGAGCTCGCCCGCAAGCGCGTGGCCCAGGGCCGGGTCGCCGCCTACAAGCCGGCCGCGCGCTTCCACCCGGCCCAGAGCAACTACGCCTCGTCCGACGGGCAGCTGGGGTACGTCCCCGGCACCGCGCCGGCCGCCGACCCGAACACCGCGGTCGCCGCCGGCGACGCCGCGTCGCTCGCCGCCGCCCCGTCGACCTCGATGGCGGCCCGCGCGACCAGCGTCCAGCGCTCCCCGTCGGGCGCGATGGCCGCCCAGCGGTCGACCAGCAGCATGACGCGCAGCGTCGTGCGGCAGCAGGTCGTCGGCGAGGGCGCGCCCCCGGCGCTCACCACGCTGCCCGCAGGGGCCGCGCCGCTGACGCCGGCCGACACGATGCCGCCGTCGCCGGGCACCGGCAGCGACGACAGCTCGACCTACGTCGACGAGAACGGGATGCCGCAGTACGTGCAGCCCCCCACCGTCGACCAGGGCAAGCTCGGCCGCCAGGTCGGCCTCGGCATCCTCGTCGCCATCGGCGCGACGGGGCTGTTCATGATGTCGACCTGATGGCGAAGGGAGACCCGAATCTGGCCGGTCTGCCGATGACCGACATCCCGGCCAGTGACCGTCGCTGCGGCGGTCTCACCACGATGCATTCCCCCACGCTCGGACGAGTGGTGGAGGTCTGTAAAACGGCGGCCAGGAGGGTCGCCAAAAAGACGGGTGGCATGGTGCCATCCAAGCCAAACGGAGGTGTTCAAATGGCGAATCGGAAGAAGCGGCGGTGCCGGTACGGCGTGGTCAAGTCGGGCAAGCGCAAGGGTCAGTGCCTCAAGCAGCCCCGGCGCCGGAAGCGCTAACCAGGGGTTTCGAGGAAACCCGCGGTGAGCGCGAGGGTCGCCCCGCCGGGCAGCACGAGCTCCCGGCGGAGCGCCCCCACGCTCCCGAAGACCACGGCGGGCTCGTCCCGTCCGATGGAGACAGACATGAGCGAGTACGAAAACGTCTCCCGTGATGGGAGCTACGAGGACGACGTCCTCGTGGAGAAGTCCGACAACGAGCTCGGCCTGGTGGTCCCCAAGGTGATCAGCGGGCTGCGCAAGATGGACGTGAAGACCGAGGTGATCGGTCCCGGCGCAGGCGCGCTCTTCACGTTGCTCGGCACGATGGCCGCGCGTCGCTGGGGCAGCAAGCTGCACCCGGTGATCTCCGACAACGCCCCCCTCGCGGGGATGCTGATCGGCGCCGGCCTGAGCGTGCCCCTCTCGATGGTGATGCGTTCGCCGAAGGTCGCACAGCGCGGAATCGTTTCGTCTGTGATCGTCGGCCTGGCGCTGTGGGGTCTTCCCCACCTGGAAGGCTTGCTGTCCGGTGCAGGTCCGTACGTGCCCAGCATGGGCGCGTTGACCATGCAGCCGGTCGGTGCGCTGCCCCAGGTGGCAGATACCACGCGGACGCCGGCGGCGGTTTCGCAGTCGCTCGATCAGGGCGTCTGGGGAGCTACCTCGTAGCGACCGACGGCAGCGTCGGAAAGAAAAGGCCAGCCGCCGGATCATGGTGACCGGCGGTAACTGAAACGACCCCCGCCCGCAAGGGCGTGGGGAGCAAAAACGAGGTACAGACAATGGCAACCGTGAGAACGGTGACCCTGCCGGACGGCTCGACCTTCACGATGTCGGATTGGGGCGATTACCCGATCTGGTCGCGTGCGGAGTTCGACCCGGCCAACGCGCAGGACGTCACCATCTTCAACTACCTGGTATCGCAGCAGATCCCGGGTGGGGCAACCGCGGCTCGCGCCACGCTGCTGGACACCAACGTCCCGGCGGCCGGCCAGCTGCCTCTCCGTCACCAGATGGTGATCTTCTCGGTGATGGCCCGTTACGACGAGGCCAACACCTCCGACGACGCGAACGACAACCCGCTTCGGGGCAAGATCATCAACGAGCCCACCAACCCCATCGGGTTGAACAAGTGGAACACGATCCAGGCCAACCTGTTCTTCCAGTTCATCGTCGAGCAGAGCAAGCCCTACATCGAGGGCACGCTCAACCGCTTCCCGGCGGGCGGCGGTGTGCACTGGCAGGAGGCGGGCCGCGACGTGGCGACCGTCGAGTCGTACTACGTCACCAACGGCGAGGTGGGGATGCACGCCGCCCGCCGTCTCGCGATGCCGATCCACCTCGGCGCCCTCGAGACGTTCAACGGCGTGTTCAAGTTCCCGCGCGGCGCGCTGCCCAACTGGGTCACCGGCTTCGCGACGAGCGACCAGACGGCGTTCGGCGTGACCATGATCCTGAACGGCCCGCGCCAGCGCCCGGTCGGCTAGCAGCGACCTGGCTACCTGCCTTCTGAGGGGGCGGGACCGTCGCCGCCGCGCTCGCGGAGCTCGGCCCGGTCCCGCCACCCCACAGAGAGCAGGTGCGAGGGCACCGCTGGAGGTCGATCATGGGCGAAACCAAATTCGTGCCGCGCTGGCTCCCGCAGCGCGTCACCATTCCCGCCGGAGCTACCCGACCGCTCCCCGCGTCGGGGTTTGCCAACACAGAGCTGTGGCCGTGGCGCCTCCACTGGATGTCCGTGACGGGCGTCCCGAAGCTGGAGACGGACGAGGACCCGCGTCGCGCCTACATGGGCGGCGTGGCCTCCCGGCTCACCTGGCAGCTCGGCATCTCCCAGAAGGGCGACATCAATCTCAGGACCCTGACCACCGACGCGATGCTCGGCACGGCCTTCCGCCTCCCGCAGAAGGCCGACAGCACCGACGTGCCGTTCCGGTTCAGGTTCCCGGCGGAGGTCGTGCTGCCACCGGACAGCGGGCTCGTGGCCCGCGTCTCCAACACGTACCAGGTCGAGAACGGGGTCATCCACTCTCCGGGCATCCTCGTGAACGGCTACCACGGCTCCCGCGGCATCGACCGCGAGCCGGCCCAGCTCGCCGCCTACGGCCCCGCCAACCTGGGCCCCAAGTCGGCGATCCCGCTGGACGCCGCCGACCTGTTCAACGACGGCGGCGACGACATGCTGCTCCACGAGATGATGCTGACCGGCGGCTGCCGGTTGCTGTCGACCTACGAGGGCCAGAACGGCGACCCGTTCGGCACGGCGGCGTGGCCCTTCGGGACGGCGCACTCGTGGCGCATCAACCCGACCACCGGGATCGAGTGGATGCCCGATCCCACGCCGATCCCCGCCGGCAACATCGCCCCGTGGAACCGGCCCCAGTACGATCCCTGGAACGCGGGGCCGCGAGCCTACGTGTTCCCCGAGGACACCGTGCTGGATCCCACGCAGCGGCTCTCGGTGAAGGTCGGCAACGTCGATGACGTGGCGATCACCTTGAACGTCGCGCTGTTCGGGCTGCTGGAGGTGCAGTGATGACCAACTACCTGCCATTCGCCCAGCGCGAGATCCTGGAGCTGGAGCCCGCGGAGATCAAGCACGTGCGCCTCTCGTCCTTCGGGGTCGAGGGCAGCAGCCGCGTGATCTTGCAGGATCTGGCGGTGCGCGTCTTCGGCTTCAACGAGGACTACTCGCCGGACCGCGGCGGCGATATCGACCCCGCGCCGGCGCAGGCCTCCACCGACGAGTGGGGCTGGGCCGGCGGGCCCGAGCGCACGGTGGAGTACGTGCTGATGCGCTACGGCTGGGACGGCAAGGGCTACCTGCTCGAGGAGTGCCAGCCGCACGGGGAGTTCGTGAACGGCGGCCGCACGCTGTCGCCGACCTGGCGCTTCATCAAGCCCTACCGGATCGACCCCGGCCAGCGGTTGCGGGCCCACGGGGTCCAGGGCGGGAGAGCCGAAGCGCAGTCGCTGTTCCCCGGGGGGGTGCTGTTCTTCGGCAAGCGGGTCAAGGACGGCCGCCCGTACCACCTGTACGCCACGCACAAGGTCGGCGGCCGCGCGGAGAAGGTCGCCAACAACGCCGTCCTCGACCTCAACTCCGACAACCTGCGCTGCCCGGTGGACAGCCCGCTGCTGATCTACGGCGTCTCGTACCACATGCTGTGTGACATCAACAACATGGTCACCACCAACTCCGCGCTGATCCAGGTGGTCGACCCCAACGAGCGCGAGTGGTTCAAGCTGGCGCGGGTGCCCGCGGGCAACGTGGTGACACAACGGCAGGCGACCGAGGGCTGGATCGACCCGCCGGTCTCCCTGATCAACCTCGGCGAGGAGCGCGGCTGGATCCAGGAGAAGGACGAGACGTTCATCGTGGAGCTCGAGAACCCGTACACGGATCAGGGCGAGACCGTCGACAACACGCTGACGGTCTCGGTGACCCTGCGCGGGTCGGTGGAGGTGGAAGATGCGTAGCTGCCAGACCCGCTTCGAGAAGACCGACACGCCGGCGGGCGACCAGGTCGCCACCCGGTTCCCGTGGTGGCGCACGCAGCGCCGCGAGATCACGACCGACGACTTCGAGGTGCCGTTCGTGATCGGCGACGTCCGCAACTCCGGGAGCTCGGCCTTCCGCAACACGCAGCCCTGGCCGATCTACGTGGACGAGATCCGCTTCTGGACCGAGGACATCGACTTCCAGGTGGACGCGACCCTGCGCGCGCCGTTCTCGCAGATCCACGGCCGGCTGAGCACGACCCGCCGGGACTTCCTGATCGCCGAGCTGATCCCGCTCTCCTGCTGGAACACCGAGGTCGACCGCCACCTTGAGGGCTACCTGAACGGCATCGACATCCGTTTGCCGGTCCCCTACTACTTCGCGGCGGGCCAGCACATGAACACCCAGCTGCGGGCGATGACCGAGGGCCTCTACGCCAACAACACGGAGTTTCAGGTGGCGATCCGCGGCTGCGACCCCGTCAACGGCAGCCCCATCGTGATGGGCAGCCGCGCCATCGCCCCGGCCCCGGCCGCGGCGGTGCCGACCCCGGTGGCCGGCGCGCAGGCGGTACAGCCCGACAGCCTGGTCTTCGACGACGGCCGGGATCAGGGCGTGCGGTCGATGTGGATCCACGACCTCCAGATCGGCATCCGCTACCTGGAGAACGCCTTCAACCGCACCAACGCGTGGCGGCAGATGGCGATCCAGATCCAGCCGCCCGAGGGGCCGAAGTGGACCGACGACTGGTACACGCCCTTGCAGGCCCTGTGCGAGCAGGTGCCGGCAGTCGAGCTGGACCAGACCGCCGAGGACGAGCCCCTCTACCTCTACTACAACGCCCCGGTGATCCACCGGCCCCCGGCGCCCTACGAGCTGCTGCCGGGCGACTCGCTGGACATCGAGATCATGACGCAGTTCTTCAACGCGGACGCCACGCCGACGCTGTGGACCGCGGTGAAGGGCTGGCAGGAGGCGCACTGATGTACGGACGCAAGATGATCCAGGCCAACAAGGTCGAGCGGGTCTTCAAGGCGCTGGCCCCGGTCCGCGTGACCTTCTGGCAGACGCCCGAGCTGTCGATCACCGACTCGGCGACCCCGGTCTTCGTCGGCAAGAGCCTGCCCGAGGCGACGTACAGCCAGGCCACGGCCCCGATGCTCTGCTCGAACACCACCTACAAGCGGGTGTTCGCGGCGGGGGAGGAGCTCTGGGCCAGCTGCCAGGATCAGGCCTACGTGCACTTCATCGCCGAGTACTGGCCGTACGAGGTACCCCGCGCCAACGTGGACCTGCTGGACGTCAGAGAGGTGCGCTGATGACGAAGCGAGCCCCACTGGTCAATGCCCGGGCGATGGCCCGCAAGCATCCGCAGACCTTTGAGGTGCCATCCAAGGAGGAGATCGACGAGATCACTCCCGGGGACCGCATCAAGATCGCCACCAGCGGCAAGGGCAACAACTTCGCGGCCGAGCGGTTCTGGTGCGAGGTCGAGGGGCGCACAATGGGGCGAGACACGGTGATCGACTGCCTCGTCGACAACGAGCTGCTGATGTCCGACGAGCACGGGTACCGCTACGGGGACATGATCAAGGTCGAACCCAAGCACGTCTACAGCATCCAGGCGAACCCGCACTGGCGCGCGGTACGCGACCAATTGTACGCCGGCGACGATGAGGACGCGGGCCTCTCGTGGCCGATGCTGGCGCTGACCCTCGGCATCGGCGGTATCGCCGGCTGGCTGCTCACGAGGAGGACGCGATGACCCCCGAGCTCCAGCGCGTGCTCGAGCAGAAGGAGGGCCAGGGCTACTGGACTTCCATCGGGCCGCACCGGCTGGACCTGCTGGTCCGCGGGACGGCGCTCGTCTGCGGCTGGGGCTCGTACACGCGGCGGAGCCAGGCCGAGTGGAAGGACCGCGCGGTGCGGGCCGAGGTGCTGCTGGCGATGCCCGAGGACAAGCCGCCCGAGCTCGCCGAGTACGGCGTGATCGTGGTCTACGGCACCCACGTCAACCTCGACCGGCTCGAGCGCGCCCTCGGCGCGGAGTACGTGATGGTCGACCCGTCCCCGGTGATGGTCTACAGCGACTTCGCGCTCGCGGTGCTGCCGCACGAGCCGCTCAGCGACCTCTACAACCTCTACGGGACGGCCCCGGCGGACACCTGGATCTACCTGGACGTGCAGTTTCAGGGGCAGGGCGCGCCGTCCCCGGCCCGGGTCTGCGAGCTGGTGGGGCTGGCGGGGCACAAGTGCATCGACGCGACGGCGGGCGTGACGGGGCTGTTCACGCCATCGGCGGCCTGGCACCCCGGCCCCAACACCGTGCGCGTCGTCTTCAACGCGGGCGAGCGCCCGACGACGGTGGACGAGCTCGTCGCGGCCGCGCCGTTCAAGCCGTACATCGGGGACGACCCCGAGCGGAGCGTGAAGTGTACGTTCTACACGTCGCGGATGATGGAGAAGATGCAGTCGCTGACCGACGCGATCTTTTTGTGGAAGGGCGCGGAGCAGGCGGTGGTGACCGGGGTGCAGACGGCGGGCGAGGGCGCGCAGACGGTGGGCCACGCTGCGCGGGGCATCCTCACCGCGATGAACGCCCTCAACCAGGGGCTGGCCCAGGCCCCCTCGGTGCTGCCCTGGGTGATCGGGATCGGCGCGGTCGGTCTGCTGGGGTACTTCGGCTGGCAGCTCTACGAGGGGATCAAGGAGCGGCGGAGCTACCGCAGATTCTAGAGGTGACGTCATGACGAACAACACGAAACCCAAGGACCCGGCCCAGGAGATTTTGGAAGGCCTCGGCAAGCTGGCGAAGGCGTTCGTGAAGGGCGCGTCGCGCAAGAAGCGGCCCGCCCCCGGCGGCTTCACCGGCATCAACCCGCCCGCGCCCCCGAAGTCGGGCTGCGGCGGGTGTGGGAGGTAGCATGGCCCTCAACTGGTCAGATCTGACGTGCACCTGGGCCGAGGGGCCCCAGACCCCGGAGTTTTACCTGCAGGGGCGGGACTACCGGCTGGCCGACTCCCCGGCGTCGAAGGGGGCCGAGGCGGCCGAGTGGCCGGAGCAGGTCTACGCCAGCCTGCCGCGCTGGGCCAAGGGCGCGGCGGACCTGCGGCTGCAGGCCTGGGTGGTCACGGAGCCCGGGTGGGCCGGGCCGCGGCTGTTCAGCTTCACGACGGGCGGGGCGAGCTACTACTGCACGCCGGCGGAGGTACCCGCTCCCAAGCCCGCTCCACCTTCCGCGGTCAGACCCCCGGGCGGCTGGATCCCCTGGGTGATCGCCGGGGTGGCGGTGGCGGGACTCGGCATCTCACTGGCAACGAGCAGGCGCAAGAAGAAGAGGAGCTAACGATGGAGATCTTGAGCGGATTCGGAGCGACCACGCCACGGCCCCCCATCATCGACCTGTGGAAGTCGATGGGGCTGTCCATCGGCGACTTCATGCACGAGTGCAACGCGCGGCCCAAGGGCGTGACGCAGAGCACGACGTACCAGCCCGTCCCCAACTACCCGGGCTGGAGCTTCGCGTACTACGCGGAGAGCGACGGCGTGACGTACATGCACGTGAAGGCCGAGGACGACGGGTTCTGGATCTACCCGCACACGACGATCCCCTGCGGCGGGTCGGCGCAGGACTCGGGCGGGGTGGTGTCGAGCTCGCGGCCCGACATGGTCCGCAACCTCCAGAACGCCCTCAACGAGATGTACCTGGCGGCCGACCCCGTCGAGAACCTCGCGGTGGACGGGATCGCGGGCCCGCGGACCTGCGCGGCGGCCTACGGCTTCCAGTACGAGGTGCTGGGGATCGACGGCCCGCAGCTCCGCCCGGAGACGTTCGAGGCCCTGAACCTCCCGGGGAACTACTCGGTGACGCTGGGCACGATCTGCACGGGCTACTTCGAGCAGCAGGTGCCCGAGACGCCGTCGACCCCCGAGGTGGTGGAGAAGGAGCCGCCGACGGCGGTCATCACCGCCCAGAAGGCGGGCTTCCCGTGGTGGGGCGCGGTGCTGGTGGGCGGCGGCCTGCTGGCGGTCGCCGCCGCGGGCGGCTTCAAGAAGAAGCGCAGCAAGAAGCGCAAGGCACGCCGCGGCAAGGGCGGCCGGAAGCGGAGGTAGCGATGAGACCCGACACTCAACCCGGCTGGAAGATGATGCGCGGCAAGCCCCAGGCCCAGATGGTGGCGCTGGACATGCCGCAGCAGGTCGAGGCCCCGTGGATCGACTGGGCGGTGCAGCCGTTCGCGGCGGGGAGCCCCGAGGGCTGGCCGTACCTGCGCTACTACAACCAGGTGACCGGCGAGGAGTACTGGGAGATGGGCCTCGGCCCGGGCGTACCCTCGACGGCCCCGGCGGGCGCGGGGTTCTCGACGGTGGACGAGGAGATCTTCGACGCGTCGACCGGTCTCCCGGCGCTCGTCGGCGGCGATCCTCCCGGCAAGTACCTGCAGCAGTCGGCGGCGGCGCAGTCCCGCGCCAACCAGCTGGCGGCGCAGACGCAGCAGCCGGTACGCGGCCGCAGCCCGGTGGCGCGGCTGAAGCTGAGAGCTCAGGGGCAGCGGGTGGTGCCCCGCTCGGCCGGACTCTCGAGGATGGGCCAGTAACGGGCCTGGACGCAGCAGACGTCCTGAGCCTCGCGTTTCTGGCCCTCGCGGTGGCAGGGGTCCTGTGGGCCCTGGCGAGGAGGATGAGGCGATGAGCTGTGGATGCGGACAGGCTGTGGGACGACCTGGCACGCGCTCCCGACTGTTTCCCATGGTGGTGGCCGGCGCGGACGCCGTCAACCGCGGCGTCGCGGCCGGCGGCGGGCGCCCCCTGTGGTGGCTGCCGCTGCTGGCCCTCGCCGGCGTCGGCGTGCTGATCGCGATGGGTGGCAAGAAGAAGCGGAGGAGATGATGTATTACCCGACGGACGACCAGATCAGGCGGGCGGGCCCGCGGCCGGGGATGTTCTACTGGGCAACCCGCGCCCTCAACGTCGCCGAGATCGCGCGGGTGGCGGCCAAGAACAGCGAGACGCCGATCTCCACCGCCAACATGGTGGCGCTGATCGCCGGCTCCACCTGGAACCACCACATCCGCTACTCGAGCAAGGGCTACACGTCCTACGGGATCGAGGGGCCGCAGATGGAGGCGAAGTACTCGGCGACGGACCCGACGGCCGGGTACGGGACGGGCACCAGCTGGCCGGTGCTCTGGATCCCCACGGCGGACGGTAAGGAGCCCGATGACATCTACGGCAGCCCGGAGAAGCCGGTGCTGTCGGCGCCCCCGTCAGAGGGCGGCGGGACGCTGCTCAGGCCGGGGACGCCGAGCTCGGGCGGCGGGACGACCATTCGCCCGGGGGCGGGTGAGGGCGGCACGCCCGGCACCTGGAGCTCGGGCGGCGCGTCCGACACGGGGTCGGGCGGCGGCGCGACGCGGGACTCGAACGGCCGGATCGTGACAGCGGGCGTCGGCGGGAGCTCCTCGGGGCTGCTGCTGGCCCTGCTGCTGCTCGGCGTAGGAGCGGTGGGATGGATGTACACCAGAAGCAGCGGCAAGAAGCGCAAGCGCAAGAAGCGCCGATGAGGCCGTGCTCGTGGTGCCGCCAGGCGGTGCCGGTACACCAGCTCGAGCACTTCGACTGGTGGATCATCGAGTTCGATCTGTGTCCGCGCTGCGCGCGCACGGTGGAGCTGATGCCGCAGGCCGCGAACGACTACGTGCGCGACCTGCAAGCGAGGTTTAGCAATGGGAGATAGGAACGAGTTCGACACGCGGCACCGGCCGCTCACGCCCAGCAAGGCGAAGCTGCAGGACGAGCGGATACTCTCGGCCGACGCCGCGCCGGACGACCTGCCGACCGACGAGCAGGTGGGCTGGGACGTCACGGACTACCCGGCGATCCTGATGACTTGCCACCCGACCGCGCCGGACCTCGAGACGGTGGCGGCGGACACGGCGACGATCAGGCCCTGGTGGTACCGCAAGGAGGCCAACGCCGGCACCCGCGAGCCGAAGGGCCAGTGGTTTGCCGGGCGGGAGTACGTGGTCGCCCTGAACGGCGACAGCGCCATCGGCGGGCCGATGCAGCGCCGCTTCTCCTGCAAGACGGCCGAGCGGATGTTCTTCCAGGTGCTGGACATCACGGACGTCGGTGGCGTCGACCAGTCGGTGGCCATCGGCGTCTACTACCTGGACAAGCGGGACGACGAGGACGGGGTCAGCGACGAGGTCAACGTCAACGTCGAGATCGGCGAGATCGACATCGCGAACCTGTTCGACACGCTCGCGCACGAAGACTACATCTACTCCAACCGCCGCGGCGATTTCCTGGTGGAGCGCTCGTCGGCGACGACCCTGACCCTCTCCAACCTCACGATCCCGGTCGACGCAATCGACATCGTGGCGGTGGGCAAGAAGGAGGCGGGCAGCAGCGAGTGGGTCACGCAGTGGCGCGACCACAACCTGGAGCTCAGCTGGGCCCCGGCCACCGGGATCATCACGCTGGCGTCGATGAGCGTCGGCGCGACCGACGAGGTGCGGGTCTACATCGAGGGCCCCTCCAAGACCCTGGACCTCGAGAACCACGCCCGCCGGGCCACCCAGACCAACCCCGACTCACAACGGGTGGCGACGGACGGGCACGTCGAGCTGGTGGTCGGAGCGGCCGCGACGCACGACGTCTTCTTCAACATGGCCGAGGACGGCTACCATTTCCTGACGCTGCACTGCGTGATCACCGGGTCGAGTCAGGTCGCGCTCTGGGCCACCAACGACGAGGAGCCCGAGGACGCCGACGCGGTCTGGGTCGACATCACCGAGGAGGTGTTCGGGGAGACGGTGCTGACCCTGGTCACCAACGCCGTCCAGATCCCCAACTCCTCGATCAACTTCCGGCGCTGCCGCTGGCGGATCACGGACACGGGCGACGGTGGCACGGTCGATCTCTACTACCTGAAGTCGGCCTACGGCGCCCCGCACGTACGGCTCGACGATCTCGTGGCGGCCCTCGCCGAGCACGACCTCCCGGTGCTGGACATCGGGATCCACCCGATGCTCGAGAGCCAGCAGTTCGATGGGGCGGTCTTCCCCAACTTCGTGAGCGCGGACGGCGAGGCGGTGCGGCATGTGGGCTCCCGCTACGGCGTGGCCTACTCGATGCTGACGGGTCAGGATGGCTCGGAGACTCCGATCATCCCCCACGATACCAAGATCGACGATGGGGCCTCGGCGACCACGGGTCAGGGCGCCAACGTCGTGATGGTGGGTGGTGAAGCCAAACGGTTCGACGGCTCTCCGTTGCCCAACACCGTCGGCGAGCAGGATGCGACGCGCCTGGCTTACTCGCAGTCTGGTGTGGCGTTCATGATGCCGGTGATCAACTCCGGTGCGAGCACACCGCTGGGCATCCACGACTCGGCGGTCGGCGGTGCAGACGGTATCGGCGTCGCGCCGATGATCGCCGGGGCCGAGGCCAACGAGGCCCAGCAGACCGCGGTGGACGACGGGGACGCGACTCGCCTCGCCGCGAACCTC
>Ga0180432_10004350_pt1 | contig 19525 bp, 29 predicted proteins | sample SS_ome_10_FD_132414 | JGI IMG/M metagenome (GOLD analysis project Ga0180432, IMG submission 132414) | Hypersaline lake sediment archaeal communities from the Salton Sea, California, USA - SS_1_MS_2 metaG | ecosystem: Environmental > Aquatic > Non-marine Saline and Alkaline > Hypersaline >...
CGGACGTATGCTTTAATACAGAACCTTTTTTTTTATTAAACGTCACGTATGGCAATTATACAACGGAAACCTTAAACTATGTAAGGATATTAAACTATACGGTTTACTATAAATGCGGGGCGACGACTACGAATATATCGAGGCTAATAAATTATAGTAATGAGGCGTTTATGTCTTTGCCGTGCGATTATACAACGCACAGCTTAAACGGTTATTACAAACACGTAAACGAGGAAAACTATACTATTAACTTTATGATCAATAACAGCGAGAAAATAAACTATTCTACTAATTGGACGTTCCAAAGCGATCTTTATAATCCCGTGATAGTGTCCCTTAATCTTTCTTTTAGAGAGGGGTTTTATTCCAATGCTACGAACATAACTTTAATATGTAACGATAGTATATTTAGCCCGCTATTCATTAATTTTACTTTTAACGACGTAAACTATTATTATGATAACGCCACGAAATTACTTAACATTACTAACGCGTCAAGCGTCGGGCGTGGAACTAATGTTTTAAGTGTTACGTGCGGGGACTTATTCGGGAATACTACGGTAACGAAACACATAGAAGCTTACCCCGTAGCGTTATACCTTATTAATGAAAAAACAAAGGCGTTATTTAATTGTAGTAACGCTACTAAATGCGGGTTTTATTATTTGAACGAGAGTTATTACGACTTTAAACTAGTCGCCAATATGTCGCCCGTAAACTTCACGGCGCTAACAGATACTAAGCTACGTTTCGAAATTCAATACGCTAGCGGAACGATCATAAATTATTATATCGACGTTAGCCTAATAAACAATACACGGGTTAGGGTATGCGCAAACACGGACGACGCTACATTTTACGAGCAAATAATGTATAGCGCAGTAAGCAAACAAGCACTATTAAAAAATGTTTATGCCGACTGTTACGTAGGCGCGGACTATACACGGTTCGGTTACGGTAACGCTATGATGTTAAGGGGGTTTACGATCTCCGCCGAGTATGTTTTATATACATACGACGGTGTAAACTTAATAAGTCTTAGCGGGATAGATGGCGGGAAAGAACAAACCATAAACTTAGACACGCTAGAGTTTAACTTAGAGGGTTACGACTTTAGCGTATTAGGCGAAAGCCTAGTATTCCAAAAAAACGGCACTTACCAAATAAAGATTTATTATAAAAATATGGCACAGGACAACACGGCGACAGCTTTAGAAATTGTTAATATGGACACTAACGCCGTAGTCTATACAGAAAGCGCTTTTAGTAATCCTAACGAGTTCACGACTTATTATAATTTCGGGGGGACTACATACGACAACGCTACAATATGGCGCGCCACCTTAACCAATACTAAAACGGACGGCACGCAAGAAACCATAAAAAGATATTTTAATATATTCGGTCAAAGCGGAATGTTTAATAATACTTTAGCCGTCGTTATCGTTGTGTTATTATTATTCTTCGGGCTTACGTTCCTAGTTGCTAGCCTTTCGTTTTCGTGGCTAGGGTTCTTTTTGCACATAATAAGTTTAATCATTTTATCGCTAGCCGTCGGCGCGTGGTATATAACCTTTTTGCAAGCCGTCGTAGCGGTGTTTATGTTATTCACGCTTTTAACTATGTTTAATAAATATTACCCGCAGGTGTCTTAAATGGAAGTAATGAGTTTATTTAAAGTTATGATAATGTGTCAATTATTCTTTAGTGTAGGCATAAGTATGTTTACTTATTCAATGCCCGCCGATAGTCTTAACCACGTTACAAGCTTTAGCGATCTTAGCGATCGTATAGACGTAGACAACGTTAGCGTAGCGGTTCAAGACAATTTAGAAAGACAAACTAATATACCGATTATAGATATAGGCGCGCTAGTGTTTTATAGCGGTAATATCCTACTAGATTTATTACTTAATTTTGCTTTTGCTATTCCCGAAATGATCGGGTTATTAATTAGCGGGTTGTCTAGGTTGTTTAGTTTCGACGCCATCATAATAAGCTTTATTCAGTTATTCGCTAGCGTGGCTTTGTTAGTATGGTATTTCATTAGTTTAATACAATTACTAACGGGCATACGTAGCGGGAGAATAGCATAAAATGACATACTCCCAAATAAATCCGACTAAAGTCGGGGGTTTCTCACGAAACTCGGAAAGAGAAAGAAAGTTAAAGATAGGTGATTTCTGTGGATAGTAAAAAAGCAATATGGTTATGTGATGTTCTTGAAGAACAAGAAGGGATAAGACTTAATAGGAGAGTTTTAAAAAAATATTCTGAGGATTATGATGATAGTAAGAAATAGAGTTTATTGTATGGATGCGTTAGAACTATTAAAGCAGATGCCAGACCAATCAGTAGATTTAATCCTCACAGACCCACCTTATGGTGTAAATCTTGATTATGATTTATATGATGATACAGAAGATAATTGGTTTGAGCTGATGAAGAAATTTATACCAGAAGCACAAAGAGTTGCAAAAATGGTTATAATGCCCTCTTGTCAAATCAAAAGATTACAATGGATTTATACTAACTTCCCACCAGATTGGTTGATTTGTTGGTATAAGGGGAGTACAGGTTGTGCTGGATTTATAGGTTTTAATGATTGGGAACCTCTTTTAGTTTATGGTAAGATTCATACAAATATGCACGATTATTTTAAAGCACAACCAGAACCCTTTGGTAATGGACATCCTTGCCCAAAACCCAGACAATGGGCAAGATGGATTGTAAAAAGAGCTACAAAAGAAGGTATGTTAGTAATAGACCCTTTCTGTGGAAGCGGAAGCACATTATCTGCTTGTAAAGAATTAAATAGGGAATTTATTGGTTGTGATATATCGCAGAATTATGTAGATATTGCTAACAAAAGATTAAGTCAAAAGACGCTGTCGGAGGAAAGCAAACAAGTTTTATGAATATCGGGATAAAACTACTATTTGATAATATCGGGCTAGGGTTCGAGAACGGTATTTTAATAATCTTAATGCTAGCGGGAATTATACTTTATGCCAAAGATTTTAAGATAGGGTTAATATTACAAATGTTAGCTAGCGGAGTATTATTTATAATATTCTACCAAACGGGCTATAATTATACGCCGTCGTTGATCGTCTTTTTAATGTCGTTCGTTATATTGGCGCTTACTTTAATTATGGTTCATAAAAGCACGGAACGGGGGGCGTTAGTATGAATATCTATTCAAGTCTTTTTATATTTCAATTCTTATGTATTTTGTTTATTAGTATGATCAAGTTTTATAATATTCTTAGTGGCGGGAAACAACCAAAAGATAGAGAGCGCGGTTTCTTTCCTTATGATATGCGGGCGTCGTTTATGATGTTCGTTTTAACATTATTGTTTTACGGTATAGGTTTCGTTATATCTATCTATGGCTTCGCGGAACAATTATATTTAATACTGTTTAAGTTCGAAATGTTCTTATTCTTACCGTTGAATACGTTGTTTTTCATAGTAGAGATTATCTTTCAATTAAAAGATACGGCTTTCGCTAGGATTGAAGCGCACAAAAGCAACGACAAAAACGTTAGTTTTTTTAGTAGGTAACAAAATGGAACAGGGCGCTATATTAGGAACTATCGGGCTATTTTGTGTTTTAATTATTATTCTTATCGTTTCCTTTATGGGTGGCGAAGAAAATACATACATAACCATAGCGCAAAACGCTACTTATGGCGAAATGTATTACCATAACCACACGGGCACGACGTTAAACTTTGCAGTAGACAGTTTCTACTATACTTTATGGTTCACGGAAGCCGAGCATTTAAGCGGGTTCACGTTCAACGCGGGAAACCCCTACAATTCTAACTTAACCGTAGACGTAGGCGGGCTTTATTTGGTTAATTGGCAAGCAAGCGGAAGCGGTCAGAACAACCACGAATATTATACTACTGTTTTCGTCAATGAGACAGATTTCGAAGAGTGCGAGACACACCATAAAATGAGTACGGGGGGCGACATAATAACACAACACGGCACGTGCACGTTAAATTTAACGGTCGGGGACAGGGTAACAGTAAGAACGGCGGACATAGGCGACACAGGGGACGGCGTTTATTATAGCGGTGGGTTATATATTACTTCTATTCATTAGTGGGTTTAGTGGAAAAAAAAAGATTTTATATATAAGCGTGTCTTAAATTTTAAGATCAAATAAACGGAGTTGGTAATACAATGGAACAAAAAATGTTATATAAAAAGAAAGGTCAAGCAGGCGGGGCAGTTAGCGCACTAATTACCCTAATTGTCGGCGTAGGAGTAGCAACACTAGTATTAATATTCGTAGCGTCTTTGGGCGGTCAAGTATGGGAAACCGTAGAGGACGACGTAGACGCGATCACAAACGAAACCATTAGGGCGCACATAAGGGACGGCGTAGTTAATGGGTTCGACGCACTAGAACAAACGGGCGAATATATGCCGTTGATAGTTCTAGCCGTAGTTATCGGTGTAGTTCTGTTAATCATTCTAGGCTTTACCGCGTTCGGCGGGGGCGGAATGAGAGGAAGCGCCTTATAAGCGTTTTTTCTTTTTTTTCCTTTTTTGAGTAAGAGGCGAAAATATGAGAAAAAACAAAAAGGCACAAGTAAGTAAAGCAACAGGAACATTAATTCCTTTAGTAGTCGGTGTTGGCGTAGCGGTTCTAGTTCTAATTTTTATGTCAAGTCTAGGCGGTCAAGTATGGGAAACCGTAGAGGACGACGTAGACACCATTGGAGATCAGAGCGCAACCGTAGAAAATAGAAATCTTTCTTTATCGTCGCAGATTGATCCCGCGATAATAACAGGGACGCTTTCTATTAGTAATACTACGTCTACCGTTCCCTTAGAGAATTTCGAGATAGATTACGACGCGGGAACGTTGCACGTGAATAATACCGACGCTATGTATAATAATAGCTTATACAATATTTCGTATGAATACTATAATTATACAATTAGGAACAGCATAAGAGGCGCAACCGTAAATAGTTTCGACGCACTAGAGCAAACAGCTAATTATATGCCGTTGATAGTTCTAGCCGTAGTTATCGGCGTAGTTCTGTTAATAGTTCTAGGTCTAGGTGTTGGCGGGAATGTTTACGGAAAGAATAACGGCGGTTCGTTGTGAAGACTTAAATATTGAAATAGAATTTTTTTTCTTTTTTATCTAAATATATAATGCCCTTTTCTTGAAGAGAACTAAGCCCCCTATTTTTATCGGAGAATTTCGGCATTATTAAAAGCGTTCGTTCGTGGAACGCGCACGATAGAATATATTTTAATACGTCTATGTCGGTTACGATCTTACGCAATTCTAAACACGGACTATTATATTTTTCCGTGACGCAGATAGGGAACGATATTATTATTGGCGGTTCGGACGGCATTTAATAATTTAAACACGCCCTATTATTTATATTTTTCGAATGTTTAGAAAAGTTTAAATATACCTTATGTTTTAGTTTCTTTATGAAAAACGTATATATGAAAGATGATACAGAAAGACTTTACAACGAGGCTAAACGAGTAATTCTAACGAAAGATAACACGATCGTAAAATTAACAGAGGACGACGCCATAAAATACATTTTAAAGTATTTCTTAGATCGAGAAAGAATTAAGTAGGAGGTTAAAAAATGGGCGATTTTTTAGACGAGGCATTAGGAAACAATACTGTTAAGAGAGAGGCAATAAAACCACCAAAAAGCGAGGCAGTAGTAGGCGAGAGCGTGCCTAAAAAAATAATGGCGGTAGAAGTTCTAAAACAAGTTAAATTAAATATCATTACCGAGTATATAGGATTGGGGACGATCTTTTTAATATTAATTCTTTCGACGCTTAACCGTATGTATGGCGTTTACGTTGCGGTTTTGGGAATAGTTCCGCTAGTGTTCTTTTTGGCGAAAGATACTAAACAAAAAGTATTCATAACAAAAAAATATTTCGGCGGGGCGCAAGATAAAGGGGGGGCTATATAATGGAAGCCAAAGAGAAAGAAATAGCGGGCGCGTCTTATGTTCTAACGTTTTATAGGGACGTGCAAGAACTTAATAATAATTATGTTCAATACTGCAATTTGTTGATCGAGTTAGAAGCAAAAGAACATATTAAAATGGGGATAGAGGAAAGACAAATATTAATTCAAGCCGTGCAAGTTTTGCGGGAAAACATACAAAAATCTTATATCGAATACACGGCGCTAATTTCTAACATAGACATAGAGAAAAACGTAGAGAAAGATAAAGAACTAGCGGACATATACAAAGAACTAACGACAAAGTTTATTATACAACGGGATAAAGTCGGCGAGTATGTCAAGCACATAAATAATTTTTTGATCAGAAACGTAATAAGGACGCTATTACAAACTAGCGAGGACTTAATCACGTCTATGTATGGCGCGACGCAACCGTTACCACCACCAAAAGAGGATACTAAAATAAATGGCTAGTTTCGAGGAAAATTTAGGAAAGTCTATGTTTTCGCAGAATACCGAACGTAGTTTTATTGATAAAATGTTAGCGCGTCGGGACATAGACGACGTTAGGGAACTGATCAAAAAAAAGGTATTAACGCGAGAGGACTTACTAGAAATTCTTTATATGTTATCGAGTAGCGAGGCAAAACTATTAAACTATTCCGAATGGGACAGATACATAATTTTAAAATATTTCGTATGGTTGCGTGACTTTATAAAAGTCGCCGAGATACTTTACGAATACGACGAAAACCTAAAGAAACAGAAAGAAAACGGCGTAATAATAACAGAGGAAACACTAAGAATATTAAAAAATAATCAACAATTCATAAGCCACAACGCTAAATTTTTGATCGATCTTTATTTTAATATCGCTAGGACTACGTTAAGTTTAGGCGCTACGGGAATAATGGAACTACTTAAACAACGTTACGAAGTGGCTTATCCTACTATGAATGACGTCCAAACGCCACAACAAGCAAACAAGCCTCTTATTCTAGGGCGGGGTGGTAGATAAATGGCGGTTAATTTCTACAAGTTAAGAAAATGGGGCGCTTTAATATTGATCGGACTATTAACGACAATTACTTTTTATGTCGGTATGACTATCTACCGTAACATAGTTTACGGAATTTTCTTTATGTTTTTCGGTATTTTAGTTAGTGTTCTATTGGCTAATATGCTACTTAAAACGCCGTTTACTGATATGGTAGAGGGTAAGGGCATACTAGCGCTAAACATAGACAGCACGGGAATAATACGCCCCTTTATTGTATCGCTTAAAAGTCCTTTTGTTATGTCAAAGTTCGGCGGTAAATGGATACGCGACGTATTTAATAGGCGCGCTACTTTTATGTTAGCGCCACCAAAAAAAGCGGAACTCCCCGCAAAGATCAAAGAGGACGGGGGACTAGATATAAAACTAACCGAGAAAGATTATAATAGCGGGCGGTTCGCTATGTTCCATTACCCGACGTTAATTTATAATCAACAATTAAGTAGTATGGTTACTAAAGATTTTTTATGTAGCCAAGAAATAAGCTTATTCGCGGAACACCAAGTTTTATACTTAAACCGACAGTTAGAGGACTTAACAAGTAATATAAGGAATTTCGGGCGTTATATCGTCGATAATCTTAAACCAAAGGGGCACGGAATTACTAGCAATTGGGTTTTTTGGGGAATATTAATAATAGTTATTATTGTGTTGGGAATATTATTTGTTCCAGCAATGTTAAAACAATTCGGTATTATTGGGGGTAACACGGGGGGGAGTATCGCCCCCGCCATTAAGAATACGTTAGGGAGTATATCGCCGTCTTAAAATGGAACTAACAGCAAAAGAGAAACATAAAAAAAAGGTTTTTGATTATGAGTTTAGCGCCGTCAATTATACAGATTACGAACTAGAGATAGTAATGTTTACCCTAAACAGAATATTAAAGCTAGTCTTTAACAAATCACAGAAGAGCAAAGTATTAAAACAAAACTTAGGCGCAAAAGTAACCAATATAAAAAATGAGATCATAGACGAAGTAAACGAGATCATAGTAGCGCCACAGTATTATAATTTGGTTAATGTCGGAAGTAAGAAAACTTTAGGGATAGTTCAAGACATAGTTTTAAAGGACGGAGTTTTTATCTTAAATAGTGAGATCGAAAAAATAGTATTTAGGCGTAACAAAGAAAATAAAACTATTTGGGAAATCCACGTTTATTATAAAGGGAACTATCGGCAAGAATGATAATAATACCGTCTTACTGGGTTTTTATGGGCGTTTTATATTTAATGATCTTAACGTATCAAGATTATAAAAATAAAATGCTAGTGGACGATCGAAAAAACTATTTAATGCTAGGCGCTACGATCGCGCTAATAAGCCATTTTAAAGTAAGATTTATATATATGCTGGGCTTAATTTTAATCATATTTTTTATAAGGTGGATATTCAAGAAGTATAACACGATCGGCGACGCGGATATAAATAGTTTATCGTGGTTATTTTTGGGTTTCGGAATAATAAGCCCGTTTTACCTATTAACCTTTTTGTTGATCTTCACCCTCCTATATATATTATTTTGGGGCTTAAAAAAGCTAATATTCAAATTATTAAATCACTTAAACGTGCCTACACAGTTTTACGGCGTTATATTACTTAGTTACATACTTACTTTAGTTATGCTTAAATGAGTTCACCAATACGGCGGGCGCTAGTTTACCGTAAGGAACTAGTAGGGGTAACGCTTAGTCCTTTTCACGCCCGCCACTTTTTTTAGATTTATATAACCCCGTCCACCCTATGAGGCATACTAATTCTAGGCGGGTATTTTCTTTAATCGTTTATCTTACTGATCTGTTTAGCGCCACGCGTGGATAAATGAATATAGGGGGTTATGCTATTAAATGACTTTGCGCCCTTAATTAATCGTATTTGTTCCATAGTTGCGCCCTTTTCGGCTAGCTTACTAAAACGATTATGTCTTAAATAATACGGGTTTATTCCGCCCTCGATCACATTATCGAACCACCGTTTAAAATGATACCTTAATTTATATGATATTTCTATATAGTTTTGAGGTTCGCCTTTTTTGTTTACAGTATGACGGGAATACTTACCCCGATAATGATAGAATAAATAAATTTCTCCGAACAAGCTTTTAGCTAGATCGTATATTTCTTTTACGTAGGCGTTCCTTATAGATAAATAGATAGGTCTAGGTAGTCCACCTTTAGCGCCACGCAAACGTATAATAATATAGTGGCTTTCTCTAGTTACGTCTTTAGCCTTTACGTCCAAAACTTCTACGGGACGCCCGCCAGTATAATATAAAGTAGCTACTAACGCCCGCGCCTCTTTATCGTAGCGCCCCTTAATATTATTCATAGCTTTTATTATATCGAGTTCCGATAGTGTAGTTATTACGCCTTCTTTTAAGAATTTTTCATAGTTTACGTTACTGATTTTAGCCATTTATACCACCCAAATACTATATTTTATTGTTCGAATATTTAATATAATCGGTATCGTAAACTACCGTTTACGATAGTCATAGGGGTTAGTGTATATTAGACAATAACTATCTATAAAGTTATTTTGGGACAGGGACGAAAACACCATAAGAAAAGTTTATATACTACCGAACAATAAAAATTATATGCGCCGTTTCCCTCGTTGTGATTTCGTAGTAAAGTATAACCCCGACGTCGATACCCAAACAGAACTTAGTAAAAAAATTCTATATAACATACTAATACGTAATAGGTTGTTATGTCACAAACCGAGTATAGTATTCATTAGCGGGGATAGCGGAGAGGGCAAGAGTTACGCGGGGTTAGTTCTACAAAGCGTTTTACTAGAAGCGCAGAACTTAGACATTAAAGAATATATTAACGACATTAATGTTTACATACCGTTAGACTACCCCGTAAAAAAAAGGGCGTTGCTAAAAGATAAAAGATTAAAGAAAGTAAATGTTTTATGTATTCACGAAGCGCGGGAGATCATAAAGGCAAAGCTTTGGTATAACTTTTTAAACCAAGCGATCGGCGACATTAACGCTATGAGTAGAGCAATAAAACCTTTATGTATAATTATTATTTCTCAATTCATACGGGACATTTCAGCCGACATAAGATATACTCTAAACTTTTACTGTAAGGCTTCACGATCGGGAACGCAACCGACTAAACTACGTATGTATGTATTATATAAAGATGATCACGACCTCGAAAAACCAAAGCTAAAGAAAAGATATTTAAGCGGTTACTTAGTTTTACCAAGCGGGAAATATAGGCGCTTCACACCTAAACATTTTAGTTTACGTATGCCCGATAAAGAGGTTAGGAACATTTTTGATTCACAGGACACGCAAGCAAAAACTAAAATATTAGATAAGAAAATAAATAAATTAATCGACGTTATCGAGAAAGACATAGGGACTTACGAGAACGTTAAAGTAAAAAAGATGATAGAATTTTATAGCGAAAACTTAGATCAAATCGGGGTAATAGGAAAGCGCACGGGGACGCGTTGGCGACTTAAAAAAGAAGCCGTAGAAATGCACGAACTAAAAAAGAATGAGGCTAAAGAGTTCGAAGTAGAATTTGAAAAGGTATTAATTCAAAAGGGGATTTTAGAAGATGGAACAACAAAACAATAATAAATATGAGGTTGATAGTTACGACGTTTCGGACGACAGCTTTAAAGAGGTTAAACTAGATAGTAATTTCTATATTCACAACGCTTTAATAAAGGCACAGGGGGCACTAACTAAAGACGATATTAACGGCGGGTTTTTACAGTATATTCAGTTAATGGAACACATAGAAGTATTATGCCGTAGTAATAGAATGTTAAGCGCGAACTATGACGCGTTGATAAAAAACTTTAAGTTATCCGACGAATACACGAAAGAAACAAACGGCACGGTCAAGCTAGTTAAATTAGCGCATAAAAAGTTAGAGGGTATTATGAATGAAATATCAGAAACGCGCCCCGTATTTCAAGAATTAAAATTATAGTGGATAAGGTAAAAATATATATAAATAAGATTTTATAATTCTGTTTAATGATAGATTTACGGGCAAGTTCCTACGCACAAATGCGGGCAAGTAGAGGCGGGAGTAGTAGCACGCCGTCGGGTTTATCTGTTTCTAGTGGTGGCGGTGGTGGTGGTTCGTCGTCAAGTAGCGCGCCAGTATTTAGCCCCGAACAATATTATAAAGATACCCATAGCATAGATACAAGCAAAAGCACTATACAACCCGTAACAAACGAGGGCGGGCAAATAGTAGGCGCTAGTGATACAGTAAAAAAGCAAAGCGTTTATTTTGCGTCGCCAGTAACACAAAGCCAGTTTAGAGAAGTTCAAAGGTCACAGATAGCTAACGATCAAGTTATCGAGATCGCAGAAGCGCAAGCACGGCAAGCGCAACCACAAACAAAAATAATAAGGAACGAGCGAGGAGAAATAAAAGGCATACAAGACGCCGACAGAAAACAAAGCGTTTATTTTACAGAACCAAAAAGGGACAGGATAACGGAACAACCGCAAGCGATTAAAAGCCCGCCTACTAGATGGGACGCTTTTAAACAGGGAGTAAGAAAGGGGGCTTTATATTCCGCGCCGACGTTACCTTTTGCCGAGAGTTACGGCAAAGGGTTATATAAAAGCGCAAAACTAAAAATACAAAACGTAAGACAACGTAAGACTATCAAAGAACATTTAGCTAGCGAACTAGATTTATTAATGTATGATAAAGACGTAGCCGTATATAGTGGCGCTACCGTCGCCGTAGGTTCGGCAGTTATGCCCGTACTGCCCGCACTTTCAAATAAGTTTTTAGTTAATCTAGGAATACAAACGGTTAAAGGTCAAGCGATCACAAAAGGCGCACAAAGGGCGGGGGCATATTTCGCGCCCGATAAATACAAAAAATTCTACGAACAAGAGGGCTTTAAAGGTTTAATGACAGAACAGTTTAAAGCGGAAGAAAAAGCCATAAACGAGGGCGGGTTTTTCAGGAAGCTAGCATATAATATTAACCCGTTATTTTCAGATAAGAAAAGCGCATTTATCAATAAGGCAAGAGATCAAGCGATGGCGCTAGGTTATACAGATCAAGAAGCACAAAACTTTATAGAGGCTAGTTTAAGGGCAAGACAATATAGCGCGGGCGGGGAAGCTATCGCGTTATTTGACATTTCTAGGGGCGTGGAAAGATACGGGCGTAGAGGCATAGCTAAAAGTTTCAAAAAGGCGGGGGAACGTGGCGTGAGTTGGGTTAAAGGTAAAGGCTTTTGGGAAGTTTCAAAACTAACCGCGCCGACGTTAGCAAAGGCGGGGTTTATTGAGGGCTTTAGCCAACAGTTAGCGCAAGATACCGCGCGGTATTCTGATAAACCTTTTTTTGATAAAGAGGATTTTAAACCAAACAAAGAAAATTTATTAACTTCAATACCCGCGTTTAGAAGTGTTCGGGACTATATAAAAAAAGAACCTAGCGAACCGAAGAGTAGATTAAAGGGCGCGGTAGAAATGGGCGGGTTCGGTAGTTTATCCGCGACAGTTCTAGGCGTTCCTATTGCATACTTTGGGACAGTTCAAAGAAAGGGGGCACAAAAATTAATAGAATACCCCGCTATGTTAGGCGATCTATTCGAGAAACCCGCAGACTTAGGACAAGACGCAGTAGAGATATTTCAAAGGCGCGCCTTAAAAATGAACGTTCCGCAACCGTCAGTAGTTCCGATTGGTAGCGGGAGAGTTGCGCCGACTATGACATTTAAAGGCAGTAAGCTTAACGCGAATGTAATTACCCCGACGTTAGCGGGTTTTACACCGTCGGCAACACAAAGCCCCGCAGTTGTAAAACAAAAAAAAGGGGGCGGTGGCGGTATTTCTCCGACAAAAACAAAAGGGCAACCAAAAACTAGCGTTAGCATAGATCAATTAATAGATAATATTGTAGGTGGTAAAACTACAAAGACAACCAAAGCCCCGATAGTTTCTATTACTCCAAGCGGTCGGCGTAGAACTATAACGCCAACTCCAATAAGTTCGAACCCAAACACACAAACCCAAAGCAAGACTAACAACGAGGTCGTAGTAGACGATCAAGTAGTAGTAGATGATCATACCGCGACAGATACAATTACGGAAACTAACGAAGAAATAAACCAAGACATATATAATTACGTTAATACTAACACGAATACCAATACACAAACGGCGGTGGGTGTCCCTACGGTTACACCTCTCCTTAGAGCGCCCCCGCCGTTTCCTTTATTATTCCCCGACTTTTCAAGTGGTGGCGGTAAAGGTAGCAAGAGCGGAAAACGTAAAGCCTACGTTAAGGAACTATCTTATAGTCGGGAACTACTTAAAGACTTTTTACCCGTTGCACGATTACCGCAAAGGAAAACAAAAAAGATTCAATACCCGACGTTTTCCTTAAAGCCACAAAAAAGTTTATTTCCTACTTTCAAAATGCCTACGTATAAAACTAAAAAGCCTAAGAAAAAAGTAGCCAAGCATAAAAAGCAACGGGTTAAAGAAACCCCCTTTAGCCCGTTGCCACAAGCTTTAAAGGATTTAATCGGGTTCTAACAATGAGAAAACTAAAGAATAATAAAAAGGGAACAGTTGCCCTATACATTACTTTTATAATCGTGGCTACTATTGTAATAATGATCACGGCACTAGTTGCGCCAATGGGCGCGGACATTTCAAGCGCGTTTTATATTGCGGGACAGGACATATTAAGCCGAACTAATGATACGGTAAACGACATAGGAAACGCTACTATTCGGGCACAAGTTCAAGATACATTAACAAACGCGCAGAACGCGCAACAAAACAATATAGAAGTATCGGCAAATCTTTACCAATACAGTTGGATTTTTTTATTAGTATTATCCGCGTTAGTTATCTTTCTGTTTAGCCGTAGGTTAGTAGAATACGGGGGCGGGTTCGTTTAGGTTTTCGAACAATTCGAAAGGTTTAAATATTTCTTATCTTTTTTGATTCGTGCCCGCGCCTAGAATTAAGAACTGTCTATAATGACATAGGACACAAGACGGGGCGGAAATGAATAAAGAAAAAACACCTTGAAAAGTAACACATTCCCACCGTCTAAAGATGGGGGCTTTTTACGGAGGTAAACAAGATGGAAGCTAAAGAAAAAGCAAAAGTATTGGATTATATGTTAAATCACGCAAGAACTCTTTTAGATGGAAAGGTCAAAGACATAGATAACTATTCAGCAGAAAATATAATCCTTGCTAAATACGATGCGAACCAATTTATTAAAGCATTTGAAATCGCTAAGAAAGAGGTGAGTCTCAATTCCTCCCACGACTAAAGTCATGGGTATCCTTGAGACATTTTTATGAAAAAAGAAACCAAAGAAAACTTAGAGGGTTTAAGGGATTGGTTACTCGATTACGGAACGTATTTTATTATAGGTATACTGATCGTATTAGTCTATTTCTACTACAAAAAGTATAATGATACCCTAGAAGCTTTTAACGCCTTTAGAAGCGCGTGTAATTGTTTTGTAGGCATACCCTAGTTTTATGTGATGTTAGCCCCTATTTCTACATACGAATATACTTATTTATATACTGTTGCCTACGTTTCACCACGAACCAAAAACGCAATAGAAACATTTAAATAGTAGTATATATATCTTTATTATATATATATATACCAAATAAAAAAAAGAAAATAAAAAAACTCCATAGGAAATAAAAACCTTAACCTTTATTTCTTATGGAAAAAGCGAGGTAAAAAAAATGAAACAAATGTTAAAAGCGGAAAACATAAATTTAGAATTGGATAAATTACCGACAGCAAAACAATTAAAAGTTTTTGCAGTAGACGACGAACAGAACATAAACCACACGGCTTATAAGATCATGGAAGTAACAGAGAACAACGGCAAGAAACATTATATTAACCCTAATAAGAATTATGCTTTAGTTCAACATAAAGAGGCGTTTCGCCCTATTGTTGAAGCGCTAGTAACTAGCGGGGTTAAAGACTTTGATTTTATGACGTATGCAAACGCCAAAAAAGCCGAGTTAGATTTATACGTAGACGGCGAAGTAAATAAAAGCGAGGGCGTAAGGATAGGGATTAATTGCGCTAATTCTTTAGACGGGCACAGCACTTTAAAGTATGGGTTCGAACTTAATAGCTTTAGTAAAAGTATCGAAGTCGTAGGCTACCGTCAAGTATGCAAGAACGGGCTTAAAATAAAAGTTCCCTTAAACGAAGCTACCATATTCAAGCTAGAGGAAGTAACAAAACTAAGGGCTTTAATATCAGAGGCTACAAGACTACGACATACTAGCGGGGTATTTAACAAGATAGAATTAATTAAGTATTCTATTGAAGCAATAGCGATCTTAAAAAAACCCGTTGAGGCTATGATCAATTACTCTAAGGCGTTTAAGATCGAACACGCAGAAGTATTAAAGAAGCTTATTAAACGCCACGTAGGGCGTAGATTTATGGCAAAGGTCAGGGACACCTACGAAACAGAAAATACGTGTAGTTCGGACTTATGGGGGCTTTATAACGCCATTACATACGTAGCAAGCCACGACGAAAGCATTAGCGACACGGCAAGAGAAACACTACTAGATAAAGGGGCTAATATGTTACTAGCGGAACTAACCGCTAGTAGCGCTTAGGGGGTTGAAAAATGAAACAACATTTAGTATGCATACAGAAAGGTAAAGGCGGGCTTAAATGGTATAAGTATTGGACGGGCGGAATAGTCTTAAAAAGCAAAAAGGCAATAAGGCACGCGATCGAATTAAAGCTACGTGTTCTTAGGCAAGACAAAATAACGAGGAGAGTAGAAAAGTTTAACTACAAAACCAAAACATTCGAGGACTTAAAATAAACGAGGCGAGAAAATGAAAGACAAAAGCACACTACTCATAATATACACGTGGGGTATGATTATCGGGATGATATGTATCGGTTGCATTTGGCTATTGTTCGGTGGGTGTTATTGCCCAGAAGAAGCAATAAGACACGAACCGCAAGAGCAAGTTTATCTCTACGTGGATATTGACGACTTACATATATTGAATGATAGCGACATAGCAAAGCTGAACTATATTGGTTTTTGTTTATGACAGAACAGGAAATAGAAATAAGAAAACGAGGTTAGAAAAATGGCTAGAATACTTTTAATATTGGACGATTACGACCACACTTTATTTAAGCAAACAGTAGGCGCGGGTAACGTGTCGGCGTCGTTAAGAAATTACATTAAGAGCGTAATAACAACAACAGAGAAAGAAGAAAAGGACGGGCTAAGTAGGCGCAAGCTTAACATACTCCAAAAAAGAAAGGAGAGGCTAGACACTGAATACAACGAACTTAAAACAAAGCTAGAGGCAATAGACGAAAAGCGCGAGATCGAAAGACTAAAACATATAGAGAAACTAGAGAAAGAAAAAAAGAAAGTTTCAGAGATCAAGCACAAACACCTAAAGAATAAATTAAGGGACGTCTAAAAATGCAACAGTTATTTTTTAAGAAAAAAGAGGGTATGATCTACCTAGTAGTTAGCGCGGACGATCTAAACGTTAAATGTCACGGTTGCGGTAATGTCTTACCCATAGACGACAGCGTATTTATATTTAGGACGGCGACAAAAAAACACTATGAAATATTTTATTTTTGTTCAAATTGCGTAAAGAAAAGAGTAGAATATGTTTACAGCGATCTAATAATAGCTAGCATAAAGGACACGATACCCGACGGCGCGGAACTATACGACGTTTATTACACACCACAATTACGGGGCTTAAATGTTAGTTGCATAAATGCCGTAGGATTATACAGCGAGGACAAAGACAAAGATAAGACTAAGATCGCGGGGCGCGAGAGTTTAGACGGCGTAACTATTGGGGCTATGCCGAAAGAGAAGAAACTCTTAAAGAATGAGAAAGAAGTTTCAGTATTTTTAAAGAATATTAAAAAAAGTAAGTTGATAGAGAGAAAAGAAATAAAACGAATAGGGGTAAAAAAATGAAAACAGATATAGACGGAAGCATACAAGTAGAGGGGACAGCAGAAGAGATGATAGACTTTTTAACTATGTATTATAAAGTAAAGGAAACCGTAGACTACGCAAGCGAAAAAATAGAAGAATTAAAGAAAAGAGTAAAGACGTTAGAGAATAAGAAAGGCAAAAAGAAAGGCGGTAAACGTGGACGACCAAAGAAGAATAAATAAACAAGAAGAACGGGAGAAAGGCGTAACTAAAAGCGTAATTAAAGATACTCTTATGATCATAGTATATATTATTTTATTTTTTGTTTTTATGATCTTCGGGGGGTTCGTCGCGCGCTTATTGGATGCCTTATTTAGTGGATAAGGTAAAAATATATATAAATAAGATTTTAAGATAAAAACTAATGAAAGTAAAAGGTTTAGTTTTGGTATTTATGCTTTTAATAGTTCTTAACTTATCCTACGGTCTACAATGCCACGAACAGATAACGAGCGGGAACGTAACAAACGATACGGGCTTATATTATATCTATGATGATTTTGATGATGGCACAGTAAATACTAGTTATTGGGAAAATAGGAACATAGTAGAACAGCAAGGACTATTAAATGTTACCAGTCTAGATGGAGATGTATGGTCTGGGAGTTATGGGACAAATATCGCTTCACAACCAAATGGATCATTACCCACTAATATAACAATTGAAATTAGATATAGGTTAAATGGCAGTAACCAAAATTATCATATAATATCATTTCAAGACACAAACTGCACAAATGCAAATAATGCTGTGGGTTGTAGGTTTAGTGCCACCGCAGGAGTAGTAAAAAGGAATAATGATGATGATGACGACCTTATAAATGAGGAATGGTCAGGAAGCACAACAAATTGGGTGACTGGTGGTGCAACAATAGATAATACCTATTTTAAGTATCATGTATTCATAAATAAATCAACCCAGTTATGTATGTATGACGAGAATGGAACTTTCATAGCATGTAAAGATAGCAATCAGTTAAGCGTAGAAGGAATATATGAAGGATATTTTGGTGGTGCAACACCATTCCATAACACAAACCTATTGATAGACTACATCCTAGTATATAACGGGACAGTATGCCCCGAAGCAAAAGCCGAACCCGTGCCGTCACGTATGAACGTTTCCTTAAGTTATCCATACAATAACACATATAATAATAGTCTAACAAATTCTTTATGTTACTTGCCCGTGTTCAACGGGACACCGCAAGCGTGTAAACTATACACGAACTATTCGGGATTATGGGAAGTAAACAAAACCGACAGCACGGTAACAAATTATACGGAAAATTGTTTTAGTTTAACCGTGCCCGACAATATGCACTTACTATGGAATGTTGAATGTAACATAACAACGGGCGGGAGTAATTCAAGCGTAATAAACAATACGTTCAAGATCGACACAGTAGCGCCCGTTATAACGGTCGCGCAACCAATAAATAATAGTCTACACGGTAATACTTTAGACATAAGCGCAAGTTGCACGGACGACACGGTATATATATTAAACTATACTTTGTTCGACGATACGGGCGCAGTTATTAACAGTTTACAAAATACAACATTAAGCGGAACATATTTATTTTTAAATACTACTTTGGACGTATCGGGGAACGGAACGCAAGACTTAACCTTAAACGTTAGTTGTTCCGACGGGCACACGCTTACGTCGTGGTCTAGCAAGACAGAACCTAAATATATAAACGACGGGTTAGACATAGACGATATTAAAATCGTTGTTGATAAAGTAGAGGGTGGAGATTTACTTTCAATAACGCCGATTAAAAAAAGCGATCGTTATTTATTTGATATTAAGTTTACAAATACTATTAGTTCTTTTCAATACGTTATAACCGCCGACGAAATAATAAAATATTATTCTGATTACAAAGGGCATTTAATAATAAAAAGCGGGGCGTCTAGGTATTGGTTCGATACCGAACCATATACGCCGAAGAGCATAATAATAAAGGATAATGTCGCGACGATTACAATAGACGACATATTAACGAACAAAGTAATAACCCGAAGTATTGGCGGGCTTAATGTTTTAACAATGTATTATAACGTTTCAATAGACACGGGCGCGCCCGTTATTGAGAACCTACAAGTAACAACAAACCCCGTAAACTTTGAAACAATAAATTTTAACTTTACGATCAATGAGAATAACCCCGACAGTTATATAATCGCGTGGAACTATTCGGGGGCGTATGTAAACGGGACAGCTAAAGCATACACTAACGGGGCGGTAAACGCGGAGTTTAGACAACCGAACGTAACGGGGGCATATTGTTTTAGGGTATGGGCTAACGATAGTTTTGGAAACATAAACACGTCGGACGTATGCTTTAATACAGAACCTTTTTTTTTATTAAACGTCACGTATGGCAATTATACAACGGAAACCTTAAACTATGTAAGGATATTAAACTATACGGTTTACTATAAATGCGGGGCGA
>Ga0180432_10004351_pt1 | contig 19523 bp, 15 predicted proteins | sample SS_ome_10_FD_132414 | JGI IMG/M metagenome (GOLD analysis project Ga0180432, IMG submission 132414) | Hypersaline lake sediment archaeal communities from the Salton Sea, California, USA - SS_1_MS_2 metaG | ecosystem: Environmental > Aquatic > Non-marine Saline and Alkaline > Hypersaline >...
ATGTGGCCACGGGGCACCCTGGCGTACCCAAGTCTCAAGCGCGGCAACCGCCTCGTCTGGCAGCGGTTCGTCCGGGGGCATCTGCTTCTCGTCGTTCGTTCGACGAATCGCATGAACCAGCCGACTCGCCTCAACATCGCCCGGCACAATCACCGGCCCTGTGTCGTCCCCCTTCATGGCCGTGATCGGGTGATCGAGTCGCAACCCGGCCTCTTGAACTTCCTCGCCGTGACATTCGGCGCAGTGATTCACCAGTACCGGCCGGACCTTCGACTCAAAGAAATCGATCTGCTCCGGGCTTAGCTCCGCGGCTGTCGCTGGGACAACACTCGCGGCGAAGGGGCCCGGCAACACCACCGCAGATGCTAGCGCCAACATGGCAGTACGCCACCGTTGGCGAACAGATGTCATCCGCGCGCGAAACGAGGCAGATGTCGATCGAAGAAAGAGCAAAGCTGGCATGCGCCGGGTGGGGGGGGAAGTTTTGGCGTGAATGCAGTGCAAACTGAACCATTAGTATAGCCATAAACCCCAATGCTGATCAAGGTTTACATCTATTGTTATCGGCCCGCAAAGAGTCGTTTGAATAAGCGAAAACCGATGCGAATTCAGATGTTAGCCGTAATCCACCCTAAAGGAGGCACCTGGCTAAAAAACGGAGATGCGATCGCGGTTGCTTATGCGTCGGCGGATTGCTACCTTCCCGCTTTCAAATCCGGCCCACTCTGGCCAAGGAAAATCCCCGGGGCAACGCAAAATGCAGAAACTCTCGTTATCGATGCTGGTCGTCAGCGGACTTTTCGCCGTCGTGATTTTGACCGGCTGTGCGTCAGGAAAGGGCCACAGCCATTACCACCATCATCATGACCACAAAGAACCGACCGACCTGGAAGTTGGGCTCGACATCGCCTTCGACGTACTTTCGCTCTTCTCCGACGACGACGATTGCGACTGCAAGTGTCGGCACTGCAACTAGCTTCACGGGAAGATGGCCAGCTTACTCGCCATCTTTCGCCAGTTCTTTCTTACGCAGTCTCGCCTTGGCAAGAATGTCCTGCCCCACGGTCTGCACGCGCTCGTTGGTGGCCCGCTTGAGAGCCGGGATGAGCGCTTTCTCAGCATGCCCAGGAAACTCCCGCACGTGGGCGCGCGCTAGAATCACGATCACGCGGGCCGCCTGTTCCATGACTTCGCTTTCCTTGTCATCGAGCAGTCCCACGGCAATCCGCATTCCGCGAGGAGCCCCGTGAACACGCAGGACATCGAGCACGAGCATTCTCTCGTCGGCGCGATCGATCAGCTTTAGCGCCTCATCACAGATATCGAGTCGATCCCCGATCGGCAGCGTCAGATGCCTGGCCACGCGAATGTAGCCCCGCAGCGTGCGAATCTTGTACTTGCGATTTGTGATCGTCTTGGTCAGCTCCAACAACTCCGGCGCTACATCGGGCGTCTTCCAATCGCCCAGTACACGCGTCGCTTCGTTAACGAAGCCTTCGTCCTTGCTCTTGGCGAGCGAAACCACGATTGCGAGCGACTTCGCTCCGCCGATTTGGCCAAGCAGATCGATCAGGTACGGACGCGTCTCCGGGCTGGCATCCGTGAGCGCCGCTTCAACCGCAGCCGTCAATTCGTCTTGTGGGTTGCGTTCACTGGCAGCCCGTGCGGCCGCGCGTACCGCCTTGCGAGTCTCGTCGTCCTTATCGATCGTGGCGAGAGCTAGTAGCCGCGGCCAATCGTTCACGCGAGCCGTCGTTCCGAGCGCTCGCATCGCCGCCAGACGCAGTTCACTATCCTCGTGTTCGGTCAGTTTCCAAAGGTGAGGTGAGGCCGAGGGCATCAGCCGATAGGCCGCCAGGTGAACCGCTACCTTGAGCCTGGCGACGTCCTTCGCAGCGAACATCGCCAGCACCGCCTTGTCAACATCGTCCGATTCCATCTTGATGAGCGCCTGCTGGGCCGCCTTGGCAACTTGCGAATCAGCTTCACCGCCGATCGCGGCCGCCACAAGAACTGGAATCGCGGTTTCATCGCCGAGTCGCACCAAAGCATCAAAGGCCGCCGCACGGACCGCTGAATCGCCTTTTTGAGCGACCTTCACAAGCGTCGACAAAGCCGCCTTGTTCCCCAAATCAGCCAACGCCGCGACAAGAATCACCTGTTTCCCAGGCTCCTGCTTCTCGAATTGAGCGATCAGCTCCTTGGAAACATCGACGTCAATCTCGCGAGCCGCCCGCATGGCGGTTTGAAAATCGGCCCACTCTCCGGAGCGAATCAAATCCCGCACAATCGTGCCGCCATCTTTGCCCCGCAACACAATGGAACTATGGAGGGCCGAAAGGCGAATTTCGCGGGCGGCCTTCGACTCTCGCACCTTATCGCAAAGCTCGAGGGCAAGCTTGAGCTTTCCCTTCTCCGCGAGTGTGTGAGCACAGATCACGCAGCCGGCAGCCGAGACGTCCAGCAGTTGCGTTGAGTTCTTGTCCCGCTTTCCTTCCTCGAACATCGCCAGCAAGCCCATCTCTGCATCGGTGGTACCGATTCGACCGAGCGCCCGAGAGGCAGCCATAGCGATCGTACGATCGGCGTCGAAGAGCATCGGCGTCAGCTGCCCGGCCGCCTTGTCGTCCGCCACGCGTCCCAGCGAACCAATCACACCGACGAGCAAGTCACCTTGGACTTTCGACAGGGCATCTCGCAGAGCCGCTTTGGCCGCGGGCGTGGCGATTCGTTCCAAGCCATGTCGTCCGTAGTTCGAGAGATTTTCATCCGTCAACAATTTGGCTAACGCCGGCACGGCCTGATCACCACCAATCACGGCCAACCGATAACAGGCCTTGGCCTTCTTGAATTCAGGAGCGTCCGATTCAAGCACATCAACGAGCCGCCTCACCTCACTCGACTTCTTGCCAGCGGATGCATCGTCCGCGAGGCAGACCGACACTGCCGCCAGGGGCAAGACGACAGCAATCAGGCATCGCAAGGAGGTTACTGAGTGCAGAACCGATTCACGTCGTAGTTGGCTATTCATTTTTTCGTTTGCCGATTTCTTGTTTTCTTAAGGAAAGGAGGCCTGGGAGCCAGACTCGGCTTCCGAGATCCGCGGTTCGTTCACTTTCAAAAGGTGAATCACACTGTCCACGGTTCACGAGCGGCACGACCTCGCATGCGATTTGCCTCTTCGTCATCAATGAACGTTTCAGTGACCGGATCCATCTTTAATTTTCGCTGCAGAATCCAAGCAATCGCCGCCGCGTGACAAGCGATGTGCGACTTACGTGCGATGTCGGCATTGGTAGCCGTCTTCGCACGCGACTTCACACAGTCGAAGAAATTCCGCACGTGGAAGGTTGGGGTCGTACCGATTTCTTTGGGCGGGATCGGCATACTCATTCGCAGCGAATCGAGCGACACCAACGACCGCCCCGTATCGCCGGTTTCGATCCAGCCTTCGTCCCCTTCGAACTTCACGGGGCAGCTTCCGAGGCCATTCCAACCGGAACGACGTAGCACTGCCTCCACTCCGTTGGCATACCGACAGACGATCACGTTGTCGTTGGGAATCTCCGGCATCGGCTCGTATTCAATCGGAATCGTGTCGTCAGAGTCGTTCGCCCACTGGCAAAGATCGAGCGTGTGAGCGCCCCAGTCGAGAAGCTTCGCCCCGGAATCGAAGTCGTGGAACCCGCGCCAACCACCGTCGACATACTCGCGGTTGTACGGCCGCCAGGGCGCCGGGCCGAGCCACATGTCCCAATCGATCTCCTCGACCGGCGGCTCCTCCTGGGCGGGCAACCAGTCGTGGCGATCTTCCAGATGATAGATCGAGGCGTGCAGCCGCTTGATGTTGCCCAGCTTTCCGCTGCGAGCCAGATTCACCGCGTGCACGAAGTTAGAAACGGTGCGCCGCTGGGTGCCTGCCTGAAAGACACGCCCGGTTCGCCGCATCGTCTCGGCCAATGTTTGAGCCAGTTCAATCGTGATCGTACACGGCTTTTCCGAATAGACGTCCTTGCCCGCTTCGGCCGCCAGAATGGACGCCGGCCCGTGCCAGCGATCGCCCGTGGCGATCAATACCGCGTCGATGTCGTCGCGTTCCAGTAGCTCCCGAAAGTCGCGGTACATCGAGCATTGCTTGTCGCCATTCTCTCGATCGGCCCATTCCTTCACGTTCGTTCGCTGATCGGCCCGCACATCGGCAATCGCGACAAACCGCATGTCAGGCTGTTTGAACATTTCGCGAAGCACCACACTTCCGCGACTGCGAATCCCTATGCCGCCGAGCATGATCTTCTCGCTGGGGGCGACGAAGCCGTCTAGCCCCAAGGCCGAGCTCGGCACGATGGTCGGCACCGCGAACACGGTACTCGCCGCGGCCGCCTTTTTGACAAACTGCCGCCGTGAAAAGGTCTTACGAGGAGAGGAGGACATCGCTTCGCCTTTCAAGTGTCTTTGATCGAGTCAATCGACTGCTACGCACGCGCCACGCGTCGTTCGCGACTGACGACGACGCAGGTCGGGCTCATTGCCGTCCATCTAACTCGCCGCCGCACTGCCGGTCAAGTGCCACGTGCGGTCACCGGACACAATAAAACAGACCATTCGCGGCAAATCCGCATGGATCACGTGATTCGACTCAGCTACCATGAAGCCAACGGCTCGCCAACGCTGCAGCTTATGCAGCGAACAGACGTCTACCGGACTCCGCGATCACGAAGCACGAGGCTGCCACGATGAACGACCCGGTCGCGATCAGTTTCGTCGTCTACACGCTTGGCATCATGGGGCTGGGGCTCTACAGCGCCAAATTCTCTAAAGGAACCGCCGAGGACTTCTTCCTGGCTGACCGTGGTCTCGGCGCATGGGTTGCCGCGTTGTCGGCCTCGGCGTCGGCCGAAAGCGGCTGGGTCACCATGGGCTTGGTCGGCAAGTCGTACGAAACAGGAGTGGGAGCGTTGTGGATCGTGGCGGGAACCTTCGCGGCGTTTCTGTTCAACTGGTTCATCCTCGCTTGGCGACTAAGGACATTCGCCGACAGGACCGATTCGCTAACCATTCCTGATGTCTTGGCAGCTCGTTACCGAGGAACCGTTGCCTTACTGATCCGGCTCACGGGGATCTTGATTATCCTCACGATGCTCGCGGCCTATGTCGCGGCACAAATGAATGGCGCCGGCAAGATGTTTTCCGGCACTTTCCATTGGAGCTACTCAACGGGCGTTCTGGCCGGTGCAGCGATCGTCGTCATCTACACCATCACTGGTGGCTTTCGCGCGGTCGCATGGACGGACGTTGTCCAAGGAACCTTCATGGTCTTTATCGTCGTTGTCTTGCCGTTGGTACTGATCACCAAGATCGGTGGACTTGACGAGTTTTGGACGCGGCTGGCAAACGACCCACGCGATCAAACACTAACTGATCCTTTCGCTGGCAACGCCGGACTAGCTCTCATCGGATTCTTTGCCCTCTGGCTAGGCATCCCCTTCGGTAACCCCGGTCAGCCTCATGTGTTGATTCGCCTGATGGCAGTCAAAGACCGAAAAGCGATCTTGCGCGGCGGGGTCATCTCGTCCGCTTGGGTCACCCTGCTATTCACCGGAGCCGTATTCCTTGGCCTAGCCGCCCGTGCCTGGTTTGGCGAAATGGAGAATCCCGAAAAGACGCTTGCCTTAATCGCACGCGATAGCAACGTCGTCCCCGGATTCATCGGCGGGATGATCGTAGCGGCAGTACTTGCAGCCATTTGCTCTACTGCCGATTCACAACTGCTGGTGTCGGCATCGGCAGTCAGCCACGACCTGGTCGTGCGAATTTTCGGCGTTGAATTGTCGACCAAGGCTCGCATGCTCCTCGATCGCTCGGCGGTCCTACTCGTCGGTGGCATCGCCATCGGACTAGCGCTTTGGAACGCCGAAAAGATTTTCACATTCGTGCTTGGTTACGGTTGGGCAGGGCTCGGGGCCGGATTCGGCCCAGCACTTATCCTGACTCTCTTCTGGAAACGAACCACCGGCTGGGGCATCCTCGCCGGAATGATCGTCGGTGTCGCTTCGGCAATTTTGTTCAAACTACGCGACGATTGGATCAACGGCATTTACAACATGGTCCCCGCCTTCGCCCTCTCGATGGCTACCATCGTGCTCGTCAGCCTATTCACGCGCAGTAGTCCTGCCCCGGACAGCCAAGAGCAGGAATTCGGCGAACCGAGCAAGCCATAGCTGTGTCCGATTTATCGGTCCCTGAAGCTGGCGGGCGCGGCTGCTCCCCCTTATTGCAACTCGCTCTATTCCCCGCGGTGACCTTTATCTCGGCCGTAGATTCCCACAGCGAGGTACTCGTCTTTGATCTGAGCGGAGAATGAGCTACATTCATACATTCGGCCAAGCGAGGTAGACGTCGACTGGTTGTGGCGGATCCCTGAGCCCCATCAGGCACCGCGATCGCCCCAGAATACAACGCGACGGTCGCACTCTCCGGAGGGTAAGCGAATGGCTAGCAGCCTCATTGGAAATGAGGTGCCGGGCAACCGGTTGCGGGTTCGAGTCCCGTGCCCTCCGCTTCTAAATAGACACGGCTCGTAGGTGCTTTAGCGACAAGCACTTGCGAGTCGTTGCTTTTTTCAGGGCGTCCATCTTTTCGAGACGCCCCCATCGCCCGTTGCCGCGACAGGTGCGCCTCTCACCAGCAGTCATCTTATCCGCCGTAGACCAGCAAGTAGTCGACCGTGAGTCCCATTGCCGCGTGCAGGATCACACCGGGCCACAACGAACGCGTGCGATAGGCCAGGCCCGCCCAAATCAGCCCGCCAGCGATCGCCATATAGGTTTCACAGGCTGGCGTTCCGATGTGGATCAAGGTCGAAGCCATGACCTGCACGAGAATGGCGTTCATTCGCCCTAACGGCTCACGCAGCCCGATTTGCAGGTACCCGCGAAAGTGAAACTCCCACGACAGGAAAAACAGCACGTACATGACCGCATGCAGCGGATAGTTGAGCTGTGCGTCGGGATTCACGGGATAGTACTCCCGTATGTCGCCATCGCCTGAACCGGAATAGCCCACGAGCACGAACACTGGCCCGAGCAGCAATACGGCGAGCGCCCCCTTCTTAAAATCCCCGACACGCAACCCATATTCCCGAAGCGAATGCCGGAGCACGAACTTAACGACCAAGAGGGGGACCACCGCTAGCAGCAGGAATGCCGCCAGGTGGGTGTAGATTGCGGCCGAGTACGCGCGGTCTTCGTAGAGCAAGTGTCCTTCGGACAGATTTTCCAAAAAGAAATCACGCGACCCAAAATACTTCCACGTAATCATCAACAGCGTGGAAGAAAGCAGCACGATGGCGGCCTGCGTCTGCCTTCCGACAGGAACGTCCGGCAACGATTCGCTTTGTAGAGAATCCGACATAGTATGCCTACTCGGTCGAGAAGACATACCAACACCGGGTCGGCGAATCATCGCGACGAACGACAGCGATCCGCAAGAAAGACCGCTACTGGGCCGCCTCGTCCAATCGACTGGTGACGGCAACCTAGAAATCCGTGGATTCCAATGGTAAGCACCACCGAGGCTCAACGCAACTCGAGGCTGCCAATCGTGGCTTGAGTCACCTCCCCCAGAGCAGGGTGTCGACTGACTTCGGATCAATAATCGTCGGCACAGCGGTAATAGACCTCGAGTGTCATGACTGCCAGGGCCGTGTCGAAAACACGCCCGCCAACATCGCCAATGCACGCGGCCCGGTCTTCCTCGCCGGCAGGAATGTGCCAGCTACCAATGAGATGCTTGCCACCCTTCGTCGCCTGAGACTCGATCAGCTGCTCGCGCATGGCCAGGTTCCACTTCCTCCATTTCTCGCCTCTCTGGCCATCGACTCGATAAAGAAACATCGTAGCATAGTAGTCGAAGTACATGTTCGTTGAGTCGGGGCCCCGCGCGCTAATGTACTCCATCCCTTCTTTGAGACTGGCATGATCCTTCTTCCATCCCAGATAGGTGCGACAAAACAACGCGACAGCTGACGAGGAATTATCACCCTCTTGACCTCCGCTGATCATGTAGCGGTACTTTGCGCCATCGGACTCCTGCCCCTCTTGAATACGATCAAGAAACTGCATCGCTTGGGCGTAGACCTCATCAGGAACTTTAAGATTCGCCAACTTGGCATTCTTCAGGGCCATCACTTGCCAGCCCGTCGACGAGACATCCCCCGATGGTTCATTGGGAAGATACCGCCAACCTCCGTCGTGACATGACGCATTGACTATGTAATCAACGGCCTTCTGAGCGACGGGCGCTAGCTCTTTGTCGTACGACAAACCATAAGCTTCAACGAGTGCCGAGGTCGCCATGGCATGGCTGAAGAGATGAGAACGCGGTCCCCCATTGGACTCATAGAGCCGCCCCGTCTCGTGATCCATCTTTTCTTGCAGATAGATAAGGCCCTTCTTAACGGTCTTTGCGTACTTATCGGGTTCGAGGTGCCAATGTCCCCGAACTAGAAATGCAGACAACGCCAAGCCGGTTGCCCCTATCTTGGTTTTTTCCTTCGCAGGATCAGGAAACCCACTACACTTGTCCCCCGCCGAGTGATTGAAGCTCCAGCTGCCGTCACGATTCTGATGCTCTGCCAGCCAGGCCAGCCCGGCCACCACAGCTTGTTCCGTCGCGTGAGAAGCTCCTCCCTTGCGCATTGCACGACCGCGGAGATGACCTGTGCGACGACGAAATCCGTCAGGGCGGGGATTAGTTGTCCTAGGCTTCGCATCGATCAGAGCGGCGTACGGCCCCCCCCAGAATCGGCAACATCGGGCGTGACCGCGTCCCTCAATCGTTTCTCGATGTACCGCTGATCGGCCAGGCTCAGCTTGGTGAGCGTGACCCGCACGACCTTGCCGTCCTCCTTCTTGAGCCGCACCTTTCCGTCGACGACTTCAATGAACTTCGCCTTGACCTTGCCTTTGCCCGAGGCGGATTGCCAGAGGCGAAATTCACTTGCTTCATCGCCCTTGTCTTCGGCCGGGCAAGACTGAGACGGCAGTACCGCAAAGACGAAGACTCCCACAAGCAACAAACAGAACGCTCCCTTACCGTGGCCCGCGTTCCTGCAACCGTCGCCGCCTAACGTACCAAGAATCATTCGTCCACCCTCGCGTTACTTGCCCTGATGAGAACAGCTACGTACCACCTTGCCGTAGATGCAATATAGCAAACCCGCGGAACCGAGTCCCCAACGCCCATCGAATCTGACACCGCAGCTGCGACAGCCGGCAAATCACTCATACACACGCCCATAGCGGTAGTAGACCTCGAGCATCATGACGGCCATTGCCGTGTTGTAGACGCGACCTCCGGCATCCCCCATGCCATCGTTGAGGTCAGTAATTTCCCCTTTGAAGTGCCAGCTGCCTACTCGATGCTTGCCGCCCTTATTCTCTTGGTTCGTCACAAGATGATCTCGCATCGCGTTGTTCCATACATTCCAGAAGTGTGCCCGCGGCCCCCCCATCTGGAACATGAACATCGTGCCGTAGTAGTTGTAGTACATATTTTTTTCATGAGGCCCCAGTCCCACCAGGTACGCCAATCCGTCCCGCAATGGCGGCTTGTCGTGTGCCCACCCTAGATAGGTTCGGCAAAGCAGTCCGATCGCGGTAAGTGATCGATTCTGTACGTGTCCTCCTTTTATCATGTAACGGTATTTTGCGCCGCCGTCCTCCTGCGCTCCATCGAGATAATCCGTTACCTTCGTTGTCACCTTCTCGGGTACATCCAAGCCTGCCATCTTGGCACTCTTAAGCGCCATCATCTGCCATCCGACGACCGACGTGTCTCCCGGATCTTTCGGCGCGTAACGCCAACCACCATCTTTGCCCTGAGTTTTGATGATGTAGTCGACTGCCAACTGCGCCGCCTTGGCCAGCTTTCGATCGCCCGTCATCCCGTACGCTTCGGCAATAGACGCGGCAGATATCGCATGACTGTACATGAGACAATGCGATTCGCCTTTCTGCTCGTACAGCCGGCCCGTCTTAGGCTCCATATTCTTTATCAGGTACGACAGTGCCTTCGTTACCGTCGCGCGATACGGACCGTCATGCATGTGCGTATGCCCCGCGCCCAAGAAGGCCCCGAGCACCAATCCGGTCGCTCCCATCTTGGTTATCTTCTGACCGGGATCAGGAAATCCCGTGCACTTGTCCTTCGGCGAGTGATTGAAACTCCAACTCCCGTTGTTGTTCTGATGGGCGGCCAGCCACGCCAAACCGCTCGCAACCGCACGTTCGCTGGCGGCCGTACCACCAGCACGGCGAACCGCACGACCCTTGAGCATGCCGAAGCGGTGCTCAAAGCCAGGAACACAACTGGGCCCCACCTTCTTCTTTCGACGCTTTGCCGTCGATCTAGCTGCGACATCGCCAGCTGAGGAGTCAGCCTTTTCCTCATTGATCTGCTTCACATACCGCTTGTCCGCAGAGCTAAGCTTATTAAGCGCGATTCGCACCGTGCGGCCGTCCTCTCGTTCAAGCCGAACTTTGCCACCAGCCAGCTCGATGAAACGGGCCTCTATCTTGCTCTTGCCGGAAGCGGTCTTCCAAGTACGTATCTCCTCGCGGATCTCCGCTTCTGCCTGGTCGCCTGCGGTGACCTTCGGCAGTTCCCTACCCGTTACTTCGCGAAACAGATCTGCTGCCCGCTGTCGATAATCACCCTTCAACCGGGCCACGAACCTCAGTGTATCGGCCGCCTCCTCTTGCAGCTGCTTGCGAAGTAGAATCACTGAATTGAGTTTGATCCTGTCAAGCTCGTCTACCACCTTGAGCGCGTACTTCGCGCGGCGAAACTGCGCTTCGAGCCCTTCGACCGTGCCCCATTGCCGTCGGTTCTTTGGCACCTCTCCATAGGCGTAAAGCTGCTCGTATTGAGCAAGGACCTCCTTGTAGTCGTCGGCCGAGTCGAGCGCGAGATGCCCGAGAACCATGAGCTGCTTGAGAGCCCGATGACGAAGGGCAACCAGTGCAGGATCACGCTTCAACTGCTGGCCGATTACATGATTATCATCCAGGACACTGGTAAAACAGGAGAAGGCCTCTTCTACGCGGCCACGCTCGTGATAGCAGGTGCCAGCTTGAACAATCGCCTGCGTTCCCGCCAGAGAATCTCGTCGCCAGTAGGTGTCGAAGATCTGCTCAAACTCCTCGGCCGCGACGTCCAACTGTTTCGCGTACGTTTCGCCTCCGTGTTTGTAGGTGTGCGCTAGAGTGCGAGCATTTTCCGCCAGGGCAAAGTCAGCCCGCATCAATCGCTCCTCTGCCAGCTGAAGGGGATCCGCGTTCGGCTGCCCTTTGTCGCCCGACGGCTCCGGCATCTCACTGACATCCGCCTGAGCCTCGCTGCGAATCCTCTTCAGCTGTTTGCTGGATGCCTTGAGATGCCCGCGTGCCTTGTTCCGCTTCTCCTCCGCCTCTGCCGAGTTGTCATCTCCGGCCGACTCCAGCAGTTCAATCGCCTTCGCACGATCTGACTTCGCTTTTCCAAACGAGGCCTCCTCGCCGCTGGTGACACTTGCTCCAGCAAACGACATCACCATCGCTACGAACATGGCTCCACCGAACAGCAATCGATGATGACGAGTGAAGTTCGCCGCCTGCGATACTCGATACCCCATTACCCGCATGTCGCTATACTCCCTGGTGCCCTTCGAGATGCCGATGCGGCGGATGGCCAGCGAAGCCAACACAAAGGCACCTCCTTCACAAGACGAGATGTGAAGCAGCTGCCCACCGGCCGAGAACGTCTTAGAAACCCTAATCATCGGGCGACTGCCAAGGCGATGTCAAGGCGAAAGCAAGAATCGATCTTTGGCAACCGCGGCCATCGGGTCTACTCCGCAATTCCACATGCCTGCGGGGGGACCTTCCTACCGGCAATCGCTTCGTACATGGTCACGGCCAGCTGCTGAAACTCACCTTCGCGACGGGCGACGTAAAGCAGCATTGCCCTGGCGTCCGCTCGCAGTTCCCCTACCAATCGCATGTCGTCGGGCTGCTGAGATTTCTTCAATAGCCCGATCGCGCTGATCGCGTACCTGGCGCGATAAAACTGCGCCGTGACTCCCGTCGGGCTGCTCCATTTCTCCTTATCGGTCGGCATTTCCCCATAGGCATAGAGACGATCAAATAGAGACCTGCGCTTGGCAAACGCCCCCGATTTCTCCAGCTGCTCAATCCCAAGAATCGTCGTCTCCTTGAGGGCGACATGCATCAGATCGGTAAGCTCAGGGATCTTCACGAGTTCCTCGTAACCCAAAATGCTGTCGAAGCAGGAGAGAGCAAGCTCGACCTCCTCAAGCTGACGGTAGCAAACTCCGGCCTGCACGATCGCCTCAAGCCCGATGATGAGATCATCATGAGCATCAAAGAACTCCTCGAACATTTCGGCCGCTTTCCATAACTGCTTTCTGTACCTGTCGCTTCCTTTTTTGTAGGTATCCGCGAGCCTCTTGGCATTTCTCGCCAGATCGAATTCCGCCTGCGTCATGTCGGACACTAGCTCCGCGACTGCCTCGGCCCTCGTGGCATCGTCGCCAGCCTGTGGATCGCTAAGCCCGTCGATCTCGCGTTTCAGGTCGCCACGAAGCTTCTCCAGAAAATGATTCGATGCCTCTAGGTGTCGGCGGGCAAGGCGGCGCATCGCTGGAACGTCACGATCACTTGCTCTCACCGCCTTGAGCTGTTTCTCCGCCGCCGCGTAATGGGCGTCCGACGTCGAGAAAGCGACCTCCTGAGCGGGGCAGGCTCGTTCGCCACAGACAAGGAGTAAAGAGGCCAATGCCAGAATGGAGGCTCGCTGCGCGAAGCCCATCCAACTTTTCCGTGTTGCCTCACAACGAACTCCATTCATGGCGTGCATCCTCGATCACGACACATCAAAGAAAATCAGGAAAACCATAGGGCAGGGCTCGCACACCCTGCCCCCAATTGTGACCCTAACGGTTCGGCGAAAGACCGAGCTCTTATTCCCGAGCAGACGAGATCGCCACGGAAGAGGAGGCAAGGGCACCCACGCGAACCATGCTTCGCGGTCGCAGAAAACCGCTCACACGTGGTCGAACACGCCTATTTCCAGGCCCAAAATCCGTATAGCTCCACCTGCCTATTTCTGCGAGAATTCGCCCACACTCACCGACCAAAGCGTCCCGCAATCGACGCGAACTGACCCCCGTCCTCCATCGAACTGACAAGGATGTCTGCGATGAGCGTTTCTGTCATCGTCCCGATCTACAACGAGCTGGAAAACGTCCCACTCTGCCACGAGCAGCTCACGGCGGTTCTCTCCGAACTCGACCGCAGCTACGAAATCATCTTCGTCGACGATGGCTCGACGGACGGGTCAACCGAACGTCTGATCGAACTGGCTGCCGAAGACTCCAACGTACGGGTTGTGCAGTTCCGCCGCAACTTTGGGCAGACCGCCGCCATGCGTGCCGGCATCGACATGGCCGAAGGGGACGTTGTGGTCACAATCGACGGTGACCTACAGAACGAACCGGCCGACATCCCGATGATGCTCGACAAACTGGACGAAGGCTATGACCTCGTCCACGGCTGGCGCAAGAATCGCCAAGACGCGATGATCAATCGCAAGCTGCCGTCGAAAATTGCCAACTGGCTGATCGCCCGCGTGACCGGCTTTCCGGTCAAAGACTTAGGCTGCACGCTGAAGGTTATGCGACGCGAGATCGCCGAAGACATTTCGATGTACGGCGAGATGCACCGCTTCATGCCTATCCTCGCCTACTGGCAAGGCGCCCGCTGTGCGGAAGTTGTCTGCCGGCATCATGCCCGCCGCTTTGGCACCACCAAGTACGGCATCATGCGAACGTTCCGCGTGATCCTCGACTTGATCACGGTCAAATACATGATTCGCTATGCGGTCAGCCCGATGAAACTGTTCGGCGGCCTTGGCCTGTTGGCCTGTGGCGGCGGGGCAATGGCCGGAGCGGCAACCGTGCTGATGAAACTCCTCGGCGGCGTCGACATGACCGGCAACCCGCTGTTGCTACTCACAGTGCTCGCGGCAACGGTCGGCGTGCAGTTCTTTGTGCTTGGACTGCTCGGCGAGGTGAGCGCTCGCATCTATCACGAATGCCAAGGCAAACCACCGTATCGCGTTCGCAAGCTACACGGCTTCCGCGGTGAAGAAGACGGCCCTCGCCCGCACAGGCAGGCGGCGTAAGGGCAGGCTAGTCGGTCAGCTGAGCGCCGCTGATCAGCTCAATGAACTCTTGGTTCGTCTTGAACTTACCCAGCTTCTGCGTGAGCTGCTCCATGGCATCGACGTGATGCATGCTGGTGAGCGTACGCCGGAGCATGGTAATCGCGTGTAACGTGTCGGCGTCGATCAACTTCTCTTCACGACGCGTACCGCTTTGCGAGATATCGATGGCCGGCCAAACGCGACGGTCGGCCAACTTGCGATCGAGCACAAGCTCCATGTTACCGGTACCTTTGAACTCTTGGAAAATGAGTTCGTCCATGCGGCTTCCGGTATCGACTAGAGCAGTGGCCACCACAGTCAGCGAACCACCTTCCTCGAAGGCACGCGCGGTGGCAAACAACTTCTTCGGAATGTCGAGCGCTTTAATGTCGACACCACCGCTCATCGTGCGGCCCGTGTTGCCGACCCATTTATTGAAAGCCCGCGCCATACGCGTGATGGAGTCCATCAGCAGGAAGACGTCTTTACCTTCCTCCGCCAAACGCTTGCAGCGTTCCACGACCAACTGCGACAGACGGACGTGGCTCTCCACGTCGCGGTCGAGGCTGCTCGCCACGACCTCGCCCTTGACCGCCCGCTTCATGTCGGTGACTTCTTCGGGGCGTTCGTCGATCAGCAGAACAACGAGCGTCAGGTCGGGGTGATTTTCGGTGATCGCCTGCGACACGTGCTGCAGCATGACCGTCTTACCGCTACGGGGCGGGGCGACGATCAAAGCTCGCTGGCCCTTGCCGAGCGGCGTCAGCATGTCCATGACGCGAGTCGTCAACGGCTGCTGTCCGGTTTCCAGCCGAAGCCACTCTTCCGGGTTGATCGGAGTCAACTCGTCGAACGACTTGACGTTGGCGTAATCTTCCGGCTTCATTCCGTCGACCGACTCGATTTCCTTGAGCCGTGGCCCCTGCTGACGGCGGCCTTGCTGGACCTGCCCTTGCAGATAGACACCTTCTCGCAGACGGAACTTGTCGATCATCGTCCCAGGGACAAAAGGATCGCTACGTTCGCGTTGATAGTTCGTTTTCGGATCGCGAAGAAAACCGTAACCGTTGGGGTGCATTTCCAACACACCACCGCCCGGTTCAATCGCGCCCGGCTCGGCGTTGTTGTCATTCTGCGATTCGCGGGGCTCGTTAGACGATTTGCGCTGCCCTTGATTGCCACCCCGGCGCCGTCGACCGCCACCTCCGCCGCCGCCACCTCGCGAACGTTCGTTCTTGTTGTAGCGCCCTTTTTTCTTCTTCGCCATATTTCACCTTGTCTGGAGTACACGCGCAATTACGGCGCCAAGGCGATACGCCTAGACCGATTGGGCAGTCCCCAAAAACAATCAACCCGAATGATCAAACCCGGTTCATGACACGCCCCCACAATGGAGCCGCCTAAACCGTCTTTAGAGGGTCGAAAACCGCTAATGCGGATGTCCTAGAGCTATCCAGTAGATTCCTGCGGGCACGCTGCCCAAAATGCCTTATTCTTTGGCATCGCGACCTGGGCCCTGGAGTTCCCATTCGCGTATACGCACTAAAGTCGCGCATGCACACCGTGTGAGTGCGACAAATGTTATGTCAGCCAATCGCGCTGTGGTCCAGTACGCTTGACCGATGAACGTCTGCTCGGCGCCAATTTGCAACTCTTAGGCCAGAGCGGAACGCTTTGCGTTATCCCCGTCGGACACCGAAATCCTTGTCCAACGTTACCGTGTGTGGGGCGGCCCATAGACAATCCAAAAATTGTGGGCCAAAGCGACTGCCTTAATCGGCAGACCCTTAAGATACGGTCATCTTAGTCATCTCATCGGCCATGTCAAGCGACGAGATTCGTCCCCCTGCGAGAATTTGGGAAGAATTTTCCCGTTGTGCGACCGGGCGTGCCGATTATTCGGGCTCTCAGACCCGTTTTTCGCCCCGCCCGACCACCGCTGAGGCCACCCTGAGCTCCCGCACTGGACCGATGACGGTGTCTCGCCGCCCCCCGGGCGGAATCGGACACCAGAGGCTTCCCGCAATGTCCGTCGAGCCGCCCGATTTGCCTCCCCAAGCACCCTCGAAGTCGTCGTTCGGCGGACCGCGAGAATAGGCTCGGCGACAAACACGATCATGCTCGTCGCCAGGTGCTCGCCTGCTGGCAGAGACCGCCAAGAATGACCGTGGCGAGACAATCGGGGCTGCCTATCCTGCCTCGTCTGGCAGGGCGAGGCAATGCATTGATAGCGGCACGCCGCGAACACCGGAAGAATCCACACAATTGTCACACTTTTCCAGGTGCAGGCACCAGAAGTCGCCGATATATGAATTGAGAAATGTTAGCGCCCGATCCCCAGAACCATCGCTTCATAGGTCGAATTGAACATGCGCTCCCGACTGTCGCTCTTCGTTGCCGCTACCGTGTGCCTGCTTGCAGTTCCCGCTGCGGCCGACGAAATCCCTTGGATGCACGATGTCGACGCGGCAATCCGCGTCGCCCAACAGACCAACCGTCTGGTCCTGGTGCACTTCTACACCGATAGCTGCCCGCCGTGTAAGCGACTCGAGAACAATGTCTACAGCCAGCCGGGAGTTGGTCGAGAGATTGCCGCTAACTTTGTTCCCGTAAAAATCAACGCCCAAGAACAGCCCGCAGTCGCCCGCAAGATGGGCGTCGATCGCTGGCCGACCGATGTGATTCTCGACTCGCGTGGTGAGTTCAAAGGTAAGCAACGTTGTCCGCAGGATCGCGGAAAGTACCTCGGTGGCCTGGCCATGGCGGCACGCTACCTCGGTCCCACGACAGTGGCTCCACAAGTTCAAGTTGCCGCGAACACGGCTCGTCCTGCCGCTAGCCCCTTTGCCGCACCGCCGATTAGTCGCAACGCGACAAGCGCAGTGACTCCACCAGCCGCCACCGCACCGACTTCGCCTGCACAACCGCCAGCCTACACTGCGCCGGCCGCCACCGCACCGCGGACCGCCGCTGCTCCTACAAGTGGATACAAGCCGCCGAGCGCTCAAGCACAACCACAACCTCGTGCCAATTATCAGCCGCAGCCTGGCTACCAACCACCTGCTGTCGGCGGGCCGACCGCTCCTCGGGTAGCGACCGCCCCGACGTACACATCGCCAGGCGTCAATCCGCAAGCCGGCGTCGTTAGGCCAACAAGCGAGATTCCGGCCCTGCCGCCACGAGCTGCACAGGCCGTTACCAGTCCGGCACCGCCTGTCGCACCGGTCTCGCAGCCCGCTCCGCGTGGCTATCAACCTCCGGTCAGTTATCAGCCGCCGGCAGTGACTCCTCCAGCAGGACATCAAGTTCCCGCTCCGTCGCCTGGCTACCAGGCGCCACCGACCAACGCTTACACGCCGTCAGCGCCGTATCAGCCACAACCGCAGCCTCGTGCTGCCGTACCGCCACGAGCGCCGGCGCCATCGGCCGACGCTTCGTCGTCTGCTTGGAACCCACCACCGCGACAGGCGGGCCTGCCAGTCGCTCCGCCGCAACCGCGACCCCAGTTCGCGTTGGACGGAACCTGTCCGGTAGAACTGGCCGAGCGACGACACTGGGTGACCGGCGATGTCCGCTACGGAGCGGTCCACCTCGGTCAGACCTACCTCTTCGCTGGCCCCGAACAGCAACGCAAGTTCATGGCCAACCCTTACTACTATGCCCCGGCGATCTCCGGTCTCGATCCGATTCTGGCCTTCGATCACGGCCAGAAGGTACCTGGCAAGCGTGAACACGGCGTGACGTACGGCGATGGCCCAGCACGTCGAGTCTATCTGTTCGCGAACGAAGCGAACCTCGCCAAGTTTCAGCGTGACACGCTTCGATATACGCACGCGGTGCGTCAGGCGGAAGCGGCTCAACCGATCCGGCGCTAGCGGCGGCGAGCGAAACTCGCGACAGCGAACAAGCGGTACGCTGCTTCAGTTCGTGAGCATCGGCCGACGAACCTTCTACCAGCCATACCACGACTCGTCGTTGCGTTCGTAGCGAGTACCATCGAACGGGCCAAAGAAGTCGGCCACTAGCGGATGCGTCACTTCGTGTGGATCGTCATCCACCTCCAGGCTTGTCTCGGCAGCATAGGTCGCTTGACTGCTGCCGTCGACCAGCACGTGGTACCAGGCCTGATTCTTCTCAGGCTGCGTGCGATTGCGACGATACCAGGCATCCGGAGCACGGCAACGGACGTCCACCGCGACGATCACTCCGCGATAGCCGTACCGCACATGGCGGACGAGCTGGCCTGGATCAAATCGAGGTGGCTTAGAGGCTTCGCGGATCATTCTCTCGATCGTAACGGACAGCCACGCGCCAGGGTAGCTGTTTTTCTAAATATCGAAAGAACGCGCGTTTATCGCATGAAGAAATGCGAATCAGGACAGGGCTAGGCACGAGTCGCTCAGTGTCCTCAGTCTCCCTTGAGGGACTTTTGTAGATAGACAACCTGGGCCCGGACGTTCTCCAGGCTCGGGTTGAGTCGCAGCGCTCGGCGGAAACATTCGAGCGCCGACTGTCGATCTTTGAGCCGCAAGTGGCACTGGCCCATGCCGGCAGCGGCTCCAAAGTGATACGGATTGATCTCAAGCGCCTGACGACAATCTCGGATCGCGTCCGCAAAACGTTCAACGTGGTAGTACGCAATGGCCCGCTGATTCCAAACTTCGGCAAACCAAGGAGCCTGTTCAATCAACTCTGTGGCTCGCACAACGGCTTCGGAGTAACGCTTCATCTCGACGAAGTCGGCAACCTTCTGCAATTGATCTCGCTGGTAGTCATTTCCCGCTCGGCGCCAAACGGCGCGAATACTGTTTTCCGCCAGGGCCCGCACACCACGATCTTTGTCGACGAGAGCTCGACCGAGCACATGATTCGACTCGTAATCCCCCACGAGCCCTAGGGCCATAATCGCGGCACGACGCGTTTCGCGATCGGTGCTGCGCACGAGCCGCTCAATCGTGGCATTGCTATATCGCTCCGTGACCTTCTGAACAAAATCTGGCGTATCCTGCTCCACGATGTATCGCGTATAGAGATCCGTGATCAGAGGGCTGCGTTGGCCTCCGCTCTGTTGGTTATCGTCGTGCTGCTCGTCGTCGTACATCGTCGTCTCCGTCAACTCTTGTTCGTGCCATGTCGGCCGCGGTCGTGCGCCGGGGCAATACCGCCAGAAAAGCGCCATGCCGGCCAGATTCCTAGTCTAATTGGGCCGCCGATTTTCGCTCGCCGGAGATACCGCCAAACGAACCTGAGCTTGGCGAAAA
>Ga0180432_10004352_pt1 | contig 19520 bp, 27 predicted proteins | sample SS_ome_10_FD_132414 | JGI IMG/M metagenome (GOLD analysis project Ga0180432, IMG submission 132414) | Hypersaline lake sediment archaeal communities from the Salton Sea, California, USA - SS_1_MS_2 metaG | ecosystem: Environmental > Aquatic > Non-marine Saline and Alkaline > Hypersaline >...
TCTCGACTCATAAACCTTATCTGTATTCTTTTTGTAAAAAACACCTTTACCTATTTTTATTTTATCTTTTCTCACAATTTTTCCCTTATATTACCTATTGTCGTTAGGTTTATTTATTCTTAAAAACTGCGGCTTGATTAGGCAAACTGGTATATTCCCATCAACATAGTCACAAGAACATAAAAAATGAATAACTCTTTTATCCATTGGTACTAAACCTTTTTTCTTAAAAACTAGCCTACCTATGCTATTTTTCTCTATTATCTCATCATCTACTTTTAAATAAGCTATAACCCTGCAATCATTTCTACGTTCAGGTTTAAAAGTGCATGATGAGGCAATTAGTATTAAAATTATGAATTTCATAACTTACCCCTTTATATTACCTAATGTGCGTTAGGTTACTTAGTTAAACCTTAAACTTATGACTTCTACCACCATAGCTAGTATCTATTTTTTCTTCTACAATTTTAAGCGATCTCCAGAAAATCTTAAAGAAAAACCATCTAGCTTTTAGTTTTCCCAAGCACCTATAATGTCTCTCAAAGTCACTATAGCAATAAGGGTTTAAAGAATAAGTTGCCCCCCCGTCATTATCATTAAACGCTATTGAAAGCCCTTTGTTGTATCGTGCCATTTTTCTCCCCTTTATATTACCTAATTAAGCATTATGTTACTTATTTTTGTTTTTCTAAAAAATATATAATTGCATTTTGAGCAAGCAACATAAGAAGCAAAAACTCAATTAACCATGTATCCCTCATAACTTACCCCTTTATGTTACCTAATTAAGCATTATGTTACTGTTAAAACGACCCCCCGAAGGGGGCCTAACAACAAGGATTACTATACTACTTCTTCCTATCTAGTTTACACACGTTAAATATTAATAACGAAGCAGTATAGCAAACTATAAATCATAATACTTATTATCAATGCGTTCTTTATTCCTTCGAATACTTGCATTCTTCCTCCAGTAGTTCAATCGCAAATCCTACTCCTCTCAGGTAGCCTGCAAACATCTCACTATCTTCTGTCTTTAATCCTATAATTACGTTCTTCAGTATCTCTAGCACGTTGTCCCTAGAGTGCATATAGTTCGTTGTAACTGTAGAGTTTTCCTGTTTCATAATATTCCTCCGCTAATTTACCTATAAGGTATGGTGCTGTTTTGCTTTTGCCTGTTGGATCGTTCGACCCATGCCCAAATGTATAGCTATGGTGGCTGTCAACTATGTGTACAGTCTCATGTACTATCGTGTTGAGTATGCTTCCTGTAGGTCTATACATCCTACGTACATTAAGGTTTATGCTCTTGCCTTTAGTCATAGCAATTGCCTTAGTCCATCTGTTCCACGGCTTCCAGTGTTTTACTGCTATTTGTCCTGATACTATATACCCACTCATAAGCAGAATGATGTTCATTAAGTTTGTATCAGCCATGTCGGGCTTGAACCCGACAAACTGAGGTGATGTATAGTGGTCATAGAATGGATGCCCTTGCACTAAGTATTTGTTAGCATACTTAACTGCTGTGGCTGTCCTCATGCCTTCATTGTTTTCATTGTAGTTAATCATTTCTACCCCTATGCTGCGAGCAACTGCCCGAATAAGTTATTTACTCTCTTACCGTATAGTTCTTTCTGTCCATCAGTAAGCGTGTTACCGTTCTTATCAATCTCATGAGTAATGGCACTAGTAAAAGCATTGTACAATGTCCATAAGTTTGCACCGTTCTCTTGTGCTTGTTCATAGAATCCGTGACTAGCTCTACGCCATTCTTCAGATATCCATTTCTCTAGCTTCTTAGGGAATAGTTTCCTATCAACAACTTCCTTGATTACTGCCATACCTTGAGCGTAGTCAACTGAATTATTTTTCAGATCTCCTGCTCTATCTTTTACCGTACACCAAGCATATTCAACTTGTTTCTCTAAGTCAAATGCTCCGATGTCAGACTTGATATGCTTACTGTGCTTACGAGCAAATGAAAACTCTCTAGTAAATCCAACCATACCGTTGGCACATACCAATCTCTCGAAGTCAATGTGGAAACTTAAGCTTCTACTACCGTCAACACTATTCAGACCAACTAATCTAGTCCTAAGAGAATCACCCTCACCTACATCAACATTGTATGACTGCGGTAAGTCCCATGTTAGCTTCATAGTCTTTCCATCAGTACCAAATTCGTACTTGGCTTTAGCTTCAGAACATAGGTTCGTTGCGGCCTTATCCATAATACCAAAAGCCTCCTCATGGTTTATAATCGAGTATCTGTTACTCATTACCGAAACAACCTCACCTGTCTCAGTGTTTGTAATACCTCTGTGTGAGGTAAGTTCATTCCCCATCGCATCGTATAGTTTACGCTTGTCGAATTGTGGAAAGTCAATAATTGGTTCTTGTACTAATTTAAACATGTGTTTCTCCTTGTTGTTCATACATGTGTATTGTGTATATTTTGTAATTCTCAAAGCCCTCAACTGTCGCCATGGCCCTACATTGCTCTATGGTGTCATACATATCCTCGCACTCACCGTAACAATACACAGCCTCAGATAAACTCTCACCATTGTTTTGTATAAAATACTTAATCCTAGTCATTATTCCCCCATAACCAAATAATTATTGTAAATATTAAAACTCTCAACACGATCATTAGCACATACACAAATGTTATTACCATTTTCGTGACCATACTTAATCTCGCTCAGCTCATCACTGTTATACTCAAGGTCATCCGTCAACCACTTGTAAAAAGCATTAATATTGGTAAATACCTCAGCTTCAACTTTAACCTCTTCAGTGATTATTTCTACCAGTGTTACCTTTAAACTCATACGCCTCCTAATGGATTACTAATCCTATTCTATGGTTATCTTCATATAATGCTTCTAAATCATTGTGAGTGGCATTGTGGTATCCACTACGCTCTAAGGACTCAATGTCGCCAAATATATAGCTATGACGGTCCTCATTTGGGTTAATAAGATGATCTAACTTACCACCATAACTAAATATAAGCTTAAGATTCTTAGGCAATGGATGCATACCAATGTCTTTAAATATATCTATGCGCTTAGTATAGCCATAAAATACTATATCTTGATTATTATGAGCTATGTCATACCACTTAAGAGCATATTGCTTATTATAAAAGTCCCCACTATCATGTATACGTATATGTGTCGGTCTTACAGGTAAAGACTCTATTTCATATTGCATCATTACATAGAAGTAGGGGCTTTTAGTCTGCTTAAACCTAAACTCATAAGCCCGTTTTGCTGATGGCATTGCGTAAAGGCCTTTAGTAGCATAGCAGTATTCTTTACACCCATCTGCACTAGGGCATGTGTTCTTAGCAGGTATGCCAAAGTTGTATACCACTACATCTTGTGTAGTAGTCCTTTTCATTTTTGCGTTAATTGTTAGTAATCTAGGCATAAATGCCCTCCTTGTTGCTGTTATACATGTCAGGTGTGTAATTCCTGATTTTCAAGTTCATCTTCTCAAAAATTTTTCGGTAAATCAAGTCAATCATGTAAATTTTTCATGTTTTTGATGATTTTTCAATGATTTCAATGAGTTAGAATCTGTCCGCCTTGTCCCGTTCAGTATGTTAAGCAAGTCATTGATATTGTTAGCTTTTGTGTGGTGCGGTGGGGACAGATGTAAAAGTTCACTGTCCGTGGCTAAGTCACCGCTTTCATTGAGGTTTATTGCCAATTGGTACAAGTGGTATAGATATTTATATTATTTGGTTAGTAGAAAATGAGGTATAGGTAGTAAGAGTATAGAATAGTAAAGGTATGTTGGTCGAAATTCCTGTCCCATCTGTCCCCGACGCGTCGCGATTGCCTCAGGATGCCTAGAAACCCCCTCTAAACCCCGGGACAAATATTGCAAAATTCCTGTCCCGATCTGTCCCGATCTGTCCCGCGTTTTTTAGGCCATATTGGCGTTTGAGTCTTTCATTTTTGCTCACTGCTCAGAATATACACCACCACAAGATGTGGTATAGGTGTCAAAAAACCTACACCAGCCCACGCGCGCCATCAGCCCGTATAGGTAAAAAATTTATTTTAACTTAAACTGCGTATATTCTTTTAAAGGTGCGTATATTATTCTCATGAAGATGCGTATATTCTTTTGTAAAATTTACAATAGGGGTTGACTGCCACAAATAATTGGCAACACCTCTAATCGTTACGAGAATCGTTTCTAAGCCGGTTTACTTGCTTTACATGCTTTGCCCTTCAAAACTTTTTTAAATGCATCTGGAGCAAAACGCAATGATATCAAGCACTTAGCAATTGTAATTTTTACAATGCACTTGACTCAATAAATTAAAAATGCAACGCGCGCCCGATCTATAAATCTTTAGTACTAGAATTGGTCGATTGTAATTTTTACACGGTCTTGATTTTCTTGCTTTACGAGTCAACCCAATAATGCTAATATGTATACAACAACAAAACGAAACAATAATGTTTCACAACAACAAGGACAAAAAAATGATGAATGACAGAACAATTGGCGGTACTTTACTAGGTTTAACTTTAGTAGCTTTTATCTCAATGATTACTAGTTTTAAAGCACACAGCTTAGAGCTTTACAATTACAAGGACGGTGCATCAAGTGTTAAGACAGTGACAAAAGGACAAATCGAAAAGGCTTGGTCAGCGAATCAACCGGTATGTCTAAAGGATGGCGCAAAATTAATCGGTGTTAACTCAGCTTATAAGAATGCTGGGCTTGGTTATAGAGATTGTAGCAACAGCAAAGCACGTAAAAGAGTACACACTGCACAAGGTTTTCAAGTAACTGTATTTAAATTAAGTGAACTACCACTTGAAATGATTAAGACAATTAAATCTAAGAAGTAATATCAACGGGGGCAATTGTCCCCACAACAACAAGGACAATGACATGAAACAATTACAGATTAAAGCAACAAAAAACGGGACTGATTACGTAAGCGTAAACTTTTTAGAGAATGATAAAAGAATTGGTGGTTTCAACGCATCAATCAAAGCGGTCAAAGCAATAGCACTAGGTGGTTTTATGGGTGAGCTTGGAATTAATGCTGTTGACTCTTATATTGACTCGGTAGGTAGGGAGCAGATCATTGAGGATATGATGGCCCGAGCGAGTAAGAAGAATAACTTTACTATATAGTACATAGTACTAGTACATTAACAAGTGACCAGCCCTATGTAATGCATGGGGCTTTCGCACGTCCAGCCCGTTGGGCCGGCGAGTCAGTAATGAACGATAGTGAATGAATGACATAAGGAATAAGAGCGATAGCTCCACAAATTTAAATGTTAGAAGCGTTAGCGAATAACAAAGAAAGGTGATGGGGGGGTACCCCCCAAACAATAAATTTGTTTAATAGTAAGGGGTGCCCTTGGTGTCCGGGACAACTTTTTAAAATATAAGACTGACCATTTTACTCCACCATACTAATTACCGCTTAATTGCATTTTATGCTAATATTAGTATGATGAAGATTCTCTTAATAATGATCCTATTCATGCCATTTACATCTACTCCAGTGGAGACAGTTATCATGGACTACTCTGATTTAGAATATGGAATAGATGTATACGACTTTGACGAGCCACAGGAATGTACTTGCCCTTGGTGGTAAATCGTATTACATTGGTACTATGAAGGGGAACAATTTTAATACAGCATTAGTCAAGAATCCTAAGACGGGAGCATTAGAAAACGTATGTTTAGATACAGGCGAGATCTTGCGACCCGTATCCCTGCATGACATGGAGAAGTATAGATTTAACTTTGATATGGCCTTGCTCATATGTCAACGGGTTAGGGAAGGAGCCACGCTAAAAGAACTTGGCGACGACCCTAGCTTGCCTTCTCTCACTGTGATACACTATTGGAGGCGTAATAATGCCACCTTTGACGAAGAGATCAAACTTGCAAGGAAGGATAGGGCAGAGTACTATGCAGACAAAGTTATTGAGATTGCTGAGCAGGTGGTTGACAAAGACGATGTTCCAGTTGCAAAATTTAAATCAGACGTTTATAAGTGGGCAGCCGAGAAAGGCGATCCCGGTTCGTACGGAAATAAGATAGAACATACAGGCTCCAATACCGCTACTACTCTTGTAGTTATGACGGGCATTGAGAGGAAGCCAGATATAGAGGTTAAATATGAAGAAGTACAGAGTACAGAACCCAAATACGAACAAGATGGAACTACTGACGGAAGAGGAGTTTCAGGAGCTAGTGAAGAAGGGCGGAAAGCAGTTGGAGGAGAAGAAGTCTCCGGAGCTGACGTACAAACTTCAGGAAGAGGTTCCGCTAAAGTCTAAGAGAAAAGCTAAGAAGTAATGGCTACTAGACAGAATCCTACAGATCAGCAGAACTTAGCTCAATGGTCATTGCACCAAGCGGCTCCGAAAGAAAGACGCATGAGTGTCGAGTCGGAGTATGTTACTATATATGGTGAAGCACCTTCGGGCGCGCATGAGGCGGAGCCTCGTTGGCATATATGGCGAGAGACTAAGGATGCGAATGGACGTATTACTATCGATTACGCTCAGGATGGTAGGACTGATCTTTATTGGATCTATAATTCTGTTGCGTTTGATCCTGTTGTTGATCTTAGTGGTAAGCCTTATTTCATTGAGCTTGATAATAATATTGTATACGACGGAATGGGTGCAGGGCTACCTGTTGCTAACATATCCGTATCTGACTTTGATGATGTTGCGCACACGATTACGGTAGTTAATGATCCGTATAATAAGTTTGATGTAGTAGGAAGTGTTCTTGTATTAAAGGACTCAGTTCAATTAATCGATATAGCATATCCTTTAAAATTGCAGGCGCAAGACGGTGATGGGAATACCTATGACCAAGTGTTTGCGATCTATGTCCAAGACCCAGCTCCTCCAGTAGCAGGAGACTTCGTAGGGGAATTGAACCTATTTGAAGAAGATTCTGTGATATCTACTGATACGGCCATACTAATTGATTATACTGTGCCAGCGGAGAGAGGTCTTAGGCTTAGACTTGCTGAATGTTTCGGGTGTAATATCGGAATGTTTGAGGTACTGATCGACGATGTACGTGTGGGGAAGAAGGGAACTTACTATACATATTACGAGACAGCGTTTGATTTTGAAAACTTTGAAATCGAGACAGGTCAGAATATTAAAATAAAAGCGACAAACAGAGGCCCTAATACGGCTGAGTTTAATACTAGATTAAGGGGTTATCAGTATGCAGTCTAAGATACTACTACTAGAGAAGAAGTTGAAATTAAAGAAGATTGATGCTCACGCCGACGAACTGGCTATTCAGCAGTTGAAACTGATGGAAAAAGCAGGTAAGATTGAGGGTGAGATCGACATAGCAAAGCAAACGATTGAAGAACTAAAGAAAGAAATAGCAGAGCTTGAAGCTCAAGGAGAATAGTCATGGCTGTTGGAAATGATATTGATTCGCAATTACCTGTACGCTCAGTAGCGGATGGTGATGATGAAAGAGTACTAGTCAAAATACAAGACGGAACTGATCCGGGTGGTGTAGATAAAGCAGTAGAAGTAAGTGAGAAAAAAGCTCACGTTAGAAACTTCTCTAAAGATAGTGATGGTAATGACCAGCAGGTTTTGCTTTCTCAAGAAGGGCATAATTTAACGAATGGTGATTACGATGCAGTCTCAAACAAGCGTCCAAGTTCAAACGCAGAAATCCTGCACGACCGTAAGAATACAGCCGAAGTGCCGGGAGAAGCAGATCAAAATGTTAGACCTACTGGTGTTGCTTATGATAATGGTGTTGATGAAACGGTTGTTTGTGCGGACGTAGCTGTAAGAGATGAGGATGGTGTACCATTTTCAAAAACAAATCCAATGCCTGTTTCTATCGAAGAAAGTGAAGGTGAAGAAATTCACGTACACAAAGAAACGGCTACTAAGATTGTTAAGAACGCAAGTGAAGATCACGAATATACTTCTGTTGCTCCAGAAGAATTTGAATTAGAGCAATGGGGTATCTCAGCTTCAGGATATATGAAGGGTGAGTTATTCGTTGAGGACGGAGTAGCAGCAGGTACGTTTACATCTAAAGGTGTAATCTTTAACTCTACAGCTAATCCAAATGCTACATTAGAGCTTAAGCGTCCTATTAAAGTTGCTACAGGTGTAAAGGTTAAGATCGAGATGACTAACCTAGACAACCAAGCACAAGCACTTTACAGCTTTATGAATGGGTTATCTAACTAATGGCTGGTAACGACATAGATAGAGAAACACAAGCCAGTGGTCTAACACAGATCACTGGTTCTGATGAATCTTTTAAAGCCGATGTATCGCTAGACGATTCAGGAAGTAAGAACCTACATGTCTTAGCTAAGATAGATGAGGGCTCTGTAGGTGTATCTAGTAGCCTTAGGATATTTGAAACGTCTACCCCTGTTACTATAAATAGCGCAGGCTATACATCTATATTCTCTAACTCAGGTGTATCTAGTAATATATCTGGATTCTTTTTAAAGTGTACTACGGCTAAGTATAATGTCCGTCTTGTTGTAGACGGTCAGATTGTATTTGATGTAAACGTAGAACTATTAGCTACATTTGTAAACTGGAACAATTCATCTAATCCATCGTCTATGATAAGTACTAATACTGCTGACAATGCTTTTTACTTTACTCCGCTTATTGGTATTATTGCTCTTACTAGTGTTGATATATTAGTTAGGTCTAATAAAGGGAATCGTGAAGTTACAGCATCGTATGTACAGGTGGCGGAAATATGAGAACAAGACAAGAAGCACTAGCAAATAATACAACAAGAGATGGTAAACTTCTATATGCTAAAGTAACAGGTGTTAAAGACCTTGTTGAGGCAGGAGCTACTAAGACTCTTACGTTTCAAATACCTTTCAATTTTTGCTTATTCAATGGAGCAGAAGTAGTAGAAGATGTACACGAAACAATTAATTTCTATGTAAAAGTACCAGATGGTCAAGGTGGATTCGTTGATTCTATGACTGAGCAGTATGGGTACAATGTAAATATGGGTAGCAAGATATACAAGAGAGAAGGTGCGTATGGGGCTAAACTTCAGGCAGGGCTTATTCTTACTTGCGATGTTACTAACCACGATACAGTAGATCATGTCATGGGAGTTAACTTTTTCCTTCATGAGTTACGTGATCCACCGGAGGCGTAATGGAACAGCCGGGGATGCCTACAACAACAGGCATGGTTTTAATAGTTATGTCAGTATTTTTACTGGCGTATGAAATATACTTATTAGTTAAAGGTAAGGAACCTATTAGCGTAGCTGTATACCGTTTCGGTCAGCACAGCATGGCAGTAGTATTTATAATCGGCTTTCTTATGGGCCATTTCTTTTGGTGATAGATGGAACAAACAGAGGACTACAATTTAAACGACCTTCCAGAAGGGTCAGAAGTTATCGACCTTGGCTATAGGCCTAGAGAACTACAGCAAGTACTTCACAGTAATTTAAGAAGATTTAATGTATTAGTCTGTCACCGTCGTTTCGGTAAGACAGTATTCTCTATTATGGAGATGATTGATAAAGGGTTGAACTGTGACCTTAAGAATCCACAGTACGCGTATATCGCTCCTACCTATGGACAGGCGAAGAGGGTTGCGTGGGAATACCTAAAGGATTTCACGAAGAATATTCCGGGGGCCAAAGCAAATGAAGCCGAACTACGAGTCGATATACCCAGACCAGATCGAGGAGACAAGATTAGATTTGTACTGCTCGGTGCGGACAATCCCGATTCGCTACGAGGAATTTATCTTGATGGAGTCATTCTTGATGAGTACGCACAATGCGATCCAATTATTTGGGGTCAGGTCATTAGACCAGCTCTGTCAGATCGTAAGGGATGGGGCATCTTTATCGGAACTCCTAAGGGACAAAACCATTTCCACAACATATATCAACTCGGTGGAGAGCTACAAGCCGGAGGCAAAAATTGGTTCGTTGCCTGCTACAAAGCTAGTGAAACCGGAGTAGTTGACGATGAGGAGCTTGCAGAAGCAAGAGCATCTATGTCTGAGGAAGAGTTCGAGCAGGAGTATGAGTGTTCATTCTCTGCTGCTTTACTAGGAGCATACTATGGTAAGTATCTTAACGACCTTGAAAAACGCGGACGTATTACTGATTTTGATTACGACCCTACTCTCCCTGTTAGCACTTATTGGGATTTGGGTATTTCTGATTCAACCGCTATTTGGTTTGTTCAACAGGTTGGTTCAGAGATTCGTCTTATTGACTACCTAGAACATGCAGGTGTAGGATTAGAATGGTACGCAAAAGAAATTAAAGCGAAACCTTATGTATATGAACAACACGGAATACCACATGATGGCGCTGCAAGAGAACTTGGAACTGGACGAAGCCGACAGGAAACTCTTATGGACTTCGGTATTAGAACCCACATTATCCCAAGACAGTCTGTTGCTGATGGTATTAACGCGTCAAGGATCTTACTCAAGAAGAACATATGGTTCCACAGAACAAATTGTAAAAGAGGGATAGAAGCACTCAAGAACTACCAACGTAAATATGATTCCAAAAATCAGATGTTTGTAGATAAACCGCTACACAACTGGGCTTCAAATGGCTCGGATGCGTTTAGGATGATGGGACTTGACTTGCAACTGCCAGAGAATAAGTTTAATATTAATAACTATACTGCTACTGTTGAGCAGGATTATGACGAATTTGGAGTATAGATGGATCCATTAACACTTATGGCTATAATGGCTGCGACTGCTGCGATACAAGGTGGTATATCGGCATATAGCGCAAACAAGCAAATACAAGCTTCTAACGAAGCTCAAAAATCCGGGGCTAAAGCTGAAATCGCTGGACAGAATCAGCGCACTTTGGAAGGATATAAGAAAAGACAAGAGGGAACTGTACTAGGTGGAAGTCCATCTGCTCAGCAAGTTTCTGAGCAAGGAACTGTATTAACAGGTACTAACAAAAACAGAAGCCTATTAGGATAATATATGTATATTTCGGATATTAAAGACTCTGCTGTAAAGGCCAAGAAGATTATTCAAAAGTTTGAAAAGCTTAAGAGTGATCGTGTAAATTGGGATTCTTATTGGGAGGAACTTGCAAAGTATGTACTCCCAAGGAAAGATGAAGTTTACGGTATGGTTACTGCCGGAGAAAAGAAGGGGCATAATTTATATGATAGTACTTCCATTCACGCCAATGAGTTACTCGCTTCAGCCTTACACAGTATGCTTACTAACCCTTCTTCTGTGTGGTTTGGTCTTAGTACTGGTGAAAAAGAAGTAGATCAAATTAAAGAAGTTAGACAGTTTCTACAGAACTCTGTACTTAAGATGATTAAGGTGTTTAATCAATCTAACTTTCAGACTGAGATCCATGAAACATACTTAGATCTAGGAAGTGCAGGTACTACATCTCTTAGGATTGAAGAGGATGAAGAGACAGTAGTTCGCTTTTTTGCTTCTTCTATATATGAAGTATTTATTGAGGAGAATAGTAAAGGCGTAGTAGATACTGTTTACAGAGAATACGAATATACTTTACGTCAGATTGTACAAGAGTTTGGAGAGGACATTCTACCTCTTGAGCTTCAACAGCAGTACCAAAAAGATGCTACTGTAAAGTGCAAAGTAATTCACGCTATTGAGCCTAAAGAACTTAACAGCGATATATTTGCGTCTTATCATGTTCTTAAAGACAAGCCTGTACTTCTTAAGGAAGGCAAGTTCAATGAAAAACCTTATGCTATTCCTAGATGGACTAAGATAACGGGAGAGAAATACGGTAGGTCGCCTGCAATGAAGTCTCTTCCCGATATAAAAATGCTTAACTCTATGATGAAAACAATGATTAGAGCAGCACAAAAAGCAGCAGATCCTCCGCTTATGATTCCTGATAATGGCTTTTTATTGCCAGTTAGAACTCAGCCGGGTGGAAGTAATATCTATAGAGCAGGATCTAAGGATAGAATAGAGCCACTTATTACTGGTGGGCGTATAGATATTAATACAGAGATGGTAGAACAATCGAGACAACGTATTCGTTCAGCTTTCTTTATAGATCAATTACAGTTACAGCAAGGCCCTCAGATGACTGCTACTGAAGTTATGCAGAGGACTGAGGAAAACCTTAGGATGATGGGGCCTATTTTAGGTCGTCTTAATAATGAATTACTAAAGCCAATTATTGACAGGGTATTTGGAATCATGTTCCGTAAAGGTCTATTCGGGGAGATCCCTAAAGAACTTAAAGGAAAAGAACTTGAAGTACGTTATGTATCTCAGATTTCTAAAGCACAGAGATCTGGAGAGGCTGACACGTTTACAAGAGTTATACAATCTGTTGCACCTATTATTGAAATGCAACCGCAGATGATGGAGAATATAAATGGTGATGAAGTACTAAGGTATCACGCCGAAGTATTTGGATTACCAGAAGAGATGCTAAGGGGAAGGCAAGAGGTTGAGCAAGCAAGACAACAAGCTGCGGATCAACAAGCTTCTCAGATGCAATCGCAACAAGATAATGTAGATGCTGATACAGCACAGAAGCTAAGCAACGCTGAGCAAATATAAAACATAAAGAGGAACTATGTTTAAGACAAAACAAATGAAGGCCACTATGCGTGCCTACAAAGAAGTATTCGAGTCCGAGGCAGGTAAAATTGTACTAGAGGACTTGATGAAATCATGTCACTTCACTATGTCAACTTTTGATAAAGATCCGTACGAAACTCATTTTAATGAGGGTGCGCGTAGTGTAGTCTTACGTATTATTAGAACAACAAATGCAAGCATGGATCAACTGAATGAGATGCTTAGAAGATTAGAGGAGGAACGCGATGAGTGAAAGTTTAATTGGTGGTGAGGCAGGGGCAGCAAGCGCACCTGCTACAAGTGAAACAGAAGTTGCTACAGGTCTAGCTCCTGTAGATGGCGGAGGAAATCCTGCACCGTCTGCTCCAGAGTGGATGAGTGGATTTGAAGGGATTGATCCTGAGATAGCAGGAGATACTTCTCTTAAAGCAATCCAAGATGTACCTTCGTTAATTAAGTCTTACGTACACGCACAAAGAAAGATGGGGGCTGATAAAGTTATTATCCCTAACGCTAACTCTACTGATGAAGAGAGAGCTGCTTTCTATCACAAGATGGGACTACCTACTGACTTTGGTGAGTACAAGGTTGCTACTCCTGAGAAGTCTATCCTTAAAGAAGATATGATGGAAGCGTTTAAAAAGACTGCCTATGAGCAAAGATTACTTCCAGATCAAGCTCAGGCTATGTTTGATTTTCTTAATAATCATACTAGTCAAGAGGTAGAGCGTATGCAATCTGCCCAAGAGGAGGAGCTTACTCAAAAGATTACAGGTCTTAAAGAAGAGTGGGGCGAGGCCTTTGAGCAAAACGTACATACTGCTAAATTAGCAGTAAGCGAATTTGGTGGGGAAGATCTTAAGGCGTATCTAAATGAAACAGGTTTAGGTAATGATCCTAATATTATAAAGGTATTCAATGAAATTGGTAAGAAGTTCTTTGCTGAAGATAGCTTTCAAGGTGATTCTAAGCCTGCTTATTCTCTTTCTCCTGACGATGCTCAGAAGAGAATAGGGGAAATTCAAGGGGATATGAATGGAGCATATTACAACAGTATGCACCCTGACCATAAGAGAACAGTAGAAGAAGTGAATAAATTATTTCAAATGCTACGATAATCGTACTAGGGGGTTGACACAGCCCCCTGTTCGTATATTATATTAATACAGCGATCTGGGACAATCGTTTCACCGATCCCTTCAAAAGATAGCTTAGATAGATCCCGAGAGGGGCAATCAGTCGAAAAACATACAATAATATTAATCTAATTTTAGGAGTTGAATATGTCTCAATTTGTAACAGAACATATGGTAAAACAATTCTCTTCTAACGTATGGCATCTAAGTCAACAAAAAGGTTCAAGACTTAGAGGAATTGTTAGAACAGAAACATTAAATGGTGAATCAGGGTTTTATGACCACTACGGGCCAGTAGAAGCACAAGAAAAAATCGGTCGTCACTCAGATACTACGTATCAAGAAACTCCACATGGGAGAAGAAGAGTAACAATGAACGACTATTTCTGGGCTGATTTAGTTGATAAAGAAGATAAGTTAAGACTTATCCATGATCCAGAGTCTCAGTATGCGAAAGCTGCTATGATGGCAATGGGTAGAAAAATGGATGATATCATCATCGAAGCTGCATTAGGAACATCTTATGCAGGTAAAGAAGGTGGAACACCTAAGGTATTAGAAGATGCTAACAAGATTGGTGCTTTCGATGGTTCTGCAAGTTCAAAATTAAACGTAAGAACTCTTAGAGCTATCAAGAAAAAGTTCAACCAAAATGAAGTTGATATGGAACAACTATATATCATCTGTCAGGCTGAGCAAATTGATAACCTATTAGGTGAAACAGAAACTACAAGTGCAGATTACAACACAGTAAGAGCTTTAGTTAACGGTGACATTGATTCTTTTATGGGATTTAAATTCATCAGACTTGAGAGACTTCCTGTTACTTCTGCTGCTATTACTAACTTTGATGCGTCTAACGGATCACTTGGTTCTGGTTCGGATACTATTGCTATCAATGCTAGAAGAGTAATTGCTTGTGCAGGATCAGGGTTAATGTTAGCTCTTGGTTCAGATGTTAAAGGTAGAATTGATGAGTTACCTGCTAAGCACTATGCTAAGCAAGTTTACGCTTCAATGTCAATGGGTGCTACAAGACTTGAAGAAGTGAAAGTTGTAGAAGTACTTTGTAAGGAATAAGGGGTAAATCATGGCTGATATTTATGGATCAAATTACCAAAAAGAGTTTATCAATGAACCGTCTGAGGCGGCTGCTATTGGTGAATACAACGGGAAACAACGTGTAGCGATTGATAGCTTCTCTGGAGCTGCTGGCTCAGACGATGTTTATTTCGCGAAACTACCTGCTGGAGCTTTTATTTTAGCTTTCGGTAACATTGGAGCTGGTACAGCACCTTCTTTCAGTGTTTCTGTAGGGGATAAACTATCTCAAAGTACTGACCTTGTTTGTACTTTAGACGGTGATGCTTCTGCTTCAGGTAAAATCTGGGTTGAATACTCACTAGATTAAGTTTCCGTTCCTCGGCTTAATCATGTATAATGGGGCTAGGCTTATAACTTAGCCCCTGTTTTATTGGAGGGATCATGTCAGTTGATGTAGACATTTGTAATTCTGCACTTATCAAACTCGGAGCTGAAAGAATCAACGCTCTGACTGACGATAATAAAAGGGCCAGACTGTGCCAAGAACAGTACACAAAAATAAAGAATAGGGTTTTACGTTCACATCCTTGGAAGTTTGCTATCAAGAGATCTAAGTTATCTCCTGTATCGTTTACTCCTGAGTTTGGTACTGAGAACTATTTTGAGCAACCACTTGACTGTATACGTATTGTCGGCGTTATGGCAGACTACGATACATCTAAGACTACTGAATACCACTACTCTGTAGAGGGTCGTCAGATAGTATCTGAATTAGATATAATTAATTTAAAGTATATAACTAGTAATGTACTAGAAGCGTATTTTGATGAGGACTTTAAAGAGGCTTTATCGTGTGCCTTAGCGCATGACCTATGCTACGCAATTAACCAAAGCAGTACTCAGAAGCAAGAGCTTTTTCAAGAGTACGAATTTTGGATAGGTCAGGCTAGATCTCATGGAGCTATGGAAATAACTGTAGATAACCTAGAGTACAATACGTGGACGGGCAGTAGACTATGAAATTTATAAGAGGACAAACTAGTTTTAAGGCAGGTGAAATATCGCCTAAGTTATTTGGCCGTATAGATATACGAGAATACCAAGAAGCTTTATCTATAGGAACCAATGCTTTAATTGGCAAGCATGGTGGAGCCTATAAAAGGTTTGGCCTTCAACCAATTATGTGTGTTGGGTCTATACCTACAAACTCAAAACCCGTTATTAAATCTGTTACCCTATTTGGTAATAAAACATTATTCTTTCTTTTCTATAACACAGTACTAAGAATACTAGACGGAGAAGGAAGAGATGTATCCAATGGGTTCATATCTTATGCTGGAACCTACTTAGCTGAAGATTTTAATATAGCGGTACACGAGAACACTGTTATAGTAGCGCACTATTCAGGTACTAAGCCTCCTCTATACGTAGAGATGGAAGATCTAAATGGCGTAATTAAATTAGCGAGAGCATACGAATTATCTCCTAGGGCTGGAAATTATCCTTCATACTATGGCACTACTCCAATGGTTCAAGTTGGTGGAGGGATTAAGATAAAAGTACTAGGTATATCAGGTGGTGGAGATCAGCTACAAACAGACGCTTCCTATTTTACCTCTGATATGGTTGGCGAAAGAATAATGATTACAGGCCCATGTAATATACAGAACGGAGTACGTATTGCTACTGAAAGCTATCGTATTACAGGGTATGTTAGCTCTACTTTAGTTAACTGTACTCCTGACTTTTCTTACATATTTGGTGATACTTTAAGTACTCTAAACTTCAGCAACACAGGAGGGGATGATACATACAAACTATCTGGAACCTCTACCGACTACTTTGATGAGTGGTACCAATCAGCATGGAGTAGCAGGCTAGGATATCCTAAGACAGTATGTGTCGACGAAGCCAGAGTTGTATTTGGGGGATCGCCTTCTTATCCTGCTACAATATGGGGATCTAAAACAAATACACCATATTTCTTTTTAGATAAGCGATACTACAGCTCATCTTTCTCTTGGGTAAAAACAACTGGATCTAGTATATATAGAGTAGATAATGCTAGGTTCTATCATACATATGATGGAGACATTTTAGAGACAGATCCATACCAATTTACGCTATCTACTAAAAATGGATCAGCTATTACATTTATGGAGTCGTCTGTAAACTTTATGGTAGGTACATCTAACCAAGAATTTATTGTATCTGGTAACGGATCAGCTATATCCCAAAAGAATATATCTGCTAGACCACATACAACTCATGGATCTTTTAAGGGTCTATCACTGACTTACGATAATACAATATTATTTGTTAGTAGAAGCAGGCAGTCTCTTCACTTGTTCACATACAATGAATCTAATGGATCTTATATAACTAAAGAAGTATCTATACTTAATGATGACTTACTGGATGGTAGGATAGATGCACTAGCGTGGCACGAAGAACTTAACATCGCTTATATGGCCGTAGCAGGTAAACTGGTATCTCTTACACTGAACAATGAAACTCAGACAAGTGCATTTACTAAGCATGACATTGAGGGATACGTGTACGACGTAGCCTTTGGTGTAAATGAGGACTCTAAAGACTATATGTCAGTACTTGTGCAGAGGAAAGATGGACTTCTCTATTTGGAAAAAATAGATAGAAACTTAGTAGAGCCTATCAACTTTGGATTCTTTAACATCCAAGATAAATTAAGCTTTATGGATGGGCTAAGATTCTTCAGACAAGAAGAGTTTGTTACATTGTACAATATGGATAAGACAAACAACTACATGCATTATGACTTCTCACAACTAAAAGTTGGTGACGAGGTAGAGTTTAGTTCAACTAACGGAAGTATTTTATCTGGTACAGGGCTAAGTCTCAACACTACGTACTATGCAATACCATATCAAAACGGAGACATCTCTGGTTTCAGACTAGCTACTAGCTTGGCTAACGCTCAGTCAAATACGTTCATAGATTTTACTGGCACAGGGCTAGTTAACTTCTTTAATGATGGCGGTATTACCTGTCTATTTACAAGAGATAACCAAGTGATACCAACAGGGCATTTTGAGATAGGTACTGAAGTTACAGTATTTGCTACTCAGGGATCTAGCGTAGATGAGATTACATTCATTGTTGACGGAGACACATACGACTTGGGTACTGCCTATGTCGATGTAGCTTACGGACTTACGTATAGATTTCATATTGCTACTGCTCCTATAGAGGCAGGACAACAATGGGGTACTGCACAGCTTGGGCTTAAAAGAATTGATAAAGCGTCTGTACGAATTAATAACACGCGTAGTTATAAGATTGGTACGGATGGTTATAATATGGAAGAACGTATTCCCGATAATGGCGAGATCTTTACTGGAAGAGATGAGGTTGCAGTTACAGGAAATCCGGAGTACGATCATGTTATACATATACAGAACGACAAAGCCGAACCTTGTTATATATCCGGCTTAGTTATAAGAGGGGTAAGCAACGATGGCTAAGACTAGAGCAGACTACGATTATGCAAAAGCCGTATCTAACTCAGAGTATCTGGCTGACAGGTTTGGTGGTACACCAAGTCAGTGGAAGAATGTATCTTCCGCAAGTCTAATTGGTGCTGAGTTAGCTGATAGCTATACTAAGTGGGCTAACTCATCGTTACAGGCTTCATCACTAGAAGCTAGACAAGCTCAGATTGGGGCGAGAGCTGACTTATCTGTAGCGAATATATTTGCTAAAGGCGAGGCTGTAAAAAGCGCACAGGCTACAACGTATATAAAATCTGGTGTAAAGCTTGAAGGCTCAGCATTAAATGTACTTCAGGAAACAGCTAACAAAGCTATGGAAGCCGCTAAGGTTAGACAGCTTGAGGCTGACTTTGAGAACACTCAGCTAGAGGTACAGAAGCGAATGATGGAGACTAAAGCTGAAATGGCTCCATTAGAATTTTTTGGTAATGCAAGTGCTGCATATGCCAAGGGTCAAATTAGTTAGGAGAATATATGCCAAGGATACCTGAGGGAAATTTTAGAACGGAAGCAAGCACTAGGGTAGAATCAGCTAGACCTCTTCAGATAGAGTCGGGAGGCTCAAAGCTAAGAGAACTTGGAAAAGTTGCTGGGCAAGTTGGTAAGGCAATGGAAAGTGCTGAGCGCAGAGTTGAGTCTATGAAGGTGGCTAGAGATGGTGCCGATGAATGGGAGAACAAGGAAGTACCTGTACTTGAGAATATATTTGGTATGTCTAAATCAGGGTTTATTGAGAAAGGAACTAAGTTACCTGATGGTAAAGTAGTCAATGAAAATACTCCTCTTGAAAAGATTATATCTGAAAGAGTAAATGCTTTTAACCAGAGAAATATAGCAGGTCAAACTAATCCTGAGGCTGCTGAAATGTATGGCAAGTATGTACTTGGCGATACTGAAAAGATGGTTAATAAGGCAAAGACATACGCCAAGAATGAAATAACAAAAGATACATTTAATGGGCTACAAACAGAGAGCCAAGTTCTTCAGCAAAGATTAATTGATGGAGCAGCTTCTACTGAGGATGTAGCAAAGTACTACTCTAAGGTAGCAGACAACGAGTTAATTGTAGGTAAAGATAACGCTACTAACTTATATAAATCTTTTAATCAAGGTCTAGCTATTAAAGCAGACCAGATAATAGCTAGCCATCCTGAAGGGAA
>Ga0180432_10004353_pt1 | contig 19518 bp, 13 predicted proteins | sample SS_ome_10_FD_132414 | JGI IMG/M metagenome (GOLD analysis project Ga0180432, IMG submission 132414) | Hypersaline lake sediment archaeal communities from the Salton Sea, California, USA - SS_1_MS_2 metaG | ecosystem: Environmental > Aquatic > Non-marine Saline and Alkaline > Hypersaline >...
AGGCTATAGCGCGAATTCTTCGAGAGATTTGCCCTTGACTTTTCTCGAAGTTGGGCTAGACTATGCGCTAATTTAGGGACACAGAGTGAGCAGTTGGACCATCAGAAAGGAGGCGTGTTGATGACTGCGGGAACTGGACAACTCGTGCGAGTGTCACGCCCCCGGTGGGTCTCGGCCTGAGCCGTCGGCCCTGAAAACCGAATGCGGTAACCAGTTCAGCCGGTCTCCATAGATCGGCTGCTCTTGTATCCTCCCCTCATTCTGGCCGTGGGCGTGAAGCAAGCGTCCGCGGCGTTTCCTCTCCCATCACCATAGACAAGGCGCCGCGGGATCTCCGCAGTCATGGCGTGCTGTGCGCAAGGAGAAAGAGCGGTGACTGAAAACACAGTTGATTTGCAGAAACTGCTTCACAACGAGCGTTTTCCACGATCGTCGAAGTACGACCCGCATTGGGTCATGGCCAACTCCATGGGGCCGCATCCGCTCTGGCTGACCGAATGGCTCTGCCGGGACATGGACCTGCGGGAGGAGATGCGCGTCTTGGACATGGGGTGCGGCAAGGCGATCACCAGCGTCTTTCTGGCCAGGGAGTTTGGCGTGCGGGTCTGGGCGAATGACCTGTGGGTCAAGCCGACGGAGAACTGGGAACGAATTCGCGAGGCCGGACTGGGGGATCGCATCTTTCCCATCCATGCCGAGGCGCGTTCGCTTCCTTACGCTGAGGAGTTCTTCGACGCGATCGTGTGCGTTGACTCGTATTCCTATTACGGCACGGACGATTTGTACCTCAAGTACTTCGTGAAGTTCGTCCGGCCCGGTGGGCAGATCGGCATCGTGATCCCCGGACTGATGCGAGACTTCGACGGGTGTATCCCAGAGCACTTAACGCGACGGCAGAAGAGCGGCGGCGTGTTCTGGGGCGAGGACTGCTGGGGGTGGCACACAGTGGACTGGTGGCGGCATTTGTGGGGCCGGACCAGTCTGATAGACGTGGAAGTGGCCGATGCGATGCCGGATGGCTGGCGGTTGTGGCTTCAGCACGACAAGGCCAACGTCGTAGCCGGGACCAACGTGTTCCCGTCAGACCTCGAGACGCTGGAGGCCGATGGCGGCAGATATATCGGCCTGATCCGTATGGTCGCCAGACGGGGCGTGGAACAAAGTCCAAGAGGTCAGGCGTAGCGTCGGCCTCATGAGGAGACAGAGATGTCCGTCAACGGTATCGATTTGCAGAAGCTGGTTCAGAATGAGGATTTCCCACGATCGGCGAAGTACGACGCCGATTGGGTCGTCGAGAACGAAATGGGGCCGAACGTGCTGTGGCTTACAGAGGCCTTGTGCGAAGTGATGGCGCTCCAGCCGGGCATGCGCGTGCTCGACATGGGGTGCGGGAGGGCGATGAGTTCCATCTTCCTCGCCAAGGAGTACGGTGTTGAAGTCTGGGCGACGGATCTGTGGATCAACGCCACCGACAATTGGGAACGGATCCGTCAGGCCGGTGTGGAGGATCGCGTCTTTCCGATCCACGCCGAGGCTCGGGCGCTGCCGTATGCAGACGAGTTCTTCGACGCCGTCGTCAGTCTGGACAGTTACCACTACTACGGGACCGACGTTCACTACCTTGAGTACCACATGCTCAAGTTCCTCAAACGAAGGGGGCGGATTGGCATCATATTGCCCGCATCTCCGCAGGAAGTCCCGCATCCGCTGCCTGCGCACCTGGACGAGAAGTGGTACTGGGTGAATTCGGTGGACTGGTGGCGTCGTCAGTGGGAACGATATCCCGATCTCGACCTCGAGCGGGCCGAGCCGCTGCCCGGCGGATGGGACCTGTGGGTTCGGTGGTACGAGATTCTCCAGGCCTTGGGGCGCGCCAAGCGCCCGGATGACTTAGCAGATGAGCTCCAGGACCTCCGCGCCGACGGCGGCCAGTACCTGAGCTTCGTACGGATGGTGGGACGCAGAAGCGCCGACGGCGAGGAAGGAGGCGTCCGACCATGAACCTGGCAGATCTGGGATGGCGTGCCTCTCTTGGCGAGTCATTCAAGCCCTACGGAAAGCAGGGACTCAGGCCGGCAAGGGTGGCGCGCGAGGACAAGAACAGCTACCTTGTTTTGTCCGAACGCGGCGAACTGATGGCGGAGGTATCTGGGAAGGTCCGACACGAAGCGAGCGGTAGGGCCGACTTCCCGGCCGTGGGCGACTGGGTCGCGATCCAACCGCGATACGAGGAGGCGTCCGCAACGATCCACACGCTTCTTCCCAGGATCAGCAGTTTCTCCCGGAAGGTCGCAGGTAGTCAGACCGAGGAACAAGTCCTGGCCGCCAACGTAGATACGGTGTTCCTCGTCAGCGGGCTGGACGGTGACTTCAACCTGAGGCGAATCGAACGCTACCTGGCGCTCGCGTGGAACAGCGGCGCGGCGTCGGTGGTTGTCCTGAACAAGGCCGATCTGTGCGCCGACGTCGACGTGAAGGCCGAGCAAGTTGCGTCCATTGCCTTGGGGGTTCCGATCCATCCCGTCAGTGCCGTGGAACGTCGGGGACTCGACGTCCTGAATGAGTACCTGGGGCATGGCAAGACCGTCGCTCTTCTGGGCTCTTCAGGTGTTGGCAAGTCGACGCTGATCAACAGCTTCCTCGGCACGGATCGACAGCGCGTCCGCGCGGTCCGCCAAGACGACTCGCATGGCAGACACACGACGACGCACAGGGAGTTGATTCTCCTTCCTGGTGGCGGCATGGTGATCGATACGCCCGGGATGCGCGAACTCCAGATGTGGACCGACCGAGAGAGATTGACCGGCACGTTCGATGACATCGAGGCACTTGCCAGCCGGTGTCGCTTCAGGAACTGTAAGCACGAACGTGAGCCGGGCTGTGCGATTGCCAGCGCGCTGCGGGACGGCACATTGGACGCCGGACGGTTTCAGAGCTACCTCAAACTGCAGAGGGAACTCCGTTATCTGGATACCCGCACGGATCAGAAGGCGCGTATGATCGAAGCGGCCAAGTGGAAGCGGATAGCCAAGGCCTCGAGGAAGAACGCCAAGGCGAGACGACGAGGAGGATACAGATGAGTATCCGACTGCGAGGTGAAATGCCCGGTGACGAGGAGGCGATCGACGTCGTCAACTGCCGCGCATTCGAGGAGATGGACGAGGCCAATCTGGTGCGGCTGCTGAGGGACTACTATCCCGCTTTCGACCGGCGGTACTCGGTTACGGCCTGGGAGGGCCAAGAACTTGTCGGGCATGCCCTGTTCAACCCCGTCAGGATCAGGCTGATGGGGCAGGCGGTGATGGCGCTTCTTGTTGGACCGGTGGCGGTACTGCCCGAGCGGCAGAAAACAGGCATCGGCGGGGAACTCCTCCGCTTTGGACACGAGCTGGGAAGACGAGACGGATTCTGTCTGACGTTTCTCTATGGCCATCCGTCTTACTATCCGCGGCATGGGTATCGGGCCTGCTTTGGGTTCGGCAAGGTGACGATCGACACGGACAAGCTGCCGCCGGCCACACAGACGTTCAAACGGATGCCGGTTCGTCCCGCCGACCTCCCGTGGTTGGCCCAGAGGCATGCCGTTGAATGGTCGGACGTGGACTTCTCGCCGGCATGGGGGACGAATCTCAGCGAGTGGACCATTCCGTGCCTGAACGCGGTGATGTGGTGGACACAGGACGGGCGGCGGGCGGCCTATACCGTCGACAAGCCGGGACGCGAGAAATGCCGCATGCTGCTCGCGGACGATCCCGAAGTGGCCAAAGAGGTGATCGCGACGATCCGACCGAAGGCGATGAGTCACCACCCGGCCGGATGGCTGGCCCGCAGCGCACTAGACTCCGAATGGGCAACGGCCCAGGCCGAGCCCAGCGAGGCGGGCATGGCCTGCGAATTGCGTGAAAACGCGCTGGAGCCCTACGTCAAGGCCATTGATGCGGGCACGCGGCTGCCGGGGTTCACGCTCGGCCCCCTGCCGTTCCTGGCCTGCTGATCGGCCCAGGTCCCGAGCCATGAGCAAGAACACGGACAACAGCTACGAGTTGGACGCTCGAATTCTGGAGATCTACGACCAGACCGAAACGCAGACGGCCGATGTCCAGCTCCTCCGGCGCCTGATTGGCGGGCGCGGGCCGTTGCGGATTCTGGAACCGTTCTGCGGGCATGGCCGAATCCTCATCCCGCTCGCCCAGGACGGCCACGAGATCGTCGGCATCGACGAGTCGAGGGTGATGCTCGACGGCGCGCGGGCCAGGCTGGGTGCACTGCCTGCGACCGTGAGAGAGAAGGTCACGCTGATCGAAGGGGACGTGACGGCCATGGCCTGGCCGACGGGGTTTGACGTCGTGCTGCTGGCTGGCAACTGCTTCTACGAATTGGCGACCGCTCAAGAGCAGGAAGGTTGCGTCGCGTCTGCGGCCGCCGCCTTGAGGTCGGGCGGACACGTGTACGTGGACAACAACCACATGGAGGGCGAATTGGACGAGAGCTGGCGGCGCCCGGGCGTGGACACCAAGGTCTTTCCACGAGGCACGTGTGCCGATGGCACGCGCGTTGAAGGGACCTGCGAGACAACCTGGTACGACGCGCCGCGGAGACTTGTTCGGTTCAGACGAACGGCCACCCTACGGCGGCCCGACGGATCGGTCCTACTGACAAGCGAATGGATTCAGCAAAAGCACCCGCCCAGCAGCGAGGAGGTCCGAGGCTGGCTCGAGCAACACGGGTTCGTCATCGAGCAACTCTGGGGCGATCGCGACGGGCAGCCCTATACGCCGAGCTCGCCGCGCGCCATCTTCTGGGCAAGGAAGCACACTTGACGATAGGCTGACAACGCCAAAGAGAAAGGAGGAACCATGCTGCGACAAGGTCCAATGCGTGCTCGCCGTCGCCAATAGGTTGGGGAGGACGCCCCGACGGTGATGCAGCGTGCACCCCTACCGATGGGAGGTGGCCAGTTGAGCAGGGGCAGCCGCCTCACAATGGCCGGGACAAAGGCGTGTAAACCCGGTCCCAGTCCGGATCGGCGGATGCAACAGGCCGCCGTGAAGCCGGAATTGGAAGTAATCGCCGACCCAAGAGGAACGGCGGTGAACGGGGCCCTGCCGCTGCAAAGCCCGTGACCGCCTGTGCCTTCGGTACAGGGCCTGTACCAGCGGTACAGGGGGCAAGAGCATACCGAACCCAATCCCTTGATGTGGCCTCAACCCACATTCAAGGAGATTGGCGGTGGCGAGCTCGCGGAAGCCGTTCCGACACGTTCGGAACGAGGGATTCGCATGTGAGCACTGCGGGAAGGACGTGCAGCCGTTGGCGAACGGCTCGTGCCGCAACCATTGCCCGCATTGCCTGTGGTCGAAACACCTAGACGACGTGCCCGGCGACCGTGCGTCACGCTGTGGCGGCATGATGGCGTGTGTCGCCGTCGAGCAGGACGCACGGCGTGGGTGGATGATCGTGCATCGGTGCGCGCGCTGCGGCGCGGTACGCCGCAACAAGGCCGCCCTGGACGATCCATACCAGCCGGACCGATTCGAGGTTGTACTGCGCGCGGCGAGCGAACCGCGCGGGCGTCATCGTCGCGCCCACAGGCACAAAGGACTGTCGTGAGATGAGTAAGTCCCCGAACGTAGTCCTGAGGCAAATGGCTGGTCAAAGAGCCTACGGATTGGGCAGAGCAGAGGCGCTGTACGATTCTGCAAGTGCTGAATGCCCGTCGGGAGTTCTTCGAGCACATCGGTTTTGTCGAAAGGGATGTGAGGCTCCACCAGGCGCCGATAGGCGAGGTGTGCCGGCAACTGCGCACAAGGACCTGCGGTATAGACAGTTAAGCGGGCTACCCGAGACGTGGGGCCTCTGCAATGTTCCTCACCTCTCGCCAGCCAGCGTTCTGGGGCCCCCACGTCGGACGCTGCCCGGTTGTCACGGTTTGGCGTATACTCCATGGGTTCCAGAAGGCATGCTTTCGTAGAGGACCGGCACTCAGATGGCGGCGGATCAATCGCCAGGCGTATCCTCCGAGCTGGCGGCCGAGACGGACGCGGACCTTATGGTCTATATGGCCATGGCCGATGAAGATCCGTCCGTCGCGACCGCGGCGTGGGAGGAGCTCTATCGCCGCCATGCCGAGTACCTCTACGGTGTCTGCCTGCGCGCGTACTCGGAACTGGTGGGCGGCGAGGCGGGCGTGTGCGACCTCGTGGCCGATACCTTCAAGCGGGCCTACGAACACGCTGGGAGGTTCGATGCGGAGCGGATCGATGACCCGGAGCGATTGCGATTGCGGGTGCGGGCCTGGCTGGGACGGATCGCCCAACGGATCGTCCAAACCATGCTGCGTGGCCGAAGACAGCTCCCCACGCAGTTTCTCGAGCAGGATGAATGGCAGCGGGTCGCTAAACGCCCCGCCCCGACGGCACAGGACGTGCAAGGGACCCAAAGGGTTCGTGAGGCGATCCTCTCTCTTCCTAAGAGGGAGCAAATAGTCGTCCGTGTCACCATTCAGTGGTACCGGCCGGACAAGACGCACCAACGGTTACCTAACGACGTCGCGGCGGAATTGGCCGCCACGCTCAAGACCACGCCGGAGAATATCCGGCAACTACGGCGCCGCGCGCTGGCGAAGATCCAGGCCTATCTTCGCAAACACGAAGATAGCCCCCAAGACCGGAGAGCAACCCGATGAGTACGGATCGACCGTCGGATCAGCGACCAGACATCGACGACGATATCGAACGGGAAATCGCCAAGGCCATGCAATCGCTCGGCTGGATCGTGCCCCAATCTGAAGACGACGTCCTGCGGGCCGAGGCCGAACTGGCGGAATACGGTGGATCTGCCGGCTTGCCCGAGGCGCTGATCGACCCGAAGGCGGTCTTCGATCACACACCGGGGCACGCCCCGTCAGGCCCCGAGCTGTTTCAATTCCCGGTGGACCAAGAGATCGAGGAGAACCTGGCCAGGGCGGCGAGAGAGGGTGGCCCGATCCCACCCGAGATCGAGGAGATCCTTCGCCGGGACCGTGAGGCCGCGGAGCGCAAATTGGAAGATGGCGACCCGAGCGTCTAAACAACGCGTCTTGGCGGCTCGCATTTGCGAGATCGCCGACCTGGCCGAGGCCGTCGCCGACGCGCACTGCCCGACCGGCAGCGTGGACCCGGTGGCGATCGCCCGCAAGAACCGGATCACCAGCAGCTTCGGCCACTACGGCAAGGCCTTTGACGGCATGCTCGAGCACAAGGCCGGCCGGTTCCACATCTTCTGCAATCTCGATCAGGTGCGGCAGCCCGACTCGCCCAGGGCGCGCTTCACGTTCGCCCACGAGCTGGGCCATTTCTACCTCGACGAGCATCGCAACGCCCTGGCGGCAGGACGCGCCCCGGCCCATCGATCGCAATGCGAGTACGAATCGCCAAACCTGGTCGAGCAGGAGGCGGACCACTTCGCGTCGAACCTGCTCATGCCGCCGTCGCGGTTCACGGCCAGGGCCGAACGCGCGTCGGTGGGGTTCGAGGGGGTCCTTGCCCTGGCGAACCACTTCAAGACGTCGGTGACCAGCACGGCCATCCGATACGCAGCCGCCGACGTCGCACCGTGCGCGGTCGTCAAGTGGACGCGGAAAGGGTATTCGTGGAAGTGGCTGTCGTCGGCCACGTTCCGGGCGCGGTTCCGCAAGACGATCGAGGCGCCCGAGGACGTGCCCGACGATTCACCGACCGGCAAGGCCCTTGCCGGACAGGACCCACCCGAGGCGGGCTATTTTCAGGCCGGCACGACGGCGTCGGCCTGGTTCCCGCGCGTCGGTCGGGGCTGGCTGCGGGACGTGATCTTCATCGAGCAGGCCATGCCCCTCGGACGCTACGGCGTGCTCACCTTTCTGTACCCCGAGGCCGGCGCGTATGAGTTCGTAAACCATCAGTAGGGCCGGCACAGCCGGCCCTACGCGCTCTATCCAGCCGGCCAGACGTACCTGGCGGCGGCGATGTTCTCCTCGAGGTGCTTGAAGTTCTGCATGTCGGAGTTGACCACGTCCAGCCCGTGCGCGAGGACGTAGGCGTAAGCGCGCTGAAACGGGTTGAGCCCGGACGCCATAAACTTCGGGTCATAATGCATGTCGAAGGCCTTCAGATCCCCCTTGCCCCGGGCGGTCTTCTTGAACGTCAGGTGTCGCGCCGCCTTCATTCCGACCAGGCCGATCCCCACGTCGCGCAACCGCTTGAGCAGCGGTTGCAGCTTGACCAGCGGGGGCGTGCCCTTGGCCAGGTCCTTCGTGTCCCAGTCGTACCACCCGCCGGGCGCGACGCCGATCATCGCGATGTCGTACCACCCGGTCTCGATGGCGGCGGTCAGGACGTTCTGCGCGTTGTTGTGCGTGCTCAGCCCGAAGTAGCTGACCTTGCCGGCGGCCTTGGCCTTGCGAAACGCGTTGTAGATCTCCTCGCTGCGGACGATCCCCGGGTGGTTCACCGCCATCAAGTAGTAGGCAGCTATATGGTCGGTCTGGAGATCCTTGAGGCTGGCGTCCATGAGCCGCGTCCACATCTTGGCGCCCGCCTTGGCCAGTTTCGGCGTGACCGGTTTGTCCGGCTTGACCCGAACGTACGCGGGCGCTTTCGAGATGACCCAGACCTCGTCGCGGTGCGCCTTGAGGAACGGGGCCAGGCTCCGCTCGCTCCCCTTGTAGTAGATGTTCGAGCCCACGTCGTAATGGTTGATGCCCGCCTCGAAGGCGCGGTCGAGGACCCGCACCGCCTTGCCCCCCGCCAAGGCCGAACCGCACCCAAAGACCAGCCGGCTCGAGACGATGTCGGTCCGGCCCAGCTTGTGGTACGTCATGGTCGGCCGCTCGTTTCTGGCTTTCGGGGCGTCCGTCTTGCCCGGCTTGCCGGTCGCCGACCCTGCCGCCGCCAAAAGCGGCTGTCCGGCCGCCGCCGCCGCCGCGGAGCACTTGATGAATTCCCGCCGGCCCATCGAACTGTGGTCGTGCTCGTTCTTCATCACGATACGTCCTCCATCAAACCTGGCCCACCGCGGCCAAGACGCACAAGTCGCCATAACAGTAGACCAGCGCGTTGACCGCCGTCAACCAACGGGTGCGAAACGCCCCGAGCGAAAACGGCACGGGTCTGGTAGACTGAGCCCACAGACCAGAACGTCACCCAGTCGGTGTGTATGTGGGACTCAAGTGCCGTAGCCGTTCGAGGGGCGAAACGCATGAGCTCGATTCGGTCAACGTGTCATGATCTGAAGCGCCGGACCGTCTGGGGCGTACTGTCGTTGATGATCGCCACCGGCTCCTGGGGGTGCTCGAAGGAGCAACCAGCCGCGCGCGATGCCCAGCCCTCGTCCGGCCCCGGGCCCTTGGCCCAAATGCTGGCCGACCTCGCGCCAGCCGGCTGGAAACTGTCCGACCAGGTCACGCACTTCACCCCCGAGAATCTCTACGAGAAGATCAACGGCCGGGCCGAGCTGTTCATCGCCTACGACGTGGTCAGCTTGACGTTCGCCAGCTTCGAGCACGCCACCGACCCCGAGCGCTTCATCGACGTATCCGTCTATGACATGGGCACGGTCACGAACGCCTTCGGCATCTTCTCGGTGGAACGCTCGCCGTCGGACCCGCCCGTCGCCCTCGGCCGGGCCGCCTGCCGATCCGACGCGAACGTCTACGTCTGGAAGGACCAATACTACATCACGGTCATCGCCTCGGACACTACGGACGCGTTGCAACGGATCAGCATGGATCTGGCCCGCAAGATCACCGACCGCCTTCCCGACACCGGCGGGCGCGTCTGGGGCCGAACCGCCCTGCCCCAGGCCAACCGCGTGCCGAGGTCCATCCGCTACTTCCAGGTCGACGCCATGGGCCTGGACTTCATGCGAAACACCTACACCGCGCAGTACCGCAAGGGCGACGCCGTCGTAACCGTGTTCTTGTCGCGCCCCCCCTCCCCTGCCGCCGCTCAGGCCACGACAGCCAGCTACCTCAAGCACGCCAAACAATACGGCAAGGGCGTCGAGCACCTCACCGTAAACGGCGTAGACCTCGACGTGTGCGACATGGGCAAGACCTACGACGTGATCTTCCAAAAGGACCGCCTCATCGCCGGTGTAACCGCCATCAAGAACCGCTCCCTCGCCCTCCAAGCCGCGACGGACCTGTGGCGCCAACTCGGCAATGACTAGGCGAATCCGCCGCGCCAACCCTGGGTGCCATGCGCTCAGCGTGTGCCGGCTAAGAGGCGGGCTGGGGGTCTATCACTCTCCGCGGACCCAGTCGATCTCGACGCGGGCGTCCGGCTGGTCCGTCGGGTCGATGCGGATGCTGGCGATGTGGTCGCCGGTCCAAGCTGGATGGGTGCCGACGGGCAGGCGGTACTCGTGCAGCCGGCCGGGGTGCAGCTTGAAGGGCAGGCTCTTGGCCTCGTCCAAGGCCGGGGAGGCATTTGTGGTCCAGAAGAGCTGGCCGTTCACGCCGCGATCGACCTGCATGCGGATCGTGATCGTCTTGACCAACCGCGTCGGGACGCGGAGCGCAGAGCGGATTAGGTAGGGATCGGGGCCGGTGGTTCGCGTGGTCAGGCGGCCGGCCTTGATCGCCAGATCGCCCAAGTGATGAACCGGCTGCCAGCCCTCGGTGTCTCGGTCGAACTCGAACTGGATGGCCGTGCGGGCCTCGGCCAAGAACCGGGTGGGCTTCGGATCGACGCCGGTGAGCGTGACGCGGTGCGCGCCCGGGCTTGGCAGGGCGACCATCAGGATGCCCGGGGTGGCACGGTATAGGTGACCCGGCTTGGTCAGCACTGCCGCGTCTACCGGTAGCGGCGCGACGGGCTGATCGTCGACGCGGACGGCGTCCGGCCTCGACGTGCCCGCCACGACGAGCCAGCTCGTCAGGGGCGCGGGGATCTCGAGCTCAACGTGCAGGTCGCGGCCGGTGTGCTTGATCTGGCGGAAAGTCCCGAGTGAGCTAAGAACGAAGCCGTCGACGCGTCGCGTGGCGGGGGCCTCGTCACGCCCGGTCAGCGCGTAGACGTTCTTGAGAATCAGGCGCGGGGCAAACTCCCAAGCGCTCCGCCCGGGTCCGTCGACGCGGATGCTGTCAGGCCAGAGCGCCTTGAGCTTGCCGTCGGCGTGCTGCTGGTACATCGCGCTGATCGTCAGGCCGGTCGCGATCCGCCGCCATGGCCTCGTGCGGTCGTAGCGCGCCAGCTTGATCAGCGCGTACGCATATCGCAGGCCGTTCCACTGAACCAGGTTGGCGATCCAACTGTGCTTCATCCAACTGGCGCCGAACACGGGGATCGATCCGTACTGCATCCACGGGTAGTCGGGCACGTGCCAGACGTAGACGAAGGGCAGGCCGGCCCGGGCCCATCGGACGGCCTCGGCGAGATGGGCCTGGTCGCCATCGATCTGATAGGCCTCGAGGTACGCGTCGACCGCGTCGGCGGCGGCCAGGACGTCGGGACTGTGCACCGGCACCTCCCAGACCTGCGCCGCCCGCGGGACCTCGAATCGCTTCATGAACGCCAGCGCCTTGAGGCCCGCCCGATGGACGCGGGCATCACCGGTCATTCGGGCGAGCAGTAGGATCTCGTAGGCCTTGCGGGCACAGAGGCCGACCTCGACGGCGTTGTCGGGGCCGAGCTCGTGGTAGTCGAACCCGGCGAAGACCTTGGTGTCCTTGAAGTCGGCGTCGAACCGCCACTCGCCGTCCGGACCCTGCTCGTGGATCATCCGGGCCGTCCTCGACGACCACCTCGTCAGCGATCGATCGGGTCGACCCATGATGAACCCCATATCGTCCGCCCCGGCTGGGCGGTTCTGCTTGACGAACATCCGGTCGAACATCGCCTTGCAGCGTCGGCGGACCTCGGCGTCACCGGCCAGGTGCGAACCCATCCAAACGTCGAAACCGTAGCTCGGATGCGGCGCGGGTGGCGTCTGAAACGCAGCGGGGCCGTTCACCGTGTGAAGCCATCCGTCGGCCTTCGGGTCGTATAGCGTCTCAAGGTAGGCCGTCATGCTAAAGCCGATCTCCTTGGACCACTCGCCATGCGGCGGCGGCAGGGGATCGGGCAGATCGTGCACGTTCATCCACGTATCGAGGGCCACCAGGCTGTCACGGGCGGCGTCGGCGACCCACAGGTCGGCCGTGATGGACCACTTCTGGCCCGCCCTGAAGCGTAGCGGTTCGGGCGCGCGGCGGACGTTACGCTGCGTCATCTCGCGGACGGTCGGCAGCATCAGCCCCATCAGGTGGTGGTTCCGGCGACTGAAGTGGTCGGGTGAGGCGAAGACGGGCTGGGGACCGCGCCGCCGGCCGTCGAACCGCTGCTGCGGGTCCCACATCAACCCGACACCCAGTCGGTCGCAGACGACGGCCATGATCGGCCAGGTCAGTTCGTTCGGGTGCGGCACGTACCGAAGCCGGTACGGGTGATCGGGCGCGAAGTCCAGATCGCTGCTGCTGATCTCCTGCCCGACCAGCCATTCGATGCCGGGCACGACGGCGTCGCGCTTCCGGGGACCGAACGACCCCTCGCCGACCCAGATGATGGGCCCCTCAAACGCCCGCAACGGCCGATCCTGATCGCAGTGCAGCTCGTAGGTCACGCCGATCAGCCCGTCGGCCGGACCGGGCGCGAACCGAACGGCCAACCGCCATGTCCCACCACCACGATCCGTTCGCCTCGCGACGATCTGCGCCCGATCCGGCGTCGTGGTCAGCTTGCCGTACAGGTCGATCACGTCGTCCGCGCCCAGCGATCCGGCCACAACGACGCGGCCCGCCCGAGGGATTTGCCCCACCAGCCGGTCCCGATCGTTCGGCCCACCTAATGGACCGGCGTGAATGCTGACCGCCCCGTAACCCAGGTCGCTGCCGAGGAAGACCAGCTCCGCACCGCGACACCGCCATCGAACGTCCTTCGGCCGGGACTGACCCGTCCCGGTCAGGCTGACGAACGTCTGATCGTGTCTGACTGTCTCGGCGTCGGCTGAATTGACGATTAGCGACGCCATTGCACGCGGACAGGGCCGCAGCGGCTCGACCTGCCAGGTCGGTCGTTCGGTCTGGCCCGGAAAGACGACGGGTATGGCCCCGGGCGACGCGTACGCGCCGCGGGCCTTCAATGCACCACGCGGCGAAACCGCCAGCCGCCATCGCACCTCGTGTGCGGCGGCCGTCCCGGTGTTCTCGATCTGGGCCGCCAACCGAAGCGGCTCATCGCCGAACAGCATCGATCGGGACGAGGTCAGTCGGACGGTCAATCTCGGTCGCAGTTCCAACGTCCGTCGGACCGAAACGGCCTCGCCCGTGACCCCCACCGTCAGTTCATCGCCCGCCGTCCGCCGGCCCCGCAGCGCCCACGTCAGCGATCGCTCTTGATCGACACCCAGCAACGTCAATGCGCGGGCGTCCTTGTCCGATGTCACCCGGCAGTCGGTGGGCGGGGTCAGTCCCACCGCGATGCGGCCCGTCGGCTCGTCGCCGCGATTGGCCACGGTGCACGACACGCCGAACCGTTCGTCGGCTGCCTTGCCCACGGTGGCCACGGCCAGATCGGTCACCTCGACCAGCGGTCCGACCCTCGGCAGGTACGCGACGTCGTCCACGAGCACTTCGCCGGTTCCTGTGTTGAGTCGCCCGGACACGTGGACCCACTTGACCTCCGCGTCGGCCGTGTAGTCGTACTTGAAGACGGCCCTATGCCACTGTTCGTCGCCGACGTGTTCCCGCGGTACGGTCCAGACCGTCCGGCGGGCGGCGGTCTGCTCGAACGGCCGGGCGTTCATCGGGATGGCCATGAACTGCATCTCGGCGTCGCCACTCAGCCGAACGACTTTGTACCAGAACGCCAACCCGCCCTTCCGCTGGCTCAGCATCGTCCCCTGCTCGCCGGAATCAGGCCGCCAGGCGCGATTGAACCCCACCTCCCCCTTATCCACCACCCGCCGCAGCCGCAGTGAGCACCGCCCCGAATGCGCGTCGTCGGCGACCTCGTAGCGATTATCCGAATGCCCCACCACCGGGCTCCAATCGACCGGCAGTCCGTTCCGAAGCGTCTCGAACCCGCCATTGGTCACCGCCGGCGCGCTCCCCGCTGCTGAGCCAACAAACCCCAACGCCAACAACGCGGATCGAACCGACACGATGCTCGACATGATTGACCTCCGATGGGCACATCTGGACCGCACGACGGACCGCGGCTCGACCGCCGTCACAGCGTGCTACGCGAACCGCGCGTAGTCGAATTGCCTCGCCGACCAGGGGTGGTGATAGGCGCTTCTTGCGACGCGGCGGACCTCGGCGGCCAGCGGCGGGGCGATCTTTCGGGGGAACCCCAGCCGGTCAGCAGACACCACCTCGGCCAGCAACGACCGCGTGGTGTCGACGGTGCGGGCCAGCACGTGCGGGCAGACGTTGTCCAGGTTGTCGTGCACGCTGTGCAGCGTCCAGTAGCCACTGCCCATCATGCTCGGGCGCGACAGCCACAACGACGGCACGCCGGCGATGTTGAACGGGAAGTGGTCGCTGTACGGGTTGACGGCCCGCTCGATCCGGATGGGGTGCCGGCGTTTTTCCCAGTGTCGACGGACGAGCCGTTCCAGCGCGGCCGTGCCGGTCACGACGCCGATGTCCTCGCCGACGTGCGACCCGACCGAGTCGAAGTTGCACGCCAGCACGACGCCTGCCCGCGCCTTGGCTGACAGCGAGCGCATGTACACGTAGGCGCCCACGCTGAGCCGCTCCTCGACGCCGAAACTGATGAACCGCATCGTGCGTTTCGGCCGACGTCGCGCGAACAACCGGGCCAGCTCCAGCACGGACACCACGCCGCTCGCGTTGTCGTCGGCGCCGACGTTGCCGCGAACGCTGTCGTGATGGCCCGAGACGATGACCGCCTGGTCGGCCCGTCGCGTGCCGACCACCTCGCCGATCACGACCTGGCTCGTGGCTGGGAACGCGCGGGTCCGCACGTCGAGGCGGGCGGCCATGGGCAGGTCGCGGACGATGCGGATGGCCTCCATGTACGGCACGCAGACAGTGGGCACGTCATACCCGGTCGTCCACTGCGGTGCTGCCCCGATCGGGATCTTCCACGCGAACGGCACGCGGGCGTCCACGGTGATCAGCGCGGCCATCTTCGAGTCGAGGATCCGCTGTTTCGTGACCGGATCGCCCAGGCTGAGCGAACCGATCAGCAGGCCCACCTTGCCGCGCAGGTTCCGCTCGAGGTCGAGCGCGCTGCCGCCCTGAAGATACACGATCGGTCCGCGCACGCCGCGTCGCGGCGTGCCGACGGTATACTCCATCGGCATCGACGTATCGATCCGCCGCATCCTGCGGTCGCGCCCAACGCGGAGGTTGCACCGCGAGAAATCCCAGCCGGGGAACTCGAACCGATACTGATGGACGTTGGCCAGCCCCAGCGTTTTGAATTGCCGCTCGACGTAGTCGGCCGCCGCCTGCTCGCGCGCCGTGCCGGCGTAGCGGTTGCCGATCCGCTCGCACAGTACGCGCCAGTGTTGATTGATCCGCCTGATGTCCGCGCCCTTGTCGTTCGCCATCGTCTAGGTCCTCAGCCCCCGCCCGATCCGACGTACCACCATACCACCCCAAGCGCGGCTTGTCCCGCGATCAGCGCGCGTGGCGCACTATGTGGGGTGCGATCGCCGCCAGAACGTTTGCTGACAATTCGGCCTGCGCGGTGCGTGCTATTTTCGGCTATCCTGACGGCATGGCGGACTATCGCGTGGGCATCGTGGGCTGTACGGGCATGGGGAAGTACCACGCGCAGGCGTACCGAACGCTGGACCGGTGCGAGGTGGTGGCCGTCTGCGACCGTAAGATCGATCGCGCCGCGTCGCTAGCGGCCGAGCTGGGCGACGACGGCCCGGCCATTGCCGTCCGCGACGATTACCGCCGCATGCTCGACACCGACAAGCCCGACCTCATCAGCGTGTGCACGTCCGACGATCAGCACGCTGACGTCGTCGTGGACGCGGCCGAGGCCGGCGTCCGCGGCATCTGCTGCGAGAAGCCGATCGCGACCACGCTGGCCGACGCCGACCGCATGATCGCCGCCGTGACCGAGGCCGGCGTGGCCATGAACATCGAGCACACCCGCCGCTACTGGCCCGCGTTCCAGGAGGCGCGGCAGATGCTCGCCGACGGCGCGATCGGGCCGCCGTCGCGGATCATCGCCACGCTGTCAGGCCCGCGGGCGATGCTGTTCCGAAACGGCACGCACACGATCGACATGATGCGGTTCCTGGTCGGCGGGGAGCCCAGGTGGGTGCTCGCCCATCTTCAGGACGGGTTCGAGGGATACGATCGGTATCTCGGCGACGGCGGGCACGACGAGGGCACCGAGCCCGACCTGGTGGGCTACGTCGTGTTCGACCACGGCGTTCGCGGGATCTACAACGGGGTCAAGGCCGGCCCGCTCGGCTCGTCGTGGGAGGTCTTCGGACCCCGAGGCCGACTGGTCCTGACCGATTACGCGATGGCGGTCTATCGCGATCGGTTCAAGCTCGAACACGACCGCACGTTGGGGCGACCGGACACGGGCGATGCCTGCCGGACCGCCGCGACCGAGTTGATCGGCATGATCGAGCACGGCGGGCCGTGCATCAGCACCCCCGCCGACGCCCGCACTACGCTCCAGATCATCCTGGCCTTCCTCCAATCCCAAAAACAGGGCTGCACGCCCGTTCCGATCGACCGAGGCACATCCTCACCGCAGACCTGACCCGCTGGAAGACCCGACCTGGCTAGGTTGGATCCGAGGGACGACGCCTCATAGACCAACAAGGGCAACCAATGACTGTATTTGGCACGGAGAGTCGGTAAAATGCACGGTGATGTAGGTCCCGGATGATTCTCGTGTTCAATGCGGCTCTAGCTGTCGATTTTGTCATCGTTGGGACGGACATCGCGGAGGACGTGAGGGACGGGCGACGCTGACCGCAGGCGAGCCGAAGGGTCGGCCAGCTTTGCCGTTCGCATCATCGAGCGCAGGCATTTCGGTGTGAACGGCACAAGCTAGCGGACCCAGAGGGCTGCGAGAATGGTAGACAGCGACGACCCGTCACGTAGGCCAGACGGCCTACGCTCGCGGGTGGAAGAAGTACTCGGGATAACTCGCGACGAGGTCATGAGCATGTCTCTTGAGGAACAAGTCAGCGCGCTGGCGAGATTCCCAAGCGAAAACCCCAACCCCGTGTTACGCGTAGATCGAGATGGCACGATCCTGTATGCCAACGATGCCAGTTTGCCCCTGTTGAACGCCTGGGGATGCCAAACCGGCCAACGGTTACCCGACGACTTGCGTGCACTCGCCTCCGACGTTCTCAGGTCCGGCTCCACCAGGGCCGTCGAGGCCGAGCATGGCGACCGCATCATCGCCCTGACGCTGGCGCCGATCGTAGACGCCGGCTATGTCAATGTGTATGGACTCGACGTGACCGACCGCGAGGAGGCCGAGGAGGCCGTGCGGACGGCTCTGGAGGATTCACGGCGACGGCGCGCGGAGACCGCAGCCCTGTTGGAGGCCTCGCGGGCGGTCCTGGAGCATCACGAATTCGAACCGGCGGCGCGAGCGATTTTCGACGCGTGCAAGGCGGTCGTTGGCGCACGCGCCGGATACGTGGCGCTCTTGAGCGCTGACGGCAGTGAGAACGAGGTGGTCTTTCTGGATCCGGGCGGCTTGCCCTGCGACGTGGACCCTTCATTGCCGATGCCCATCCGCGGGCTGCGAGAAGAAGCGTACCGTTTACGCAAGGCCGTGTATGAAAACGACTTCTCGAAAAGCGCGTGGGTCAAGTTCATGCCGGAAGGGCACGCGGAGCTTCACGCGGTCATGTTCGCGCCCTTGGTGATCCAGGCAAAGGTCATCGGGCTGATTGGGCTTGCCAACAAGCCGGAAGGATTCACGGACGCGGACGCGTCCCTGGCGTCGGCATTCGCCGATCTCGCGGCGGTGGCCTTGCGCAACGCCTGGGTCCAGGAATCCCTGGCACATAGTGAAGAACGCTTCCGCAGCGTCGCGCAGAGTGCCGCGGAGGCCATCATCACGATTGACAAGCAGGGGAACGTTGTTTTCTGGAACTCAGCCGCCGAGGAGATGCTCGGCTACGCGGCCGACGAGATGATCGGCAAGCCGCTGACGCTGATCATTCCCCAGCGATACCAGCAGGCCCACGACGAGGCCATGAAGCGGCTCGCCTCGACGGGCGAAGCGAACCTCCTCGGCAAGACGGTCGAGCTGACCGGTCTGCGAAGGGACGGGAGCGAGTTCCCCCTCGAGCTGTCCCTGGCCCAGTGGGAGACGCGCGAGGGCGTCTTCTTCACCGGGATCGTGCGCGACATCACGGAGCGCAAGCGGTCGGAGGACCAGCTCGCGCAGATGCTGGAGCAGATCGAGAAGCATCGCAACGATCTGCTGTCCATTCTGAATCGGCTCTCCCTCGGCACCGCCATCACAGACGCCAACGGCCGCATCACGTTCTTGAGTGAAGCTGCCCGGCGGGTGTTTGCCAAGAAACAGAAGGACATCCTGGGAAGGCATTGGGAAGCCTTGCTCCCCACCCAGCAAGCGGAGAAGGCGCGGCTCAGGACGATGTGCGAGCGCCCCCCCGAGGATCGAGACAGGGTGGTCGTACACGTCGAGGCCTCGGGAAGGCGGCACTACTGGATAGACGTCGACGTGCAGGATGACCCGCGGGATCCCCAAAGGAAAATCTTCGTCTTCTACGACACGTCAGAGGTGCACGACTTGCGGCGCATGCTGCATGGCAAGGCAGCGTTCCACGACCTGATCGGCAAGAGCAGCCCGATGCAACAGGTGTACCAACTGATCCGCAAGTTGGCTGAGGTGGACTGCTCGGTACTGCTCGAGGGCGAGACGGGAACGGGCAAGGAGCTGGTAGCGCGGGCCATACACTTCTCCGGCCATCGAAAAGAGAAACCCTTCATTGCGGTGAACTGTGGGGGGCTGACCGAGTCCTTGCTGGGCAGCCAGTTGTTCGGGCACAAGCGAGGGGCGTTTACGGGCGCGACCGAGGATCACACAGGCCTGTTCGAGGAGGCCAACGGCGGAACACTCATGCTCGACGAGATCGGGGACATCCCCCCGAGCGTGCAAGCGAGTCTGCTCCGCGTCCTGCAGGAAAAGGAGATCCTGCGGCTCGGCGAATCGCGACCGCGAAAGATCGACGTCCGCCTCATCGCCGCGACCAACCGCGATCTGGGCCACGAGGTCAACGAGGGGCGGTTCCGGCTCGACCTGCTCTACCGGATCCGCGTGGCCAGGATCGAACTGCCCCCGCTGCGCGAACGCCGGGAGGACATCCCGCTGCTGGTCGGATCGTTCCTGAGCAAGACCGCTGCGACCACCGGGAAGAACGTCCAGGAGGTCAGCACGGACGCCATGCGCATGCTCATGGACCATTCGTGGCCCGGCAACGTGCGAGAGCTGCTCAGCGCCGTCGAGTTCGCCGTCATCGGCG
>Ga0180432_10004355_pt1 | contig 19493 bp, 20 predicted proteins | sample SS_ome_10_FD_132414 | JGI IMG/M metagenome (GOLD analysis project Ga0180432, IMG submission 132414) | Hypersaline lake sediment archaeal communities from the Salton Sea, California, USA - SS_1_MS_2 metaG | ecosystem: Environmental > Aquatic > Non-marine Saline and Alkaline > Hypersaline >...
AAACCGGAATAGACACAGCAACCTACAAAGAACCCCACAGCTTCCCAGCTGGAATCCCATATGTTATCGTGAACGGAGAGGTAACTATCTCAGAAGGCAAGTACACTGAGAATCGATCTGGTAGAACCCTCAGAAAACCAATTTACTAATCATTTTTTACCTAACCAATTATTGAAAATCCAATAACAAGTACCTCAATACAAACTGGTTAAAACACATCAAAAATAGAAAAAAAGTGATCCTAAGGGATCACAATAAAGTTACTTAACATATTTTCCGAAGTGAGATGGGGTTGCGTGTGGTGGAGGTAATTCCGCCATAGTCTTCAACCCAGGCTCTGAGTTAATCACGTGGGGAATCATGTTTGTAGTCATGGCGATTGTACCATGATCTCCGTGTACGCATGGGGTGATCTTGTTATTTATTGGGGGAACACCTTTGATGCTTACCTTATCATACTCCTCATCAGCACCAATGTATGCCTTGAAATCCATTGTTATCAAGGTCTTACCTCCACTGATTCCATAAGCCATCTGTTTTCCACCCGCAGCATAACCAGCTGGCACGGTGATAGCATCGCTCTTTACATCATGGTCGAAGGTTACTGGCTCAGGCTGATCAACCTTTATCTCGTCCAGAGTCCATCCAAGGGCGTCTGCGATCATCTGCATACTCTGCTCCAATCCAACGTGACCTGTAATCTTGTGATTATCAATAGCATCCCTGTACTCAGCCACAGTCATACCGGCACCAATCTTCTTCTGGAACGGGATACGACGAGTCGATGCATCCATCTGACGGGCAATATACATTGATTCAACTTGCTCACACGGTCCTGAGAGGAATATTGGCAAGGTGTCCATGAGGAACCCAGGGTTGATGCCTGTTCCTAACATGGTTGCTCCTTTTTCTTTCGCAAGCTTGTCAAGTTTTTTAGCTAGTTCGGTTGCTTCCTCTTCGACATAAGGATAGCCCAGTTCCTCACAAGTGCTTACGATGTTGACTCCATGGTTAAGAATACCCACAAACTGGTCATATGTCTGGCGTAGATAACTCATGGTTGTATGACATACTATGTCTGGCTTTGTTTCACCTAGAACCTTATCCACATCATTACTAACGATGACGCCGATCTTCTCCTTTCCAAGTACCTCTCCCAGATCCTTTCCTACAATGGCTGGATTAATATCGATAGCCCCCACGATCTCTATACCCTCTTTTGTCAAAAGATATGTGGCTAATCGTTTTCCTATTACTCCGATACCATATGAAACGACTTTGACGTTCTTCAATCTAGTTCATCGAATATGCACGCATCATCTCTTTAAATCTTTACCGTGAGCCACAATCTATTCAAAGTATGTAGAAGAAATGTACAGACATTTAGCTAAATATCCGGTAAAACACGTTTTGCTCGTACCCCGAAAGCGGGGAGGAGAAAAAAAATGAAACTAGTTAAAAGAAGCGGTATGACCGGTTTGGAGACTGCCATCATATTGGTTGCATTCGTTATCACAGCAGCAGCATTCGCATTTGTAGTACTAAACATGGGATTCCTGACAGCAGAAAAAGCACAGTCAGTCATCTCATCTGGTATGAGCGAGGCAAGCAGCGCACTGCTAGTAGACAGCGGAGTCATCGGACAGTTCAACGATACTGGTGGAGATCAGGCGGACATCGACCTAGTGAAGCTGACTTTCTACATCAAGCTCAGCCAAGGCCATGAACCTATCGATCTGGATGATAGCAAGCTCGTAGCAACATACACCAACGCACGATGTCACGGTGAGATTTACGAAACAGACGGTACCATCATGACCATCACGGGTGTCAACGATGACGGTGACAGTCTGTGTGAGACTGGTGAGAAGTTCAAGGTAGAGGTTAACTTTACAGAACTCTCAACAACTGGAGTTGATCCACTCGGACTAACTCAAGATAACCTGTATACGCATCCCTATGAGGAGTTCAGGATCGAGCTAAGACCATCAGCCGGAGCAGTGTTATCTATCGAGCGCCAGCTACCAGCCGTATACAGTGCAGTTATGGTAATAGAGTAAGACCAAAACCTACCTTTATTTTAATTCTTTTTTTAATTATTAATAAATTAGAGATTTCTTAGTTTCTCGCTTATAGCATTTATTGAGACAACTTTGCTTCTTTTGGCATATAAGAGGCTTAGGAATAGGAGTATTCCGGGACCAATCCAAATTAGTATCTGGTTGAATGCTTGATGGAATGACTGGGTCTCTTCCATTAGTAGCCATGAGATGGGTACTGTGCTTCCTTGTATTGTCCACCAGTTGCTGGGCGTTATTCCTGTGGTCCACCATACGAGGTCACATGCTATGGGGATCATTAATAGAACTAGGTGGTAGAGCCAGAACATTAACCCCATATCATCATCGGTGGTGGTCAAGGGAAGTATTAGGCATCCTATGTACCATGCTATGAGTGCACTCATCTCGAGAGCCTGATGATTTGCGGGTTGAACCCATATCCTGATTAGTATGATTGGTGCGACAGCGAAGGGTATGATTGAAAAGTAATTAAATCGTCCATTTTCAGGTTTCATGGGTTTATTGGGCAGTATATTATCGTAGAAAAAAGAGACAGCCATCAGCCCCAAGACAAGACCGAAGCCCTTCATGGTTTTTATGAATAAACTAAAGTATCCTATTACTGGGAGTCTGTTTATTACTCTGCCTACAACAAGGTCTTCTGGCACTTGGAATCCGTCTGCGAATGCGTTGTGGTCTCCTTTGGTTTGGTATAGCCAACCATTCGGTGTTTCCACACCATCAATTGCTCTATGCACGATATATTCATCGGATAATCCAGGTCGTAGAAAGACTAGGATATCTCCTTCCGGGGGGTTTCCTATGGATATGTCGTCGAAATCGTTTATTGATTCTATGAATATGAAGTCGCCGACTCCCAGTGTGGGTACCATGCTTTGGCTTATTACCACCATCATCGGGTTTGAGGTTCCTAATGTGTTTCTTAGGAGTAGTGTTCCTCCATAAAATACAGCTATTAGGGCTACGAAGGTTACTCCGTATCGTAGTATCTCCTTTTTGTTTTCATCCAATGCTGTTATCTCACTCTTGTGGTTGAGGAGGCTGTGGCTCTATTCTTGGGTCGAGCCACGCTGTTAGATCAAGGCAGACATTGGGGTCCTGTGTTCCTCCTCTGAAGCATTTGTCTATCTCTGGACAGATTAAGCAAGGGCATCCTGCAACTGAGTCAAGGGTTACAGGCTCTTTCTTGAAGAAGAGCTTGTAGGTCCATCTTCCCTCGTTGAGTACTTTTTCTCTTACGACTTTGCCTTTTTCTTCGAATTTTTTTGCTAGCCTGCTGCCTTCTCGGCTGCTGACGTCGAGTAGTTTCCATAGTTCGGACTGGAGTAAGCCTTCTTCTCCTTTATCGAATACGAGCTTGAGGGCTCTCTGTTCTGTGTTTTCTTTTGATGGCATATTTTTTGCCTCTAATCATAATATATTAGATCATAGTCTTGGAGTGTCTTGTGTAGCTTCTCGACAGCTTCCTTGACCATGTCCTCATGTTTTGCGCCTGTGCATACGAGTTTTCCAGAAGCAAATAAGAGCATTACTACTTTTGGTTCCTTCATCCGGTATATTAGACCTGGGAACTGCTCGGGTTCATACATCACGTTCTCCATTATGTCTGCTGCAGTCTCTAAGTCGATCTTGCCGTGTAGGTTCGCGGATGCTACCATGTTCTGGATGACTATCGTGGGTTTTCCCAGGATTATTATGCCATTATTCTTGAGTTCTCTTACTACTTTGTGGACGGCTCTTTTCGACAACTTTTCACTTTTTGCGCCTGTGCAAACCATCTTGCCTGAACTGAATATGAGGGTAGCTGTTTTTGGGCGTTTGAGTCTGAATACCAGCCCTGGGAACTGTTTTGGTCTGTACTCTACGTTTCTGAACACCTTCATGATAGCGAGAAGATCGATCTTCTGGTCTAGGCTCGCTGAGGCTACCACGTTCTCAATGCTGATGTTTAGGTCTTTGTCTATCTCGTTACGTTTTAGGTCTTCGTCAAAGTCATCATCGATGTCTTCTAAGTCCATTTTCTTTTCACCTTTATGGGTCCAGTTATAGATTTTTTAGGGTCTCGTATGTTTCTGATGTGATTAGGTCTTGGTGTTTTATCTCTATTATTGGGAAGCTGCTCATGTTGGGCTCGGTTGATATTTTTTCATTTGTTCCTATCTCGCCGCTGTAACTATTGTAAGTGATGAAGCTTCCTTCTAGGGGGTCATCCTGTTTTACGAGGTACATGAAAACCTCGTTTAGTGTGCCCCCGATTACGAAGTAGAGGTGTCCACTGTTTTCGAGGTGCTGGATGACGTTTGTCGCCGGTGAGCTTGCTACAAGCATAACTAAGTCTCTGATGGTTTTTAACTGGACAAACTTCATGTCTTTCCTATTGTATTCGTGTATCCGGATATATAAACTATTTAAATGAATTCGTGTTTTTGTTAGTTTTTTTTTGGAATGTGTTTTTTGTGGATGCTGGGGTCTTAAATAAGAATCCTGTGTTACCTTTGCTATGACTGAATTAATTTCTCCAGAAGAGTTCTATGGCTTTAAACCAGGTACTGATAGAAAGCTTGTCCGTTGGGATAAGGTTGTTGAGTATTTCTGGAAACTGGATGAAGCATCAGACTTGATCAAGGTGGTTGAGGAGGGAAAAACTACCATGGGTAACCCTATACTTGTTGCATATGTTTCGAGTTCTGAGAACCTTACCAATCTGGAAAAAATAAAGAAAGATTCATGGGGGATAAGTCACCCAGAGAATCTTGATGAATCTGAGGTAGAAAGGATCATCAAGGAAGGCAAGACCGTGGTCGCGATGACCATGAGCATCCACGCCAGTGAGGTTGGTGGTACTCAGGTGGTTAGCGACTTCGCATACAATTTACTTACTAGCCAAGAGCCCTTACTTCAAAGGATCAGGGATAATGTTGTCCTAGTTCTGTTCCCTTGTGCTAACCCGGATGGTCAGATCATGACTGTTGACTGGTATTACGAGTATCTGGGCACTGAATTTGAGGGAGGCAGTATGCCTTGGCTCTACCACAAATATGTGGGACACGACAACAACAGGGACGCACTCACCCTAACCCAGGTGGAGACCCAGATTATGAATCGGGTGATTCTCAAAGAGTGGTTCCCTCAAGCATACATCGATCACCACCAGATGGGGCATTATGGCTCTAGGTTCTTTATTCCTCCCAACAGTAACCCGGTAAATGAGATAGCCGATCCCCTTGTTTGGACAGAGCAGAAGCATTATGGGTCTCAGATGGCTATTCGTATGGCATCAGAGGGGCTTAGCGGTGTTGAGCAGGCTGCTGTTTTCCCGTCTGATTTTATGCCGGGCTTTAGTCTGGTTTTCCCGTGGTTCAATATCTGTGGTATGTTCACAGAGTCGGCTAGCGTCAAGGTAGCTACCCCTGTCTATGTGCATTATCATCAACTGCAGCCGCACCCGAGGGGGCGCCCAGAGTACAGGGCATCAGTAAACCTCAATGACCCATGGAGGGGGGGATGGTGGCACCTCAATGATATTTTAAGGGGGCAGATGACAGCCGCCTTGGCTACCCTTGAGGTAGCGGCGAATAACAGGGAAATGATACTGCGCAATATGCATGATAAGGCGGTTAGAAGCATAGCTAAGGGGAAAATAGAGGCGCCTTTCGCATTTATTTTCTCAATTAACCAGAGTGATCCTAATACGGCTTTCAGGTTCCTCAAGACATTGAGCGATATGACTGTCGATGTTCACAGAGCCGAGAAGCCGTTCAAGGTAGGTGAGGTTACCTATCCTAAGGATAGTTATGTTGTGTTTGCGGATCAGGCAGCGCGTCCTTTTCTCATTAGTTTATTGAGTAGAACCTACTATAGGGATAATCTTTGGGTTAGGACGCCTGAGGGTGTTCCTATGATGAACTATGATTTCGCGACACAGACTATGGCTGAGTTCAAGGGGGTATCGATTATTGAGGCAGAGGAGGTCCCTGTTGGGGTTTTCAAGAAGGTTGAGCCCAAGGCGCCGAAGGGAGAGCTTCTGGGAGAATCAAAGCATGGGTACTTGATTGACTGCAGGATAAATGATAGCTTCAAGGCGATAAACAAGCTAAGCAAGCAGAGCATTGATGTGAAACGGTTCACTGAGCCAGTGAAAGTCGGTGAAGTATCATATCCAGCGGGTATGTTCCATGTGTCTGGAGATGAGAAGAAATTAAAGAAAGTAGCCAAAAGCACCCATCTCAAGCTTATCCCAGTGGACAAGGTATTAAAGGCAGAGTCCAAGGAGGTAAAGCCTCTCCGGATCGCCATGTATCAACGCTACTGGGGTGGAAACATGGATGAGGGATGGACAAGATGGCTCCTTGAACAATTCGACTTCAAATACACCACGGTGATGGATGAAGAGATCAAAGCAGGTCTAGAGAAATACGATGTTCTGATAATTCCAAGTGATCCACCGGCATTAATCACCGGGGAGAAGGTAGAGGAATATTATGAAAAAAAGTACAAGGGAGCCTACTCTGCGCCTGTTCTACCTGAAAAGTACAAATCTGGTATAGGCGAGGAAGGAGTCAAGAAGATAAACGAGTTCGTCGAGAACGGTGGAACAGTAATCACCCTGTATGAGTCATGTGAGTTCGCAACTGAAAAACTGGGCGTACCTGTGAGAAACACTTTGAAGGAGATGGACCCCAAGAAGTTCCACTGCCCAGGTAGCACCATATGGGTAAACATCGACAACAATCATCCATTAGACTATGGTATGCCTGAAAAGGGATTGATCTTGTTGAGAGGAAACCACGCTTACGCGGTAAAGGGAAACCACAATAACGAATACTACAAGGTCGTTGTGAGTTACCCTGAGGAGAATATGATGCAGAGCGGATGGCTCATCGGTGAACAATATCTCGCCCGCAAGGCAGCGCTGATAGAGGCTAAGAAGAAGGAGGGAAAGATAATCATGTATGGTTTCCAACCCCAGAACCGGGCTTTGACAGATGCAACGTTTAAGCTCTTCTTCAACGCCCTATTGGGTTAAAAAAATCCTCATTTATTTTGAGAGGATTATATCTCTTGTTTTTAGCTCTCCGTTTATGACTATTTCTGCAAATAGCTCACGTTTGGCTTGGCAGATGGGGCACTTGTATGGAGGGTCTTCTCGTAGAACAGTGTAACCGCATTGTTTACAGTAAAGCAATCGTCTATCTGTAGGATTGGCGTCACCGGTTTTCATCGATTCTCCGGACTCTTCTTCTCCAAATCCGAGTGAAGCCATCTGTTTCTCCATGGGACGCCTTTCAGGTATTGACTCGGGCTTCTCACCCTTATAGACGGCTTCGTTGACGTATAGAGCGCAGTAGCATTGACCATATTCTTCGATATCAGGCTCTCTGTAGTCACAGGGACAGATTATATCCCTGTCTTTCTCTATATCACCTGACGCGATCCGACATGGACAGCTGGGGTATCCGTATCTTTCCTCGTTCTCTGCGAGACCCTTTAAAAGATCATTTAGGAGATCTGGGTCCGGGCATAGATGCATCCTGTTTTTGGTTGCGTCTCGCATAGCCCGTTTACGTGCATCTTCGATAGTGGTCATAGTTCAAGAGCCTCGAGAATCTTATCCTTCTTGAAGCCTTGTATTACTGTGTCATCGTTGAAAATGATTACTGGGAAAGCTACTGGTATGTTCTTTGCCTTTAATTCATCTATCGCGGTCTTCTGATCTTCTTTACTGCACTTATCTAAGTCTAGATACTCGTATGTTACTCCTTTTTCTTTCAGGAGTTCCTTGGTTTTCTTGCACCAGCCGCAAGTACTTAAGGTATAGAGGAATACCTTGTTTTTCGTGTTTGATCCTTCTATTTTTGTTGTTTTCATTGAATAATAACTCCTTAACTTGAGTACGTTTTTGCAGATTATAAAGGTGCCAGCGTTAAATGCTCTTTTATGGATCTTTTATCAATTCTTCCATGATAGTAATGGGTGGAAAAAAGAAATATAACGGGTATAATGCATACGATTTTCTTGAGTCCGGATTCGATTACAAAGAATTCAAGCTAGCCAATCATCCCAGACTCGAACCATATTATGTACCTTTGAGCAAGCCCGAGGAAGAACGATATCAGAGTTTGGTTGAGAAATCTACTCTTGTTGATTTACATGAACATCCCGTGCTCTGGCCCGAGGACATGAAAGATGTTCCTGAACTGCATAGACTGGGGCGCCAGTTTACGGCTTATGAGGCGTTGAGTGGGAGCCATCTTGACTGTGTTTTTGAGAATATGATGGATGGGATGGCTTATGTCACAAGCTATAGTGGGTGGAAATGGATGGATGTAATCCATGATCTGGGAATTAGGCTTAGCGATATTGCCCATCAGGGTACAGTGGTCCACTGTAAGACGGTCCAAGATATCAAGGATGCAAAAGTGCAATGCAAAATCGCTATGGTTTTCTGTTTAGAATCAGCTACCCCCATCGAGAATGAACTGGATCGTATCGATGTTCTATATGGTCTGGGAATACGTAGTATGGGAATTTGCTACAGCGAGTCCAACATGCTAGGAGGCGGCATGGGAGAGAGCTTCAAAGACAGCGGGTTAACTGATTTTGGGTATGATGCGGTTAAGCGGATGAACAAGCTTGGATTACTCGTAGACGTTGGACATACCAATGATAGGACTGCTATTGAGACCATTGAGGCCAGTGGTCTTCCCATCTATGATAGTCATAGTGGACCAGCGGCGATTGCTCAGGGACATACTAAGGGAGATGAGGTTCTGCAGGCGTTATCTGAACATGATGGGGTTCTTGGAGTGGGTGGTGCTGGTCAGGGGTTAAGAACCGAGAAGCATCCTGTGGGGAGTATTGAGAGTTATATGGAGTGTGTGGCGTATTGCATCGATTTGATGGGAATCGATCATGTCGGGTGTGGTCCAGACACTCTGTATGGGGCTCATCAGGAACTCTACAAGGTATGGTTCCCCAGAAGACAAGGACACTATAGGCGTGAGGGAAGAGAGACAGTTACTCCTTTTCCTGTGTCAGATGGTTTGGTTGATCCCGGGTATGTTAGGGGGCTTGAGAATCCGAATGAGTATGTGAATGTCATGCGGTGGATGATCAAGCACGGTTACAGTGACATGGAGATCGGTAAGATTGTGGGTGGAAACGCCTTGAAACTACTGGAAAAGGTGTGGTTCTAAACCAGTAACCTATACTTTTTTGCCATGATTTACCGGTTATTGTGTACGTTTTTGCACTTATTCTGATCCATTCTGGGCTGTTCTGGGGGTTTTCTATTGGAAATAAACGGTAAACGGGGTTTGATTGGGGTACCCCCCCCTCCCCTCTTTTGGGTTTAGAAGCCTAATCCCATCTGGCTGCAGTGGTCTAGAAGTTTATGGTGTCTGACCTCGTATTTGCACCAGATGTTGTCGAGTTTCTCCGCGTCCTCGCCGATGCTGTCCAGTACGCAGTGGATGACCTCGTGGTTGATAGCCATCTCTACTTCATCTTCTCTTACTATGGTTCCGTTGTACTCGGCTGCGTGCTCGTAGCCTCCGAAGAATAGGTAGTATTCTCCATCATCTGTTACTGTGGCTCCGTTGTGGCCGATGATGACTATTACATCCTCGTGGAATTCCATTTGATTTTCCTCTGGTTCTCACATGATTCTGAATGCTTGTATAAAAACCAGATTTAAGGAGATTATTGAAAGGTAATTAGAACCATTACTCTATAAATCAGGGATAATGTCGGTAAATCATTGAATTAAAAATTAAGGATTAACCGGTGGAGTATGTCAGTGAATTGTGCTAATTTTCTTCATAAACTCATTAACATTGACTTTCTTGTCCGTAACAGAGGATTCAATTGCCGCAAGCACCACTGCTAGAGTTTTCAAATGGTCTTTTCCGCTAGTTGTGGGAGGTTTTTTATTTTTTAGGCAATTTATGAACTCCTCGAGCAACATTACCGTATCTGTGTAAAATGGCTCGATGGGTCCTGAATCAATTTGCGTTAGATTTTCTGCGCTTTGAGTTGCTGTGTAGATTCCATCTTCTCCGAAAAGTTCTTTCTGGATGATTATTCCTTTTTCAAAATCTGTTCTCCATCTGAAATCGATGCCCTCATTCATTCCTTCGTTGCCTGAAATCCATGTTCCTAGATAATTTACGTACATCCCGTTGGTTAATTTTAGGTGCATTGATACATTGGGGTCCTGTTTGTATGGGTTTGTCTTCCATTGCTCTGGGTTCCACTCGTAACCATAGACTGATTCTATCTCAGAAGAGTATACATATCGTATCAAATCGAGGTGATGGATAGCTTGCTCCAGCAAGAATGTGTGAGTCATATCATTACAGTACTGGTTTAATACCATGCCCTTGTAGCTCATGGGATTCCTTGTCCTGATATATGAGAACTGGGAAAAGCTTGGTGTCCCAAATCCGCCGGTCTCGAATAACCGTTTATAGGCTTGGATTACAGGCATGTATCGGAACTGCATCCCAATAATAAGCGGTAGACCCCTCTCTTCTGCACGATTCACGATATCTTGAGATGAAGCATAGTCTTCTGTGAGGGGTTTCTCAACTAAAAGAGGCAAGCCTCTCTTTATTACTGCGACTGCTTGTTGGTAATGAAATTGAGGTGGGGTTACGATTATCGCGGCATCAACATCGGCTTCACGTACAGCTTTATCAAAATCAGTGAACCCAGAAATGTTCGTGTCTTGATTAAACTTTTTGATGTTATCTATGGCTTTCTGATCGATATCAACATAGGCATTAATCATACAATCCGGGTTATCCTTAACGACCCGTGCCCATGATTTTCCACGTAATCCACAGCCAACTAGCATCAGTTTATTCAAGATATCCCCCTATCCAAATCGGCTGTTACCAATTTAAAACATACACAGAAATACCTTGAAACGTTCCCGTCGAAACCGTGATATAAAATCAATAACCCTCTATCATCTATGAACTGCGCCCGTGCACTCCTAGAGATGCTGAAAAATTATGAGACAGAGCATGTATTTGGATTACCCGGTGAAACCACTCTTCCTTGGTACAAGGAATGGCTGGATTTTCCCGAGATTAAACACATAATGGCGAGAGATGAAAGGTCTTCAGCGTTCATGGCTGATGGTTATGCGAGGTTCAGCTTTAAGCCGGGGATATGTGAGGCGCCCAGTGTTGGGAGTACTCATGTCTTGCCGGGAGTGGCTGAGGCGTATAAGGGCTCTTTACCGATGATCTTCTTTACATCTGATATTCCGCTTCATCTTGAGACCAATAATATGTTAACTGGGCTGGATCAGACCAGTATGTTCAAGGGGATAACCAAGGAATCTATAACGGTTACCAATCCTGAGCAGATACCTCATACCATTAGGCGCGCATTTAGGGTAGCTACATCTGGGAAACCCGGACCAGTCCACATCAGACTGCCATATGATGTTCTTCAAGGAGAGACCACGGACCCACAGCTCTACGCCCAAAAAGACTTTACAATGTATCCCGGACACAGACCCGTAGCCGAGACACGAAAGATCATCGAGGCGTTGAAACTATTGGGAGAAGCAGAAAACCCAGTAATAGTCTGCGGTCAAGGCACTCTGTATAGTCAGGCTTGGGACGAGGTAGTAGCTGTTGCGGAGCTTTTCGCTGCTCCAGTCGGGACAACGATTAATGGTAAGGGCTCTATGCCCGAGAATCATCCACTGAGCATAGGGGTTATCGGCGCTAGGGGTGGGACCAGCCTCAGTAACAGGGTGCTATGTGAGGCTGATCTCGTCTTTTTCGTAGGGAGTAGCACAGATAGCGCTGGAACCGATAAATGGACAGTACCACCAAGGGACACCAGTGCCAAGATCATACAGCTAGATATCAGTGAGCAGGAGGCTGGAAACAATTACCCAGTAGATGTTATCATGATCGGGGATGTTAAGGCGACTCTTGAATGGATGCTGGAGCTAGCGAATACCAGTCCAAGAGAGATGATGAAGCTACCGCGAATCCAGAAGCTAATCGAGGAGAAGAAAAAACACGATGAATATGTTGCGGGGATGGCTGGGAGCAATGAGGTACCAATCCACCCTGTGAGATTCATCAAAGAACTAGCCCAAGCGCTTCCCAAGGATAGATGCCTCGTGATGGATGTGGGTACAAGCGCAATCTATACATCAACATTCTACAAGGTACCAGAAGCGGGGAGAACCATGGCGTATAACTTTGCTATGGGAAGTCTCGGGTATGCTTTGCCAACGTCTGTTGGGGCAAGTGTGGCTAGACCTGATAGCTGTATAGTTGGATTGGTGGGAGATGGTAGTTTTGGGCTCGCGGCTGCAGAGTTGGAGACCATCGCCCGTATGGGGTTGAATAATAATATCATTGTGATGAGTAACAGCAGCTTCGGATGGATACGTGCTGAGTGGAGGCTCAGCTATGGGCAGGAGTACGTGGATTTTGCGACCAACTTCAAGGAAGTCGATTACATGAAGATCGCGGAAGGATTCGGATTAAACGCCCAGAGGATAACCAAGCCAGAAGAACTGAGTAGCCTCAAAGAAGTATTCAACAAAGATGAGCCCAGCTTTACTGAACTAGTGCTCCAGCCAGAGGACCAACTGGTACCACCAGTGCCAACATGGATCAAGAAGGCGGAGAAACAAGGCGTCAGGTACATAAAGTGATACATGATGGCTAAATTTCCTGTTACCCAAGCTACCTTATTGCTGGATGAGAAAGGCGCCGAGTATACCAAGCATCTTTATGATTACAATAAATCTGGGGCTGTGGCTGCGGCTGAGATAATGGATGTCTCAGATCACGCCATGATCAAGACACTGATAATGGAGGACAGCGATCATAAGCCTTTCATCATATTAATGCATGGAGAAAAAGAGACCAGCTTGAAGGACCTTGCAAGACAACTGGATACCAAAAACGTGAAGACAGTAAGCATCAAGGATGCCCAGAAATATTCTGGATATATGGTTGGTGGAATCAGCCCATTTGGTACCAAAAGGGAGCTCAAGGTCTATGCAGAGAAAACGATACTCGATCTACCTTACATCTACATCAACGGTGGAAGAAGAGGGTTCATCCTAGGCATGAAACCAGATACACTCATCAAAATACTTGATCCAACGCCTGTGCATGTAGCCAGATAACCAACTGTAAACAAGGCATAACTGAGATTCTTTATTCAAGCAAGAAACCCAGCGTATATTACTCATTTAACTCTTTTTCGTTTGCAATAGTTTTTATCTGAATACCTGATTATCACGGTAAACGGTGAAACCCTTGGAGAAATATGAGAGCATACTAATCAAGAACGGGTTCCTCCTCACCATGCAGGGAGAGGGTGTCGGCTCAATCATCGATGGAGCAGTAGCCATAGAGGGACAGGACATCTTAGCAGTTGGAAAAACCGATGAATTAGTCAAAGAATACAGCAATGCTGAGCACATTATTGATGCGCATGGTAAGGCTGTGCTACCCGGCTTTGTGGATGGGCACATTCATACGGGACTCAGCTTAGCCCGTGGACTCGCACAGGATGTACCGGAGATCGAGTGGATGCTGAAAACCATGGCACCATTCACAGCCTACTATACCCCAGAGCACAGTATCATCGGGTCAAAAGTGGGTGTACTTGAGGCAATGAAATCAGGGACTACTACTTTTGGTGAGATCGGCGGTAACATGGGTCCAGTAGCAGACACGGTGTTCATCCCTTCTGGCGTCAGGGCGAATCTCGCAAATACCATCAACCAGATTGGTCCTGAGAGTAGACCAGACCCCAAGAAGCTCTACATATTCTTCGAGGATATTGGTGAGAGAAAGTTCAAGGAAGGCATTGAACTCATTGAGAAATACGAAGGAGCGGGAAACGGCAGGATCACAGGAATACTGAGTCCCCATGGTGCAGACATGATGAACAAAGAACTGTTATTAGCTGTTAAGGAGAAAGCCAAGGAATTCGGTAAACTAGCTCATATTCACGTAGCGCAGGGTGGACGAGAGGAGCTCCAGATGAAAATGCGCTACGGCATGACCACCATCAAGTACCTAGACAGCATTGATTACCTAGATGATCAGCTTATCGCGGCTCACTGCCACCAAACAACAGACGACGAGGTAGCGTTGATCGCAAAAAGAGGCGTCAGATATGCCTCTTGCCCAGCCAGCATCGGAGGCATCGACGGAATCACACCACCCCTCGGCTTATTCATAATGAGTGGTGGAAAATACGCAACCATCGGCAGCGACCAAGCCCCAGGCAACGGGCACCATAATATGCTTGTAGAAATGAAGGTAGCAGCATTGCTCAACAAGACACGGCACCGTGATCCAACAGTCTTACCAGCGTGGAAGACACTGAGGCTGGCTACAATCGAGGGAGCCCATACCATAGGGTTAGGGGATAAGATTGGCAGCCTTGAGTCGGGTAAGAAGGCGGACATCATACTGCTGGACCTCAAGGTACCTCATATGACCCCGATAATCTATAACCCCATGAATAACATCGCCCCCAACATAGTATACAGCGCTAGAGGCGACGAGGTAACTGATGTTATCATCAACGGTGACCATGTTATCGTCGATAAAATGGTTCAGACCATGGATGAGGCGAAGGTCATAGAGGATGCCCAGCGTGTAGCGGTAGAGATCGCTGACGGTGCAGCACAAGGGTTCCTCGATGGGAACGGCTGGCTTGCACGTGAGGTCAAGAAGGGTCTCTATTAGCCGTATTGTAAAATTTTCTTTTCAAAAACACTTTAACCATTATTAATCAACAAGTATTTTATGAAAGACTCCAACCCAGATAGAAGAAGCCTGATTCCATTGATTATAGTAATTGGGGCAGTCTTTTTTCTCATAGGGGTTCAGTATATTGAGCAACGAGATCAAGAGCCTGCATCCAATAGCTTGGAGAATGATACCGTAACAATTGGAGTAATTTGCCCAAAGACAGATGAATTGGATGAATACAAATTTCTAGCAGAACTTGCAGAACAGGACATCAACAAACATATGAAAGCGCAGGGGGTCTCACAAGAATTTAATTTCATAGTAGGCGACGCACAAGGACAGAGTATAAATGCCTATGATATAGCGAAACAGCATTACGATTCGGGTAATAAACTCATTGTAGGGCTAAGCTGGAGTAGTCAATTGGATACCTTCATCAGTTTCGCAAAAGATAGAGGGTGTTTGATCGTATCTCCTGGATCCACGCAGCCATGGCCTTGGAGATTAGCACCATCAACCTATAGGCTCTATCCCGCTGATCATCTTTACACGGTTCCACTGGTAGAGGCTGTTGAGAGTCTCAATATTTCTAAGGTGATATTTCTTAGGCTTCTTCATTCTAGTTTTGCTGATATCCTGAGAGAAGAATTCATAGCAGGGTATAATGGGGAAATCATAGATGTCCAGATGGATTCTCAGGGCACTGATTCAACGTTGGAACAGGCGACAGAAGTTTTACAAGATGAGATACAAGAAGCAATAAATGAGCACGGTGAAAACCATGTCGCCGTATATTTTGTTGGGATCAATGATCATCTTGAGAAAATTCTTGGCTCCACAACTGATGATACCATTTTTAGGGTTCCATGGTTTGTGTGGAACTGGTATAACTGGTACGAGGACCCAGGCACACGTTACAGTGGTTTTGAAGAGGATGTGAGCATTCTTTCACAGATCAAGCTTATCGGTGTCCATCCAGCCATACCTGATAACCCTATCTTTACAAGAATAAACGGGTTATATCTGGAAAGATTCGGTGAACCCATCTCCATGATTCATGGGAATCTCTATGATGGACTCTGGATCACGGCTCTAAGTGTAATTCAGGCTGGCTCTATTGATGGTGTTGATGTTGGTGAGAAGGTTCCGGAGATAGCTAAACAATATGTAGGGGTCTCAGGTAATTGCAGTCTCAATGACTGGGGAGACAGATGGGGAGTAGACTGGACACTCTATGGGTACAAGTTAGAAGGAAATACCACCAAGGTCACTCAGTTTGGGTTATATAATTTTACAACTGGGAAGATTACTTGGTACGAAAATTAAGAATAATATTAAGATAGAGAGACATCTTGTATCTCTATGAGACACTTTTGGAATGCACGGGTCCCCATGAGGGATGGTGTGCATCTTTCTGCTGATGTTTACTTGCCTGATGTTGAGGGATCGTATCCTGCTGTGGTTATCGGTACTCCCTATGATAATACTATGAAGAGTCATGTGGATATGGCAAGCTTCTTCGTAGCCCATGACTACGCCTTCATTATTTATGATGTCAGAGGCAGGTATGATAGTGATGGAGACTTTTACCCCTTCTTCAACGAGGGCCCAGATGGCCACGACCTCATTGAGTGGGCTGCAGCTCAGCCATGGTGCAACGGCAAACTCGGTATGATGGGAGGAAGCTACAGGGGCTGGATACAGTGGGCGACAGCCAAGGAGCAACCACCACACCTCACCACCATGATCCCAACAGCGACAGGCGGCAACTGGCTCAGAGAATTCCCACTATTCAACGGGATACCCTGCCTCTGGATGTTCGGCTGGCTCAACTTCGTGGGAGCCAGAACAAACCAGAGCCAAGCAGGGACAACGGCGGACTGGGAGAGAATATACAATACGTTGCCCATCAGCGAGTTACCTGAGGCGCTGGGTCGCTTGTTGCCTTATTGGAAGGAGTGGATGAGCCACCCTGACATGGATGATTTCTGGAAGAGGATAATATTCACAGAGGAAGACTTCAAGGGAGTAAGCATCCCAGTGCTGCACATTACAGGCTATTATGATGGGGACCAGCCCGGAGCACTACACTACTACAAGGGAGCAGTAAAACATGGTCCAAACCCAATGCAGCAGTACATGCTCATGGGTCCATGGGATCACGCTGGAACAAGGTTCCCCAAACGGCATCTTAGTGGGGTAGATTTCACCAATGAGTCATTGATGGAGATGAAGTATGTTCACCTCGAATGGTTCGATCACTGGCTCAAGGACAAGGAAAACGGGGTAAAGGATTGGCCATTAACCAAGTACTATGTAATGAACGAGAACAAGTGGATAGAATCAGATAACCACTGGCCAATTGAGCCGGAGAGAACACCCTACTATCTAGGCGGTGAAGGAAAGGCGAACACATACAATGGAGACGGCAAACTAACAGAGAACCCCAGTGCAGCCAAACATGACACCTATATCTATAACCCTGAGAACCCAGCCATGCCAACCAAGAGCTTCGACTTCTATGGCGCTGGCGAGGAGGTACCACTGGATAGACGCTACATGATGAGAAGAGATGACCATCTGGTCTATACCAGTGAAACCCTCGAATCACCAGTAACCATCAAGGGATCCCCAGTCACCGAACTCTACGTGAGCAGTGACTGCTCTGATACTGATTTCTTCGTTTATTTGATGGATGTATACCCGGATGGTCGGAGCATATTGGTTAGCAGCGGTTTGATGAGGGCGCGATACAGGAATGGGTTGGAGAAACAGGAGCTGATGAATCCCGGTGAGGTTTACAAGGTAGCCATTCCCATGAGTACAACAGGAAATCTGTTCAAAAAGGATCACAAGATGAGGCTAAGCATCACAAGCAGTGAATTCCCCAGATATGGGCGCAACAACAATACTGGGAACCCAGTTGACACTGATACTGAACTCAGGATAGCAGAGAACACCATACACCATGGAGGCAAGTATCTTTCTAGGCTTCTCCTTCCCATTGTTTAATCGAATATACCCTTGCTTTGCCAGATAACCAGTATCAACCCACAGATAACCGCCAAAGCATAATGGTAGCCATTGAAGGAGAGGAGGTTATTCACGAACTCAACATAGAAGATTTCCGATGCCCCTTCCTCAAACAGGAACTCGACAAATGGCGCACTGGATACTATTGTTCCTATGAGTTTTCCTAGGAGGAATCCCAATAGAAATTCTATTATGGCTTCTCTGGTAAGCATCTGAGCCATATCAGAAGTGTTTCTAGTAGAGTATAATAAATTAACCAATAATACGCTACATGGCTTGGGCAAGCAATGATTCCAAGCCCTGTTTGCCAACGGCTCCAATCCTTTGACCCACAGGTCTACCGTTTTTGAAAACAATGAAATTGGGGATACTCATTATACCAAACTGTGCTGCAGTCCGTTTATTGTAATCCACGTTTAACTTAGCCATATATGCCTTTCCAGCATAGTTTTTAGCCATCTGTTGGATTACCGGTGCCATCATCTTGCATGGTCCACACCAATCTGCCCAGAAATCAATCAAAACGGGTTTATCAGTCTCTGAGAGCGCCTTCTGGAAATTAGCGTCTGAGAGTTCCATTATCTCGCCGTCTCGCCAGAAGCTGGGCTTAGTTGATTGCGCCATCATTTTTTTGAGCATTTCTTCTTTTATTTTCTCTAATTCGTTGTCTGAGCTCATCTTAGGTTCAATAAAAAAGGGGGATTAAGAAGATTACTACTTCTTGAGGCTCTCAGTATAATCTGGACGAGTGGAATCGTATTTGTGGGCTCCCTCGGGATCATTCATGATCTCTTTGAGGTACTCTTCACAGCCTTCCCAATCTCCTGCCTTCCCGTGGGCATCAATATAGTTCTGGGGCATGGGGTGGGTTCCTATTACTACTGGTAACCCGACATAGTTCTCGATGTATGTCTTGTGGTCCTTGATGTATGGGCATGGCGGGTATCCTGCCAAGTAGCATGAGGCTAGGTAGATTACCTCTGCTCCATACTTTTTCATATCGGCGGGTGCAAACTCCAGTCTTTCTCCGGGGCATCCTCCGCATGCCATCCAGCCAACTACCTCGATTGGTTCATCCTTGTATTTCTTGAAGGCTCCGTCTCGTTCGATTATTGATCTAAAACACTTGTTGCCTGTGCATTTCCTGTTCCGGTCACAGATCATGATTCCTACTTTTACCATTTAGACACCAAACCTACACGCGTTGTATGTTTTCTGTTCGCAACTACGCGAATCTACCAAATTAGGTGCACCTAAACTATAAGGATGCTGGTTAGGATTCCATACCACCTTAGCCTATCCAGTACGTGTATAATCCATACCGGGACTACCTACTAGGCTTTCACAATTATTAATACTCTAAAAAAAACTCCTCAGTTAATAATGGGATACTTAAAACAGAGACACGCACTCTCAGCAGTAATTTCAACAGTACTACTCTCAGCTACAGTCCTAGCAATAGGAGGCATGATATGGAACTACGCAAACGGTGCATCCTCCGTTATCGCGTATGATTATCACGAGGATAGTATGGAGCTAATACATCAGATTGAAGAAAGAATCATGTTTGAACATATCACAAATAACTCTACACATCTAACAATTCACCTATACAATTACG